>Ga0335072_10015800_pt1 | contig 10710 bp, 8 predicted proteins | sample Lox_Sample_21_FD_206725 | JGI IMG/M metagenome (GOLD analysis project Ga0335072, IMG submission 206725) | Soil microbial communities from Loxahatchee National Wildlife Refuge, Florida, United States - Lox_Sample_2.1 | ecosystem: Environmental > Terrestrial > Soil > Wetlands | place: USA: Florida... | reverse complement strand
CAGCCGCGGTGCCAGACCCGATGCACCAACCCCATCCCGCCGGAGGTCATCACCTGGCGCACCTCGTAGAGGTCGTTGACGACATCGCCGACCCGCCACGCGTCGTGCTCGCTCATCTGCCGGCTGGCTCAGGCGGGCAGCGCGGTGTGAATGCCATACGTGCAGGCATCGATCGACGGACACGTGCAGCGCATCGCCCACTCGATGACAGCCCGCGCCTGAGCCAGCGACGTCATCCGCGCGTCGATCTCGGCGAGTTTGGCCTCGGCGAGCGCGCGGCCGGCCGGGCGCCTCGTCGGCGAAACCCCGGCTTCCCGCACCGCCTCACCGATTGTCAGGCCGGTCGTCATCGGGACCCCTCGAAATTCGATGCTTGACTTAGAGCCAACTCTAAGTCGTTGACTGTGGTCGCGGCATCGACACTGCACTGAGAGCATCGAGACTGCACTGAGAGCGCGAAACCCGCCCCGAAACTAGCCCTAGATTCAGTCTCGATCACGGTCAACCAACAGCCAGGACAGCGAACGTGCGTGCTGCGACGCAAAACGCCGATGGAGCGTCGCCGGATGCACGCTCGCGGCAGAGCGAAGGCCTAACCGCCCAGGCAGCCGGGACCCAGCAGTTCCTTGAGGTCGCCCATCAGCGCGGGCGACGGCGTCACCCGCAACGACTGATCCAGCTCCAGCGTGGTGATCCGATCCCCGCTGATAAGCCGTAGATGAACCTGGGAGGTTCCGGGATGGCGGGCCAGCACCTGCTTGAGCGCATTGACCTTGTCGAAGGTGCACTGACGTGTCGGCAGGCTGACCGCCAGCGGCCGGTCCGCCTGCGCGCTGGAAAAGTCCGGCACCACCAGCTCGTTGACGATCAAGCTGGTGCGGTCGTCACGGATGGCGACCTTGGCGTTGACCAGAACGACGGCGTCGTCAGCGATCTCGGCGCCGTAGTTGGAGTAGGTGTGCGGGAAGAACATCACCTCGATGCCACCGGTCAGGTCTTCCAATTGCGCTGACGCCCAAGGCATGCCGTTCTTGTTGACTCGGCGGTTCACCGAGGCCAGGATGCCGCCCACCCGAACCTGGGTGTCGTTGGGGATGTCACCGTCCAGGATCGCCGGGATGACGGTGTCGACCTGGGCGGCCAGCAGGTGAGCCACCTTGTTCAGCGGGTGGCCGGACACGTACAGGCCCAGCATCTCTCGTTCCAGGGCCAGCTTGTGTTTGTCCTCCCACTCGTCGTCGGGCACCTTGATGGTGAACACCGCGTCGCCGGCCCCGTCGGCGCCGTCGTCCCAGCCGCCGAACAGGTCGAACTGCCCCATCGCCTCGGCCTTCTTGGTGCCCAGCACCGAGTCGACGGCGTCGGTGTGGATCAGGAAAAGGCCTTTGCGGGCATGCCCGAGCGAATCGAAGGCACCCGCTTTGATCAGCGACTCGGTGACCTTCTTGTTGCAGGCCGAGATGTCGATCTTGTTGAGGTAGTCCGAGAAGTCGGTGAACTTGCCCTTGCAGCTGCGGGTGGCGATCAGCGAGCCCACCACGTTGGCACCGACGTTGCGCACTGCGCCCAAGCCGTAGCGGATGTCTTGTCCGACCGATGCGAAGTTCAGGCCCGACTCGTTGACGTCGGGCGGCAACACCGTGATGCCCAGCTTGCGGCAGTCGGCGAGGTAGACGGCGGCCTTGTCCTTGTCGTCGCCCACCGAGGTCAGCAGCCCCGCCATGTACTCGGCCGGATAGTTGGCCTTCAGATAGGCGGTCCAGTAGGACACCAGGCCGTAGCCGGCCGCGTGCGATTTGTTGAACGCGTACCCGGCGAACGGAAGAATGGTGTCCCACAACGCTTTCACCGCACGCTCGGAGAAGCCGTTGGCGGTCATGCCTTCGTAGAAGCCCTTGTACTCGGCCTCGAGCACCTCGAGCTTCTTCTTGCCCATCGCTTTGCGCAGCGCGTCGGCCTTGCCCATCGTGTAGGAGGCGACCTTTTGGGCGATGAACATGATCTGCTCTTGGTAGACGATCAGACCGTGGGTTTCGGCGAGGATCTCGCGCAGCGGTTCCTCGAGTTCGGGGTGGATCGGCTTGATCGGCTGACGATTGTTCTTGCGGTCCGCGTAGTCGTTGTGGGCGTTCATGCCCATCGGCCCCGGCCGGTACAGCGCCAGCACCGCGACGATGTCGTTGAACTCGGTGGGCTGCATGCGGCGCAGCAGATCGCGCATCGGCCCGCCGTCGAGCTGGAACACGCCCAGCGTCTCGCCGCGGCCCAGCAACTCGTAGGTGGGCTTGTCGTCGAGTGGAACCGATTCCAAGTCGAGGTCAATTCCCCTGTTGGCCTTGATGTTTTCGATCGCGTCGCCGATGATCGTCAGGTTGCGCAGGCCCAGGAAGTCCATCTTCAGCAGGCCGATGGCCTCGCACGACGGGTAGTCCCAGCCGGTGATGATGGCGCCGTCCTGCGGCCGCTTCCACAGCGGTATGGCCTCCGTCAGCGGCTCGCTGCTCATGATCACCGCACACGCGTGCACGCCGGCGTTGCGGATCAGGCCTTCCAGGCCGCGCGCCGTCTGGTAGATGGTGCGCACATCCGGGTCGGTTTCGATCAGGCCGCGAACCTCGGCGGCTTCCTTGTACCGCTCGTGGGCCGGGTCGGTGATGCCGACCAGCGGAATGTCTTTGGCCATGATCGCCGGCGGCAGCGCCTTGGTGATCCGGTCGGCGATCGCAAAGCCCGGCTGCCCGTAGTGGATTCTTGCCGAATCCTTCAGGGCCGCTTTGGTTTTAATGGTGCCGAAGGTGATCACCTGGGCAACCCGGTCGTGGCCCCACTTGTCGGCGGCGTAGCGCACCATCTCACCGCGGCGACGGTCGTCGAAGTCGATGTCGATGTCGGGTGCCGACGGACGTTCCGGGTTGAGGAAGCGCTCGAACAGCAGACCGAGCGGAATGGGATCGATGTTGGTGATGCCCAGCGCGTAGGCCACCAGCGAGCCCGCCGCCGAACCACGTCCCGGGCCGACCCGGATGTCGACCGACCGCGCGTAGTTGATCAGGTCGGCCACGATCAGGAAGTACGCCGGGAAGCCCTTGTCGCAGATGACCTTGATCTCGTACTCGGCCCGGTCGAGGTAGTCCTGGCCGACCGCCGACGGGAAACGTCGCTGCAGCCCCGCCATCACCTCGTGCCGCAGCCAGGACGCCTGGTCGTGCCCGTCGGGCACCGGGAACACCGGCATCCGGTCCCGCGGTGTCCACACGTCGGCGTAGGACTGGACCCGCTCGGCGATCAGCAGGGTGGAATCACACGCGCCGGGGACCTGGTCGTCCCAGAGCTGACGCATCTCGGCGGCCGACTTGAGGTAGTAGCCGTCGCCGTCGAACTTGAACCGGTTGGGGTCCGACAGCGTCTTGCCGGTCTGCACGCACAGCAGCGCCTCGTGGTTGTGGGCGGCGTCGCGGGTGACGTAGTGGCAGTCATTCGTGGCCAGCGGCGGGATGCCCAGCTTGCGGCCGACCTCGAGGAGACCCTCGCGGACCCGCTGTTCGATCGACAGCCCGTGGTCCATCAGCTCGAGGAAGTAGTTGTCGGCGCCGAAGATCTCGCGCCATTTGGCGGCGGACTCCAGCGCCTCGCGGTCGTGCCCGAGCCGCAGCCGGGTCTGCACTTCGCCGGATGGGCAGCCGGTGGTGGCGATGATGCCCTCGGCGTGCTCGGCGACGAGTTCGGCGTCCATGCGTGACCACTTGCCCAGCTGGCCCTCGAAGGAGGCCAGCGACGACAGCTTGAACAGGTTGCGCAGCCCGGTCGCGTTCTCGGCCACCATGGTCAGGTGGGTGTAGGCGCCGCCGGCGGACACGTCGTCGGCCTTCTGGCTCGGGTCACCCCAGGTGATCCGGCGTGTGTCGAAGCGTGAACCGGGCGCGATGTAGGCCTCGACACCGATGATCGGCTTGATGCCGGCTTTCGTCGCCGCGTTGTAGAACTCGCTGGCGCCGAACATGTTTCCGTGATCGGTCATCCCGATCGCGGGCATGGCCAGCCGCTCCGCCTCGGCGAACATCGGGGAGATCTTCGCGGCACCGTCCAGCATCGAGTACTCGGTGTGGTTGTGCAGGTGCACGAAGGACCGCGAAGAAGAACCGCTCATAGGGTCGCCAGTCTATGACCGCGCACCGACACGTTCTCGGCGTGTCGCGGAACGTGTCTTGCGCGGCTTTACGTGTACCGCACTACGAAGTTCTTCAGCGACTTTTCCACGTCGCCCTTGACGGCGCGGGCGGCCGCCGAGCCGACCGGGCCGAACAGCGCGCGCCCGCCCAGCTCGAGGCGCAGGCCCATGGTGGACCCGTCTTTATTGGGCGTCACGGTGACGGTCACTCCGTACTTTGCTCCGCCCTTGCCGTTGCCCGACATCGCGACCTCATGGGGTGGGTCCCACTTGGTGACCGTCCAGGTCACCCTGTTGCGCAATCCTTTCGAGCGCGCCACGCCGATGATCTCGGTGCCTTCGCCGATCTCGTCGGGAAGCTCGCTGCGCCAGCCTTCGTGCATGACGAGCCACTCGCCCAGCTCGGACAGATCCGAAACGTGAGCCCACATGTCCTGTGGGCTCATCGGCACGTCGGAGCTCATCTCAACGGAAGCCATTGAAAGAGCCTAACGCTGCGACGATGCGGACCCGACGTTTCCTTCTCCCTCGTCGATGCCGACCCGCTCGTGCAGCCTGGCCAGCGCTTTGGGGGCCCACCAGTTCGCGCGGCCCATCAAGCGCATGAATGCGGGAAGCAGCAGCATGCGTACCAGCGTCGCGTCCACCAGCACGGCCAGCGTCAGTCCGAGACCGAACATCCTCATGAACGACACCCGCGCGGCGATCAGCGCAGCGAACGAGATCGCCATCAGCAGCGCCGCGGCGGTCACTACCCGCCCGGAGCGGGCCAGGCCCTGTGCGACGGCTTCGTCGTTCGCCTCCGGGGTCCGGTCGGAGGCCAGCCAGTGCTCGCGGATCCGGGACACCAGGAACACCTCGTAGTCCATGGACAGACCGAACGCGATGCAGAACAACAGCACCGGCATGTGCACCATCAGGGTGCCGTTGGCCGTGGTGCCCAGGGCACCCAGGTGGCCGTCCTGGAAGATCCACACCAGCGCGCCGAATGCAGCGGTCAACGACAGGACATTGAGCACCAAGGCTTTCACCGGCAACACCACGCTGCCGGTCAACAGGAACAACAGCGCGAAGGTGATGACCGCGATGATCGACAGGACAAGCGGCAGCCGCGACTTCACCGCCCCGGCACTGTCGCGGTTTATCGCCGCCCGGCCCGTCAGTTGCACGTCGCGGCCGCCAGGTCCGGCGACAGCCTGCAGACGGTCCAACTGTGTTTCCGACGCGCCGGAGAACAGCCGAGCCGCGCTGGCCACGGTCAGGAACGCGCTGCCGTTCCTGACGTCGGTGGGCGCTGACGGTGGCCCGGCCGGCGACCCGTTGACGAAAGTCCCGCCCGGTGCCGACACCGACAGCACGTCAGGCACCTGCGAGAGCCGCGCGGCGTAGCGGTCGATTTCGCCGGGCGCCAACCCGGTGGCATCAGGGATCACGACGGTCACGTTCCCATCCGCGTTGACCGCAAAATCCGACCGCATCAGGTCGCCGACCTGCCGAGCCGACGCCGAGACCGGCAACACCCGGTCGTCGGAAAATCCCCAATTCGCCCCGAGAAAAGGCGCGCCCAGCACCAGCAGCAACGCGATTACCGCGACGCCGATCGGAATCGGCCGTCGCATCACGGCTTCCGTCGAGCGGTATAAGAAGCTCTCTTCGATCGGGCGCGACACCGGTTCGGGGCGTCCGAGCAGTCGGCGAATCAGTCGCCGCACGTTCAGCGAGTCCAGCCGGTCGCCGAGCAGCACGATCACAGCAGGGGTGATCACCACCGCGGCGACGGCCGCCAACGCGACCACCGCGACGCCCGCGTAGGCGAACGATTTCAGAAAGTACATCGGGAACAGCACCATCGTGACCATCGACAGCGCGACGGTCGTCGCCGAGAACAACACGGTCCGCCCGGCGGTGCACATGGTGCGAACCAATGCCTGGTCGCGGTTCCTGCCGTCGGCGCGCTCGTCGCGATATCGGCTGATGATCAGCAGGGTGTAGTCGATGGCCAGCGCCAAACCCATGGCGACCGTGAGGTTTAGCGCAAAGATCGAGACGTCGGTGGCGAGCGTGATCGCGCGCAACATCGCCAACGTGCACACGATCGCGAAGCCGCCGACCGCCATCGGCATCGCCGCGGCGAACATGCCGCCGAACACCCACACCAGCACGACGAAGCTCAATGGAAACGCGATGGATTCCATGACCAACAGGTCTTTTTCGCTTTGCTTATTGATCTGTGCGTACGTCAGGGCCTCGCCGCCGGCCTTCATACTGACGCCGTCACGATCGTGCACGAGCTTCTTCACCAGTGCCGCGGCCTTTTTCTGGGCGCCCGTCTCGCCACCGCGAATGCCCGCGATGATCAGTCCGGTCTTACCGTCCTTGCTGATCAGCCCCGCCGCGGCCGACGGCGGAACGGTCCACGCCGAGCTGACTCGGGTGACGTCCGGCGACGCTTTCAGCTGCGCGACGAGGTCGGTGGCCACCGTCCGGGCCGCCTCGCTTTGGACGCCTGCCGGCGAGGTCACCGCGACGACCATCTCCTGGTCGCCGTAGTCGAACTTTTCGGCGAGTACCCGCTGAGCCCGCGATGACTGCGCGGATGGATCCTGATAGCCGCCCGCGGACAGCACGTCGAAGACGGACAAGCCGAAAACTCCGGCGCCGACGATGATCACGAAAGCCGCGGCGACGATCCTGCGTGGCGCGGCTATGGCGAGTCGAGCAACTCCGTGCAGCACCTGGTGCCCTCCGGGAGCTTGCTTAGATTTAGCGGGGGCTAGCGGGGGCTAGCGCCCCTGTCCGCCACGTAGCTTGTTGCCGATCCGGATCGCGGGCAGCAGCAGGGTGCGCGGCGCGTACCTGCCGCTGGTGCTGACGACCTTGGGCACCACGCCCGGCACCACGCTGCGCCTGCCGGCGAGCATGCCCCCGATCGCGGCTTCGGCGACGTCAGTCGGCGACACCTGGGCAAGGGGAATGCTGAACCGCTCGGCGTTGGCGATCTCGGCCCACTCGGTCGGCACCGGCCCCGGACACAACGAGGTGACCGACACGCCCGTGCCGTGCAGTTCCTCGTGAATGGCTTCCGAGAACGTCTGCACAAACGCCTTGGTGGCCGAGTACACCGCCATATAGGGAAGCGGCTGGAACCCGGCGATGGAGGCGATGTTCATCACCGCCCCGGCGCCCCGCTCGACCATGCCGGGCAGGGCCGCGTGCGTCATCTCCATCAGCACCAGCGCGTTGAGCGTCACTTCCTCGCTCTCGCGCTCGACCGGCAACTCGTAGAAGACCCCACTGGTGCCGAAGCCCGCGCTGTTGCACAACCCGGCGATCGGTTCGTTGCGGAGCCGGTCCGCCAGCTTCCCGCGGCCTGCCGGGTCGCTGAGGTCCACCGGCATGACCTCGACTCCGACCGAGTATTCCTGGCCCACTTCGTTGGCCAGCTCGTCGAGGCGCTCGCGGCGCCGCGCGACCAGCAGTAGCGGAAATCCGCGGCGGGCCAGGCCGCGGGCCAACTCGGAGCCGATGCCCGAGGAGGCGCCGGTGATGACGACGGTGGTCTGACTGTTCGGTTTCGGAAGGCTCATGACGTCACCAATGTATCCCTCGGGTCGCTTGCACAAAGGTTTCGCTTCGTTTATCGAAAGTTGATGTGTCAGTGGCGGATTCGGCTCCCTTGGCGGCGGCCGAGTCGCTGAACATGCCGAACGCGCGATTGCGTACCCGGTCCATCACCGCCGGGTTGACCGCGTCGGCCACGGCGGCGAACTGCCCGAACGGCGAACTGGCCCGGCGCGGCCGGTGAATGATCGCGTCGGTGATCACACCGGCGGCCTGGTCCGGCGTCAGCGTCGGGAACTTGTCGTACATCGTGGTCGGGCTGATCATCGGCGTCCGCACCAGCGCCATGTGCACGGTGGTGAATTTGACGTTGTCGCTTACGGTTTCGGCCTGCAGCGCGTCGCAGAGGCTGTCCAGTGCGGCCTTGCTCGCGATGTAGGCGCCGAATCGCGGCGCGCGGGTCTGCACGCCCACCGAGGAGACGTTGATGATTTGCCCGAAGCCACGTTCCCGCATGCCGGGGATGAACTTCAGAATCAGCTGAACCGCACCGAGGTAGTTCAGCTGAATCGTCCTCTGATAGTCGTGGATCCGGTCGTAGGACAGCTCCAGTGAACGCCGGATCGACCGCCCCGCGTTGTTGATCAGGATGTCGACGCCACCGAGGTCTTCCAGCACCTTGTCGGCCATCGTGGCGATGGCGTCCGTGTCGGACAGATCGCAGGGGTAGACGTGGGCGTTCCCGCCGCTCGCGCGTACCTCGTCCGCGACCTTTTCGAGGTTCTCCAGCGTGCGCGCGACCAGCACCACGGTTCCGCCGGCTTCGGCGATCTTCTTCGCGGCGGCCTCACCGATGCCCGACGACCCGCCCGTGATGAGCACGGTCTTGCCTTCGACCGCGTCGCTGAGTTTGCGACCCTGCACCGCATCGATCAGATTCCTCAGATAGAAGGGGCGATATCGCCCGGCCGAGTTCGGCGTGTTGACGGCGTTGGACATCGCCGCGAACGGCCTCTCGACGAGGTTCGCTAGGTCACCGAGATTCATCGGCTGCTGCTCCTGACGGTGTTGCCCGGCGGGGCGGGTGTGGGTGGTGTGACACGGGTCATAGTGCCAACCTAGGACATCCGTCAACCAGGGGGGTGCGGAATTGCTGCCATCCCGGCCGCACAACCGCGCGGATCTGAGCCGCTAATTTCCGGACCGGTGGGCGTGTCGGCATCCCGGTCCGCCGGACAGCCGGTAGTCAGCACATATGAGACTGATCGCCGCCGTCGTCGCCGTCCCGGCCGTGCTGTCGCTAAGCGCCTGTGGCTCGGAGACGCCAACGCCCACTTCTTCGCCGGCCGGCAGCACCACGCCGACGACGGCAGCGATGTCGTTCGACTGCGCCAAGCCCGCTAACCCGGCGCAACAGCTGGTCTGCAACGATCCGCAGTTGACCAAGCTCGACCAACGCATGCAGAGCGCCTACCAGCAGGCGCAGGCACGCCCAGGCGCCGACCAGGCCACCCTGACCACCGCGCAAAGCGCCTTCACCACGATCCGCGATGGCTGCGCCGACTTCGTCGACGCACGGACCTGCGTCCAGGAGGCCTACCAGACCCGGCTGGTCGAGTTGGCGATCGCGGACCCCGCCACCGCCGCCCCGCCCGTCGTCAACTACAACTGCCCCGCCGACTCCGGACCGTTGAGCGCGCAGTTCTACAACCAGCTCGATCCGCAGACGGCAGTGCTCAACTGGAAAGGCACCCGAGTCATCCTGTTCGTCCAGCCGTCTGGCAGCGGCGCCCGTTACGGGCGCCGAGGGTCCGAATACTGGGAGCACCAGGGCGAAGTCACGCTTGACCTCGGCGGCGACAAGTTCGTCTGCCACACACAGTGATGTGGTTGCGGTCCAACCTCTTTGACGCAGCGTGCGATCGGAGCCGCGCCGCCGATGGCCTGCCTCGGTCTCGTGTTGTCCCGGCTGCCGGGTGACAATGCAAGGCATGGGTCGCACATTCGAGGATCTGGTGGCAGAAGCTGATTCGGTCTGCGTGGACGGTTGGGACTTCTCCTGGCTCGACCGGCGCGCCACCGAGGAACGACCGTCCTGGGGTTACCAGCGGATGCTGAGCCAACGTCTGGCGACCGTGTCGGCCGCACTGGACATTCACACCGGGGGCGGCGAAGTGCTGGCCGGCGCGGGCCCCTTCCCCCCCACCATGGCGGCCATCGAGACGTGGCCTCCGAACGCGGCGCTGGCAACCAAGCGTTTGCATCCGCGCGGCGTGGTCGTCATCGCGACTCGGGATGAGCCGCCGTTGCCGTTCGTGGACAACGCGTTCGACCTGGTAACCACCCGCCATCCCATCTCGGTGTGGTGGACCGAGATCTACCGGGTACTCCGGCCCGGCGGCGCCTACTTTGCCCAGCACATCGGCCCCGCCACCATGGGCGAGCTGACCGAATACTTCATCGGGCCGCAACCGGAGAAATGGGCCGAGTTGGAGCCGGAGGCGTTGCGGGCGCAGGTACAAGAAGCCGGCCTGCAGGTCGTGGATATCCGCATGGAGCGGCTGCGCGCCGAGTTCTTCGACATCGGCGCCGTCATCTACTTCCTGCGCAAGGTCATCTGGACGGTGCCCGACTTCACCGTGCAGCGCTATCGCGACCGGCTGCACGAGCTGCACGAGCGCATCGAGGCCGACGGACCCTTCGTCGCGCACCCCACGCGGGTCCTCGTCGACGTCCGCAAGCCGGACTGACCGCTGCCGGTCAGCCCTCGCCGCGCAACACGTCCAGCGCGTGCTGCAGATCCGGCGGATACGGACTGACGATCTCCACCCATCTGCCGTCGGCCGGATGGGCGAACGCCAGCGACCGTGCGTGTAGCCATTGGCGTTCCAGCCCAAGCCTTTTCGCCAGCTTCGGGTCGGCGCCGTAGACCAGGTCGCCGCAGCACGGGTGATGCAGGGCGGCGAAGTGCACCCGGATCT
>Ga0335072_10015799_pt1 | contig 10710 bp, 10 predicted proteins | sample Lox_Sample_21_FD_206725 | JGI IMG/M metagenome (GOLD analysis project Ga0335072, IMG submission 206725) | Soil microbial communities from Loxahatchee National Wildlife Refuge, Florida, United States - Lox_Sample_2.1 | ecosystem: Environmental > Terrestrial > Soil > Wetlands | place: USA... | reverse complement strand
ACCAGCGTTTGAATCGGGTAGTACACCATCGGTTTGTCGTACACAGGAAGTAGATGCTTATTTGTGACTTTCGTCAGCGGATTCAGCCGGCTGCCTGTTCCGCCGGCAAGCACAACGCCTTTCATATCTATCTCCTTTTCCAGTGACTCTCGTTGACGGACTTTACAGACCTAGTCCGAATATCACCCTCGAATGTTTGGCCACATATCTGCTGACGGCTCGCCCTACATTTCGCGCCAAAGTAATGGGTGGTTCGCCCGCGCTGTTCGCCCAAGGACGTCAGCTCGACCACGGCGACCAGTGGAAACTGCCTGGCATCGGCACACTTTGATGCGTGGTCGCAGCCTATTTACGGCCCCAGTAATTGCAGGATTATGTGCTCAGTCTCCGTTCTCAACAGCAGAGCGGTAGTTTCTTTCTTCGATGGCCGGAAGGTGTTCTTTTACAAGAGAGGCGTTGTCTTCCTCTCGCGGGCTTAGGATTCGCGCCGACGTTTTGAACATTAAGCGGATGTCGCTGGCAAAGTTCGCGGTGTGGAGATAACTGAGATCCATTCTTAGTTTCGCAGGCATAATATCCCTCGTATAAACTTTCTCGATCTCCTCCGCCGTCAGCGGAGCGAGGAGCTCTTCCTCGTTTCGAAAGTTCAGCGTGGCGTAACTTGTGATACCTGGACGAACCGAGAGCACCTTTACGGCGAGATCTTGAATTGTCGGCTCCGCCCAAAGCTTGGTCGCCTGTGGCCGCGGACCTACAAAGCTCATCTCGCCCCGAAGAACGTTGAGGAGTTGCGGAAGTTCATCGAGCTTCCATTTCCGCAGGTGGCGGCCTACCCAGGTTACCCTCGGATCTTCGGCTCTCGTTAGAACAGGCCCCGGCTGATGTCTGTTTGTTACCATGGTGCGATATTTGACAATTTTGAATTCGCGGCCGTCTCGCCCTGGCCGGCTCTGACGGAAAAACACTTCACCCTTGGAAGTCAGTTTAACAAGAAGCGCCAACAAAACCAGTACAGGCATCAACACGCACAGCAATATTCCGGCGAACGTTATATCAAAGGCTCGCTTTCGTGCAGAGTTGCACCACGGGCTGACGGAGTACTCCGGCACTTGTTGCCTATCCTTCCGGTGGGGTTTTACTTTCATCGTCTCTAACCTTTCAGGAATATCGCTGAAGCCGATATCGGATGGTCGATCCAAGGGATCCTCTGGTTTGAGTCGCAGTTTTTGCTCTGCTCTTCGGGCGCCGGATGAGCGCATTTTGAACCCCCCCGCTGCGAAGCTTTAGGTCGGAATTAGTTTCGGTGCAAACAGCTAATTGCTGTAACTGTGTTCTTTACGCACAAGACCCATCAAGCTGAGGGTCCTTAGATCAGTGCGCGGTATTTCTGCTTGCGAAACAACGCAACAGCATTTCCATTTGAGTTAGTCAAATGCTATTTCGCTTTGTAGGACCTTACTTCCAATGAAAATCGGCTATTTACGGGTCTAGCGAGAATGAGAGAAACCCCAGATCGTGGGCTTAATGTGTTTTTGTGGACGACACTCGACAACGAAGCAAAAAACCTCTGCTAGATGCTATTCGGGTCGACACTCTGGCGGCCGCGCTGGTACCTGGGCGCACCGGGACCCTTGATGACTCGTTTGTCGGAGCTGAGATAATACTCCATCACTTTTAGACCATAGCGCGCGCGAACGGCCATCCGAATCGACAACTTTACAGCACGGTTAGAACTGAAATAATCGTAAGAATCGCTGAAGACGATTTGCGCTTTGTGAAAAGCACGCAGTGAACGGAGCGCTGTCTGATTCAAGCTCTGGCTGCCATAGTGAACGACTTCGGCTGAAGGCGTGTAATAGACCTTATATCCCTTGCGCTTGAGCGTCAGATTATAGGCAAGGTCAACCAGCGCGAGTTCGAAACGCTCGTCCAACATCGCCACGTTCTCCCAAATCTCACGTCGGATCACATAAGCGGTTGTACCGATGCTGTCGACTTGTTGTTCCCGGCTGTAATCGAAGTCCGTCCGGTAGTACCGGTTCGTCCAGCGACTCTTGGGAAACAACTTGTGCCAATTCAGCCCCTGCAGAATCATCACACCGATGCCCGTAAAGCTTCGGATACAGTGCTGCACTGTGCCGTCGGGATTTAATAGTTTTGGTCCGCACGCGGCAACGTCCGCATGCGAATCCATGAACTCAACCATGCAGCTAAGGGTGTCACCCACCAGGACAGTGTCACTATTCAGCAGGCAAGCGTACCGGCCCCGCGCCATCCGCAATCCCAGGTTGTTGTTCTTGGCGTAAAACTGGTTGGTTTCATTTCTGACCAGGATCACGTTTGGGAACGACTTGGCAACCATGGCGGCGCTCCCATCCGGAGAATTGTCATCAATGCAGATGATTTCGAACGAAATGCGCTTCGTCGAGCTGTAAATGGATTCGAGACAATTGAATAGCAGTGATTTCGTATTGTAGCTGGGTATTACGACGGTAAGATCCAAGCTTGAAGTAGTCATCGCGCGACGAACCCCTACGAATAGATCTTACGTGCTGGAATTCCAACCACGGTCGTGTTGTATTCCACGGATTCCAAAACAACGGAATTGGCGCCCACCGTTACGTGGTCGCCCAAGTGTATGCGACCGAGGACCTTGCAGCCCGTCCCAAGGGTTACATAATCTCCGACACTGGGGCGCAGAGTTGGGTCGAAAGCCATGTCCAATTCCTTGGCGCCAAGCGTTACGCCTTGAAAGACCGTTACATTGCGTCCCATCTTGGAGGCACCCACCACGGTGCCTGAGGTATGAGGGAAGAACAAACCGGGACCGATATCGCAGCGCGGGGATACCTCGAGACCAAAGGCGACGATGTTGAGATACGTGAGAATCTTTGGCAATACCGGTATGCCGGACAGCAAAGCAGCCCGAGCCGTTCGATATATTAGGATTGGCAAAAAACGGTGGTGCAGTAGACGGCCAAAGAGTCGGAACAAATTTGGGCGCATTCCGGGCTTCCCTTCGATCTCGTACTGGCGAGCTAGATCACTTGAAAGAAGCTGTCTTAGCCGCATTTCCCGCTCCGCCCATCATGCCGCGCGAGACTAGTTCGCGATGGGCTGCATCCAACTTATCCGCTTCGATCCCTTGAGCTCTTACCCATTTCAACAAGCGCACCAGCCCCTGCTCGAGGCCCACTTCGGGAACAAAGTCCAAGGCGTCCCGAATGGCTCGCAGATCAGCAAAACAATGACGGATATCTCCTAAACGGTATTCTCCAGACACAGCCGACTTTGCCTCTACGCCCAACTCCTTGGCCAAAAGCGGAACCACCTCGGCAACGCCGGTTGCAATGCCGGACCCGACATTCAGCGTCAGGCCATCGGCGCGCGACGATGTCATGGCCAGAAGGATGGCTCGCGCGACGTCCGAAACGTGAATGAAGTCCCTGCTTTCCTGGCCATCTTCGTAAATATTGACGCACACTCCCTGACGCAGCTGATTCGAGAAAATCGAAAGGATCCCTGTGTACGGGTTCTTAAGCGACTGCCCCTCCCCGTAGACATTTTGAAAGCGGAAGATCACCGTCGCAATTCCCAGCGCATCTCCGGCGATCCGAATCAGATCCTCTTGTCCCAGCTTTGTAGCCGCATAAATCGAAACGGGCGCGGTCTTGGCGCCTTCGTGGGTTGCAACCGCTTTGATCGCGCCGCGGCATTTCGGGCAGGGTGGCTCCCAGCGCCCTAGGCGCAGGTCCTCTACCGATCTGGCTCCAGGGTAAACGACACCGCACCTGCTACAGAGATATTGCCCTTCACCATAAATTGAGCGCGAAGAGCCGAGGATGATCCGAGCAACTTTGTGCGGCTTGTTCGCAAGATAGTTCAATAAGCCTGCGGTTCCGCCTAAATTTACATTCGTATATTTATAAATCTCGTACATCGACTGGCTAGTTCCGGTCTCCGCGGCCAGGTGTACCATACAATTGACGCCTTCCAGCCACTGCTGCCAGTCACATGGCCCTGCGATGTCACCGCGAATCACCTCCACCAGTGGATGCTGCAGGAACGCATGGTTCAGCCGCGGCACTGGCCCATGGATCTGCGGGTTCAAATTGTCCACGATGCGCACCGAGAACCCTCTCTCGACACACGCTTGCGTTACGTGGGAGCCAATAAACCCCAGGCCACCGGTGATTAGGACTCTCTCCATCGGATACAGCTCCTGCCACTCGAAGTCTAATGCTGGCCGCAGCAGCCAGTCTGGGCTTTAGTTTCCGAGACAGGCGCGGTACAGCTCCAGGGTCTGCTGGCCACACCTGCGCCAATCGTAGCTTGCTGCGACCTCTTTGCCCCGCGCAATCAGGGGCGAATCCGAAGACTTCAGGGACACCGCCTCAGCCAGACTCCTGCCTAATGAGCCCGGATCATTGGGATCAAAATATGTTGCCCCGTCCCGGCAGACTTCCGGCAGCGAAGAGCAGTTGCTCACCAGCACCGGGCATCCCAAGCTCATGGCCTCGAGCGGTGGAAAACCGAATCCTTCCCACAGGCTGGGGTAAACAAACAGCTCCGCGTTGGCATATGCCTCCGCCAGCAGTGCGTCGCTACCCACCGGGTACACCTGTACTACTTTCTCGATTCCCAGCTCACGCGCTGTCGCTCGTTCGGTTTCTCGCAACGCACCGCCGCCGATTGCGACTAGGTCGAATATCTCCTGCAAGTTACACCACGCAAACGCGCGCAGCAGCCCCCCAAAGTTCTTGTATGGCGAACGCGAGCCAACGTAAAGCACATACGGCCTCGGCCGCTCACTGTGAAACGGATCGGCGATAGCTGGGTCGCGCCCCAGCCTGGTCAGGCCATGGTGGATCACGTGCAGCTTTCTCTCGTCCACTCCGTAGAACCTCACCAGATCCTTGCGACTCGATTCCGAAACGCAAATCACCGCATCCGCCGCTGCAAAGGAATTCCGCTTGGCTCGGATCACGCGGTCGGGGTTCCGCAACAGTTCCGGGAATCTTTCGTAAACGCAGTCATGATGCGTAACCACTATCTTTCGTGAGCGTACCAGCGGCATCCTGCGATACAGTGTCGGATGATAGATGTCCAGCTTTCCGCGCAGCAGCGAAAGGCCGTTCCCTAAGATCTCGTTAAGGATGTAGCGTGATGGCCCAGGCGGCTTCTTGCTCTCTGCCTGTACGACCGAAGTGCGCTCCGAGGCCAACTCCCTGAACGGAAACACCGTGCCGCTGAGTCCAAGCAGCAGCTCCACTCGCGCGTCCGCCACGCTCCCCAGGTAGCGCGCCAGTTCGTAGTGGTACCTGGAAGCTCCCCCAGCATTCTGCAGCGAAAAGAGTTGATGATCATAAAGAATCCGCAATGTAATATCGTCCACCAGCAGAACATCCACGGTGCGGAAGTGGTCGCGAAAACTGGTCACGCGGTCAAAACGCAGCCAATTGATCGCTGCGAGGATGTACTTCTCGGCGCTGACATAACTCAAGGGCGTAGCCGGGTTACGTTTCTTGATGGTATGCCCGATGGCGTCCGTTAGCTCACATTCAATTCGGTCGTTCCGACAATCGTGGGCAGCATACGCTTTCAAGCGCTCCAATACGCCCGCCCTATAGCGCACGACTGCATCCGCAGTCATGCAAACTAGAAGGTATCTGGCTCTGTTGACATCCTCGCAACCTCACTGAAATCCGAGAGGGCGATTGGTCGCCTCCGTGGTTTTCTATGGAGGCATGAGGGCGATGGCCGAGGTCGGACCCTTGCCTTTTGCCCGCATCGCACTGCAAGTCCCCCGGGCGGTGCTCCCTCGCTATCGAACTCGTTTCAGTAAACGCCAATTTAACCAGCCGCAATTGCCGGCTATCCCCTGTTTGATGCGTTACGAAGACTGGACCTTCGCGAGGCCCAAGTGCGGCTGAGCGAGCATCGCGAACAGCACCACGTATTGGGGCTTGTTAGCGTGCCCGATTTCGCGACGCTTTATCGCTTCTTGCAGCGTCTCGACGATCAGACCATCGACCGCGCCGTCGGCGAAACGGTGCGCCGGTTGCGCGGTTCGCTGCGCCAAAAGCGGAAGCGTGCTCGCGTCGCCGTGGACGCCACGGGTTTGGCACAAGGCGCGGTGAGCACGTTCTTTGTGCGGCGCATGCATCATCACGGGCAAAGCCCGCTGCCTTGGCGGCACTAGCTGAAGTGGGTGGTGGCCGTGGATTTGGATCAGCAGTCCGTATTGTCGCAACTCGCCCGGCACGGTCCGTGGAACGACCGCGCCAATTTGCCTGCCGTCGTGGAAGGCGCTTCCGAACAAACCTGCATCGGGCTGGTGCTGGCCGACGCCGAGTTCGACAGCGAGCGCAATCACCCTTAGATCCGCAAGCGCCTCGGAGCGCACAGCGTAATTCCCGCCAAACGCGGAAAGAAAACCTGGCGCGTGCACGGAGTGCGCGCCGAGATGCGGCGGGCATTTCCGCAAAGGATCTACCATCGCCGCGCGCTGATCGAGAGCCTATTCTCTTCGGTGAAACGAAAACTTTCGCCCCGCGCACGGGGTCGATCCCTGCGCACGCAGATGCGTCAAGCCCTCCTGCTTGGACTGAGTTTCAATCTGTATCGCTTGAAACATCGTCGCCTTTTCCTAAGGGCGTCAACAGAGCCGGGTGGCTTCTAGATGTGTTAGCATATTTAACTTACAGCTCATGACATTTCTCGGATGGATCTTCATTCCTTTAGGGATCGGAATTTTGCTTCGAAGGCCGCGTTGGTTGCTTCCCCTTGCCATCGTCGCAGCCGTCTTTCAAGGCGGATCAGTCCTAAACATTGGTGCGATGGGCATCCAGCCGTTCTATTTCGTATCAATATTGATAGCTTGCTATTTGCTTTTCGCTAGGCTCAAAGGTCAACTAAGGCTCCGGGTCCCTACGTCCTCTTGCATCTATCCCCTGCTGCTCTTCTGGTTATGGGCCGCCGTATCAGCTTTTGTGATGCCTTTTGTGTTCCGCGGGACACCCGTGTTGGACCTAACAGCTGACATGGAAAACTCCAACTTCCCTGTGGTCCCTCTGGGCTTTTCCTTCGCTAACGTCACGCAAGTGGGTTGGCTAACCTTGAATTTAGGGGTCGTCCTCTTCGCCGCACTGTTCGGCAAATGGGAGCAGGTACGCAAAGCATTAGCGATTGCCGTCGGCATCGCTGTGACCATTATGCTCGTCCAACTGGCACTAGCGCAGTTCGGATACCAATTGCCTGTCTGGCTTTTCAATAATAACCCCGGCCAATTGCAGGCCATTCTCGGGGATTACGACCGCCCCAACGGAGCCTTCTCTGAGCCTTCCTACGCCGGAGTCCTTTTCACCTCGCTGACAGCTGGTGCACTCGCGCGCTTTTTCTCTGGCGGGTCCCTATGGCCCTTCCTCGGATCTCTAGTGTGCACTCTGCTAGTGCGCTCAGGTGCCTCTCTCGCTGCCCTAGTCGTTTGCGCGGTACTCTTGTGCGCTACCCGTCTCCCGAAGCGCAAACTTGGAGCTGTTACCTTCAGTGCTTGGAAATACGCCATCCTTGGTTTTCTCTGTCTGGCTGGTATCGCAATCGCCGTGGAAGTTCCTTCAATCTCCGAAGCCCTGGCGGAAAACACGGTACGCAAGGCTGAGACTGCCTCATTTGTCGTCAGGGCTGTCGTTGACCTCGCAGGACTCACAACGTTTCGCAATACGTATGGGCTCGGGGTCGGCCTCGGCAGCATCCGCACATCGAGCTTCCTTGTCACACTTTTGGCGGCGACTGGCCCTGGAGCGGCTCTGTTCATTTGGTTTGTCATTCGCCTATTGCGCCGCACCAAAAATTCCGCACTACGGTGGATGTTTATCGGAACTCTACTCACCCAAGTGGCTGGCGTACCTGATTTAGGTCTTACCTTATTGTGGATGAACGTTTGCGTGCTCATGGTGTACATTCTTAACGAAGCGGCGCACAATGTAGATACTGCCACTCCCGCACCCGCCTGACTTCGAGACCCTGCGCACTCAACAATTCACGAAAAGACGATTTGATTCCTATTTCCACCATCCGTCCAACGACGAAAGATCACGATTGCTGAGACTGATCCAAGTATTCCGGTGCAGAGCAAAAAGGCGAGCGCTGCTCCGGCGGTTCCCCATGTCTTTATCGTTAGCAATGAGAGAACGACAGTGGATGCTGCGACCGCGACAGACTGCGCGAGGAAGGGCTCACGCTTGAAGGAACGCAGGTAAATTCCGATGCTTTGCACCACGAAGATGCCCACAGAAGCGAGCAACAAAAGCACGAAAATTTTGGGTGGCACCATGCGGGCGGCGAGACGCGGGAACCGGTAATGCAAGAAGACTAAACCCATTGCGCAAGCAGCGGTCGCACCCACCTGAACTGCAAGTGACTGCCTCAAGGTCCTGAAGAATAATTGCTTAGTCTTTCCCAACTCGCCCCGTGCAATCATTTGACCAAACGGCGTCGCTTTCGTGGACATCCAGGCCGTTAGCGAAATCGCAAGATACGAGGTGATGCCCAGCGACATCCCGAACTGCCCCGCTTCCGTCGCACCGCGATAGGCAAAGAGAAGAGGAACCAAGGCTTGCCCGCTAAAATATGCACAAGCCCAGCTAACAGCGATCTTCCACTGGAAAGGCCAAATCTCCTTACGCCAGGACACGGCTGCTTCGCGAACCGCATGGCGTAATAGGCCAACGCACAGAGTTCGGCGGCCGTAGAGAAACATCAATGCGGCTAGGGCATAGCCAAGATTCGCCATTCCCGGCGCATACAACCCGCGATGCGCTAGCAGCGCTCCCCAACACATGCCTGCCCCTAATACGGCTTGCGCGAATCGCACGCGGCTCACCTGCCACACGTAACCGCAGCCTTCGAGAAAGGAGCAGAATGGATTTAGGAAAAACAAGACAACAACAGCGCAAACCGCAACGATCCATGGACCATGCCATGCGACGGGGGCCGAAGTGCGTGCATGTGCTGAAAAAAAGTAGATCCCGGTTGGCAGCAGCACCACGCAAAGAGCCCCCGCCATCAGCAGATACCAGCGCACCGTTTTCTGCAGGATCGAAGCAAGCCGATAATGAGCAATCACGTCGCCTTCCACTCGCCCGTCAGCATGAAGTTTGAGCCCTATACACTCGTGCGCTGCCATTTGCAGGATCACAAAGGAGAAGCCAAGCTCGAACACTACCTGCAGCGCGCCTAGGCTTACCAACGTGTAGTAATACCCCTGCTCGACAGGCGTTAGAAAGCGAACGATTAGCAATACCGTTCCGGCGCTCCCGAGAACCTGGATTGTGCGTCCCAGCACTGTAAAAGCGATGGCCCGGTCCAGCCCCAGTATGTGCTTCAGCCATAAAGTCCATTCCGGCCATCGAGAGAAGGCTTCCGCCCCGCGCTCGCTCAAAGTTGGGTCCACGTCGTCAGCGCTTGTCGCCATTGTGCTGCCACTTTCGTAAACCGCACTTTTCGTTTGACTCTTGTGTAATAATGCGTTATTATGTGTAAAAGTTATCAGGCCATATCTCCGCCGACTCGACCTGTTGTCCTCGCCCCGATCCTTATTCTCGGCGTGGCCTCTTTGTCCGCGAGTCTTCGCAACTCCAGTTAACCGCAACAAAACACGCCACTTCAAGCACTTTGCCCGCCACTCTTACGAGCAATGCACGGATAACTTTTTAGCTGCCGCTATTCCAGAAAAACACCCGGGGTACGCACTTCCTATTTCAGACTCATCATTCTGGCCCATACGGGAGACGCTGCAGCCCTCTTCCTTTCATGCGTTTACTTCACTGTTTCCATCACACCCCAGGGTGGAGGTGCCAAGCCTCAAACCGGCTCCAGCTCCCCTTCGGCTACCTCCGCCGCCATCGCCCGCTGGATCAGCTCGAACGAAATCACTAACCGGTGGCCATTCTTTCTCCGCAACACAACTCCTTCCATCCCCGCCAGCGGCCCGCTCTTGACCCGTACCCGCCTCCCTGCTGTTAACTCCGTTAAATAAGGATGCGGCTCGGCCCGGTATCCTCGGTTTAAGAACTCACGGACACGGCTTAAGTCCTCGTCGGGGACAGCTATAGGCTTGCTATCAAACCCGATCAGGCGGACGACCCCCGGCACCTCCAAAACGCGCAGGCGGTTCGGTAGCGCCAGATGAACAAAAATGTAGCCGGGGAATAAGGGCAACGCGAGGCGAACTTTGCGGTCTTTCCATTTGCGAACGGACTCGTACTGCGGCAGGAAATGCTCGATGCTGCGGATACCGAAATGTTCTGCGACGCGGCGCTCATGGTTCGCGCAGGTATATGCCGCATACCAGCGCGCCTCGCTATAACCCGACAGCACCCCCGATGCGGAGATGCTTGGCCTCGCCGTTGCAAATTCAGGCTGCTGTCGTTGCCCCATCGACGCTTCCACGTTTCGTGCCCCCTTGGTCCGTACACAGCTTCGCCCCGTCACTTACAGGGCGATATGTGACCTAACCCTCTTTACTTCTTTGGCTTACAGCTAACTCTACGGCTTGTTGGACTCGCTATTCGGCGGCAGGCAGCCTCCGAGCCGGTCCAAATTTCTTTCACTCGATTTGTCGCCAGCGATTTCAGTCGCTGCCCCTGGTCCCGATCCGTTTCGCGAAAACCAGTGCGCCCTTGCTTTTATGGTGGCGGCAACTTCGCT
>Ga0335072_10015798_pt1 | contig 10710 bp, 10 predicted proteins | sample Lox_Sample_21_FD_206725 | JGI IMG/M metagenome (GOLD analysis project Ga0335072, IMG submission 206725) | Soil microbial communities from Loxahatchee National Wildlife Refuge, Florida, United States - Lox_Sample_2.1 | ecosystem: Environmental > Terrestrial > Soil > Wetlands | place: USA... | reverse complement strand
CTCTGGTCCTGGCTGGTCACGCCCTCCAAACTGGTTTGGACCAACATTGTCGACAATCTCGCGGATCAGGCGGCAAAGAAGCTTGTCGAGGCAGGCGAGTCCACTTCGCCGGCACCCGCCGTCCAGAGTCCCGCTGCTGTTCTCGCCAGGACCAGCATCGATGCGGCAGGCGCCACCTTCCCTGCTCCGCTCTACCAGATGTGGTTCGAGGACTTCGAGCAGTTCCATACCGCCGTGCATCTGCACTACTCCGCCATCGGCTCCCAGCTGGGCGTCGAGAAGCTCGTTGCCGGACAAGTTGACCTGGCCGGCTCCGATGTCGCGCCGCGCGTAATCGCCGGGGACGCGGCCGCAGCCCGGCTGACCCGGATCGCTTCGGTGCTGGGCGGCGTCGTGCCCATCTATCACCTGGCGGGAGTCACGCAGGATCTGCGGTTCAACCCCGAAACGCTGGCCGACATCTATCTCGGCAAGGTGCACCGTTGGAACGATCCCGAGATTCGCCGCTCGAACCGGGGCATCGACCTGCCCGATGCCGAGATCAAGGTCTTTCACCGCTCCGACGGCAGCGGCACGTCGTGGGTCTGGAGCGATTTTCTCTCCAAGGTCAGCCCCGCCTGGTCCGCCGCCGTGGGGCGCGGAACGCTACTCAAATGGCCGGTGGGGACGGGCGCCGAGCACAACGAAGGAGTCGCTGAAGCCGTCGCCAAGACCCCCAACTCCATCGGCTACGTGGAGCTCACTTACGCCATCCAGCACGAACTGAGCTTTGCCGCAGTGCGCAACCGGGCGGGCGAGTATGTCCGCGCCAGCCTCGACAGCCTGACCGAGGCGGCGCGCAGCTCCGGAGCGAGCGGCGGGCAGCTTCCGCCCGATATTACCGACTCCCCGGGCAAGTACGCTTATCCTGTCGCCTCATTTACCTGGCTGGTCATTCCAGCCCGAGCGGCGGATCCGGCCAAACGCGCCGTCCTTCTCGAGCTGTTCCGATGGATTCTGACCTCAGGACAGAAGGAGTGCTCGGCCTTGGGTTATGCCGCGCTTCCCAAGGAAGTAGCCGAGTATGAGCTCCGACTGCTGGGCGGGAATCCATAGTTGAGAACATTCCGGTCGCACACAGAGTCAGCCCGGTGTTGGGGAACGCTCAGGGCAACTGCCTCTGGAATCGAATCCGTGGACGCGCCAGCAGTGAGAGCGTCGTCAAGTTTCCCGCGCCGGTTCCCAAAACGGGAGTTGGCGCAGTTCTGCACTGGCGTAACCTCCCTGTATACGGTTACAATTCTGGCGCGATTGTGAGAGCGGCCCGAAACGTGCGCTACGGCGCCGTTCTGTCTCCGGGGAGGGTTCAGATGCGGGTGTGGGCGATGGGATTGGCATGCGCGATGGCCTGCGCGGGACTGCCGGCGGCGGCGCAGCTCGAGGGGACGCACGCAAAGCCCTTGGTATCGAAACTCGAGTTCACCTCCTCGGATCAGCGGCTGGTCCAGGGCTTCGACTGGGCCAGTCGGCAGGCCATGGACTACGTCTTCACGGGCGACCCGGTGGGGCCGTGGTATGAGGCGGCGCTGCCGGGGCGCGAGGCCTTCTGCATGCGCGATACGGCGCACCAGAGCGTGGGCGCCCAGGCCCTAGGACTCTCGGCCTGGACCCTGAATATGCTGCGGCGCTTCGGCGAGAATATCTCGGCATCCAAACAATGGTGCAGCTATTGGGAGATTGACCGCTTCAACGAGCCATCGCCTGCCGACTACGAGAGCGACACGTCGTTCTGGTACGACCTGCCCGCGAACTTCGACGTACTGGACAGCGCCTACCGCATGTACCTGTGGACCGGCGACCCGGCGTATATCGACGACCCCGTCCTGGACAACTTCTACGACCGCACCATGAACGAGTACGTGAAGCGTTGGGAGCTCTCCGCGGACAAGGTGATGACGCGGGAGCGGTTCCCGGGGCCGCTGACGGGAGCCGAGCAACTCACACTCGAACACGGCGGGCAAATTCACCTGGGAATTCCCGGCTACGACGAGGGCAACCACACCTTCGTAGTCGGGATCGACCTGCTGGCAGTGGAGTATGCGGCCTTCCGCGACTACGCCGCGATCGAGAGGCTGCGGGGAAACGATGCCGGGGCCACGACCGCGGAAGCGAACGCGACGGCGCTCAAAAACCTGATCAACACCACCTGGTGGAACCCGAAGGACAATACCTTCTACGCGCTCCTCGACCAGGACCACCACCTTACGGGGAGCGACTCCCAGGATGTGCTCTACTGGAACGCCGTGGAACCGGGTCCGAAGATGGAAAGCGCGGTGAAAGCGATGCTGATGGCCAACGAGCATCGGAATCCCTGCGGCGTGGAGGGCGAGAGCCACGATGCGGAGATTCTCTACCGCTACGGGCAGGACAACGCCGCGTACGGAGTACTGCTGGACCTGACCACGCCGGGGCACTGCCGGCAGGAGTACCCGGAGGTCTCGTACTCTGTGGTGGGGGCTATCACGACGGGGCTGATGGGAATCAACATGGTTCCAGTGCAGGACCGCGAAGTGGAGACCCTTCCGGGACTGACCGATGCGACGACTTGGGCCCAGCTCAGCAACCTGCCCATCGGCCGAAACGCGGTGACGATCCGCCACAACGGCGATCGTGAAACGGTCTTCACCAATCAGGATGGGCCGGCCCTGATCTGGCAAGCGGCGTTTCCGGGCACATTCAGCCAACTTCTGGTGAACGGCAAGCCGATGCCGGCACACAACGAGACACAAAGGCGCACGGCGATCTCGTGGGTCGAGGTGCCAGTGGGTGCCGGTGACACAGTGCGGGTAAGCGCGCCTTGACGCGGGCGGGAGCGATCAGAGGTTGAAGAGCTCCCGGAGACGGCGGGTCTGCGCACGGCTGACTGGGATCTCGGTGTGCTGCTTGTCGTTCATGCGGAGCTGGTAGCTGGATTTGAACCACGGGACAACTTCGCGGATGTGGTCGATGTTGACGAGATAGCCGCGATGGGCGCGCCAGAAGTGGGCCGGATCGAGCAGCTCCTGCAATTCTTCCAGGGTGCGGCACTTGGAGTGGCCCTCGAAGGTCTGGGTGACCACGCGGATCACGCCCTCGTCGATCGCTGCGAAACAGACCTCGGCCTGGTCGACGAGGAGCAGGCGGCTCTGGGCCTGGACGACCAGCTTGGCGGGAGGGTGTACGCGCTCGCCGGGCGGGCGCCGGTTGAGCAGACGCAGGACCTCGCCGAGTTGCGACTCGAGTTGCGACTCGGATGCAGTGGGGCTCTCGGATTGCGGCGCGCCCGAGGGAGCGGACGCTACCGGAACAGATTGCGCGGCGAGGCGGTGCCGTGCGCGCTCGACTGCCTGGGCCACGCGCGCGGGATCGAAGGGCTTGAGCAGGTAGTCGACTGCGTTCACGTCAAAGGCCCGGACGGCGTATTGGTCGTAGGCCGTGGCGAAGATGAATTGAGGCAGCGCCGGCCCGTTGGGGCGGCCACTCAGGTCGAGGAGCCTCTCGATGACGGCAAAGCCGTCGAGTCCCGGCATCTGGACGTCGAGGAAGACCAGGTCGGGGCGGTGCTGCTGGATGAGATCGACGGCCTCAATGCCGTTGCCACCGTGGGCCAGAACTTCGACGCCGCCCAGGGAGTCAAGGAGGTACTGGAGCTCGTCCCGGGCCAGCTTTTCGTCGTCGATGATGAGGGCGGTGAGGGACATCGAGGGCTGGAATGGATTGTAGGGAGCCAAGGGCGAGAGGCGCAACGCGGAAGAGGATGGACGGCCGAATGCAGCGGCAAATGGGGCGCCGAATGAGTTAGGCTGTCAACGAAACCCAGGCAACGGCGCGACGAAGCGGGTACGCGTTACTCGCCGAGCACGTGCAGGCGGGCGGGCATATGGTCGGTGGCAAGCTCATGCCCGCAGCGCGTGCAGAACTGGTCGGTGGGCCGCACGGTGCGGAAGCAGTTGCCGCAACTGGCCGTGAGCTGATAGTTGCACTGGGGGCAGAAGTGGAAGTCGCTCAGCACATGCGTTCCGCAGGCAGGGCAGCGCGAGACTTCCGGCTGGCGGAGCAGAAAGTACAGCACCGCGCCGATGCCGGCGGGCATGACGAAACAGATGAGCATCCAGAAGCGGGTACTCATGGCACGGCGGGGCGCGTCTTTGCTGACGTAGCCGACCATGAGGAAGTAGAGCGCAGCCAGCATGCCCCAGGAGAGATTGAAGTAGATGCGGAAGCCCAGGGCCGAGGCGGGATGGTGACGGTTACCGGGGGCGATGAACCAGAAATAGTACTCGACCAGAAGAAAGGCCAGGCTGGCGGCCACGATGGACCAGTTAGGAATCATGCGCTCGTCGGGATTGACGGCGATCGATGGCGAATCAGGCATGGGGGCAGACCCTCCCGCGGAGTGCCTCAAAAAGATTAAGCACAGCTTAATGCTTATGTAAAGGGACGGATGATGGAAACAGGAAGTTGCGGCCAACAGCCCGCTTGGAGAGAAATTTTGGCGGGTGCGGAGCGGGCGTCAGGAGTTGCGGCGGGCCCGGCCGGCGATGAGCACAGCGGCGACCAGGGCGAGGCAGAGGACGCAGAAGAGGAGACTGAATTGGGTTGTAATGTCGATGAAGCGCTCACCGCCGATGAGGTCTTCTGCAACGCGCCAGAGGGCAGGGCCAAGGAGCAGCAGAAGGACCAGGGCGCTGGCGAGAGCGATGGAGCGGGAACGGCGGCGCCCGGCCTTCTGCTGCTGCATGACGCCGAGCGAGGCCAGGACGACGCGGCGCGTGCGATGGGCAACGGCGGAGTCGCGCTGCGCCTGACGGCCGGCGAGGGCCGAGACCAGGTCGGAGTCGGTTGAGGAGCCGGAGTTGAAGACGCCGGCCGGGTGATGCGCCAGCTCCACGGTTTTCACACAGCCTCCTGGAGCCGGGGGCGCTCCTGCTCGAGCCTGGGCTTGAGCATGGCCAGACCCCGGTACAGTCTGGATTTTACCGTGGAAAGCGGCGCGCGGGTAACTTTAGCGATTTCCTCAAGCGAAAGCTCCTCGTGGAACCGCAAAACGAGAACTTCGCGATGAAGTGTGTCGAGCTCGAGGAGGGCAGCGGCGATCCGCTCGCGGTCTTCCAGGCCGGCGAAGCGCTCGAAAGGTGTGGGCTCGCCGTCGGCGATCTCAAAGGCCATGGGGCGGTCGTCGTCGCCGGCGCCCTCGACGAGCTCGTCAAGGCTGCTCATGGTGCGCTTGCGGCGGTGGTCGATGACGAGATTGCGGGCAATGGTGAAGAGCCAGGTCTCAAAGCGCGCCTGCCCGTTGAACTGACCGCCGCGGACCAGAACTCGCATCCAGACCTCCTGAAAGAGGTCTTCGGCGAGCTCGCGATTGCCGGTAAGGAAGAGCAGATAGCGCAGGAGGCGGTGCTGGAAGCGGACGATGAGCTCGTCGAGGAGACCGGCTTCGCGGCGCTTGAGTCCCTGGGCAACCGCGAGACTCTCCTGCCGCGCTTGTTCGTCGACGGCCGATGAGGCAGCGGCTTTGGCAAAGAACGGCTGAATGGAGATGGCTCTCATCCTGTTTTATTAGACGATAGACGCACCGTGGAAGACGACGAAAAAATGCACGGAAAGTGCTGAAAAATAGCGGGTAAGGAGCGTGAACCTTAAGGGGAGCTTAAGGAGCGCCGAAAGTTATCCACAGTCGCCGCTCTTTCCGGTTTTTCACGGCGGCGCGGCGCCGGCAGGTTGAGGCGTCAGCGTTGTTTTTCGGCGAGTCTGCGGGCGGCGTGAAGGGCGTCTTCGATAGCCTTGGCGGCGCGGCGCTCCCGGGCTTCGACGGACTCGTAGTAGAAGATGCCGAGGAGATGGCCGCGGCGCTGCGCGGGCGTGAGCGCATTCCAGCCCTGGAGGGCAAGAGGCTGGCGCTGGAAGGCCGCGCGCAATACGGGCGGCGGCTCGATCTCGCCCTCCATCGCCTGCATCAGCCGCTCGGCCATCTTCTCGGCGCGGGCCCGGCGAGCCTCCGGCCCCTTGGCGTCCCCGGCCCACTTGCCGATCTCCCGGCGCATAGACTCGCTCAGAGCGGAAAACCACTTATATAGCTGGCGGTCGCCTTTGAGCAGGCGCTCGAACTCTGGAGGAACGATGGCAGGCCGTTCCTCGAGGTCGGGCTCGAGCCAGATGCGCGCCCGGTCGCCCTGGCCAGCTTTGGCACCCGCCTGCATCTTTTTGTTCACGAGCAGAACGTGGCCGTTGCCGCCGGGGACAGGGAAAAGCGAGGTGCGGAACGGAAACCCCTCGATTTCGCCGCGGACGCGCAGGCGGCGGCGATTGGGCCAGGCCCTGGCCACGTCGAACGGGACGCGCGCGACGATCCAGCGGAGGCTGGTGCCGTCCGGTTCTAGCAGCGCGGTGAACGACTTTCTCAGGCTTGCAGGCATGGCCGTAACATAACGTCGCGCGGAGGGTCGGTTCAAGAGCAATCCGAAGAGAAGACTTATAAGGGATGCGACCCTGCAGCCTGATTGGGCCAGAGCCGGGCCGCGCCCCGGACGCCGCTTGAGTCTCCATGCCGGGCGGGAACAATGGGCGTGTGAATTCCGCCGCCGAAGCCGTAATTCTCCAGAAGGGGAGGCACGTTGCGGTAGATGCTGTCGAGCCGCGACAATCCGCCGCCGACCACAATCACATCGGGATCGATGACGTTGATCAGCGACGCGAATCCTCGCGCGATCCGATCCTCGAGCCTGCGGATGGCTGCCGCCGCCTGGATATCGCCCCGGTCGGCCGCTTCCACCACTTCTTTCCCCGAAAGCGGCGTGCCGGTCGAGCGCTCATAGTCCTTGCCCAGCCCGGTGCCTGAGATCCAGGTCTCGATGCAGCCGGATTTTCCGCAGTAGCAGGCCGGCCCCGGAACTTCGTCGACCCGCGGCCAGGGGAGACTGTTGTGTCCCCATTCGCCGGCGACGCCGTGCAGGCCCTCGTGCACACGGCCTTCGATGGCAAGGCCGCCCCCGCAGCCGGTTCCGAGAATCACCGCGAAGACGACCCGGTACCCCGCGCCGCTTCCATCGATGGCCTCGGAAAGAGCCAGGCAGTTGGCGTCGTTTTCACAGCGCACTTCCCTCCCGAGCGCTGCCGAAAGATCGCGCTCCAGGGGTTGCCCGATGATCCATGTCGAGTTAGCGTTTTTCACCAGACCCGACGGCCGCATCACCGTCCCCGGAATGCCCACCCCCACGGTGGCCCGCTCGGCCAGCTCGGTCTCGATCGTATGGACAAGCCGGGTAATCGCGTTCAACGTCCCCGCGTAATCCTCACGCGGTGTCGGCACGCGAATCCTGCGCAGTTCCCGGCCGTCCCCGCCGAGGGCCAGGGCTTCTATCTTGGTGCCGCCGAGATCGATTCCAAGTCGCATTTCCTGCTGAGATTAACACTCTCATCCGGTGGGCAGCGCGCCAGGCTCCCAAGCTGCGAAGAGTCGTGGGGAAAGACGCGCAATGCCGGATCTGCAAATCGGAAGTAATCTTCGCAACTTCGAACCGGCGATATGGCATCGCCGGTTCGATCGTGCCGCCGTGACCAGGGCTCAGGCCTGCGGAAAGATCGGCGAGGCGCCCGCGGCGCTTGCGATCAGGAATCTCTCCTCGTCTGCGGTAATGGGCTGGAAGTTCTGGGCCACGTACATGGCGAGAGGGAAGAAGCGCTCGTCGCCGGGCGGAAGCGCGGCGGTGATGCGCTGGGAGAGCGTCCAGCGCAGGGCCAGAGCGGCCTGCTCGGGCACGGCGCAGGGCTCGTACCATTCTTTGGGGTTGGGTTTCTGCGCCTGGCTCATTCCGGCGGGCCATTGGGATTTGGCCATGGCCTTGATGGCCAGCATGCCGGCGCCTTTTTCGTGGACGCGGGCGATCACGCGCGGCCCGAAGTTTCTCTGCGAGGCGAGAACAAAGTTGATCGGGAAGAGCACGGTGTCGAAATCGAAGTGGTCGAGAAGGGCGAGCGCGGCCTCTTCCGAGTGCGCCGAAAAGCCCAGGTAACGGATCTTGCCGGCCTTGCGCCCGGCCTCAAAAGCCTCCTGCGCGCCGCCCGGTCCTATGATGCGATTCACCTCTTCGAGGGTCGTGACCGCATGATGCTGGTAGAGGTCCAGGTGATCCGTATCGAGCAACTTGAGCGAGTTATCCAGCGCCTCCGCCGCACCCTCCTTATCGCGCTTGCTGGTTTTGCAGGCCAGGAAGAAGCTGTCGCGGTACGGCTTAAGGGCAGGACCGAGAAGCTGCTGCGCGTCGCCGTAACTGGGGGCGACATCGACATAGTTGATGCCCGCGGCGTGCGCCTGGGCGACGGTGTTGTTGGCCACGGCCTGATCCGCGTTCATGATCACGATGCCGCCCAGGCCGATGATCGAGAGATCCTCGCCGGTCCTGCCCAGCCGCCGTTTCGGAATAGGCTTGAAGCCTGCGTCGGACGGCGAAGGCCAGGGCGTGGCAGCCGAAAGCTTCGGCGCGGCCGCGAGTCCTGCCGCCCATGCGCCGGTCGTAAGAAAGCTTCTTCGATCCATAACGTCCTCCTTTGGCTTGAGATTGGATGGCGTCCCGGCCCGGTTGCGCGCGATGGTTCGGCAGCTGATGCGGTCTCAGTGGAGCGGCTCCAGCCGCGAACCACGGTCAACGCGGCGACGGCCGACGAGCCACGTGCAACCGCCGTGAACGCCCCGGTTCCCGATTCTGAGCCCCCGGTGAGGGCAGAGTTCGACACTCACTCCGAGTATATTCTTGCGCCAACGACCCCGGACACCACAAGCAGTGGCCGGCGATCGCGTTGGTTGTATTTTGGGGGCCGGAGAGCCCCGGGATGCGCCACTCGAGCCTGGAACGTGTAAAGTATTTGCAGGAGACTGACATGGGAGCGGTAGCCATTTTTGTGGGTATTTTTCTCGCGCTGATTCTCTCTTTCCTCCCGCTGATTCTATCGGGAAAGCAATGGGCAGCAGCGCAGGATCGGGCGCGCGCGCGCCGTATCGCTGATGCCAGGATGAACGCCAGACTCCTGAGACTGAACATCTGATGCATTCCTGGGGGCTCTCCTCAAGGTCTAGCTGGATGTCGAGGCGTTGCCGTCTTGATTTGGGCAACGGAAGGTTATAAGCCGCCCACGCAAACTCAAGACACTACCGGCGCTACGACCTGTAGCGAGCGGGCGCGGGTTTTCCCGTGACAGGATAATGGAAAAGTAAATAGAGATGGCTGATTTGGAGGGTATTTTGGCTCTTTTTCAGGCAGTTTTGGGTCCAGATTCAAGCCGGATTATGGAAGAGGACCGTCTCGCATGATGCCCCGCCGCAGCCTGCCGAACGGGCAATTCCCGGCCCGGGCACAGATCTCGGGAAGCGCCTTAAACTATCCAGATGGAAGTCCTTTTTGGCTTGCACGCGGTGGAAGAGGCCTTGCGTGCGGGCCGGCGGCGCTTTGACCAGGTGATGGTGGCGCGGGAGCGCCACGACGCGCGCGTGGAGCAGGTCGTGTCCGCCTGCCGCGAGGCCGGCGTGCGCGTGCGCCAGGAGCCGCGGGAACAGTTGACGCAGACCGCCGGCACCGCAGCCCATCAGGGCGTCGTGGCGCTGGTGCGTCCCCAGGAGTTTTTGGCGATTGAAGATCTCTTCGAAGCGGACACGTCACGAAAAACGACGGGCAGGCGCCTGGTGCTGGCACTGGATGGAGTGGAAGATCCGCAGAACCTCGGTGCGCTGCTGCGCGTAGCCGATGGGGCGGGCGTGGACGGCGTGGTGCTCACCGAACGGCGAGCGGCGCCCCTGAGCGCCGCGGCAGTGAAGGCGAGTGCCGGCGCGGCGGAGCACCTGCGCATTGCGCGCGTGGTGAACCTGGTGCGCGCGCTCGAAGAGCTGAAGCGTCACAACCTCTGGATTGTGGGACTGGACGAGCGCGGCCCGAGCGACTATGACGGCTTCGACTTTACCGGCGACTGCGTTGTGGTGCTGGGCCGCGAGGGCGCGGGGCTGCACGACCTGGTGCGGCGGACATGCGACCATCTGCTGCGCATCCCCATGGCCGGGGGCGTGAGCTCGCTGAATGTGGCCGCCGCGGGCGCGGTTGTGCTCTATGAGGCCCTCCGGCAGCGGCGCCGCGCCGCGGCTCTCCCAGGGGCGATTGGGGCGTCAAAACAGAAGAGACAGAAAGGCCTGGGTTCATGAGGTTTTTGTACGCCGGCATTTTATGCTTGAGCGCCGGCATCGCAGTTCTGGTGTGCGCGGCACAGGAGAGCCCATCGACGCCCGCCACACAGTCATCCCCAACCGCTCCCGCACCGCCGCAACTGCCGGGGAAGATTGTCTTCTCCGGGACCACGAACGCGAACGGCCAGACCACCGTCACGGCCGGGCCGGGGTTGGGTGCGCCCGTGGTCACGGCCTCTGCGGCGCCGGTGGCGACCGACGCCGAGCGCGAGGCGGTGCGCTTCACGGCCTACGACATGGACGTGCACATCGTCAGCGCGGCGCGCCACATTGCAGTGCGGGCGCGTATAACGGTGCGTAACGACGGCGCAGCTCCGCTGGGCCGCATTCCGCTCCAGATTTCGTCGTCGTTGATCTGGCAGCGGATTCGCGTGGAAGGCCGCGACACCCGGTTTTCCGTGGCGACCATCGACTCGGACGCGGACCATACGGGCCAGTTGCACGAGGCGGCCGTGCCGCTG
>Ga0335072_10015797_pt1 | contig 10711 bp, 8 predicted proteins | sample Lox_Sample_21_FD_206725 | JGI IMG/M metagenome (GOLD analysis project Ga0335072, IMG submission 206725) | Soil microbial communities from Loxahatchee National Wildlife Refuge, Florida, United States - Lox_Sample_2.1 | ecosystem: Environmental > Terrestrial > Soil > Wetlands | place: USA: Florida... | reverse complement strand
GATTCGAACCTGGGAATGGCGGAATCAAAATCCGCTGCCTTACCACTTGGCTACGCCCCATTCTGCCGTCGGATTTGCCGGTTCGGCCCTGCGGACCCATCGGCCGGCGGCGGCACCATAGCGGCGTCACCTGCGGCGATCAATGTGTGCGGGGCGTTGAAGCCCACGCGGTCCGCCGGGTAGCCGGACCCGGGTTAAAACCGTAAATTCGCCGACCGGTAAATGCGCCGCTCGCCCCTGCGTCAGTGAAGGTGCCAGTATGACCTATCCGCATTCTTCGATTCTCGAGTCGCGCCGTGACCAAATCCTGCCGTTGCTCGATGCGACCGATGTTGAGCGCGCCGGCCGCTTCGGGGAGATCCGCGATTTCGTCGCCGGCGAAACCTTGGCGAAGATTGGCGAGGTCGGCGTGGGTCTCGGCATCATCCTCAGCGGGCACGTCGACGTCTATCGGTACGACGCTTACGGCGACCGCCAGCATTTTTACGCGTTCGGCCCCGGCTCGTTTCTCGGCGAATTGGCCCAACTCGCCGGCCGGCCGTCGTTCGGCGATGCCGTTGCCAGCGTGCCGGTCAAGGCGCTGATCTTCTCGCCCGATCGCATGCGGGCACTATTGGTTGCCGAGGCGGAACTCGGCGAACGACTGATGCGGGCGCTGATCCTGCGCCGAACCCAGATGCTGCACGAGGGGGTGGGCGGCCCGGTCATCATCGGCCGTTCCGACAATGTCGATGTCGTGCGCCTCGAGGGCTTTCTCGCCCGCAACGCCACGCCGCGGATGCGGCTCGATCCGGAAACCGATCCGGAGGCGAGGGCACTGGTCGAGCGCTTCCACGTTGATCCGGGGCAACTGCCGATCGTGATCTGTCCCGGCGGGGAAATGCTGCGCAACCCCAGCGAAGACGAGCTTGCGCGCTGCATCGGGCTGGTCGGGCCGATCGATTCGGAGCGTCTTTATGATATTGCGGTGGTCGGCGCCGGGCCCGCCGGCCTTGCGACTTCGGTCTATGCGGCGTCGGAAGGGCTCTCCGTCCTGGTGCTGGATTGCCGGTCGTTTGGCGGTCAGGCGGGCGCGTCGTCCCGGATCGAGAATTATCTCGGTTTTCCAACCGGCATCAGCGGCATGGCGCTGATGGCGCGCGCCTATAACCAGGCGCATAAGTTCGGCGCGGAGACCGCCATTCCCAACGAGGTGATCGGCTTCGACGCGCCGGCCTGCGATAAGTCCGGGCACTTTGTCTTGCGGCTTGCCAGCGGCGAAAAGGTGTCGGCGCGTTCGGTCGTCATCGCCAGCGGCGTAAGCTATCGGCGCCTCGCCGTCGACAAACTCGACATTTACGAGGCCATCAGCATTCATTACTGGGCCTCGCGGATCGAGGCTCGATTGTGCGCAGATCAGGAAGTCGTGCTGGTCGGCGGCGGTAATTCGGCCGGCCAGGCCATCGTGTTCCTTGCTGAGCATGTTGCCAAGGTCTGGGTGCTGGTGCGCCGCGACGATCTCGCCTCGACGATGTCGCGCTATCTGGTCGACCGGATCGACAATCTGGCCAATGTCGAGGTGCTAACCCAGACCGAAATCTGCGAACTCGAGGGGGCCGAGGGTATTCTGTCCGCCGTGCACTGCCGTCACACGCTGACCGGTGAAAAGATGCGCCGGCCGGTACGACATTTATTCTTGTTTATCGGCGCCGATCCGAACACCGGATGGCTCGAAGGCTCGGGTGTGGCGCTCGACTCGAAAGGTTTTGTCCTGACCGGCGCCGACGCTGGCACTGATACCTGGGGCAGCCGCCGCCGCTCGCTGGAAACCAGCCGCCGCGGCATGTATGCCATTGGCGATATCCGCGCCGGCTCGATCAAGCGGGTCGCTGCAGCGGTCGGCGAAGGCGCTCAGGTCGTCGCGGCTCTCCACGCTTATCTTGCCCCGCCGCCGCCTCCGGCCGTAGCGGCGCCCGCGCAAGCAGTCGGGGCGCGGCGTGCGCAATCGTGACGGCCAATCGACCACAGCCGGGCTATGCAAAGTAGCACTGTCTCAAAGAGGCACTGTCTTCGGCCACCTTGGGCCAAGGTCTCTGGGGCAAGACACGCCATATCAAGACACGCCATATAATGGCATAAAGGCGTTCAGCAGCGTGCGCGCAGTGCTGCCGGCGCCGGACCTCTTTGCATCTTCGAGCGGAGACTGCCTGTGACCTATCATGCCCCTCTCGCCGACATGAGCTTTGCGCTCAAATACGGGGCTTCGCTCTTGCCGGCATTGGAAGAAGGGTTCCTCGGCGACCTGTCGATGGACGACGTCGAGGCCGTGCTAGCCGAAGCCGGGCGGATGGCTGCCGAAGTGCTGGCGCCGCTCGACCGCACCGGCGACCGTGTCGGCGCTTCCATCAAAGACGGAGTCGTCACCACCGCGCCGGGTTGGAAGGAAGCCTATGACGCCTGGCGCAAGGGCGGATGGAACGGGGTTGCCTCGTCCGCCGAATGGGGCGGGCAGGGGTTGCCGCAGATCGTCAATGCGGCCTGCACCGAAATGTGGAACGGCGCCTGTATGGCGTTCGGCGTCGGCCCACTTTTGACCATGGGCGCGGTCGACGCGCTCGACGCGCACGGCAGCGACGCACTCAAGCGCACATATCTGGAAAAGCTCGTGACCGGCGAATGGATGGGCACGATGCATCTGACCGAGCCGCAGGCCGGCTCGGATGTCGGCGCGTTGCGCGCCCGCGCCGAGCGCGCGCCCGACGGCACCTATCGGATCACCGGACAGAAGATCTTCATCACCTACGGCGAGCACGATCTCACCGACAATATCATTCATTTCGTGCTGGCGCGGCTGCCCGATGCGCCGCCCGGCACGCGCGGCATCTCCCTGTTTCTGGTGCCGAAATTTTTGCTCGACGCCGACGGCACGCCGGGGAAGCGCAACGATGTGCGCGCGCATTCGATCGAGCACAAGCTCGGCATCCACGGCTCGCCCACCTGCACTATGGTATTCGGCGATCATGGCGGCGCCGTCGGCTTTTTGATCGGCGAAGAGAATGCCGGCATGGCCTGCATGTTCACCATGATGAACCGCGCGCGGCTCGCGGTCGGCCTGCAAGGTGTCGGCATCGCCGAGCGTGCCACCCAGCAGGCGACCGCTTATGCGCGCGAACGCAAACAGGGCCGTGTGCCCGGCATGCCGGCAAAGGAGTCGGCGCCGATCATCGCCCACCCGGACGTCAAGCGCATGCTGATCACTATGCGCGCACTCACGCAGGCTGCGCGCAGCATCTGCTATGCCACCGCGCTTGCCCTCGATCGCGCCGAACGTGGGCCTGACAAGACGACGCGCGAAGCGGGGCATGCGCGCGCCTCGTTGCTCACCCCGCTTGCCAAGGCTTTCTCGAGCGACATCGGCATCGAGGTGACCTCGCTCGGCGTCCAGGTCCATGGCGGTATGGGCTTCATCGAAGAAACCGGCGCGGCGCAGCTTTATCGCGACGCGCGTATTGCCACGATCTACGAGGGGACCAACGGCATTCAGGCGATCGATCTCGTCACCCGCAAGCTGCCGCTTGCCGGTGGTGCGGTGGTCGAGACCTATCTCGACGAACTGCGCGCCATCGTCGAGGCCGTCAACGCGACCAACGATCCGGCGCTCGGCTGGTCCGGCGTGCGGCTCGGTGAAGCGCTCGAAAGCTTGAAGCGGGCGACGCATTGGATGCTGGCGACGTTGGATAAAGACGCCAATCAGGTGCTGGCCGGAGCCACACCGTATCTGCGCTTGTTCTCCATCACCGCCGGCGGCTGTCTTTTGGCGCAGCAGGCTTTGGCAGCATTGCGGTTGAACAACGAGACGGGCGCGCGCGTTGCACTGGCACGCTTCTTCGCTGAAAACGTCGCCGTTCAGGCCGGCGCGCTTGAGCGGAGCGTTATCGAAGGCGCCGGCGCCGTACTTGGCGCGGAAGCGGCGTTGGCCGAGTAGAAAAATTCATGTCCACGCTGCTGATTACCCATCCGGATTGTCTCGAGCATCGTGTGCCGACCGGGCATCCCGAACGGCCCGAGCGGTTGCGCGCCATCGAGAACGCGCTGGAGATCGAAAAATTTCAGTCGCTCGCCCGCGCGCAAGCGCCGAAAGCGCCGCTCGATGTCGTCGCGCTGTGTCATCCGATGGACTACATCGAAGACGTCAGTGCCGCGATTCCGACGCAGGGCATCGTGCATCTCGATGCCGACACGTCGCTGTCGCCGGGTTCGTTCGACGCCGCTCTGCGTGCCGCCGGCGGCGCGATGCTGGCGGTCGACGAGGTGGTTAGCAAGAAGGCCGCCAACGCCTTTGTGGCCACGCGGCCGCCCGGCCATCATGCCGAAACCGCGCGGCCGATGGGCTTCTGTATTTTTGACAATGCCGCAATCGCCGCCCGTTACGCGCAAAAGCGCTACAGCATTGCACGCGTGGCGATCGTCGATTTCGACGTGCATCACGGCAACGGCTCACAGGAGATTTTCTGGGCCGATAAGACCGTGATGTACGGCTCGACGCATCAGATGCCGCTTTATCCGGGTACCGGCGCCGTCATCGAAGCCGGCGAGTTCGACACGGTGGTGAATGCACCGCTTCGTCCCGGCGACGGCGGTGAGGCCTTTCGCGCCGCGTTCGAGGGCCGGCTGCTGCCGCGGCTGCTCGATTTTGCTCCGGAGCTTTTGATCATTTCCGCGGGCTTCGATGCGCACATGCGCGATCCGCTCGCCAATCTGAACCTGGTCGAAGGGGATTTCGTCTGGGCGACGCAGAAGATCATGGACGTCGCCGACCGGGTTGCCGAAGGCCGGGTCGTCTCGCTGCTCGAAGGCGGCTACGATCTGGAAGCGCTGGCGAGCTCGGCCGCTGCGCATGTCACCACGCTGATGCGAGGATGACGTTGGCTCCTTCCGCTCATTCGCACGCAAGCGGGAATCCGGCTCTGGGTCCCGCCTTCGCGGGACGAGCGGATGAAGCAACCGCGTTTCACTATTGTCACGTAACCGTTAAGATGCGGACTTGAGTCGGGGAGCCGCGATGGCGCAACAAAACAATAATCCGGGCGAGATCGACGTCGGCGAGCTTTCGTTCGAGCGTGCGATCGATGAGCTTGAATCGATCGTGCGCCGGCTCGAGGATGGCAAAGTGCCGCTTGAGGAATCCGTCGCCATCTACGAGCGCGGCGAGGCGCTCAAGCGCCGTTGCGAGGATTTGCTGCGGCAGGCGGAGGCGCGGGTGCAGAAAATCACGCTCGATGCGTCGGGCAATCCGAGCGGCGCCGAGCCGCTCGACGTCGAATAGGCGGCAAACGCATGCTCAATCCTTGGGTCGTCCTCTCCATGCGAGCGGTTCAGCTCAGTTGGGAGGCGCAAAACGTCATCGCGCTGCGCATGCTGCGGCTTGCGTCGGGCGATGTGCGCGGCCAGGCCGAGCTCAATCGCATGGTGGTCGAGAAGATCACCGCCGCCGTCGAGGCGCAGGTGGCCGCCGGCGCCGCGATGATGACCGGTCGTAAGGATCATGTCATCGCCGGCAAGGCACTCGCCGTTTACAAAAACCGCGTCCGCGCCAACCGGCGGCGATTGTCGGAGCCGTAAGAGCGCGTCTTGCGCGAGAACGCTTCGCGATGAGGGGATCCCTCGCCCGGTGGGGCGAGGGATCCTGCGATCATCGTTCAGCAATATTGGATCAGCAATGTTGACCGGGCTGGCATTTCGGCTTGGGCGGCGGAGCCGGCTTCGGCGCCGGGTGCGGCGGCGGAGCTGGGTGTGGTGCGGGCGCCGCGACGCGCGCCGGTGGCGGGGAAGGCGGCTTCACCGCGTGGACTGTCGGCACTGCGGGCGTCGGTCTTGCGACCGAAGGCGCGGGAGACTGCGGGTGCACGGCCGCCGTCGGCGTGTGCACCGTGGCCGGCGCGCTACCGACATGGGGCGGCGGCGTTCCGGGAGCCGCGCCATTATGCATCTCATGCATCTCAGTGCCCGGATGCGTGTTGGCGACCGGAGAACCACCGGCCGGGCCGCCGCCGTGCGCCGGGGCTACGCCGGGGAGCGCATGATTGCCCGGAGCCGTCGCTGCATTGCCGGTGCCGACTTTTGTGCCCGGGGCGCCCGGCTGGACACCGGGCAGCGCATGATTGCCCGGGATGGTCGCTACACCGGGAGTCAATTTCGCGCCTCCCGGTGCGGCTGGACCTCCGACGTGATGGCCTTGCGGCGCAATGGCAGCAACCGGCGTGCCCGGATGCGCGGCAATGACGCCGGGCCCGCTCAGTTGGCCCGGATGCCCGGTCGCCGCGATGGTCGGATGGCCGTGATTGTTGTTGAGCGAAAGCGCCGGATCCCTCGCCGCCGCCTGCATGTGTTGCGTCTGCTCGGCGGTTGCACCGACATGATGTTCGTTGGCTGCTGCGATCTGCTCCGGCGTCGGACGTGCCTCGATGCCGCCGGCGCCGCCATTGTAACTGACATTGGTCGTGTTTCTCATCTCGACGGTCTTGTTATAGACGTTGCTGATCGACACGCTGGCGATGTTGTTGACACTGCGGTTGTAGAAAAAAGCGCCGCCGCGCCAATAGCCGCCTTCATAGCCGTAGCCGGTATAGCCGAAGCCGTAAGGCACGCCGCCGTAGAAGCCGATCTGCGGACCCCAATAGCCGGCATGAAATAGATAATTGCCGCCTTCCCAGCCCCAATAGCCGGGTGTCCATAACAATTCAGGCTCCGGCGGCAGCACCCACGTGCCCGGCACCCAATAATAGCCGGTGACGTCGTCCCAAGCCCAATAGCCCGGTGTCCAGATGTAGCCGGGTGCCGGTATCGCCGGCTGATCGTAGACTGGCAACGGTGGTGGCGCGACGTCCACGCTGACGTCGACATCGATTTGCGCGCGCGCCGGAGAAAGAGACAATAAACAACAAACAACAAAGGATAACACCAAAGCCCCGATCACGCGCATGAAATGCTCCCTGCGATTGGCCCCAGCCATAATGGAGCAAAGCTAGCTCCTGCTCTCTGAACCCGTTCTGAACGTCGCCTACGCGAAATTGTTATTCGCGTATCAGCGTGTTCAATACGAGCGATGCACGTTTTGGGATTGTCGCGTCCCCGCCCAATACAAATGAGAGAAGCTGGACATTTGTTTGACGGTCGGATGCCCGACCGTCGTCGCGCGAGTGTTTCGTGGATGCGTTGTGCAAGTTGCCGGACAGGGCGGAACTGCGTCGGGCGATGCTTGCATCGTCAACGCGCGGCGGCGCGGCGTGGCGGCTCATAAAGGACCACCACGTAGCGTGAGCCGCAGCGCGGGCAGCGCAGGCGGCTTTCCAGCCGCGAAAGCGGAAATGCCCCGCCCCGCGTCCAGACCAGCGTCTCCATGTCGAGCTCCCGGCGATAGTTGCATTCACGGCTCGACTGCGAGCGCGGACCCTCGGAGCGGCCATAGGCGCAGCGCACGGTAACGCGCCAACCCTGTGAACAGGCTTCGCCGAGCGTTTCGATCGCCATCGCGGCCTTCGGATTTCACGCGTCCGGCTCGGAAAAAAGTCTCGAGGACCCGGAACGGCTCTTGACTTTCAGGAACAAAAAGAGAACAATCCTACGTCCGAGTCAAGGAGGCAATCGTGGAACCGGACAGACGAAGTGCTTGGCTGCGTAAGCTCGATGAGGAATGCCCGTATCAGGTGGTGCTGCCGCGTCAGCAATTGACCGACGACAGTGCGATTCTGGATTTCCTGCTCGCCCATGTGGGCAAGTTCGACATGTATGTCGAAGACGATTATGCGGCGTTCGTGCGCTATTGCTTCGAAGATCCGCTCGACGCCGAGATTTTTCGCGCCCGGTTCGAGCCGAAGGTCGAGCGCTTCAGGCTCGCGGGGTAGGCGGTGCGCATTGGCAACTCAAAGGCGCGAAGCGATCTTCGCGCCTCAATCTTTTAGGACTTGCGCTAACCTGGCAGCTTCTGCCGCACCTTGCCGATCTCGGCCCAGGCATCATCTTTGATGCGCTTTTTCAGATCGAGCACGGAAAATTCGTTGCCGCCTTCGGTGCGGGGGAGCTGCTCCCAGCTTAGCGGCGTCGATACCGGCGCGCCGGCTCGTGCGCGTGTCGAGTAGGGCGCGATCGAAGTCGCCTCGCGCGAATTGCGAAAATAATCGATGAAGATGCGGCCCTTGCGCAAAGCCTTGGTCATTTTGGCGAGATAAAGCTTCGGACTGTCCGCCGCCATGCGCGCGGCGACACGGCCGGAAAATGTCTTGGCCGTTTCCCAATCGGTGTCCACGACCGGCAACACCACGTGGATGCCCTTGCCGCCGGAAAGCTTGACGAAGCTTTCGAGCTTTTCCGCTGCCAGACGGTCGCGTATCTCGCGCGCGGCGGCAACGATTTGTTGCCAGGCGACGCCCTCGCCCGGATCGAGATCGAAGACGATGCGGTCGCAAGTCTCCAGACTGTCGAGCCGTGAGCCGCGCACGTGAATCTCGAGCGCACCCGATTGTACGATCGCCACCAGATCGTCGACGGTTTCCACCGCAATCACGTCGCCATCCTTGCCGGCCACTGCATGGCGCAGCGGCGACGTCACATTGGCGGCGATATGCTTCTGAAAGAAGGTCTCGCCGCCGACGCCCTCGGGCGCCCGCACGAGCGACAGCGCCCGGCCCAGAATATGCGGCCTGATCCAATCCCACACCGAAACGTAATACGCCGCGAGATCGGCTTTGGTGACGCCGACGTCCGGCCAATAGACGCGGTCTGGATGGGTAAGGTGAAGCGCGACGCCGTCCGTTGCTTTTTTGCTTTTCGTGCCAGCACCGGCGGGCGCACTTTTTCGATCGATCGTGCCCGAAGAGGCACGCGTACCACCGACTCGCGCCGTGCTTTCTTTACCTTGCACAGTGTTCCTTGACATCGCTTCGCTCCGTGCGTCGCGCGCTGGCGTCGGCACCTCGCGCACCACGTCTTTGGCTGCCTTGTCCTCGCGGATGCCCTTGAACGAGGCCTGCCGAAGCACGCCGCCGTGGGTGATGCCCGCGAATTCCGCTTCAATCACGAGCTTGGGCTCCACCCACACGACATCCTTGCGCCGTTCGTCTGGCGGCAGCGCAACCGGCCGTTTGTCGACGCGCAATGGCGACAGACGCTTGAACAAATCGTGGGCCATTTTTTGGGTATAGCCGGTGCCGACGCGCCCGGCGTAGCGCAACTCGCCACCTTCATACACCGCGACGATGAGCGCGCCGATGGCGCGCGGCATCGCGGTCGCCGGTGCGTAGCCGGCGACGATGAACTCCTGTTCGCCACGACATTTGGTCTTGATGAAATTGTCGGTGCGGCCCGAGCGGTAGGGTGCGCTCCGCCGCTTCGAGATGATGCCCTCGAGCCCCATCTCGCAAGCGTGGCGCAAAATGATCGGACCGGATTCGCCAGTGTCTTCGGTGTAACGGATGATGCCGTTCTTGCCGAGGCCGGCGAGCAGGCGCCCGAGCGCGGCTTTGCGTTCAGTGAGCGGCGCGCCGGTAAGATCCTGGCCGTCGAGATAAAGAAGATCGAATACGTAATAAACGAAGCGGTCAGTGCGCCCGTCTTTCAGATCGGTCTGCAGCAACGAAAAATTGCTGATCCCTTTCTCGTCCTCGACCACGATCTCGCCGTCGAGCAAGGCGTTTGCGATCGGGAGCGCGGCGACCGCTTCGGCGACTGGCGGAAAACGGTGCGTCCAGTTCTGTTGCTTACGGGTCAGCAGCCGGGCTTCACCGTCTTCAAGACGCGCCTCGGTGCGATAGCCGTCGAGCTTGATCTCGTGCAGCCAATCCGGCCCGCTTGGCGCCGCATCGTAAAACGTCGCCAGGCTGAGCGGAACGAAATCCGGCGGCGGCTTGGCTTTGGTCGAACGCGTCGCCTTCTTGCTTTTGCTTGCTTTGCTTTTCCCGTCCGGCGTTGTCTCGACGGGTCGCCGTGTCTTTCCGCCAGCGGCCTTTACGGTAGCGTCGGTCTTTGTCGCTTTTGTTTTGACGGCCGTGGTCTCGGTGGCCTTTGGTTTGGTGCGCGCGTGCGCTTGTGCGCGCGTGGCGATCTGCCGGATTTTTTGCTTGAAGCTTACCCGATCTTCGATCTTGTTCTTCGCTTTTGCGGAAACCTTGCTTTTCGCTTTGCCATCCTCCGAGCGATTGGAATGCCAGATCCGTTTCTTGCCCTTGCCGCCGGCGATTTCCTCGATCGAGCGGCCACTGGCGACGGAGCGTGACTGTTCTTCCAGGATGTCGCGATCGCGCGGTCCGCGCGCATCTTCGTCTTTGCCTTTGATCAGCAGCCAGTTGTCGTGCCGATCGCCTTGGCGTGCGCGCATGCGCACGAGATGCCAGCGTCCATGCAGCTTCTGGCCGTCGAGATCGAACAGGAGGTGGCCCTTGGCGAGCGCCTTGTGTGGATCGCCTTCCGGCGACCAGGTCCCGCGGTCCCAGATCATGACAGTGCCGCCGCCATACTCGCCTTCCGGGATGGTCCCCTCGAACGTGTTGTACTCGACAGGATGATCCTCGACCTGCACGGCAAGCCGCTTTTCGCCGGGATCAAGGCTTGGTCCGCGGGTGACGGCCCAGCTCTTCATCACGCCATCGAGTTCCAGCCGCAGATCGTAATGCAACCGTCGCGCCGCATGCTTTTGAATGACATAGCGGTACCCTCCCGCAGGCCCCTTGCGCCCGCG
>Ga0335072_10015796_pt1 | contig 10711 bp, 9 predicted proteins | sample Lox_Sample_21_FD_206725 | JGI IMG/M metagenome (GOLD analysis project Ga0335072, IMG submission 206725) | Soil microbial communities from Loxahatchee National Wildlife Refuge, Florida, United States - Lox_Sample_2.1 | ecosystem: Environmental > Terrestrial > Soil > Wetlands | place: USA: Florida... | reverse complement strand
CGATCCTCCCAGCGTCACCGTGCCCGACGCCAGCGCGGCGCTCGGCAGCAGCGGCGAGGTCGCCGTCGCGGTGCCGATCGTGCAGGCCGTGCCGGCGAGGCATCCGAGGTCAGCGCCGACGTTCGGCGTGACCGAGCTCCCCAGGCCGAGCGTGATGCTCTTGCTGGCGGCTTCGGTGGCGCCCTGCGTGATCCCAAGGACGAGCTCACCGCCCGCGTCATTCGCGTCCTTGGTCAGCGACGCGCTCAGCGCCGGCTGGTAGGCCTGACTGCTGCACCCGGTGACGTTCAGCGGCGCCGTGGTGCTGGCTCCGTCGGCCGTCAGCGTGACGTTCGCCGGCGTGGTCGGGCAGGACGACGGCATGCGCAGCGAGGTCAACGACACGTTGATTTCGCTGATCGCGAGCGGGGCCAGATTCGAGAACGCGACGTTGAGCCCGCCGTCCGTGCTCCGCACGGTCACGTCCGCGGTACTCATGACCGGTCCTGACGGGCTGCTGCCCTGGACCAGGGCTACCCCGGCGGCGTCAGCGGCGCTCGGGCCTTTGACCAGATACTCGCTCACCGGCACCGTGAGGCCGGCCGCGGTCGCGGTGCCGCTGCCGACCTGGCAGGCCGCACTCGGGGTCGATGACGCCAGACAGGCGCCGTTTTGCAGGTTCGCGTTCGCGAGCAGCCCTGCCGGCAGCGCGAATGTGACGTCGTTGGGCGCACTCGTGAACGTCGAGTCGAAGTTCACGGTCGCCGGGCTCGTCCCGGCGGCGGTGGTGGTCGGGGTCACCGTCAACCCCGGTGCCGCCCACGCCGCAGCCGGCAGCGCCAGCACGGCAGCTGTTGTCACGAGCCCGATCAGGGCTCGCCTTGCTCGTATTGCCACTTGGCAGATACCTCCTCTTATGGTGGTCCGTCGAGCGGAGTCCTCCAGCCCCGTCTCCCACCACGCCCGGCCGTCCATCTAGGCGTGAAGCGGACGCGGAGGTCGCGCGCACGGCATGCTATCGGCATGCCGATGCATCCCCAATGTAGCTGGCCGTGCGTCTATTAGCGTTCAGCGACCTTCATCGAGGCCGCGAGCGGGCCGCGCGGCTCGTACAAATGGCGCAGGAGGCGGACGTGGTTATGGGCGCCGGCGATTTCGCCGCGATGCATGAAGAGTTGTGGCAGGCGTGCGCGGGTTGGCCGAGCGCCCACGTGCTCCACGGCCAAGCGGAGGAGGTCGCCGGCGCTCATGAGCTGCCCCGAGGGCGCGGTCCTCGTCGTCCACTCACCGCCCAAGGGATACGTGGACGGCGCCGGCGGCCGCCATCTCGGCAGCGAGGCGGTGCTCGCCGCGACCCTGCGCAAGCGGCCGCGGCTCGTCCTGTGCGGCCACATCCATCAATGCTGGGGCCGCGAGGCGACGATCGGAACGACGCCGGTGGTCAACGTCGGGCCCGACGGGCGGGCGTTCGACATCTGAGGCTGGGGCGCCGGCGGTGCGGCCGTGGCCCCGCCGCCGCTCCCGGCCAGCCGCGTGACCAGCAGCGCCAGCGCGGGGATGGCCACGAGCGCGACCATCGCGAGGAACCACACCTGGCCGGCGTCGGTCCCCTCGCCGAGCGCGTGCACCAGCCCCAGGAGCCACGCCAGCGCGGTGAAGCGGTGGAGCTTGCGCCACCGGACCGCGCCGACCCACCGCCGGGCGTAATAGGACAGCCCGAGCAGGATCAGGCTCCATCCGCCGACGATCCCGAGCGATGTCCAGATCGTCTTGTAGCTCGAGACGAACGGCAGCGAGATGTCGAGGATCGACGGGTGGAGGTATGAGTCGCCGAGCAGCGAGACGCCGTGGACGACGATCGCGACGATCGTCGACAGCGCCAGCGTGTCATGCGCCACGCGCAGATCGGCGGTCCGGCCCTTGAGTAGCTTGGTGCTCATCAGCAGTCCCAGCGAGACCGCGAGGCTGGCGAGCACGAGGGCGGCGAAGCCGGCCGCGCGGCTGGTGATCCAGAACAGGTGAGGCGTCAGAGACGTGGTCATGCCTCTCAGGATCGGATCGCCGCGGTAGAGCGGCGTATGGAGCGCGTAAGAGCTAGATAGGAGCGCTCAGTGCTCGATGTACGTCGCGCGCAGCCGGCGCGAGAGCGCCCCGCCGAATTGCTCGTTCGGGACCGCCTCGGTCCCGTAGGTCACATCGAACTGACGGCCCCGGTCCTGGAGCGTCGACGGCGTCGCGGTGCCGGCGGTGTCGCTCGTCTGGCGGGCGACGATGAATCGCTGAGCACTGGGCGTCAGCATGATCTTCGTCCGCCACCAGCGCGAGTTGATGATCGGGCCGGTGGCGCCGCTCGCGGTGGTGGCGGTCGCGGAGTCGAACGCGACCGACCCGAAGTTCGCAAGCGGGAGCGCCTGGCACGCGAACTGGCTGACGCACTCCGACGGCGCCTCGACGATCCACTCCGCCGAGCTCACATCGATGCTCGCCGCGTACAGCTGCTTACGGAAGGTCCGGTGCAGCGTCAGGTTGTCGAGCTCGAGGGTGGCGTGATGACCGACGACGGTGACGGAGGCGTGGAGCACGTCGCCGGGATGGACCACTAACGAGATCGTCCTCGACGGTGACGGGACGAGCTCGTACCAGGCGCTCGAGACCGCGTTGCCCGCCTGGTTGCAGTCGACTTCGGTGCCGATCTGCTCGAGCGCGTCCGAGCTCGGCTTGTATCCGCCAATGCCGACCCACACCGCGGAATAAGTCGATTGGCCGGGGATGCACGTCGCGTTCGGCTGTGTCCACGTTCCCGAAACCCGCCGATAGGACACGCCGGGACGGTGAACGGCATACCCGGCCCAGTTGGAGCTCGTCGTGGTCTTCGCCAGGGCGGCCGGCGCGGCGCACAGGGTGGCGGCGGCGATCGCCGCTGCGGCAAGTGCCGCCTTGGTCGCCCCGACGAGGATGTTGTTCAAGTGCCTACTCCTTGGCGGCCTGCAGAATCGCCGAAGCGCGCCCCAGGCAGTCGTACATTTGTCCGTTTCCTCCGCTGCTACTTAACGTGACGGCGCGGCATGTCTTTGCAACCACATTGATCGCGGCCTGACTGCCGGTCCGGGTGTCGCCGGGGAGACCTCCGCCGCCCTGGCTGCTGCCGTCGTCGATCACCCAGCGCAGCCGTCCCTCGCGGACCTCCATCGCGATCCAGCTCGCGGTCACCGAGCTCTCGCGCCCGGAGAACCCGCCGAGGCCGGCGACGTTCGTGTAGCCGTCGAGGATCGCCGTAGCCGCCGTGCTCTGACTCGAGACCCCGATTTCGCCACCTCCGTGTTGCGAGACGTACTTTTCTGCCGCAGTCAGCGACGTACTGTCGCCACCGAAGCTTCCCCCTGCACCGGCGCCGAAACCGCCGCCGCCGGCAAAGCCTCCGCCGGCACCCGTTGACGAACCGGAGGACTGGAACAGCTGGCTGACCGCACCGCCGGCGCCCCGACCGCCGAACGCGCCGGCGCCCCGACCGCGGAAGCCACCGCCGGGAGCGCCGCCACCGCCGGGACCGCCACCGCCACCGATCGAAGCGCTTTCAGGCCCCCCAGACGGGAACGTGCTGCTGGTCGGGTATCCGACGGTCTGAACGGCCCACGCCGCCGGCGCGGCGAGCAGCGCCGCGAGCGCGACCGCGACGACGACCGCGCGGTACCGGCCCGAGCCCTCGATCGCGAGCAGGATCGCGCACGCGCCGGCGATGCCGATCAGGACCGGCTTCGCCCACGGCATCGCGCCGTCGACCTCGCCGAGCACGACTAGCTCGGTGATCGCGCCGGCGGCGATCGCGAGCGGCGCGATCACGCGGACGGCCCGGCCGTCGGCGGCGCCGCCGAGCGACCGCGGCAGCATCAGGCCGGCGCCCGCGCCGACCAGCATCGCGGCCCACGGCGCCAGGAACGAGACGTAGTACGGATGGAAGATCCCTGACGCGAAGCTGAACACGACCGCGGTGGTCAGGAACGCGCCGCCGACGACGATCAGCCAGCCGGTGCGCTCGTCGCGCCGGCGCAGCCGCGTCAGGACGAGCAGGGCGAGGCCGGCGACGACCGCGAATCCGAGCAGCCACCCGGCCTGATCGCCAAGGGCGGACTCGAGCAGCCGGAACGGACCGGTGGCGCCGCCGAACAGGTTGCCGCCGAACCCGCCGGCGCCTCCGCCTCCGCCCGGTCCGCCGGCGCCTCCGCCGGCGCCTCCGCCGGGGCCGCCCGCCTGGCCGGCGACCCGCCCGATCCCGTTGTAGCCGAAGATCAGCGACCAGATGCTGTTGTCGGCGGTGCCGGAGATCCACGGGCGGTCGGCCGCCGGGGTCAGCGTCACGAGCAGCGGCCAGGCGCCACCGACGACGACCATCGCGACGCCCCCGGCGAGGAGCTGGGAGAAGGCCTTGAAGCGCTCGGTCCACGTCGACCCCCACCGCATCCACGTCCAGGCGAGCGCGATCCCGGGCACTACGAACAGGGCCACCAGCATCTTGGTCTCGAATCCGAGGCCGACGCAGACGCCGCACAGGACGAGCCACTTGGTCCGCCCGGTCTCGAGCGCGCGCACCGCGAACCACAGCGCGGCGACACAGCACAGGATCAGCAGCTCGTCGGGGTTGTTGTGGCGCGCGATCGCGACCGTGATCGGGGTCAGCGCGAACGCGAGCCCCGCCGCCGCGCCGGCGAACCGGCCGAACATGCGCCGCGTCATGTCGTACACCAGCCCGACGGCGGCCACCCCCATCAGCGCCTCGGGCACGAGGATGCTGAGCGAATGGAAGCCGAACACGCGCACCGACAACGCCTGGACCCAGAACGCGAGCGGCGGCTTGTCGACGGTCATCAGCCCGGTCTTGTCGAGCGAGGCGAACAGGAAGTCGTGCCAGCTCGTGCTCATCGAGCGGACCGCGGCCGCGTAGTAGGTGTTGGCCCAGCCGTTGATGCTGAGGTCCCACAGGTTGAGGACCGCGGTCAGCGCGAGCAGCGCGAGCAGTTCGGGATAGGCAAACAGCGAGGCGACGCGGGGCCGGCGCTCTGAGCGTGCCCGCGCCCACCGACGCGCGGGGTATGACAGGGAGCTCACGGTGCGAGCATGGGTCGCCGGGGCGCGGGCAGCGAGCGACGCTCGGCCGGCGGGCGGTGCACGAGCAGGCGCGCGATGCCCCGCAGGTCGGCGAGCGCGGTGGGGACGATGTCCACGCGCGAATCGCCGTCCTCGACCCAGTCGACCGGCACCTCGTGGATTCGCAGTCCGCGGCGCTGCGAGAGCACGAGTAGCTCTGTGTCAAAGAACCAGGCATCGTCCTCGATCAGCGGGATCAGCTTGTGCGCGGCACCGGCGCGGATCGCCTTGAATCCGCACTGGGCATCGGTGAAGCGGGCGTGGAGCGCGATCCGCAGCAGGCGGTTGTACGCGCGCGAGATCAGCTCTCGTTTGAGGCCCCGCGTCACGCGCGCGGCGCGGTGGAGGCGAGTCCCGATCGCGACGTCGCTGTGGTCGGCGAGCAGCGGCGCCACCAAGGGCAGCAGTGCGTTCAGATCCGTCGAGAGGTCGACGTCCATGTAGGCGACGACGTCGGCTCCGCTCGCCGTCCATGCGGTTCGAAGCGCCAACCCCCGGCCCTTCGCCGGCAGGTGCATCGCGCCGACCTCGGGAAGCTCGTACATCAGCCGCCGGGCCACCCGCAGCGTCCCGTCCGTGCTCGCGTTGTCGACGATCGTGATCTGCCACGAGAACGGGAACCCGCGTGAGAGGTAGCCGTGCAGCATCCGCACCGACGCTTCGAGCGCGGCCTGCTCGTTGTAGACGGGGATGACGATGTCGAGGTCGGTGTGGCCTGGCCAGCTCATCGCGCTAGGACTGGTCGGGCGCCCGATGCGCCTCGGTGTAGATGCCGGCGGCGGCCATCGCGGCGAACACGCCCGCGACGCCCGCGACGATGGCCCAGCTCAGGATGGTCATGATCGGTCTCCTCGATCTGATTGGACTTGACACCGAGGAGAATCGGGCGCCGGGCGAAGCCCGTATGAAGACGTCTCTAAGACGCGCGTAGGAGTGCTCTCATACAGTAGGAAGCACCCATAGACCAGGAGAACGAGCCTTGACACCCAACAGCTTCGACGCCAGAGCGACGCTCGCCGTGGGCGGTCGCGAATACGAGATATTCCGCCTCGACGCGCTGCAGGAGAAGTACGACATCGCGCGATTGCCGTTCTCGCTGAAGGTCCTGCTCGAGAACCTGCTGCGCAACGAGGACGGCGAGTCGATCCGCGCGCAGGACATCGAGGCGCTTGCCAAGTGGGACGCCGCCGCCGAGCCGAGCACCGAGATCTCGTTCACACCGGCGCGCGTGATCATGCAGGACTTCACCGGCGTGCCGGCGGTGGTGGATCTGGCCGCGATGCGCGACGCGATGCGCGCGATGGGCGGCGACCCCGCCAAGATCAACCCGCTCGTGCCGGCGGAGCTCGTGATCGACCACTCGGTTCAGGTCGACGTGTTCGGGTCGAACCTCGCGTTCGCGCGCAACGCCGAGCTCGAGTTCGAGCGCAACCGCGAGCGCTATGCGTTCCTGCGCTGGGGCCAGGGCGCGTTCGAGAACTTCAAGGTGGTCCCGCCGGACACCGGGATCGTCCACCAGGTCAACCTCGAGTACCTCGCGCGAGTGGTGTTCGTGAATGAAAATGGCTCCCACCCACCCCACGGCCCGGCGCAGGCGTACCCCGACACGCTCGTTGGGACCGACTCGCACACGACGATGATCAACGGGCTCGGCGTGCTCGGCTGGGGGGTCGGCGGGATCGAGGCCGAGGCGGCGATGCTCGGGCAGCCGATGTCGATGCTGATCCCGCAGGTGCTCGGGTTCAGGCTCACGGGTGCGTTACAGGAGGGCGCGACCGCGACCGACCTGGTGCTGACGGTCACCGAGATGCTCCGCGCGAAGGGCGTCGTCGGGAAGTTCGTCGAGTTCTACGGCGAAGGGCTGGCTCGGCTGCCGCTCGCGGACCGGGCGACGATCGGCAACATGTCCCCGGAGTTCGGGTCGACCTGCGCGATCTTCCCGATCGACGCCGAGACGCTGCGCTACCTGGAGTTCTCGGGGCGCCCGCCGGAGCTGATCGAGCTGGTCGAGGCGTATGCGCGCGAGCAGGGGCTGTGGCACGACGAGGATTCGGAGGAGCCGACGTTCACAGACCGGATCGAGCTGGACCTCGCGAGCGTGGTGCCGAGCATCGCCGGGCCGAAGCGCCCGCAGGACCGCGTTTCGCTGACCGAGTCAAAGCCGGCGTTCCGGAGCGCGCTCGAGGGCTACCTGCCCGAGGAGGACTCGGAGGACGAGGCGCTCGAGGAGAGCTTCCCGGCTTCAGACCCGGTCTCCACGCATGTCCCCAACGGTTTGGGGCACGAGCCGGGCAGCGTTTCGGGCGGCTCCAGCGTGGCCGAGCGGCGCGCCACACGCGTCCCCGTCACCCTCGAAGACGGGACCGAGACGTTCCTCGATCACGGGCACGTCGTGATCGCGGCGATCACTTCCTGCACGAACACCTCCAACCCATCGGTGATGCTCGGCGCGGGGTTGCTGGCGCGGAACGCGGTTCAGCGCGGGTTGACAGTAAAACCATGGGTCAAGACGTCGCTGGCGCCCGGGTCGAAGGTCGTCACCGAATACCTCGAGCGCGCCGGCCTGAACGAGTACCTCGACGACCTCGGCTACCAACTCGTCGGGTACGGGTGCACGACGTGCATCGGCAACAGCGGGCCGCTGCCGGCGGAGATCTCGGCGGCGGTGCAGGACAGCGACCTGGCGGTCGTCTCCGTGCTGTCGGGCAACCGGAACTTCGAGGGCCGGATCAACCCCGACGTGAAGATGAACTACCTGGCCTCGCCGCCGCTGTGCGTCGCGTACGCGATTGCGGGGACGATGGACATCGACCTGTACTCGGAGCCTCTCGGCGAAGATCGTCACGGCGAGCCGGTGTTCTTGGCGGATATCTGGCCGAGCGCGGCCGAGGTGGCCTCGGTCGTGGAGGACGCGGTCCAGTCGGACATGTTCCACAAGAGCTACGGCGAGGTGTTCGACGGCGACGAGCGCTGGAACACGCTCGAGGTGCCGACCGGCGAGCTGTTCGAGTGGGACCCGCGTTCGACGTATGTCCGCCGCCCGCCGTTCTTCGAGGAGATGCCGCGCGAGCCGGTGCCGCCGGAGAACATCGAGCGGGCCCGCGTGCTGGCCGTGCTCGGCGACAGCGTGACCACCGATCACATCTCGCCGGCGGGGTCGATCAAGCGCGACGGACCGGCCGCGGCGTATCTGAACGAGCACCACGTGGAGTCGCGCGATTTCAACTCGTACGGGGCGCGTCGCGGCAACCACGAGGTGATGATGCGCGGGACGTTCGCGAACATCCGGTTGCGGAATCTGCTCGCAGGGGTGGGTGGGGATCGTGTCCCTGAGGGCGGGGTCACGCGGTATCTCGGCGGCGCCAAGGACAGCGACGGCGAGCAGATGTCGATCTACGACGCCGCGATGAAGTACATGGACGCCGGGATCCCGCTGATCGTGCTCGCGGGGAAGGAATACGGCTCGGGGTCATCGCGAGACTGGGCGGCCAAGGGCACGCGTTTGTTGGGTGTGCACGCGGTGATCGCCGAGAGCTTCGAGCGGATCCACCGGTCGAACCTGGTCGGGATGGGCGTGCTGCCCTTGCAGTTCGCTTCCGGCGAGTCCGTGTCGTCTCTGGGGCTGACCGGGCGCGAGACGTTCACGATCGAGGGGATTGCCGGCGCCGACCCGATCCCGCGGGAGCTGGCGGTCCGCGCGGACTCCGATAAGGAGTTCCGGGTGACCGTCCGGATCGACACGCCCAAGGAGCAGCGCTACTACCAGCACGGCGGCATCCTGCAATTCGTCTTGCGCCAGTTGCTGGCGGGCTAGACGCCACCCGGTTTTGCAGGGGATTTAGCCGGGTAGAGGGCCCGGCATGGTGACGATCCGAAACGTAGTGCGATGGCTGGCGTGGCAGATCGGCGACCACGCCGGGCCGAGGGCCGCTTTCGACCCGCCGGCGCGGATCACGGTCTTCTCGACGACTGACGGGGACTAGGCGGCCGGCCGCAACGCCTCGAGCTCGCCGCTCGAGGCGAGCTCGGCGAGCGCCTTGCGCTCGAGCTTGCGAACCGCATCGGAGGAGATGCCGAGTCGCCTCCCCGCCTCGCGCAGGGGCGTCGGCTCGTCGCCGTCGATCCCGAAGCGGAGCATGACCACGTGGCGCTCGGCCTCGGGTAGGCGCTCGAGCGCGCGGCGCAGGGCGTCGTCGCGATCCGCGAGTTCGACCTCCACGTCCGGCGCGTCGGCGTCGCTCGCGAGGATCGCGCCGAGCGTCGTGTCCTCCTCGTCGCCGACGGGCCGATCGAGGCTCGTCACGACGCGCGCGATGTCCTTGGCGGCGCGGACCTCGCGCACCTCGAGTTCGGCGGCCGTGGCGAGCTCCTCGTCGGTCGGCTCGCGGCTCAGCTTCGCGACCAGGGCGGCCCGCGCACGAGCGATCCGCCGCTCGCGCTGGCCGATGTGGACCGGGACCCGGATCGGCCGGGCGCGGTTGGCGATCGCGCGCTGGATCGACTCGCGGATCCAGAAGGTGGCGTACGTCGAGAACTTGTAGCCCTTGCGCCAGTCGAACTTCTCGGCGGCGCGGATCAGACCGAGCATCCCCTCCTGGATCAGGTCGAGCAGCGGCATGTCCAGCCCCTCGTAGCTGCGCGCGTTGGAGATGACCAGGCGCAGGTTCGAGTTGACGAGCCGCTCCTTGGCGGCGAGGTCGCCGCGCTCGATCCGCCGCGCGAGCGCGACCTCCTCGGCCCGGGTCAGCAGACGATGCCGGCGGACCTCGGCCATGAACAGCGACATCGAGTCCATCGTCTGCTCGGCTGGCTCATCTTGCGGCGGTTCAGCGCGGAGTTCGATGCCGCGATCCGCGAACAACCCGCTCAGCGATTCGAGGTCGGCTTCGCGGTCGTCGATCCCTACCTTCGGCGACATGCCTGGATTGCTACCCGTAGCGCGCCAATCGAACACCTCCAGGCGCGTTAGCAGCCCACACTCCGCAATCGAGCGCGTCAGCGAATAGCCTTCTTTCACATGCCGATCCCGGAACTGCTCAAAAACCTGATCATGACTCCCGGCCCCTCCGGCCACGAGTCGGACCCCGCGCGGGTCTGGCGCGAGTACTGCGCGACGTTCGCGCAGGAGGTCGGCGGCGACCGCGTCGGCTCCTCGTTCGCCCGGGTCGCGGGGACCGCCGGCGGGCCGACCCTCGCCGTCATCGGCCACATCGACGAGATTGGCCTGCACGTGTCCCATATCGAGGACGACGGCTACCTGCGATTCGGATCAGTGGGCGGCTGGGACGCCGGCGTGCTCCTGGGGCAGCGTGTGAAGCTGCGCACGCGCGACGGCGACCTGCTCGGAGTGATCGGCCGCAAACCGGTCCACCTGCTCAAGGAGGAGGACCGCAAGAAGATCCCCGAACTCAAGGAACTGCACATCGACATCGGCGCGAAGGACGGCGACGAGGCCCGCCAGCTGGTCCGCATCGGCGACGTGGGCGTGATCGACTCCGAGCCGCTCGACTTCCGCCACGAGCGCGTCGTTTCGCGGTCGCTCGACAACCGGGTGGGCTGTTACGTCGCGGCCGAGGCCGCACGGCTCGTG
>Ga0335072_10015795_pt1 | contig 10712 bp, 7 predicted proteins | sample Lox_Sample_21_FD_206725 | JGI IMG/M metagenome (GOLD analysis project Ga0335072, IMG submission 206725) | Soil microbial communities from Loxahatchee National Wildlife Refuge, Florida, United States - Lox_Sample_2.1 | ecosystem: Environmental > Terrestrial > Soil > Wetlands | place: USA: Florida... | reverse complement strand
CCAGCTCGTGTACGCCGTTGCCGATGCCTCCGAGGCTCGCTCACCGCAACTACGTGAGCAGCTTCTCGGCATGTGGGTGGACGTGACGAACGCGGGCGGCGCGGTCGGGTTCACGATCCCCGCCGACGTCCCCGCGGTCGCCGGCACGCTCGACGCCGCGCTCGACCGGGTGGCGGCGGGAACGGACCTGCTGGGCATCCTGCGCCAGAACGGCGAGGCGGTCGGGATGGGATTCCTCGTCGAGGGCGGGTCCCCGCTCCGGCGCCACTGGCGCACGATCCTCCGCCTGATGGTCCGCCCGGAGCTTCAGGGGCGCGGCGCCGGCCGGCTGCTCCTCGAAGGACTGCACGCGACGGCCGCGGACCTCGGACTCGAGCAGTTGATGCTGACCACACGCGGCGGGACCGGCGTCGAGGGGTTCTACGAGCGGTGCGGCTACACCGTGGTCGGCCGGCATCCCGGCGCGATCCGGCTCGCGCCCGGCGACGACCGCGACGAGCTGTTCCTGACCTTCCGGCTCTGAACGGTGGCCGAGAGCGCGCCTTTGGAGCTCCGGCTGCCGTATCGGGCGCCGTGTGACGTCGCCGGCCTCGTTCGGTTCTTCTCGGCCCGCGCCGTCCCCGGAGTCGAACAGATCGACGGCGACGTCTATATCCGGAGCGTCGCGCTGCCGGGTGGACCGGGCGTCGTCGCGCTCCGCCCCGGCAAGCTCGGCAGCGAGGACGTCGAGGCCAAGCTCTGGCTACAGAATCCGAGCGATCTCGACGCGGCCGTGGCGTCATGCCGGTGCCTGCTCGATCTCGACACCGATCCGGCGCCGATCGTCGAGGCGCTCGGCAGCGACGACCTGATCGGGGAGATCGTTCGGAGCGCCCCCGGTCGGCGGGTGCCCGGCCACGCCGGTCCCGACGAGATCGCGATCCGCGCGGTGCTCGGCCAGCAGGTCTCGCTGGCCGGCGCGGCAACGCTCGCGGCCCGGCTCGTGAGCGCCTACGGCGAGCCGCTCGCACAGCCCGTCGGGTCGGTGACGCATCTGTTCCCCACATCAGCCGCCCTGGCGCAAGCTGACCAGGAACAGCTGGCGATGCCCTGGTCGCGTCGGCGGGCACTGATCGGCGTCGCGAAGGCGCTCGCCGACGGCGACCCCGTGCTCGACACCGCGGTCACCGCGCAGGACGAGATCGAGCGACGGCTACTCGCCCTGCCGGGGATCGGGGCGTGGACAGTCGCGTACATAGCGATGCGCGCGCTCCGCGACGCCGACGCGTTCATGCCGACCGATCTGGGGGTCCGCCATGGCCTCGAGTGGCTTGGACACGACGGCCGGCCGCCGAGCGCCGAGCGCGTCGCGGAACGCTGGCATCCATACCGCGCATATGCGACACAGCACCTGTGGGCACAGGCCGCCTCGTCATCTCACACAATATGAACAGTCACCGTTCTACGCCCGCGATGACAACCATGACACACACCACACCCAGCCTTTACACCCGCATGCCGAGCCCGATCGGCCGGCTCCTGCTGATCGGCGACGAGGAGCGCCTCACCGGCCTCTACACCCTCCCGGCTTCGGACAACGCGGACTTGACCCGCGGCCGGCGCCGCGAGAACAAGCCGTTCGCACACGTGCGTGACCAACTCGAGGCTTACTTCGCCGGCGAGCTGACCGAGTTCGACGTCTCGCTCGACCTGGACAAAGCGACCCCGTTTCGCCGGAGTGTCTGGAGCGCGCTGCTCGAGATTCCGTATGGAGAGACCGTCAGCTACGGCGAACTCGCCGGCCGGCTCGGCGTGCCGACCGCGGCGCGCGCGGTCGGCGCCGCGAACGGGAGCAACCCGATCTCGATCATCGTTCCCTGCCACCGGGTCGTCGGCTCGGGCGGCGACCTGACCGGGTACGCCGGCGGGATCGAGCGAAAGCGCTATCTGCTCCGCCACGAGGCGGATGTGACCGGCCGAGTCACGCGATCAGGCCGGGACGGGGACCTCGCGACCTGCCGGTTGGGGGTTGAGCGGGCGATGCAGTAGCAGCGCGGCGACCACGAGTACGAAGAGTCCCACGACCGCCAGAGCGCCGGTGAGGCCGAACAGCATCAGCAGCGGACCGGCGATCAGCGAGCCGGCGACGATACCCCCAACAAACGCCGGGACCACCAGACCGTACGCGGTGGCCAGGACCTCGTCGTCGAGCAGCTGCGGCAGCGCGGTCTCGGACAGCACCTCGCCGACGACCATGCCGCCGCCGCCGAGGAACGCGAGCACCAGTGCGAGCGGCAGGGCGGGCACGACACCAAGACCCGCGACCGTGACCGCCACCAGCGTCAGCGCGACCGCCACACTGCGGCGCCAGCGCCCAGGCGCGATCCGCGCTGTCACGGCCGCGCCGAGCACGCCACCGGCTCCGAAAGCCGCCAGCAGCAGCCCGTACCCGCCGGCACCGGCACCGACCTTGCGACCGACGAGGACAAGCGTCACCGTGAGGACTCCGTATACCGCGCTGCAGAGCACGTCGGCGGCGACCAGCGTGATTGCGGAGGGCGCGCCCCTGAGCGCGCTCGCGCCGGCGCGGATCCGGGCCGGCACCCCGGGGTTCTCGCCGTCGGCCTCGTTGGCGCCCGGGCGAAACTCCGGACCGGGCCGGATCGTGCCGACCGCGCCGGCGGCGACGATGAAGGTCAGGGCGTTCAGCAGAATCGCGACCGCGGGCGTCGACGCGAGCAGCACCACCGCGCCGAGGGCGGGTCCGACGACGATCGCGGCCTGGCCGATCCCGGCACGCAGCGCCTGTGCGCGCTGCATCTCCGGCTCCTCGACGAACCGGGCGATGGAGGCGGCGACGCAGGGCGGCTCGACCACGCTGATCGCCGTCGCGGCGGCCGCGATCAGTGGTGCGAGCACGACCGGGAATCCGAGTGCGGCCACGGCGGCAAGCGCAACCATCGTCAGCGCCCTGGCGATCCCCGACGCGACGATCAGGCGCCGGCGGTCGTAGCGATCGGCGAGCACCCCTCCGATCGGACCGAGGACCACGACCGGGACCACCCGGACCGCGGTCGTGAGCGCCACCCAGGTGGCCGAGCCGGTCCGCTGGAATACGAACGCGAGGAGCGCGACGTTGTAGAGCCAGTCGCCGCACGAGGAGACGGCGAGGCTGAGGAGGATCAGATGGAAGGGCCGGCCGCCCGGTAGGCGGAGGCGGTGGGTGACGGCTGAATTGGTCATGGGCAGAGCATCGGGCTAAGCCCCCACCCCACACATCGGGCACCGACCTAGTCTTGGGACTCAGATCCGATCCCTGGGTACCTCAGACGGCACCCAGGTACCTCAGACCTCGGCTGAGTCCCGAACCAGCCCGCGCCGGTGCGCCAAAGCTGCCGCCTCGACGCGCGTGGCGACGCCGAGCTTGGACAGGATGTTCGAGACGTGCACGCTCGCCGTCTTGCGAGATATGAACAGCCGCTCGGCGATCTGGCTATTGGACAGCCCGTCGGCGACGAGGCGCAGAACCTCGACCTCGCGCGCGGTGAGCCCCAGCCGGCTGAGCTCGTCCGGAATCGCTTCCGCGGAGGGCGAACCATTCGGTGCGCCCTCATCTGCCGACCGCAGCCGAGCACGGCGGATCAGCGCCTGAACGTCGTCGAGTAATGGGGCCGCGCCCATCGAGTGGGCCAGTGCCAGGGCCTCGTTCGCCGGTCCCGCCGCCGCCCCGGGCGTTCCGCCCGCGGTGAGTGCATCGGCGTGCCGGAGCAGCGCATAAGCGAGCGGCAGCGGGTCGTTCATCGGTCGGCACGCGGCGACCGCCGCCGCCCACATCTCGACTTCGCCCTCGCGGACCGCTCGCGCATGCTCGGCGGCGACGAGCGCGAGGTGCCCCTGATCGGTCGGGGTCGTAGCCGGGGTCCGCTCGGATTCTTCGCGGAGCGCGGCGCTACGTCCCGCTGCGTCATCGGTCGAACGGCCCCGATCGCGGGCGGCGAGCGCGAGTTCCGCCTGGATGCGAGCGCCAAGGGAGAGCAGCGGCCACTTGTAGCGCGGCTCCTCCCCGGCATCCACCCCCGCGAGCGCACGATCCACGACCTCCGCCGCCCGGTCGAGGTCCCGGTCTGAGCGGGCCAGCTCGGACTCAATCCAGGCCATGGGCAGCGTGAACTGCGCCGCCGCCGAGTTGCGCAGGTGGCGACGCGCTTCCCTCAGGTCGGAGATCGCCTCCACTCGCCGGCCTGCGACCGCGTGCAGTTCGGCGCGCAGCATCAACACGACGCCGGCGAACACGCCGGGCGCCTCGCTCGCGGGAGCGAGACCGGCGAGCGCGTCGTCCCACCGGCCGGAGCGGAACAGCGCCTCTGCCTTGTTGGCCCGCATGAATGCTCCGGCGGTCCGACCGAAGCCGGCCTGGTCGGCGAGCGGTATACCGCGCTCGGCGGTCTCCGCAGCCTCGTCATAGCGACCGAGCATCAGTTGCGCATCCGACAGCGCGACCCCTGACCGCACTGAGATCCACGGGAATCCGACGCGGTCGGCCTCGTCGGTCGTCTCGCGCAGCAGCGCCTGGCCAGCGTCGACATCGCCGCCGTAGATCATCGCGGCGCCCAGAGTTGCCTGCGCTTCGAGCTTCTCTTGGGTGGCGCCGATGGCCTGCGCCGCCTCGAGCGCCCGCCTCGCCAGTTCCCCCGCGCGCTCGAGCTGGTCGACGCGGGCGAGCGCGCGAGCGAACGAGGCGAGGACCTGCGCGCTGACCTGGCTCGGCAGATCAGGCGGGAGTAGCCCGACCGCCTGCTCGAACACGGCCAGACCCTCGCCGTCGCGCCCCAGATCGGCGAGCAGCACGGCGCGAAGCACGAGCAACGTCGCCCGCCGCTCGAGCGTGCCTCCGCAGCCGACCTCCGCGAGCGCCTGGTCGGCCAGCGCGAGCCCGCGGTCTCCCGCGCCCGCCCGCATCGCCGCGGTGGCGGCGGCCTCGAGCAGTTGCGGATGGTCGATCCCGGCGCGGTCAGGCGCGTCGGGTACCTGTGTCCAGAGCTCGAGCGCTAATTCGAAGTGGCGCTGGGCCGCGGACGGGGCCGAAGCGGCGGCGGACGCCCTCCCCGCTCTGACTGCAGCCGGGAGCGCACGCGGAAGGTCATGCGCAGACAGCCAGTGATGAGCGAGCATCGAGCTCGCGTCGAGATCGGGACCGGCGAGATCCGCGTTGTTCTCGATCGCCTCCGCGTACGCGCGGTGCAACTGCGTGCGCTCACCTGGAAGCAGATCTTCGTGAATCGCGGCCCGTGCCAGCGCGTGCCGGAACCCGTACCCGCGACCGGATCGGTCGACCACCAGCAGCTGTTGCTCGACCGCTTCGCGCAGGGCGGCGTGCAGCTGCGGATCGGGCAGTCCGGCGACGATCGCCAGCAGGCGATCCGGCACCCAGCGTGCCGCGGCCGAGACGACCCGCAGCACGTGCTGGGCGTCCGGAGAAAGCAGCTCGGCCCGGGCCAGCAGCACGTCGCGGAGCGACGGCGGCAGGTAGTCGTGGTCGACGCGGCCGTCACGGACCGCGCCGAGCAACTCCTCAACGAACAGCGGGATTCCCTCGGAGCGCTCCGCCACGAACTCGATCAGGTCGGCATCGGGACGCTCCCCGAGGATCGCCTCGATCTGGGCGGCGACGTCCCGCTGCTCGAGGCGTTCGAGTTCGAGCCGCTCGACGATCCGCTGCTGCTCCCAGCGTGCTGCCATCCGTCGGAAGGGATGGGCGCGATGGAGCTCGTCGGACCGCACGCTCAGCACGAGCAGCAGGCGGCTGGCGCTGGTCCGCGCGACGAGCAGCGCGAGCAGGTCAAGCGTCGCGCTGTCCGCCCACTGAAGGTCTTCGAACACCAGCATCAGCGGAGCGCGCGCGGACAGGCGCGCGATCACACCGAGCATCAGCTCGAGCAGCCGCGATGCGTCGCGCTCGCCCGCGGGCGCGGTCGGCTGATCGTCCTCGAGCTCGGGCACCAGACGTCCGATCTCCCCTCGCGCTTTGCCCAACACGGCGTCCAGCTCCGCCGCGGGCAGCTCGGCCGCCAGCGAGCGGATCATCTCCACCACCGGCGCGAACGGGATCCCGCCGCCGTCCAACTCGATGCAGCCGCCTATCAGCACGCGTGTGCCGGCACTCCGGCCCTCGTCGATCAGCTCGTGGACCAGCCTCGACTTACCGACTCCGGCTTCCCCGCCGACGAGAACCGTCAGCTGCCCCCCGGCGAGGACGCGTTCGAGGGCGTTGCTCAAGGACCCCAACTCCCCCTGGCGCCCCACCAGGACGGGGCTCACGAGACTTCCCGCCACGGCTTCATCATGCCAGGCGCTCGGGCCGAAAAAAAGCCCGGCGCGTGTGACGCGGCGGGCTCGAGTAGCCGTACGGCTTGTTTTCGGCGAAAGAACCTCGGCTAACGGGCTCCTGATCGCCGTGCCCCGTTCGACCTAGTAGAAGCGGTAAAAGCGATCGACCTGAACCATCGTCTCATCCTTTCCTTTTGCGCTGTCACCGGCTTGTTCGCGCCGGTGTCTCGTGATGAGCACATGCTGCGTCTAAGTGGTCTCTTTCGTAAGTACGGCGACACCGAGAGTGGTCACCGGCGGATGACTGGCAAGGACGCAGCGAGCGCGGTGTGGCTCTGCCACATAAGCGAGCGAGGACGCCGCCAGGCCCCGCCGGGGGCCGCTCGAATGTCGTCGTATTTGCGAAAGCGACCACTAAGCCGCCCGCGACACATCGGGCTCGAGCCTCATCCTGGAGGACATGTGACGCATGCGCGCGGAGCCCGCGACTACACTCCGCGCGGGTCGGCCGGGCAAACAATGGGAGGTTGGTATGTCCAGGAAGGCAGGGTTCCGGGCCGGCGTTCTCGGTGTCGCGCTCACGGTCGCGTTGGCATTGACGGCGGTCGCGGTCGCAGCGGGCGGCGGGACGGCTCCCCGGCTGCTCTCACCGAACCGCAAGCACATCGCACCTGGCCACATAAGGCTGGTGGTCGAGGTGCCGTTCAAGCCGGTGCGCGCCGGCGTGTTCATCGCCGTCTCGCGGTCGCGCAAGCTCGACAGGTACGGCCACCTCAAGGAATGCACCAACGCGCAAAACGGGTGTGACGTCGAAACCCTTTCTCACTGGAAGGGCCACGAGTACAGCTACGTCACACAGTTCGAGACCCCCGGCTACTGGGCGGTCACTCCGGGCAAGTACTACTGGCAGGCCTCCTACGACTCAGACAATCCGCTCGGCATCTACTACAGCCGCATCGGCTCGTTCGTCGTGAAGTAGCGGCTCCCCGGCGCCGCCAAGCGGACTACAGGTCCCGGAGCACGCGGTCGACGTCTTCGCGGTTGAAGTGGCCCGGGCTTGTGGTGACGGGCTCAGTGCTTGGCGGCGCCGGGATGTCCTCGGGCACCCACCAGCGCCGGCGGCCGAGCCCCTCGACGATGCGTCCGATCTCGAGCGCGCTCTGCGCGCCCGCCGCGAGATCGGGGACCAATCGCTCGATCCGGGCGAGCACGCTCTCCGACAGCGGCCGCAGATCCTCGTCCGAACATGTCCTGGTCAGGGTGACGATCAGGCGCTCGAGCAGCTCGCGATCTCGGTCGAAGAAGCCAAGCGCCTCGAGCGTCGTCCGGTCGTACCGCGACAGCATTCCAGCGAGCGCGAGCCATTCCTCGGTGCGAGCCAGCTCAGCCGGGTCCGGGCACTCGAGCACCAGTCCCCCGGGATGCAGCTCCGCCCACGTTGCGGAAAGCAGCGGCGGCGTCACCCATTCGGACACGTACGCGCCGAGCGCGTACCACGCCTCGAGCAGAAACACGGGGATGGCCCCATCCCGGTCATCCCACGTGCGCCGCGTCGCAGCGAGGACGTTCATGGCCAGGCTGTCCAGCTCGCGTCTGCGCGGCCCGCCGCCGATCCCGGAGAGCGTCGCGCCGATCGCCAGCATCACCCGGGCGAGCTCCCTGTCCTCGAGCTCACGCCCCAGCGCGTGCAGCCGGTCGCCGATCGCATCCCAGTCGGCGTCGGTGATCAACAGCGGGAGGACCCGTTCGCCGGCGGCCCCGCCGGCGCGCGAGAGCGCCAGCGTGACCCCGTCGACGCCCGACACGGACAGGAAATGTTGCCTGGCGTTCGAGTCTTCGCGTAATTCATCGATTACGAGGTCACGCCAGCTCGGGTGCACCCAGCCGATGCCGAGCGGCGTCACCCTGAGGAAGTGATCGGTCAGCCGGTCGATCAGCTCGCCCACGGGACGGCTGAGACCACCCGCGTGATGGCGACGGACGATGGCGGCCAGTTCGCGCTCGTCGATCAACCCCGCCGGCGCGTCGAGCAGCGATACGAGTAGCTCGCGGTGCTCCGGCCCGAGCGCCCTGAACGAGGTGCGCATCGCGTCGGTGGGCGAGGCGAGCTCTCGCTCGACGACCGCAAGTAGCAGGCTCGTATCGTCGGTCACGAGGCCCGGCAGCTCGTCGATCCGGTCGGTCACGAACCGCCGGATCCGTTCCGGCGTGAAATGCGGGTGCTCCACGATCGACAGGCCGGCGGAGCGCACCAGCGCGCGGACGTAGCCGTGGGCGTCGCGATTCTTGGCGTGGCGGAACAGGATCAGCGTCTTGTCCGCCAGATCGAGGTTGCTGGCGTCGACGAGTACCTCGCCGGGGGTCGGGAACCGCTCCGCGCCGCTCTCGCGCTGGACCCGGCGGAGCCCCGCCTTCAACGGCGCCGGCCGAGACGTCCAGATCAGGACGTGCTGGGCGTCGAGCATTTCCAGCAGGCGTTCCAGTCCTCGCGCCCAGCGCTCGGCCGCATCTGGGCGGTACTCGGTCGACCCGAACGCGTCATCGGCGACGAACACCTGTCGCCGCTCACGGTCGAACACGGGCCAGACCTGGTCGGGGTCGCTGCACTCGTGCGCTTCCCAGCCGTCCGTCAGACACGAGAGCGCCAGCATCTCCGCGATCGCGGTCTTGCCCATCTCCGGCGGCCCGGTGAGGACGACAAACCGGTGTTGTTCGAGCACGGTCCGGGCGCGCTCGTAGGCTCGCGTCGGCCAGAACACCCGTGCTAACTCCTGGGCGCGCTCGAGGTCGATCGACGACCGGCGGCGCACGTCGGCATCGATCAGGGCGTCGAGATCACGCAGCCCAAGAACCGATGGCATCGCGGCCCGCAGGCTGGGGTGGCGATCCAGGCTGGCCGAGATCTCCGCCGCGCCGAGCACCAAAGTGCACTGCTCGCGCGCCACCGGATCCCAGCTGAGCGACTCGCGGGCGGCGTCGCCGTCCAGGTTCGTGAACACCAGCAGCGCGTCCGATGGCCTGGCGTCGGCATCGGCGCACGCGGCCACGACACGGCCTCTGAACACGTCCAGACGCCGCTCGAGTGCCGATTTGTCGCGGACCCAGATGGCCGCCACCGCCACCGGACCCGGAAGCCGGCGTGCACCGTCCCGAAACGCGACCTCGCCGTCGACCAGCGCCACCCGCCCGGTGTCGCCGCGAGCACGCCACTGCAGATCGCTCAACCCGGTCTCCGCTTCCAGCACCAACGGGCACAGCCGATCGAACTGCAGCCAGCCGAGCGCATCCAATCGGTACGGAGCATCCGTCATCGCAAAAAATCCTCCCATGTCGGGTAAGCCCCGTCGGGATAGTTAGGATCGCGCCGTGAGCACCGGGGCTGACGTGTCGACGATCGCGCAGGCGATCGCCCAGATGCAGGCGATCGATGCCGCGCTACCCCGCAAGGACGGAGTGGCGATCTTCGACCGGCTCTATCTCCAGGTCACGCTCGCCGTCGACTCCGCCAGCGCCGGCACCGAGTTCGAGAACAAGGACTTCCTCGACCGGCTCGACGTCGTGTTCGCGTGCCTCTACTTCGACGCCGAGGCGACGATCGACTCCGGCGCCGGCTGCCCGGTCGCCTGGCGGCCGCTCGTCGAAACCCGGTCGCAACAGCGCGAGCCGATCCAGTTCGCGCTCGCCGGCATGACCGCCCACATCAACCACGATCTCCCGATCGCTGTCGTCACGACCTGCGAGCAGTTCGGGCTGGCCCCGGATGACGACGGCCCGATCCACCGCGATTTCCAGCGGGTCGACGGCCTGCTCTCGACCGTCGAGACGAAGGTCGCCGGCTGGTTCGACACCGGGCTGATCGCCGACATCGAGGACGTGACGCCGAAGAAGACCGACGAGGCGGTCGCGATGTGGTCGCTCGCCGCCGCGCGCGACGTCGCCTGGGATCACGCGCAGGTGCTGTGGGGCCTCAGGCACGCCGGGTTGGTCCGCGACGGATACCTCGACGTGCTCGCCCGCACGACCGAACTCGCCGCACGGGCGATGCTCGTCTGACGGTTGACATCATTGGCGGGTGCGAGTCGGGCTGTTGCATCCCGGAGAGATGGGCGCGGCGATCGGCGACCTGCTGGTGCAGCGCGGTCACGATGTGCTCTGGTGCCCGGCGGGGAGGAGCCAGGCGACCGCGCGGCGGGCGGCTGCCGCAGGCCTTCGCGCCGTCCCGGACGTCCTCGACGCCGAGGCGATCCTGTCCGTGTGTCCGCCGCACGCGGCACTCGATGTCGCCCGGACCCTGGCGGGCACAACCGCGCTCGTGATCGACGCCAACGCGGTATCGCCGATGACGGCCACTCGCATCGGCGAGCTCATCGGCGAGCGCTGGGCCGACGGCGGCATCATCGGGCCGC
>Ga0335072_10015794_pt1 | contig 10712 bp, 14 predicted proteins | sample Lox_Sample_21_FD_206725 | JGI IMG/M metagenome (GOLD analysis project Ga0335072, IMG submission 206725) | Soil microbial communities from Loxahatchee National Wildlife Refuge, Florida, United States - Lox_Sample_2.1 | ecosystem: Environmental > Terrestrial > Soil > Wetlands | place: USA... | reverse complement strand
TTCGACGCCGAGAAGTTCCCCACCATGGACTTCAAGTCCGTTGCCATCCACAAGAATGCTGACGACGAGTTCGAAGTGACCGGTGAACTCACTGTCCGTGGAGTCACCAAGGTCGTGAAGTTCGATATCGAGGGCCCAAGCGAGCCCGCGAAAGACCCCTGGGGAAACACCCGCATCGGCCTTTCCGCCACCACCAAAATCAATCGGAAAGACTTTGGCCTCACCTGGAACGCTGCTCTCGAAACCGGCGGCGTTCTGGTCGGTGAAGAAGTCGCGATCACCCTCGACGTCGAGTTCATCAAGGCATAAGCCGCTTCCTCCCACCCAGGGAGTGCCCTGTCCGCGAAGATTTCCAGCGCTTGACGTGAGTCCAAGTAATGGACTAGAGTCTATTAAATGAACTCTAGTCCAGCTAAGCTCAGAGAACGCCAGAAGCAGCACACGCGCGCCGAAATTGTGCGCGTGGCGTTCGAGCTCTTTGGCGAGCTCGGCTATGAAGAAGTGCCGGTCGAGATGATCGCCCTCAAGGCCGGAGTCTCGCGGGCGACGTTTTTCAACTACTTTCCGCAGAAAGATCTGCTCCTCCGCGATATCGCGCTGGCGCGGGCCGAGCGCCTCAGGAACGTCTTCGCCGAGCTCAAGACGGGAACTGGGCCCGCCACGGTAGACCGGGTCCTCGAGCTTCTGCTCAAGATCTCGCGTGAGAACGCGCGCATTAGCCTGCACTCAAAAAAGCTCCTGCTCGAAACCATCTTCGGTCAGGCATCTCGCGGAGTGCTTCTGGTTGCGCGCGAGCATGCTGTCGCGGTGGTTGCCGACGCGCTGTGCGCCGTTGGCGGCCAGGGGAAATCCTGCCGCCTGCTCGCCGAGACGCTCTTCGCCGTCTTTCTTGCCACCATGCTCGAGTGGCTCATGCGCGAGAACGTTCCGGAGGAATGGCTGGTCGATACGATGTGCGACCGCCTTCAGCTTGTCCTGGAGAAAGCTGCATGAACCGCCGCCGAATCTTGATCGCTGCCATGGTCGTCTCGGTGCTCGGCATCGTCTGGATCACCTACGGCCTGATCGCTCGCAGCAGCCGCTTCGACTATTCCGGCACCATCGAAACCCGCGAAATCGAAATCGGCTCCAAGATTGGCGGCCGCGTTACGGTTGTCCCCGTTGAAGAGGGCCAGATGGTGAAGGCCGGCGATGTACTCGTCCGTTTCGAGTGCGATGAGTTGCAGGCTCAGCGGGCGCAGGCTGCCGCGCAGGTTGCGGAAGCGCAGGCTGACCTCGACCGGATGCTCCGCGGCAACCGCCCGGAAGAAATTGCACAGGCCGAGGCTACGGCCCAGGCGCAGAAAGCCGCATTTGAGGAGGCCAAGAACGGCCCGCGCCCGCAGGAGATTGCCCAGGCCCAGGCCGACCTCGCCGCAGCGCAAGCCGATGCTGTCAATGCCGGCGCGTATTTCGATCGCATGGCAAAGCTCGCCGCCTCCGATACCATCTCGCGCCAGCAGCTTGACGATGCGCGCGACAAGCGCGACGCCGCCCAACAGCACGCCGAGTCCGCTCGCCAGCGTGTCGCGCTTCTCCAGGCCGGAACGCGCGCCGAAGATATGCAATCCGCGCAGGCTCGCTTCGAGCAGGCCCATGCCGCCGCTCTACTGGCTCGCCGCGGCTTCCGCAAAGAGGATATCGACGCAGCGCGCGGCCGCTTCGCCCAGGCGCAGGGCCTCGTTGCAGAACTCGACGCCCGCCTGAAGGAGGCCGTTCTCATCGCCCCGGCTGACGCCGTCGTCGAGGTCGTGAGTGTCCGTCCCGGCGATCTCGTCACCGCCAACCGCATCGTCATGGACCTGCTCGAGCCCTCGCTGCTCTGGGTCAAGGTCTACATCCCCGAGACGGATTTGTCGCAGCTCCATCTCGGCCAAGCCGCCACGGTCCGAGTCGACAGCCTTCCGGGCCGGTCATTCTCCGGGCAACTGCGCCAGATCGCCTCGCAGGCCGAATTCCTGCCCCGCAACGTGCAGACCCGCAGCGATCGCGAGCACCAGGTCTTTGGCGCCAAGGTCTATGTCAGCAACCCGCAAGGCATTCTCAAGTCCGGCATGTCGGCCACGGTGCACCTCGAATGACCGCCGCGATCACAGCCGACAGCCTTACCATCCGTTTCGGTTCGTTCACTGCCGTCAACAACGTTTCCTTCGCGGTCGATAAGGGTGAAATCTTCGGCTTCCTCGGTCCCAATGGCTCCGGCAAAACCACCATCATCAAGGCCCTCTGCGGCCTTCTGCGCCCCACCTCCGGCAGCGGAACTATCCTCGGCATGGACATCCGGAAAGACGCCGCGGAGATCAAGCGCAGCGTCGGCTACATGTCGCAGAAGTTCGGCCTCTATGAAGACCTCACCGTCGACGAGAACATCGCCTTCTACGCCGGTGTCTACGGCATCCGCGGCCAAACCGCTGTGCAGCGCAAGCGTGAAGTCCTCGAGCTCACCGGGATCGAACCCTATCTTCAGCGCCGGGCCGGCCAGCTTTCCGGAGGCTGGAAGCAACGCCTCGCTCTTGCCTGCGCCATCATCCACTCGCCGCAGGTCGTCTTCCTCGACGAGCCCACAGCCGGCATCGATCCCGTCGCGCGCCGGGCGCTCTGGGATCTGCTGTTCCGACTTTCCGGCCAGGGCGTGACGTTCTTCGTTACCACGCATTACATGGACGAGGCCGAGCGCTGCGGCCGCGTCGGCTATATCTATCTCTCCAACCTCGTTGCTCTCGGAACGGTCGCCGAGTTGCAGCATCTGCCTGCTGCCAATCCCGAGAACACCGTCCGCATCCAGATCAGAACGGCCAACCCGTCCGCGCTGCTTGATTCGGTGCGTCGCATCCCGTTCGTGCGCGAAGCCACCATCTTCGGCCACTCGATTCATGCCCTCGTTGAGAGCAATCAGCTCGATACGCTTCGCACGCGTTTCCCGCAGGCCGCCATCGAGCCCATCGATCCCTCACTCGAAGACATCTTCGTCACCCTTACTTACCGCATCATGGAGAGCGGCCAATGAAACACCTCTTTTACGGCCTCGCCCCGGTCTGCCGCAAAGAGGCGCTGCACATTCTGCGCGATCCTGGAACTCTCTTTTTCGCTCTGCTCATTCCCATGCTGCAGCTTTTTCTCTTCGGATTCGCAGTAGACACCAACATCCGCCAGATCTCCACCGTGGTTTTCGACGAGTCGCAGACCCAGCAAAGCCGCCAGCTCCTCCAACGCTTCGCCGCGTCCGACGTATTCGCTCTTCGTGGCACGGCGCAATCACCGGCCGAGCTCGATCAGGCCATTCGCAGCGGCAAGGCGCGTGTCGGCGTTCGCATCCCCTATGACTACGCCCGTCACATCCTCGATGGCACCACCGCCTCTGTTCTCGTGCTCGTCGACGGGTCCGACTCAACCGTCGCTGCGCAGGCGGTCAGCACGGCCACCGGGGTTGCACTGCAACAATCGCTTGCCCAGGTGATTCCGACCGGCAACCTGCCCATCGATGTCCGTCCGTCGGTGCTCTACAATCCCGCCACGCGCTCGCGAACTTCTTTGTGCCCGGCCTCATCGGGATCCTGCTCCAGGTCATGGTCATTCTGCTCATCGCGCTCAGCCTGGTCCGCGAGCGCGAGCGGGGCACGCTCGAACAGCTCACCATGACACCCGTCGCGCCCTTAGGCCTCATGGTCGGCAAGATGATCCCTTATGGCATCCTGGCGTTCCTCGAATTGTGCGCCATCCTCTTCGTGATGCGGGTGGTCTTCCAGGTGCCGATCCACGGCAACGTGTTTGTGCTGCTTGCGATGTCGCTCCCATTCCTGCTCACGGTCCTGGGGATCGGCCTCCTTATCTCCACCAAAGCGCGCACCCAGGCCGAAGCCTTTCAGCTCGCCATGGGCACCGTCCTGCCGTCAGTCTTCCTCAGCGGATACATCTTCCTCATCGAGAACATGCCCGTCGTCTTTCAGGTCATCAGCCGCATCATTCCTGCCACCTACTACATCCGCATCCTGCGCGGCATCATCCTGCGTGGTGCAGGAGTCGCGGAACTCTGGCTGGACGGGCTGATTCTCACCGTCATGGGCTGCGCCGCAATCCTGCTCGCCGCCCGCCAGTTTGTGCGCCAGCGCTCTTCCTGAAGTGGTTCGAGCGGGCGTCCGTCCGAGCCCGGCTGGGGCGGGTAGCGCTCTCCACATCGCGGGGGAGGCAAATTAGTCGTTGCAACGAATATCGGCCTCGTGAATCTAATCGGGTGTAAGGTCAGGAGGAGGTCACGCGGCCATGTCGCTTCGTGCAGTCAAAGGGATTTACCAAACCAAACCCACCATCGAGGGCGCAGGGGTCAAGCTGCAGCGCGCCTTTGGCTTCGGCAAAACAAAGGAGTTCGACCCATTCCTGTTGCTCGACGATTTCCGCAACGAGGACCCCGCGGACTACCTCGCCGGGTTTCCGTGGCACCCCCACCGCGGCATCGAGACCATTACCTACGTCCTTGCCGGCGAGGTGAATCACGGCGACTCGCTCGGCAATAAAGGCCGCATGACCGCGGGTGACGTGCAGTGGATGACAGCAGGCAGCGGCATCCTGCACCAGGAGATGCCCAAAGGCGATCGCAATGGGCGCATGCACGGCTTCCAGCTCTGGGCCAACCTGCCCTCGCACCTCAAGATGACCGACCCGCGCTACCAGGACATCCCGTCCGCCGCGATCCCCGAAGTCACCGAGGATGACGGGACGAAAGCGCGCGTCATCGTGGGCGATTTCTGGGGCAAGCGCGGACCCGTCGAAGGAGTCGCCGCCGACCCGAGCTACGTGGACATTTCGGTGCCGCCCAACAAGCTGCGCCGCATCCAGGTCGACGTCACGCGGAACGCCTTTGCTTACGTCTTCGCAGGCTCGGGCGTTTTCCGCGACGCATCCGATCCCCAGGCCGTACTCACTGAGTCGGCTGTGGATCCCAATGCCCCGGCAAAATACGACGCGAAGAACCACTCGCTGGTGCTCTTCGATCGCGGCGATGAAATCGTCGTCCAGGCAGGGCCCGAGGGCATTCGCTTCCTGCTGGTCTCGGGCAAGCCGATCGAGGAACCGGTCGCCTGGTATGGACCCATCGTGATGAACACCCAGGCTGAACTCAACCGGGCCATGCACGAGCTCCAAACCGGCAAGTTCATCAAGCACGGGTGATTTTGGCGCCCCCCGCCCTGGTTCCCGTTAGGGCGGGGAAGCTATTGCACCGTCCTCTTGCAAGATCGTCGATCGGAATCCCAGTGACTCGGCGCTATTCGGAATGGCAGCCTGAGCAAGCCTCTCGCTCCGCTGTCACTCCATGCAAGGAAAGACACAATGAAGAAGATGCTCTTCACTCTGGTGGGCCTCGTGCTCTGCGCGCCCGGCGCCCGCGCGGCCGCCAACGATGTGGTCGCTCCCGTTCTACAGTTCATCAACGCATTTAATGCCGGCGACACGAAGGCGGCATTCGCCACCTACGCCAGCGGCAACATTCTCATCGTGGATGAATTCGCGCCTCACGCCTGGAGCGGACCCCACGCGGCCGAGGACTGGGCGGCGGCTTACGATCGCCATGCCCAGGCCACCGGCGTAACCGAGGGCAAGGTCACCTACTCCGCGGCCACGCGAGTCGAAGTCGAAGGCGACGCGGCCTACGTCGTCATGCCCACAACTTATCTGTATAAGGAACACGGCAAGCCCATTACCGAAAAGGGTCAGATCACGGTGGTGCTCAACCGGCAAGCGGGCGTTTGGAAGATTCGGGGTTGGACGTGGTCGAGCGAGAAGCCCCACCCGGCGCGCTGAGCCGCTGATGGCTCAGGCGTATTGAGAGATAAGGACAGGCCCGGTGCTTAAGCGCGGCTTGCGGCCGGGCTGCCGACCACATCCAGCCAGTAGACAGGCTCGGACTCCGGCTCCGGCGCCACCACTTCCTTCTCCGGCGCCGGCATTCCAATAATCGCGTCCGCAAGGGCGTGCTCAATGCGCTCATCGAGCCGCCGCCTCAGCTCGAACTCCGCCGACTCCGCTGATCCCTCATTTTTCTGCGCAGACGAACCAAACAGGGAAGAAAAACGTGCCATAGCTATCAGTACCCCTCTAATCGTTCTCCGGTTTCAAGCCGACCTGCGCCGATCCGGTGATTTGGTGCCGAGCCCAAAGGCAAGCTGTATTGAGAAGTGTGGCATTGCGCAGGGTTTGTGCGCATCCCGAGACGGTTACCGCCGGTGTAGGAAAAAGGGTCACCACTTTTGCGGTACTCCTGATATTCCGGCCCCGCCGGGACATCTCAAGGGGTCCGCTCCGGGTCCGTCAGGCTCGATGTGCCGTCCCTGCAATGATTTCAGCAGGAAGCAGGCCGCGCTCGCGCAACGCGCGTAGGCTAAGCGCGTCGTGCCGCTTTGCCAGCCGCCGGCCCTGTTCATCCACACTAAGTTCGCAGTGGAACCACTTCGGGTCAGCAAAGCCGAGCGCCCGGTTGAGCAGGATCTGCCTTGCCGTCGATTTCAGCAGGTCGGCGCCCCGGACCACCTCGGTGATTCGCATCGCGGCATCGTCGGCGACACAGGCCAGCTGATAGCTGGAAACACCCCACGGGCGAGAGTCCGTTCGCCGGGCCCGGGGTGACATATCCCGCCGCCAGACCAGGAAATCGCCAAATTCCACTCCGGCCACAAACCGCTGCGGACCCATATTCTCGTCGACAAACTCGATCGTCTCGCCGTCCGGCACGCGGAAACGCCAGTGGGTGTCGCCTGCGCCCGACGAGAACTCTGCCGCATGCAGTGCCAAAGACCGGCAGGTGCCAGGATAGATCGGCTCATCATCCAGATCTGGCACAGGGGCGCCTCGTCCAGGTTCTGCCTGGGCGGGAACGGCGCTAGCCTCGTGGGGTGCGCTCAAAGCCGCCGCCAGGTCCTTACGCGAACAAGCGCACGGGTAAATGAAGCCGCCTTCGAGCAGCCGCCTCCACGCAGAGAAGTAGATATTCCCCCGCCTGCTCTGCTGGTACGGCCCAAATGCCCCGCCCACATCGGGCCCTTCGTCCCATTCGAGTCCCAGCCAGTGCAGATCGTCCAACGCCGCCTGCGCGTATTCGGCGCGGCTTCGTTCCGGATCGAGATCCTCCATACGCATCACCAGCGCACCGCAGGCCGCCCGCGCGCGCTGCCACGCAGTGAAAAAGGTCCTTGCATGTCCAACGTGGAGATAGCCGGTGGGAGATGGGGCAACCCTGCCCCGGTAACTTGACCCGATGGTTGGAGCTTTTCTTTCGAGCACCTCTTAAGTGTAGACAGGCAACCAATTGTTCCTCCTTGCGGAAACGTGTGACTGCCGCGACCCCTCAAGATCAATTTAGGTTCGTTCCCGTGAGGCGCGATCTCGCCATGAGTTTCGATCTGAAATGATCCTGAACTCACTTGCGTCCTATCGACAGGAGCATCTCGGAATCTGGGTCCGCGGTTTGCGCGATCGGCATCCCGGTCCCGCTCCGGTCGCATCACCCCAACAGGGGGAAAAAAGAAATGGCTGACTTAATCTATCGAAACCAAGGCACTCTCTATCCGGCGGAAAGAACGTGCTGGGGTGCGATCTGGATGGGCGTTTTCTCGTTTGTTGCCATCTGGTCGGTATTCGGAATGCTGGGGGAAGCGATTTTTGCCAGCGCCGCGAACCCGAATGCCCGGGCACCGGTCGCCGGTATATCCATTGGCATGGGAATCTGGGCGATTGTTCTTACGGTGATCGCCATGTACGTGGCCGGACGCGTCACCGCCCACTTCTCCGATATCGGGAACCGTACCAGCAGAATCATGCATGGGATGGCTATGTTCGGCCTTTCTGCGGTGGCGGCGGTCCTGATCATCATCCTGGGCGGATCCGCCTTCACTGGAGGTGCGGCCGTTCAAGGCAGTGCTCATAGTCCGTACATGCTGACGGTTTTCGCCGATGTCGGCTGGACCGGCTTTATCGCGCTGTTCCTTGGATGGCTTGCCGCTCTGGGCGGCGCGGCTCAGGGAAGCGGAACCGGCGGTGGAACCGCCGCGGTTCAGGATCAGGGCGGCCGCGATATCCGGTCCGTAGCCTGAGTCCCGAAAGAATTGCAGTTGTGATTCGGCCAGGGCTTCTCCCTTGGAAAGAGAAGCCCTATGCCTGTGCAACGAAATGGAAGGACATGGAAGGGCCGGAAACGCGGTGGAGGGAACGATTCGTCTACTCCGACATGTCGTCGTCCTGTTTGCCCGAATCACGGTTGTGTTCGTGATGGCTGTACTGGCCGATGGTCTGCGTCAGGTGGTCGGGATCGACTGACACCTGCACCACGTCCAGTTCGTGCCCGTCGAGATCGAGCACAAACAATCCCATGTGGCGGCCTTCGGGGCGGCTGAAGATCAGCGTCTGCTCGCTGCCGTGGCGGCTGGTTTCGCGAATCATCCGCTCCCATCCCGCACCGAGCTTTTCCGCCACCATCTGGTTCAGCTCATTGCCGTCCACATCGGCTGAGAAGTCTTCAAACTCCGCCACGTGGATATTGCCGACCCCTTCGTGTGTCGAACGGTTGGCCACCAGGCTGATCACGCCCAGGAAGGGGATGCGCGTCGCATGAACGTGGTAGCGAGTCTCGATCGTGTTCACGATGTCATTAAATCCGCCCCCGCCGCCGCTGGCCAGCACCACAACGGGTACCAGGAGGGCCACAAAGCAGATGGGAACCCAGATGAAGCGTCTCATTCGTCATTCCCCTTTCCGCCCTTGTCCTTGGTATTGTCTTTGCCTTTGTCCTTGTGGTGCTCGTCGACATCGCCAAGCATGCCAAGACCACCCAATCCTTTGAGCTCGCTCAGTTGGTCGGGGTGGATGGGGCCGAGGATCAGCACGATCGTCAGTTCCCTCGGTTCCGCAGCCAGCACGAAGATGCCGTGCGATTCACCGTTGACCATCTTCACCAGCACATCCGCGGTCTCACCGCTGTCGCGCTCGCGCGAGTGCACGATAGGCGTCCACTCGGGGGTTTCGAAATAGGCGCGCAGCTGCTTGAGCTGATCCATCGAGTAGGCGCCATCTTTGTCGAATTCGTATTCGCGGACGTAAATGCCGTCGAGGCCCTCGATCAGCTTTCGTGTTGCCGCCTCATCCTTGTCGTCGCCGTTCATGAACTTCGCCGCGAAGCCCAGCATGTTCTTTCCCAGCGTCACCTCGGTCACGTCGGAAGCTTTCGCGGCAAGCTCCTTTTCCACCGGCGATGGCAGTGGCAGCGCGGAATTCTGCGCCATGGCAGGCGTCACTGCCAAAGCCGCAACCAAAGCAAGCACTGAAATCGGGTTCTTCATCGGGTCTCCTTACTCTTTTTCGCCGCGGTTGCGCGCCGTCAACCGCTGATTCACTTCATTGAGCGCGTGATTCGTGATGCGCAATGCTGTCAGAACCTGGTCGCGGGCAGCCTCTCCCTTGCGCTCCTCTTCCATGCGATGCCACGCCGCCGCTCCGCCAATTACTCCTGCCAGTACGATCGTTGCGGCGATGCGCTCCCACCACACCACGCGCGTGTGCCGGCGCTGCGATGCCGCGTCCGCCCGCTTCTCCATCAGCCTGCGCTTCAGGCTCGGAGGCGCAGGACGCCGCTCCATCGCTTGCCGCACTTGCTGTTCAAATCCGTCCATCGGCTCATGCTCCACGGATGTACTCTTTCAATTGCGTCGTTGCTTTCGCTCGCAACAGTTTCAGTCCGCGTTGCAGGTGGCTCTTCACTGTCGCCACCGGAGTCTCCAGCGTTGCCGCTATCTCCTCCGGCATCATGTCTTCCTGGTAACGCAGAACCAACGCCGCGCGCTGCGGCTCGGGCAGCGTCGAAAGCAACTGCTCCAAACGCGCGCCCAGTGGAGAATTGCGTTCCTCCGCTGGTGCGCTATGATTGTCCTCGATCTCGACCCACAGGTCCACGCCGCGCACTCTTCGCCTGCGCAAAGCGTCGGTCGACCGATTCATCGCCACCCGCCGCAGCCAGTGCAGCGCGTGTTCCGGCGATTCGATCTTTCCCAGGTTCCGGTCCATCTCGAGGAACACATCCTGAGCAACCTCTTCCGCCAGGCCGCGATCACCCGTCATGCGCCATGCCAGTGAAAAAACCATGGACTGGTGCTCGTCCACGAGTCTCTCGAAGTCGGGCTGCCAGACGCGGGCCATAAGGTTCGCTTCTATCTCCTAATCCGCACCAGGCGAGCCGCGGGGATGCAGAAGGTACGATCAGAAACGAAAAAAGTTCACACGCGCCCGATCCCGCACGGAATCAGAACAGGTCGGGAATGTTGTGGAAGGCGATCCGAGTTGGAGCAGCTTTGAACGCGGTGAGCATGGCTGCCGGTGCCAGCGTGCTGGTTCCGTACTTGAGATTCAGATCGTCCATCGCGGCCAGCAGGCGATTTCGGCTCTGGGTATCGTCGAGCTCGTCAAACAGGTTCAGCGAGTGCAGCCGGTCCGGCACCAGTCCATTGAGTTGCACGCCGATGAAATAAGGTTGATCGTGGCCAGGCCCAGTGGGTCGCAACGACCACAAATGGCTCAACGCCGCGATCAGTGTCTGGTTATCCTGGCACTCGCTCAGCCGCACTTCATGGTGCCATCCGCGCGTCGGCACGCCGAACCGGCTCACCGGCAACTTCTCGCTCCTCGGAACCGAAAAC
>Ga0335072_10015793_pt1 | contig 10712 bp, 14 predicted proteins | sample Lox_Sample_21_FD_206725 | JGI IMG/M metagenome (GOLD analysis project Ga0335072, IMG submission 206725) | Soil microbial communities from Loxahatchee National Wildlife Refuge, Florida, United States - Lox_Sample_2.1 | ecosystem: Environmental > Terrestrial > Soil > Wetlands | place: USA... | reverse complement strand
CAAGTGCGCGAAGCTCTCAGGCGTGATCTTGAAGCGGCGCGCTATGCGGCCGATCGCGCCTTCCGCCAATACGATGCCGCCGATCCGGCCAACCGACTGGTGGCCGGCGAACTCGAGGTGCGCTGGAGTCAGTTCTTTCCAGAAATGCCTCGGTCGATTCGCATTGCGGGATGTTCAGGCCGCTTCGCGGTTTATTTGGCCTTCGACCATTGCCGTCAATTTCTTGTCGGTTGCTTTCTCTTCGTCGAGAGTCTGTTGCAGTGACGTCACGCAGTCGTTGTGGCCGAGTTGCGTCCCCAGGAGACAAGCGTGCCACAGCGCGTCATCTCGTAAATTCTCGCCCGCCTGTGTCTTCGCGGGCTTCATGCGAACGATACACCGCAATGAAAGGGCGCGTCGCCTGAACTAGCGGAGCTCCCGCATCGCCTATTGACGCTCGCTGAGGCACGAGACCGAGGATCGTATCGGTCAACCGGCGCCCCTTGCTCTCGCATCAGATGAAGCTGATACGCGCGCCCCGCAACTCGACCTGACGCCTTGCAAGGACGTGAAGGATTTCGCTCCCTTTGCGGCGGCTTGTGCGGAAAACTGGCACCAAACTCCATTAATCGCGAATAGTTAGAGGTACTGGCGTGTCATCTATGTGAATCTCGGTGCAGCATGGACCACCGAACCGATATTCCCGGACAAACGTTACATAGTCGCGAAATCCGGACAAACGCGATGCTCTACTACCTCTTACGATTTGCGGCGGGAGGGATTGCAGTTTCGGCGTTTGCGGCGCTTGCGGACGGCTTACGCCCTAAGAGATTTGCGGGACTATTCGGTGCCGCTCCCTCGATAGCGCTGGCGACGTTAGTCATCACTTTAGCGCAAACTGGCCGGTCCTTCGCTTTCATGGAAGCCCACTCGATGGTCCTCGGCGCACTGGCGCTTGCCGCCTACAGCTGGACAGTCTGTCTTTTGCTCAAAAAGCTGATGGTCCCGTCTGTAATCGCGACAATAGTGGCGTTGGTCGTGTGGTTCGGATTCGCATTTGGTCTCTCGGCGATGCTGTTTGATCTCACATGATAGTTCGGTTCAACCTAGGCGCTCTGAGCGAAGTCCGATGGTACGAGTATCTCATCAGGTTCGTGCTCGGCGGCGCAATGACCGTGGTTGCGGGTCTCATAGCCGCCCGCTTCGGGCCGATCATCGGCGGTCTGTTCCTGGCCTTTCCGGCCATTCTTCCCGCCAGCGCGACGCTCATCGAGAAGCATCAGCGGGAGCGAAAGGAGAGCGCTGGCCTAATGGTGATGCGGCGTGGCAAAGACGCGGCCGCACTGGATGCGGCTGGTGCGGTACTCGGAAGCTTCGGGCTTGTAGCCTTCGCACTCATCGTCTGCCTGGTGATTGAGTGGACGCCACCCCTGGCGCTTGTTCTGGCGACGGTAACTTGGCTCGTCGTTTCGGTATCTGCCTGGATGTTGAGACGCTGGCTTTGACATGACCAATTGGAAGTGAAATGCGTCGGTTGCTCTGACCAACAAGGCACCGGAACCACCGGCAGTCGAAAGACGGACGACATGCTCAGTGTGTCGCGGTAACGCGCGACGTTCCGTCGCGCCAACAGTGCGGTGAGCCGGGGCCCTAACGGAACCGGGAACGCGTGAAGGATGATAAGGCCCGACGAACGCGAGCGGATCCCGGACGCCGCCGGACCTTCGCCGACGTTTGCGCGTTGATTCCCAGCAACCCCACATTTGAGCGGAGCATCGATATGGCACAGACGAGTACTCACAGCAGCGATTTCGGCCGCGCCTTTCGAGACGCCAAGAAACAGGCCGGTGGCATCGCCGATGAAGTATCCGATGCCGCCCAAAGCCTCTATGGCCAAGCCGCCGACAGTGCCTCCCAGGTCCACCAGGCTACTACAAATGCCGCGAGGAAAACCGCTGGTTCTTTTGAGAAGGCACTGCGCAATACCGTTGAAAATCAGCCTTATACGGCAGTGGCAATCGGGCTGGGCATTGGCTGGCTGTTGGGCAGAATGCATCGCCCGCTTTGACGTTCGCGATCTATCGAACATGGCAGCCTGGCAGCTCTATGTGACCGCGTTGTCACCCGTCTACAATTTCGCCGTCCGTTCCCGCCCTTCGCCATCACCTTTGTCTTTCTCGTGCTAAAGTAGGAAAGCCCCGGCAGAAGCCAGGGCTTTCTGATGAATTTGGCTGTTTTTTTGCCGCTACTGCGATACGTTTCCGCGTGTATCCGGAACCCAGGTCGTCTGCTCTTTGTCATACTTGAACCCGGGTGCTGATTTCAGCGCGTCCTTGGTGGTGCTCAGCGTCAGATAGATCGGCGCCGAGCAATCCGCCTACGCCGACGATCAGGGCATTAATCCTGCCGTCCGGAGATACCAAAACGTCGTCGATCTGACCGATCTTGCTGTTGGACGGGTCGTAGACGGACTGTTTGTACCAATCAGTCACAGTGAGACTGCCGGGCGGAACATTGGTTAGCATTTCGCTCGCGGCCATCGATGCAGTTGCGGCGGCCACTAGGACCGCTGCGGATAAGAGGGCTAGCTTCTTCATGGGATAAACTCCAGTAGTGGTTTTGATCGTGAGGATTGATTGTGATCGTCAGGTCAACGCGTGAGTTCGGATTTCGTGCCGTTGCGCGAAAACGTATCGAGCGTTCGAGGTTGACAGCAGACCGGTTGTGCTTGCGTTTCTGGAATCAGTGGCCCGACTCTTCATGATTGGTCGCGAGAGCGCGGGGTGACTTAATTGAATGAAGAAGAATGACTGAATTCATCGTAGAGGGCCCACTGCACCCGTTCGACGCGCTGCAAATTGATCTCCGCATCATTGCGGGACTGTTGCAGCAGAAATTCATATCGTCACGACTCAATAATGGTGCGAATGCGGTCGCTATGTACTGGCCTCGAAATACCAGCGCTGGTCCCGAAGGCGCGACGCTGCCCAGTCCGCTGAGCAGCGCTCAAGAGTTTGCCCAGGCCTCACTGCTCACGCAGCTTTCCGGTTGACCTGGCCTTCGGCCATTGCTGTAAGCTTCTTGTCGGTCGCCTTTTCCTCGTCGAGCGTTTGATTAAGAAGCATGACGGCGTCGTTGTGGCCAAGTTGCTTGGCCCACGCGATCAACGTGCCATAGCGCGTCATCTCGTAGTGCTCGACCGCCTGGGCCGCCGCAATCAGCGCCGCGTCGAGAACCGGCTTCTTCTCAACTTCGCCGGCGACTTCGTTCGCTTCTTCGATGATGCCGTCGATCGCCGGACAATCGACACCCTGGGCCTTATTTCCCGTGAGGCTAAACACCTGCTCCAGGTGTGTTTCGGCGTGCAATTTTTGGACGCCGATCAGGGGTCAATTTTGAGCGCCGATTGACACGAAGTGTTTGATGGGGTACGCGCCGCCTTCCCAGCCGACCGCGCCGTCTCGATGCGCGTGTCCGGCACCGACTGGGCAGACAACGGCTGGGATATTGATCAGACGATCGTGTTTGCGCGGGAGCTGGAGGCGCGTGGGTGCGCTGCGATTCATGTGTCGAGCGGCGGTCTCACGCCCTCCCAGCGGATACCGCTCGGGCCGAGCTATCAGGTCCCGCTCGCCCGCGCTGTGAAGCACGCAATACACATCCCAGTGGTCGCGGTCGGGCTCATTACCGAGTTCGAGCAGGCTGAAGCCATCATCGGCACCGGCGATGCAGACCTGATAGCGCTGGCGCGGACTATCCTCTACGACCCGCGTTGGCCGTGGCATGCCGCCGCGCATTTCGGCGCCCATGTGAAAGCGCCGGAGCAATATCTGAGATCACAGCCCCGACAGTATCCCGACCTTTTCGACATTGGGCATTAGACAATGCGAAACGTGGCCCCCAGTTCGGGGGCCTTCTTGCCAGCATCGCTGATGTACTTTTGCTCCGGCCAGCCGATGCATTTTTGCCCCGGCGTTGACAGACCTGCCCGTAGGCACGGTCATTGTCGCGCACCAAATACCCCGGCGCTGATGCCCAGGGGAAGGCCTCGGTGATCTGTCGGGCTAGCCACTGTGCGGTCGGATGCCTTGTTACCTCGAACCACAGCAACTGCCGCCGGCCATGACCCAGAACCAGAACGGCGAACAATCGCTCAAAGGTCAGGGTCGGAACCACACACAGATCAATGGCAGCGATCGCCTCGGCGTGGTTTCGAAGAAAGGTCCACCACGATTGCGAAGGCGGTTTGCGACCTCGGACCACGTATTTGGAGACCGTCGACTGGGCGACTTCGAACCCCAGCATCAACAGTTCGCCATGGATCCGAGGTGCCCCCCAGAGCGGATTGTCCCTACTCATCCGTCGGATTAGCTCGCGCACTTCCCGATCGACTTTCGGGCGCCCTGCCTTATTTCGCGATTTCCAGCACCAAAATGCTTTAAATCCAGAGCGATGCCATCGCAAAATCGTCTCCGGCTTCACCACCTGGGATAGGTCGAGCAGGCTGGGCCAGAGCCGGGTCATCAGCACGAACAATGCCCGGTCGCTACCACACAGCCGCAAACGATGTGGCGCTCGCCGCAATGCGATATTGAGCTGACGACGGAGAAACAGGTTCTCGGCTTCAAGCCTGCGCCGCGACTTGAAGATGTCGCGGACGAACATCACGAGCAAATGCAGGGTCGCAAGCATCGACCGGGATCATGCGATGATTCTGGCTCAGTTGCGAATCCAGGCCGGATTGAATTTTCGGAAGGGACAACCGGCAAGCCCAGGAGCTGGGTGCGCATGTTCGTAAGGGCGAGCAAGGATCGCTTGTCGTTTATGCCGACACGATGATCCGCACCGAGACCAGCGAGACCGGCGAGGAAGCCGAGCGCGCCACTTCGGGGGCTATCTCACGTCGCTCGTCGCATTTTTGGGATTCCCATTAGCCTATAGACGATGTAACGTTATAACAGATCTCATTAAGTGCCGACCAAGGGTGAGCCATGAAGCTGGAAAGAAAGGTGTCAAAAGCTCAGGAACGGAGCGAGGCTGCGCGGTTCGGTGTTGCCGGACACGACGCATCAATACTCCGCCTTCTGCGATCCAGGAAAGCGCCGATGACGGCCTACGCGATCCTGGATGCCGTCCGAAGCAGTAAGATCACAGCGCCGACGACCGTTTATCGCGCCCTCTCGCACTTAATGAAATCGGGCACGGTTCATCGATTGGAATCCATCAATGCATATGTTGCGTGCAGCGAGCATCAACATACTCATGGTCCAACTGTCTTCGCCATTTGCCGCGATTGCGGTCACGTCGATGAACTAGCGGAAGCTGATGTCATCGCGCGACTCCAGGCAGACGCCTCGCGACTCGGATTTCACGTCGAAGCCACCACGATTGAAATGACCGGACGCTGCGTGTCGTGCGCCGAAAGCTGAAGAAAAACGATCTTTTGACCGATCCGTCGTGGATGAGCTTGGCGATATCGGTCCTCACCGTGAACGAGACGAATGGCCATCGGTTTTGTTCTTCAATTAATCCGCGGCTTGGGCGAGCGGCAATTTGGCACGGTCGAGATCGCGGCTGACCATGCGCATGATCTGCGCCGAGGCGTCGCCGAGCAGCGCGCGATAATAGGCCGTCTGCCGGCTCAGCACGTTGTAGATGACGACCGCAGGAATCGCGGCGATAAGCCCCGTCGCGGTCGCCAACAGCGCCTGCGCAATGCCGGGAGCGACGACCGCGAGGTTGGTCGTGTGGGCGTTGGAAATGCTGATGAAGCTGTTCATGATGCCCCAGACCGTGCCGAACAGCCCGACGAAGACGGCGGTTGAGCCGATGGTGGCGAGCACGCCGGTGCCGCGCGAGCTTTTCCGGCTGGCCGCCATTTCCAGCCGCTCAAGCTGCAAGGCGATGCGCTCTTTCAAGCCGCCGCCGAGCGCGTTGGCCGAGAGGCGGATTTCCTGCGCGGCCGCCTGCATGAGCTGGGCGACCGGGGTCCTGTCCTCGTGCAATTGGTCGTGCGCTTGGGCGAAGGTTGGCGCATTGACAAGTATGCGCAAGCCACGCCGCACGTCGCGGCGGGCTTTGCTCAGTTCCAGCGTCTTGGCGAGAAACACCGTCCAGCTCATCAGCGATGCGAAGGCGAGCCCAATCATCACCGTCTTCACTACGCGATCGGCATCGAGATACATGCGCACAAGCGACAGCTTCTGTGGCAACAGCTCGCCGCCGATCGATGGCTTGACCGCAGCGGGCGGTGGCGCCGGGGTCGCGATCGACGGAGCTGCCCCAGCCGGAGATTTGGATTGCGGATTGGACGTGGCGGCATTGGTCGCAGGAGCCGCTGACGGCATGGCGCTCGGCCGAGCAGTCGGGGCAGGGGCAGGAGCGGCGGGCTGGATCGCCGCGGCAGGCGCAACCGTGGTCCCCTGCGCGTACGCGAAGTGCGGGAACGGCGCCGCGATCAGGACCGCGGCGGCGAGCATCACCAACGCGCTAGGGCGATGACGCCGAAGCGTCGGCCGCTGGCTCAAACGTTGGGCCTGCCGGTCGGTTTGCATTTCGGGTTCCTGTTTCGTTCTTGCCGGGGTGTGTGCGCACAGATGGCGCCCGCCACGCGGCCATCGCTGGGCGTTATCGCCGGCGCAAAGTGACTACCATGCGACCGGCAACCGGTAATTCAGTCCCGCCCGCACCATGTCCTGCTGCACGCGGCCGGTCACTGTGAGCGGACCGACATACGCGATGTTGATCGTGCCGGTGTCGAGATAAAGGTATTCGAGACGCGCGCTCAGACTCTCACTGATGGCGAATTCCAGGCCGCCTCCGGCGGTCCAGGCGCCGTGTGTCGCAGTGGTGGTGGACGAGCCTATGGCACCCGCATTGACGTTCGATACCAGGGAGGTGGCGGCGCCGCCCGCCGTTCCGTAGACCAGGAACCGGCCGAACGCCACCCCAAGCCGTCCACGGGCCGTTGCCAGCCAGGGCATTTGCTCCGTGCCCGTTATCAAGGCTCCAACTGTGGTCGATCTGGTCGCCGTGGACCCGTCGAAATCAGCCTCGACACCCAGAACGATCGAGCCGACCTGGTAATTGGCGCCGATCTGGCCGCCGCCGACGAAGCCCGGAACGTTCGTGCTGGCCGCTCCGTTTCCGCCGGAGACGGTCTCACTCACGTCGGTCCCGGCATATCCGGCATTGCCGCCGATATAGAGGCCACTCCACGTGTAGGGGACGGGTGCGAGTGCAGACGGCGACAAGTCAGCGCCCCATGCTATGTCGGTGGCCGCCACCAAGCCGGCAAGCGCCGCGACCAAGCGCAAGCGGCGGCTGCGCAGCCTCGTAAAAGCGCGGATCGTATCTTTGGCGTTGCAGGGAACGGATGTCCGGTTACGCATTGATCACTCCGTTATGGCAAAAGCTTGTGGGCTCGAATTCGACGGTGGTCTTGTCGGCATCGTTGATCATGGCGATCAGATTTTCTTCGACACGCCGACGAAATAGCCGCGGCGGGGCCCGTATTGCGGAGCGAACACGCCGATGCCGGTACCGCTCCTGATCTGATAGATCGTGTCGAGGAGGTTGACGACGTCGAAACGCACGGTGACCGGCTTGCCGTCGGGCATGGCGAATTCGTGCGAGGCGCCGAGGTTGATTTGCGCGTAGGGCGATTCGGTATCGATATTGGCGTCGCCAGCGCGCAGGCCGGAGCCGTAGATCATGTCGGCCGAGTAGCGCGTGCCGTTCCACAGATACGACACGCCCGCCGAACCGGTCACCAGTTGGGTATGATCGGTGTAGATCCAGTGCGAGTCGATGTATTGCAGCTCGGTCATGCCGCCGAGGTCAGGCTGCGGCGTGACATTGTCGAACAAATATTCGTTCGAGACCACGTCGGTCGCTTTTTCCTGGCTGACGGCAAGGTTGGCATAGGCCTGCAGATTGCCACTATGAAATTTCCCGCTGAACTCGACGCCTTGGACGATGCCTTTGGCATAGTTGAAGGCGCTGAGCACCAAAGCCTGGCCGAAATTGCCATTGTCGATGAGGTCCTTGGCCTGTTTGTAGTAGGCGTCGACGCCGAGCTCGAGGATGCTGCAGTCCGGCGCGGTCGGTGAGGCGCAGGCGAGCGGTATCTTCTGGTCGACGCCGGCATCAAAATAATTTGAGCGCTCGGGCAGCACCGGGTCGGTGCCGCCGCTCGCCGGCGCGCCCGTCGTGTTGGCGAACAGCGCGATGTTCGCCGGCGCCGCCTCGACCAGCACCGGCGGTGTGAAATAGCGCGCGTAGCCGGCGTGGAAGGTGGTGTATTCGAACGGCTTGTAGGTGAAGTTGACGCGCGGGCTCAACTGATTGGCATCCGTGTATTGCCACATCTGGTCGAAGCGCGCGCCATAATTCATCGTCAGCTTGTCGGTCAGCTTCCACTCGTCCTGCGCATAGACGCCGGCAAGCCAGCCGAGTTTTGACACGTTGTCGGTGATCATTTCGGGCGTGTCGACCGCATTTCCCAATGCGTCGAGCGGCTCGACCAGCGACTGATTGCCCACCGCGCTCTGTTCGCCGCTCACGGTGAATCCGGTGCGCAGCGTATGCGCGGAGTTGATGACGTACGAGGCGTCGCCCTGAATGCCGTTGCTGTACGATTCGCGCGTGATGTCGGACGCGATGCCGTTGAGCAGAAGGTCGCCGACCGGGTCGGGCATGAAGTGCAGGAAGTCATAACGGGTGAAGTAGGACAATTGTCCGTCGAAGCCGTTGATTGAGCGCTGCAGCGCCAGAACGCCGAACTGGGTGTCTTCGTATTGGTTCTCGTTGAGCTGCGCGGAATTGAAATTGCTGACGCCGAAAGCAGACGTCATTGCCGGATTGAGCGACGCGCCGGGGACGTTGGGAATCTGAAAGGTGCTCGTTGCGGTTCCCGCGATCAGGCTCACCCGCGTCGCCGGGTCGACGAAAGTCGACATGTAGGCAAAGCCCTTCTCCTGCTGGGAGAAGTCGTGGATGGCGTTGAGCGTCGGCAGCGGATTCTCGATGCCCTCCGTGGTCTGCAGATAACGGCCGGAGAAGAAATATTGCACGCCGGGAACGCAGTCGTTCCACGATGACGCCGCCTTGGTGGCGACCGGCGCGCCGGCCGGGCACGTACCGCCCGCAGTGCCGCCATATTCGAAGCTCGGTTCGATGGTACCGCGGCTGCCGCCATAGAAGCCGACGCTGCCGGAATTGTTGAATGCATCGGCGCGCGTGGTGATGTCGATGAGGCCCACCGTGCGCATGCCGAACTCGGCCGGCAAGGCGCCGGTGATGAGTGACATGCTGCCGATCAGGCTCGGGTCCAGAATGCTGCCGAAGCCGGTGACGCCGTCGGGCAGCATGACGCCGTTGATGCGGTACTGCACGTTGGCGTGATCGTTGCGCACGTGGAGCAAGCCGCTCGCTGCGGAATCCTGCGACACGCCCGGCGCCTGCAGCAGAATTTTCTCGACCGGGGAGTTGTCGCCCTGCGGTAGCGCCTGGATGGTGTCGTGGCTTAGCGTGTCCGACGTGGTGCCTGCCGTCGTGTAGAGATTGTTGCGTGCCGCATTGAACGCGTCGTTCTTCGCCGCCGCCGCGTTGACCGGCGTCGCGGGCGCCGCTGGTGCGGCGCGCGCGACTGGCGCGGCCGTTGCCGGAACACGCCGCCGGACCGGATGCGGCTTTGGCTTCGGTTTCGCGCCGCTAACGGTGACTTGCGGAAGGTTTACTTGCGCGTGAACTGATCCGCCAATGCCGACCAATGCTAACAACGCCGAGGTGCCGAGTAGACTCGCCCTGCCCACGCGATGCAGCCTTACACAGCCGATAAAACCAAGCATGAACCCCACCCCTGTGCAGCAACGAGACAGCCAAGAGACCCCGCATCCCAGCGCCATCCGGTCCGATCAGAACACAAATAAGGTAACGTTATACCGTTACATTCTGCAAGGGGAAAAACATGCCTTCCGGCGCCGCGCGGCCAAGCCGGCGCTGCACAGCAACGCAAGACGGGCGAAGGCCCGCCTCGCTCCAGCTTAAATAGCGCATCGGGACACTCGCCCCCCGGCCGGTCCCGGGTGCGGCAATGCCGCGCAGCCGATCAACCACGACGTTGCCTTGATATGTTATAATATTGCAATTCCTTACCGTGACGGCGGCGATTGTGACGTCATGGAATTTCATACTTTGGGCACCCCACAACAGAGCAGGAGATGAAAATGGGTCGGTGCAACTCTTTAGCTCAAAACTGTTTGCGGCCGGAGACGATGCTGGCCGCTGGGGTGCGGCGCAGAAGAGTGATCGGCGGTTTGCTGATTGCACTGAGTTTGACAACGCTTGGCTGCGGCTGCGCTTTTGGGGCCGGGGCAACCAAGGCGGTCGGGGCCGAAAACGAATATGCCGACGTTATTTCGCAGATCGGCGGTAAATACGTCGAAGTGAGTGCGATCGAGTCAAACCCCAACACGGATCCGCACACTTTCGAGGTGAGTCCAGCGGTCGCCCAGCAAATCGCTGCAGCCGAGATCGTCGTCAAGAACGGAGTGGGTTACGATTCCTGGGCCGACAAGATCATCGCTGCGGCACCCAACAGCAAACGCAAAGTGATTGATGTCCAGCACCTGCTGCGGCTGCCAGACAACACGCCGAACCCGCATTTGTGGTACGATCCCAAGACGATGCCAGCGGTGGCGAAGGCTGTGGCGGATGACCTCTCCGCGCTT
>Ga0335072_10015792_pt1 | contig 10712 bp, 10 predicted proteins | sample Lox_Sample_21_FD_206725 | JGI IMG/M metagenome (GOLD analysis project Ga0335072, IMG submission 206725) | Soil microbial communities from Loxahatchee National Wildlife Refuge, Florida, United States - Lox_Sample_2.1 | ecosystem: Environmental > Terrestrial > Soil > Wetlands | place: USA... | reverse complement strand
CGGTCCGGCGGGCGAGGGTGAAGAGGGCGTCGTTGCGTTCGTCATCATCCGGCTGGTCGTTGGTGGTGAGCTCGATGGCGAGGTTCTGGCCGCCGAACAGGTCGGCGAGGGCGCTCAGTTCCTTTGCGGCTGCTCGGAGGCCGACCTCGGGGACTGCCTCGGAGACTGCCTCAGGGCCGGCGGCGGCGAGCGCCGCCGGGACGGCGCCCTTGCGGCACCCGGTCAAGATCACCCAGTGACCGTCGTGCGCCTCCGCCAGTTCGTTCAGGTCGTAGACGGGGCGGCCCTTCTCTCCCCCGCGTAGCTGGGCTTCACTGATGACGCGGCACAGCCGCCGGTACCCGTCTGGGTCGCGGGCCAGCACCAGCAGGTGGCGGCCCACCGGGTCGGGGACGCCGTTCTGGCCGCCCGGCAGGTCCAGGCTGAGCTCGGCCCCGAAGACCGTGCTGAGCCTCGCGCCGGTCTGCTCCCTCAGCCGCGCGGCCGCCTGCGCGAACTGGGGCACTCCGTACATGCCGTCGTGGTCGGTGATCGCCAGCGCCCGCAGGCCCTGCGCCGCCGCCTCGGCGACCAGGTCCTCCGGGCTGGAGGCGCCGTCCAGGAAGCTGTAGGACGAGTGGCAGTGCAGCTCGGCCCACGCCGGGCCGACGGGCCGGCCGTTCCTGGTGAGCTGGCCGTTCCTGGTGAGCTGGCCGTTCCTGGTGAGCTGGCCGTTCCGGGCCGGCTGGCCGTCAGGGCGGAACGGTAGGCGGCTGACCGTAGCGTCAGAGCCATCCGCGTCGCTCTCACCGCTCTTGCCCCAGGACAAGCGTCGCTCGAACTCCTGCCACGGGAGTCGCGAGCTTTCCCAGCCCATGAGGTGCCGCGCCCCTTCCTGGCCGCCCGTCCTAGGCGGGGTGGTTCTTCGACCAGTCTAGCGACCATCGGCGACATGAGCATAAGTTATCGAAACTCTATTTGTTTTCGTGTCGCACACTGCGAACACCCGCCGAGGCACGCGAGACCACCCGCCACAGGCACGCCTCGCGCATATGCTCAGATAACGGGTTGTCCGGACAGCATGGACCCGGGCACGGGCGGGAATCGCGGGGTTCACGTGGAGCACGACGGCGCTGGCGTCCTGGGTGCAGACAGCCAGGGCAACTCGGACAGCCAGCACAGCTCGGACGGCACGAACGGCCCGGGACGACATCGCGAACCACCGCCCGACGGCCAGCCCACCCTGATCATCGGCGACGTGCGCAGGTACGCGGCGTTCAACCACCTAGCCGAGCCCGAGCTCAACCGGACGGCGTGACCGGAGACCACATGCCGAACCACTGCTCGGCACCGTAGCTCGGACAGGTGCTCGCCCAGCACCCGGTAATACAGCACCTCATCGCGGTCGTGCTGCTCGAGGTACACGTTCTTGGCCAGGTCGCTGCCCTGCTGGTGTAGCTGGCCGTGGGCGCGCAGCGCCTGCTGCTCCAGCGTCAGGACCGCGCTGGGCAGCCGCCCGGTCAGGCCCAGGGCGTCCCGCTCCGCCTCCGTGAACGCCACCCCGCGCGGTTACGCAGCGGATCTTCCAGAACTTCAGGCTCGCGCCGCCGCCCGCATGCGTGCGGGCCGTCCTGGGTATTCGGGTTCAGGGGATGACCAGGGCCGACCCTGGGCCAGGTCACAGGGGGCAGGCTTGCACGAGCACGAACGCGCCACGGCCCATGACGGCCGGCCGCCGTGCTAGCCGAGGCAGCCGGATTCGCGTCGCTGGCCGCGCTGTCGCCGCCCGCGCTGCTCGCCGTGGCCGTGTACCTCACCTCGGCCAGCCCCCGCCGGACCTTGCTGACCTACCTGGCCGGCGCGGTGACGATGACCGTGATCCTGGGCATCGTGATCCTGGTGGCCATCCACGCGGGCGGCCTCAACCACCCGCACCAGCGACAGCCCCGGTACGGCCTGCGCCTCGGTCTCGGCGTCATCGCGCTGGCGGCCGGGATCTTCCTGGCCCGGCGCAAGCCGAAGCCCAGAAAGAACAAGAAACCGAGCCTGATCAGCAGGATCATGGCCCACCCGGCCCCGATCGCGGCCTTCGCCGTAGGCCTGCTGGTGTTCACGCCGTCGGCCAGCTTCATCGCCGCCGTCCAGGTCATCGCCACCTCGAAGGCGAGCGACGCCCTCATCGCGGCGGCCCTGGCCATCGTCGTGATCATCGACGTGGCCTTCGTCTGGGTGCCGTTCGGCCTCTACCTGGCCGCCCCGGACGCGACCGTCAGGACCGTGAAGGCCATCAACACCTGGATCCAGGCGCACAGCCGCGTCATCATCGTCGGCGGCCTGCTCATTGTCGGCCTGCTGCTGATCGTCAACGGCGCGACCGGCCTCACATCGTCCTTACTCGTACCCGGCCTCGAGCTGCCACCGGCCGTCCTGCACCGCCGCCAGCCAGGCAGTTCCGTCCTCGGCGACAAGCTGGAACCTGGCCCGCCGCCGCGCCTGCGCCGGGCGCCACCACCGCTCGGTGACCGGCCAGGGACCGGCCCAGGACGTGATCGCCAGCGACGGCGCCCCGGCCACCGACAGCCGGGCCGGCGGCGCGGACAGGTCCGACCGCCCGGTCACGGTCACCTCGGCGCCCGCCTCGTCGGTGACCACGGCCGGCCGCGGGACCGGGAACACCGTGGCCGGCGCCGGCGCGGGGAGCCCGCCGGGCCAGGGCCGGCCAGCGGCACGCCGGGGGTCGGCGGCGTCACCGAACGGCACCAGCGTCACCTGCTCGGCCGGGTCGCGCCCGCCGGCCAGCAGCGGCCGCGTCACCGCGCCGTGCCCGAGCATGGCCTGCACCCGCAGCGCGGCCCGCGCCACCCGGTCATCGACCACCGAGTCGCCCCACAAGCCGAGCTGCCGGCCGGTGTCGCGAACCAGTTGATCGGGAACCAGCCGCAAAACGGTAATGCCACCAAATGACGTTACGCCCTGACTCTCCTCATTCTGGGCTACCCGCCAGGCGGCGAGCTGCCAGCGAACCCGCTCGGCCACGGCCAGCGAGGACAGCAACCCGTCGTGCCGCCACAACCTGGTGACCTCCCGACCGTCGGCGCAGATCACCTGGACCTGAACCCGAACGCAGGCCAGCCCACGACGCGACAGCTCAGCGTGCATCTGGTCGGCCAGGGACTTGGCCGCGAACGCCACCGGCTCGGCCTGCTCGGCCGGCGGATCGAATTCCATGGCGGCGGACAGGTCGGCCGACGGGGGGCGGGGCACCAGCGGGCGAGGTTCCAGGCCGCGGGCCAGCCGGTGCGCGAGCGCCCCGTCGGCCCCGAACCGGTTCGCCGCCTCGTCTGCCGGCAGCGCCGCGAAATCCCCCAGCGTCGCGATGCCCAGCCGGGGCAGCAGGTCGGCCAGCTCCGGATAACCCAGACAGCCGACCGGGTGCCGGGCCAGGAAGCCCGGCGTCCCGCCCGCAGGCACGATCACCCCCGCGCCAGCACCCACCTCCCTCGACTTACCCACCTCCCCCGACTCACCCGGCCCCCCTCGCGCCCCCAGCCCCCCTCGCGCCCCCAGCCCCCCTCGCACCCCCGGCCCCCCTCGCGCCCCCGACCCACCCGTCGCGCTCCGCCCGCCCCGCGCGGCGAGCTGCGCGGCAAACAGTCCGTCGGCCACGCCGACCCGGCAGGCGAACCCGCGGCGGGTGACGGCATCGGTGATCTTCGCGACCAGGGCCTGCTCCCCGCCGAAGTACCTGGCCGGCCCGCGGGCGCCGATGGCGCAGGCGCCAGGGCGCAGCACCTCCACCCGCGGGCAGAACTCCTCCACGGTGGCCACCACCTGCTCGAACGCCCGGGCCGCCTCCGGGTCGGCGTCGCCCGCCTCCGGCCAGTCGGGGCACCAGATCGCGAGTACCCGCGTCATCCTGTACTCCGTTTCAGCCAGTCGTCCGGGCTGGCAGGTGCCCGGCCCACCGCAGCCGCCCGGCCCACCGCAGCCGCCCAGCCCGGGGCAGCCGCCCGGCCCACCGCAGCCGCCCGGCCCACCGCAGCCGCCCAGCCCGGGGCAGCCGCCCGGCCCACCGCAGCCGCCCGGCCCACCGCAGCCGCCCGGCCCTCGGCGGGTGCCCAGCGGGCGGCGGGTGCCGGTTCGGCGAGGGTCACCGAGCCGTCCGGGCCGGGCAGCCACAGCCACCGGGCCCGGGCGCGCGCCCCGGAGCCCCGGCCGTCGGCCACCACCTGGACCCGGCGCGCCCGCAGCCGTCCGTGCCCGGCCCCGATCCCGGTCCACTCCTGGTCCGCGATGGTGAATCTGGTCTGGGCTCCGTCCCAGTCCCCTGCCACGACCAGCACGCCGCCGCTGCGGCGCACCGTGGCCTCGAGCCGCCGCCGTGCCTGCGCCGGCGGCAGATCCGGCGGGCGCAGCAACACCAGGTCGCAGCCGTCCAGCAGCGAGGCCACCACCTGCGGCCAGCCCGGCCCCGGATCGGGGACCAGCAGCATCCGGTCCGGGACCAGACCCGCGCCGGCCGCCGCCGCCACCCCCAGCTCGGGCAGCCCGACCGCCGCGCACCAAGCCCCGGCGGCCGACGCGCCCGCAACCAGCGCCGGGCAGAGCAGGCTCCAGCTCCCGGTGGCCACCACCGAGCCGCGCCGCAGCCCGCCCGCTGGCAGCAGATCCCGCAGGGCAGGGAGCACTGGCAAGACCGCCTCGCCCGGCGCCACGTCGTCGTAACGCCGAGTGACTCCCGCGGCCTGTGTGGCTTGTGTGACTTGCGTGACCTGAGCGACCTCTGCCCCCATCACAGCACTATCGAACAGGCATTCGACCTCTGTCAATCCGCTGACCAGCGAAATCGCACGTCGCACGACCAGTCCCGCTCCCCCACCGCATCCAGCGCCCCGCCCCGTCCCGTCCCGCCGCCCGAGCCGACGCGCCGCGGCCGAAGCGCGCAGGAGTCGTCGGGCGGGCGGGCGCGCGCTAGGGAGCCGGCGGACGTGAGCCTGCGGGCGACGGGCGCAGCAGCCAGCGCGCGGCGGACGCAGCAGCCAGCGCGCGGCGGACGCAGCAGCCAGCGCGCGCGGCGCGAGCCTGGCGCGCGGCGGACTCGGCACCCCGACGCCGGTACCTTCCTCCCCTGGCCCAGCCCACGCTCCCGCCCCGCTCGCCCCACCCGCCCCACCCCGCACCGCTCCCGGCCCAGCCAGCGACGGTTTCCATGATCTGGGTAACTCAGACGCAAATAGAGCGTGTCAGTTACCCAGATCATGGAATACACGGGTATGTCAGACCCCGGGACCACACTGCGGGCTGTGGGAAAGCAATTACCAGATCGGTGCTTACGGCTGCTCTCGCGTCAGCGCGGGGTACTCGCAAGCTGGCAAGCCGAGGCAGCGGGGATCAGCAATCGCGACATACAAGGCCTCGTGCGCAACCAGCGGTGGCAGCGACTCCACTTCGGGATCTACGCCGCCTTCACCGGGCCGCCGTCACGAGAAGCCAACCTGTGGGCCGCCGCGTTGCAGGCCGGGCCCCTATCGATCCTCAGCCATGAGACCGCGGCCGAACTGGACGGCCTCCTGGTTAGGCGAAGCAGGGAGATCCACATCACCGTCCCGCATCCGCAACACAAGCCACCAACGGATGGGATAGTTATCCACCGGTCGTCGCGGGTTGTGGCGTTCCGGCGGATCGGGCGGCTGCCGCCGCGGACGTTGCCGGAGGAGACGGTGCTCGACCTGGCCCAGGCGGCGACCAGCTTCGACGACGTGATCGCGATGCTCGCCCGGGCCTGCCAGCGGCGCGCGACCACGCCGTTCCTGCTGGGCGAGAGCATGCGGGACCGCGCGAGGCTGCGCTGGCGGGCCGAGATCGCCGAGGCGCTGGGGGATGTCGCGGCGGGCGTTCACTCGCCGCTCGAGCATCGCTACGTGCGCGACGTCGAGCGGCCGCACGGCCTGCCGGCCGCCGACCGGCAGGCCCGCGCCAACCAGGACGGGCACGACATCTTCCGCGACGCCCTCTACCGCCGGTACCAGGTGGCCGTCGAGCTCGACGGGCGCGCCAATCACCCCGATGAGCAGCACTGGAGCGACCGGCGCCGCGACAATGCGGCGGCCGTGGAAGGAGTAATTACGCTCCGGTACGGCTGGGCCGACGTTACCGAGCGCGCATGCGAGACGGCGCGGGAAGTTGGCACCGCGCTCGCCGGGCGCGGCTGGCGCGGCCCGCTCCGGCGGTGCGGACCTGGGTGCCGGATCTAGCGGTCGAGCGGCGGGCAGCCGATACCGCGCGGACCTGGGTGCCGGATCTAGCGGTCGAGCGGCGGGCAGCCGATCGTGTTCGGACCCGGCCATCCGGGGCGTCGGGTCACCAGGATCTGGCCGCCCACGCCAGCTCGGGGACGAACAGGGCGGCGTTGATCGTGCCGTTTCCGGACGCCAGGTCGTAGCCGCGGCGGGCACGGAACCCCGGCACCGCCACCAGCTTGCCGCCCTGGGTGAACGCCACCGTGTTGTTTCCCCTGGTGATGTCGGTCAGGCCCGGTGCATGCCGGGCCGCCAGGACGTACAGCGCCGGGTTGATGAGGCCGAGGGAATGACCGGCCACCTGGTCGGCGAGGGCCACGATGCCGGCGAACAGCGGGGCCGATTCGCTGGTGCCGCAGCTCACGCTCCAGCCGGCCGGCATCCCGCCGAAGCTGGTGTACACATCGACCACCCCGGAGCAGGCGGCGCTCATGGAGATGTCCGGTATCCCGCGCCGGCCGCCGACGATGCTGGCCACGCCGTCCTGGTATCGCGGCCGGCCGAAGACCACCGACCGGCCGCCGCCCGTGGCGTTGGCGTTCGGGCCGCTGTTGCCGAACACGGCCTCGTTCACCGCCGTGTCGAACGAGTCGTTCCACACCCGGTCGGGCGCGGTCCTGCGGCCGGTGCGGGTGAGCTGAAGCCTGCTGCCGCCGACCGCGGTGACCAGCGGGTCGCTGGCCGGCCAGTCCACCACCCGGTGGGTGAACAGGAGCGTCCCGTCGGCGTTGGAATTGCCGGCGGACCCGTCGTCCCCGGCCGCGGCCAGGACGGTCACGCCGTGCCGGTCGGCATTGATGTAGGCGCTGCGCAGGCGGAGCAGGGAGGTGACGGTCGGGAACGTCTGCTCGGCGGTGCCGAAGCTCTGGCTGATCACGTCGCCGAGGTGGTGGTTGATGACATAGTTCTCGGCGCGGACGATCTCCGGGAACCCGGCCGTCCCCGAGGTCTCGTCGATCGGGGTCTCGACCAGCAGGAGCCTGGCGCCGGGGGCCATGCTGTGCGACCACTCGATGTCCAGGGTGGTCTCCCCGGCCCAGCCGACCCGCTCGGGGTCGGTCGGGTCGTACGGGGGCACGGGTCCGGCGGGCCGGATGATCCGGAACGAGGGCGGGGCCGGCAGGCCGAACTGCCGGTCGAACACCCTCAGGTCGTGCCGGATCGTGGGCGACCCGAACGGGTCGACGATCACGATCGTCGCGCCCCGGCCGGTGATGCCGCGGGCGAACAGCGGGCCCTCGTGGTAGGCCCGCTGAATCTGGGCCGGGCGGTAGCAGGGAGAGGCGTACAGCTCGAGGCACTCAGCCCGGGTCGGCGGTCGCGATGTCGCGCGCTGGCGGGGAGGCAGCCACAACCCGTGGACGCTGGTGGCCGGGGCCGGGGCCGGGGCCGGAGTAGCGGCCGGGGCCGGGGTAGCGGCGGGCGCCGGGGTAGCGGCCGGGGCCGGGGCGGCGGCCGGGGCCGGGGCGGCGGCGGGCGCCGGGGTAGCGTCCGGGACAAGTGCTCCGGCCAGCGCGAACGCGCAGGCGACGACTAAGACCCTGCCCCGGTTACGCACGGCGATCTCCCCCCGGATCGGTGACGTGCGAGGACTGTAGCGTGGGCGCGCGGCGGCGGCCCGGTTTCAGCGGACCGGCGTGTTTCCCGGATGAAGCGGAACCGATTGCGCGTGTCCGGACGAGGGAGTACACGTAACGATTTATGAGACGCGGCTTACTGGCCGGGCTCGCCGCGGTCCTGCTGATCCTGGTCGCGGGCGGGACCTTCGCGCTGGTGCGTGACGCCTCCGGCGCCGCCACCACTGGCGCTCCCGCGGCTGGCCGGGCCGCCGGTTCGCTCGGGCCCGGTGCGGGCACGGCGACCGGGTCCAGCCCCGAGACGGGGCGTTCAGAATCTCCGTCTTCATCGCCGTCGCCGTCGGTCACGCCGAAGCCGAGCGTCGCGTCGCACACGGCGGGACACCTGTTCTTCGGGACCCGGCCGCCGGGCGCGGCGCTGCCGTCGGGTGCGCAGTGCGCCCGGTGGGTGCTGGCCCGGCCCGCGCCGGAGAACAAGGGCGCGAACGTCGCCTTCAACCGCACCACGGGTCAGCACGTCGGCGGCGACTTCTTTCCCGCGGGCGACACGCCGCAGGCCGACCAACTGCTCGCCCCGCGCATCGACGGCGACTTCACCGGCACGACCAGCGAGATCCTGCGCTGGGCGGCGTGCAAGTGGGGCATCAACCAGAACATCGTGTTCGCCCAGGCCGCGGTGGAGAGCTGGTGGAACCAGACCACGCTCGGCGACTGGGGCACCGACGCGTCCGCGTGCCCGCCCGGGCACGGCCTCGGCGCCGACGGGACGGCGGGCCAGTGCCCTCAGAGCTATGGCATTCTGCAGAACCGCTACCCGTTCGAACAGGGGAGCTGGCCGGGGATCGCCGGGTCCACCGCGATGAACGCCGACACCGCCTACGCGATCTGGCGGTCCTGCTACGACGGCTACGAGACCTGGCTGAACAACGTGCCGCACGGCAGCACGTACCGGGCCGGCGACGCCTGGGGATGCGTGGGCCGCTGGTTCGCCGGGCGCTGGGACACCGCAGCCGCCAACCAGTACGTGGCCAAGGTCAAGCAGTACCTGGCCGAGCGGATCTGGACCACGCCCGACTTCCAGCAACCCGGCTGAGACCCGGCCACCCCGGCCCGCGGGCCGACCCCCGCCAAAGACGGCGCGCGCCCGACCCCCCGAGCCGACCCCCGCCAAAGAGGGCGCCGACCCGGCCACCCGGCCACCTGGGTCGGCTCCGCCAAAGACGGAGCGCGCCGGCCGCCCGGGCGGCCGCCATTTACTCTTGAGTGATGCGGCGGCCGGACCCGAGGGCGATCTTCGTGCGCTACGCGGTGGCCTGGTGCTATCTGGCCCTGTTCCTGATCGTTGCGCTGGTCTATGCCGGCTTGCCGCCGCACGGCCAGGCCGCGTTCGTGGGCTGGGCCAGCACCAGCGTGCACAACCTGCGCTACGACCCGGTCGGCTCCCTGGTGGTGTCCGCGTTCGTGACCCAGGGGTTCCTGGCAGCCTGGCCGGCGCTGATCGCGCTGGCCATGTTCGGGGCCAACCGGGTGCTCGGCAATTGGCGGACCATCGCCGTCTGCGCGGCAGGCCACGTGATCGGCACGCTGGTCAGCGAGGGGATCGTGGCCTACCGGGTGTCCCAGGGACTGCTCCCAGCGTCATACCGGTATCTCATCGACGTGGGCCCGTCCTACGTGGTGGTGTCGGCGATCGCGGTGGCCGTTCTGTACGGCTCCTGGCCGGCCCGGGCGGCGGCCGCGCTCGACCTCGCGCTGCTGGTCGGCGTCGGCAACATCTTCGGCGGGCTCAGCACGCTGAACGTCCCCGCCGTCGGTCACGCCATCGCGCTGGCCGTCGGGACCACCGGCGGCGGCGTGCTGGCCTGGGAGCGGCGCAGGCGGCGCGAGCGCAGCGCGGTCCAGCCGCGGCCGGCCGCGTAGCAGACGGCGGCGATCGTCCCGACGAAGAACCCGATCGGCCAGTTGGTCTGGTACGACACCGCGATCGCCAGCCACACCGTGACCAGCGCCAGCAGCACCGACAGGCCCATGGCGAGCAGGGGCCGTGAGGTGACGGACCGGGCCGCCGCTGGCGGGCCGATCATGAGGCTGAAGATCAGCAGGGCGCCGACCACCGGCAGCGCCATGCTCGTGGCGAGGGCCAGCACCACCAGGAAGCAGGTCTCGATGCGATGTGCCCGCACCCCGCGTGCCTCGCCGAGCTCGGGCATGACCGAGGACAGCATGAGCGGCCGGAACAGCACCAGGATGGCCAGAACGCAGACCGCGCCGAGCGCGGCCACCGGGGCGATCTCGTTCACGCTGATGCCGAGCACCTCGCCGAACAGCAGCGACTCGATCTCCGGGCCGTACTCGGTGGTGAAGCTGAGGAACAGCGCGCCGAGCCCGAGCATCGCCACCAGGGACAGGGCCACCGCCACGTCGTGGCGGCCGCGGCGGCCGAGCCAGCCGATGCCGAGCGCGCCGAGCAGGGAGAAGACGCCGAGCCCGACCAGGGTGTTGACGCCGATCAGGCTGGCACCGGCCGCGCCGGCGAACGCCCCGGTCGGCAGGGCGTCGGCGACGAAGGCCGACCCGCGCAGCACGACGAAGAACCCGACCGCGCCGGCCACGACGGCGACGATCGTGGCCACGACCCAGGTGTTGATCATGAACCCGGAGAACATGCGGCTACCCCTCCGCCCGTGCCGCCGCCGGACGGCCGTCGCGGCCCCGCCGGGCCTGGGCCAGCAGGTAGAAGGCCAGGATCAGGAACACCACGAAGAAGCTGACCGGCCAGCCGTGCCCGGTGGGCGGCCAGTAGTAGCTGTCGTAGGCCAGCAGGACGCCGAGCCAGGTCGCGGTCAGGCCGATCAGC
>Ga0335072_10015791_pt1 | contig 10712 bp, 6 predicted proteins | sample Lox_Sample_21_FD_206725 | JGI IMG/M metagenome (GOLD analysis project Ga0335072, IMG submission 206725) | Soil microbial communities from Loxahatchee National Wildlife Refuge, Florida, United States - Lox_Sample_2.1 | ecosystem: Environmental > Terrestrial > Soil > Wetlands | place: USA: Florida... | reverse complement strand
GGCGGTGGTCTGGCTGAGTGGGCTCGTTGGCGCGGGTGTGTTGCAACCGACTGGGCTCGTTGGCGCGGGTGTGTTGCAACCGACTGGGCTCGTTGGCGTCGGTGAGCTCGGGTGGTGAGTGGCGCCTGGCCGTGGAGTGGGCTCGCTGGCGCAGGTGCGTTGTAACCGATTGAGCTCGTTGGCAACGGAGCGTTGCTCTAGCGAACTCGGGAGCGCCAACGAGCTCAGGGGGATTGGGCTCGGGTACGCCAACGAGCTCAGTGAGGCGGGGGCGGGTGGCAACCGAGGGTGGGGATGCGGCCGGGGGGTGCGGGAGACTGGGGGGCGCGGGAGACCGGGGGGCGCGGGAGACCGGGGAGTTAGGCCGAGGGGACGGAGGTTGGGGCGGAGGCTTCCCACTTGCGGGCGAGCCAGATGCCGGTGATCCACAGGGCCGCGAAGATGGCGCCGAGGGCGTACATCACGGGGAGCACGATGCCGGCCGCGATGACGAGGAGTTGCAGGATGGACCCGGCGACTAGCGCCCAGCCCATCTTGGGACGCCCGACGAAGCCGGCCAGCAGGATCGCGATGATGGCGATGCCACCGCCGATGCCGCCCGCGACGCCGCCTCGGACGTGCTCAAGCGCCATCGCGGGGACGATGCAGAGCGCCACGACCACGGCCTCCATGCCCAGGACTGTTCCGCATAGTCGCCTCATGAGGCACCTCCAGCAATCAAGAGAGTTCCCCCACGGTAAACGAGTGCCGGGACGGGGTGCCCGGCGGGGGTGGCACGTCGCCGTCGGCGGGGCGGCCGGGGGTCAGCAGGGCGCGGGCGTCGCCGGCCGTCACGACCGACCCGGTGACGAGGACGGCGGCGCTTCCGGGGATCTCATCGGGGCTGCCGGGCTCGTCAGCCAGGGCCACGGCGGCCTCGATCGCCTCATCGAGGCGCTCGGCGACGATGACCCGGTCCTCACCGAAGATATCGGCGGCGATCGCGCCGAGCTCGGCGGCGGGCATCGACCTGGCCAGCGAGTTGGTCGTGGCCACGATGCTGGACATCACCGGCTCCAGGTCTTCAAGTATCCCGGCCACGTCCTTGTCGGCGGCGACGGCGATGACCCCGATGAGCCGGCTGAAGCGGAACGACTCGACCAGCGCGTCAATGGTGGCGGCCATGCCGGCCGGGTTGTGCGACGCGTCGGCGATGACCGTCGGGCTGCGCCGCAGGATCTCGAGCCGCCCCGGAGAGGACGTCTTGGCGAAGCCGTCGCGAACCAGGTCGGTGTCAAGCGCGCTTGAGCTGAGCCCGGGGCCAAGCTCAAGGGAGCCGCCGTCGTCGAGCCCGATTGTCTCTGCGACGCCGGCGAAGGCCTCGACCGCGGCGAGCGCGCAGGCGGCGTTGCCGGCCTGGTAGGCACCGAACAGCGGCAGGTACACCTCGTCATACTCGGCGCGCAGCCCGCGCAGGGTGAGCGACTGCCCGCCGACGGCCATCTCGCGGGCGAGCACGCCGAACTCGATGCCCTCGCGGACCACCGACGCCCCGACCGAGGCGGCGTGCTCCAGCAGCACCGAGGCCGCGGCCACCTGCGGCTGCTGGGCGATCACCGCGACCGCGCCCGGCTTGATGATCCCGGCCTTCTCGGCGGCGATCTCCTCGATCGTGTCGCCCAGCCACTGCATGTGGTCCATCGCGACCGGCCCGACCACCGCGACCGCCCCGTCGGCCACGTTGGTGGCGTCCCACCGGCCGCCCATGCCGACCTCGATGACCGCGACGTCGACGGGCGCGTCGGCGAACGCCGCGAAGGCCATGCCCACAAGCACCTCGAAGAACGACAGCGGCGCCAGTTGCCGGTCGTCGGTCAGCTGGATGTAAGGGAGCAGTTCCTCGTACAGCTCGACGAACCGCTCGGCCGAGAGCGGGACGCCGTCGATGCAGATCCGCTCGCGCATCGAGACCAGGTGCGGGCTGGTGAAGCGGCCGGTCCGCAGGCCCCGCTCGCGCAGCAGCGAGTCGATCATCCGGGCCATCGATGTCTTGCCGTTGGTGCCGGTGACGTGAATGACCTGAAAGGCTCGCTGCGGATCGCCAAGCACGGAGGTGAGCATCGCGATCCGCTCAAGCGTTGGCGAGATCTGATGCTCGGGCCGCCGGTCGGCGATCTCGAGCTCTACCTCATGCAGCCGTTCCTCAAGGTCATCCACGCTGATCAGCCTACTGCCCGGTGGGAGGGGCACAGGGTGGCGGTGACGGGCGGAGAGCCGTTAGGAGCGGGCGATGGCATGGCGGGTGCTCACAGGGTGACGGTGACCTGGAGGGAGTCCGACGCCACATCCGACTGCTCGATCTTGGTGGCCCGCCCGGCCGCCCGCAGGTCGGCCTCGGCCAGCCCGGCCCGGTCAAGGACCGGTGCGGGGCCGGCGAGCACCACGCTGGCGACCTCGGTACGCATGGAGACCTTCGCCTCCGACTTGGCCTTGCGGATGGCGGCGATCACCTCCGACGCGACGGCGAGCACCTCACGGTCGGCTCCCTCGGTCGCCGATCCGAGCTCGGCCACCGTCGGCCAGGCCGCCTGGTGGACGAGCCCGTCGTTCCACCAGGACCAGACTTCCTCGGTGACGAACGGCAGGATCGGCGCGAACAGCCGGACGATGGCCGACAGCGCGACGCGCAGCGCGGCCCGCGCGGACGACACGCCCGGCACGGGGACCTCGCCGTAGGCCCGGTCCTTGACCAGCTCCAGGTAGTTGTCGCAGAAGTTCCAGAAGAACGCCTCGGACACCTCAAGCGCCCGGGCGTAGTCGAAGGCCTCGAACCAGCCGGTCGCGGCCGTGATCGTCGCGGCCAGCTCGGCGAGCATCGCCCGGTCGATCGGCTCGGTCACCGCGGCGGCCAGGCCGCCGGTCCCGACCGACTGGGGCTCGCCGATCCCGAGCACGAACTTGCTCGCGTTGAGCAGCTTGATCGCGAGCTTGCGGCCCACCTTCATCTGCCCGGTGTCGTAGGCGGTGTCGGTGCCGGGGCGGCCGCTGGCCGCCCAGTAGCGCACCGCGTCCGAGCCGAACTCGATGAGCAGGTCGGTCGGGGTGACGACGTTGCCCTTGGACTTGGACATCTTCTTGCGGTCGGGGTCCAGGATCCAGCCGGAGAGGACGGCATGCTTCCACGGAACCACGTCGTGCTCATAGTGGCTGCGCAGCAGGGTGGAGAACAGCCAGGTGCGGATGATCTCGTGGGCCTGCGGGCGCAAGTCCATCGGGAAGACCCGCTCGAACAGGTCGTCGTCGTAGCCCCAGCGGCCGGCGATCTGCGGGGTCAGCGAGGAGGTCGCCCAGGTGTCAAGGACGTCCGGGTCGCCAGTGAAGCCGCCCGGCTCGCCGCGCTGGCCCGGCTCGTAGCCGGGGGGCGTGTCGGTGCTGGGGTCGACGGGCAGCTGGTCGTCTGACGGCACCAGTGGCTGGTCGTACACCGGGTTGCCGACCTCATCGAGCCGGTACCAGACGGGCACGGGCACACCGAAGAAGCGCTGTCGGGAGACCAGCCAGTCCCCGTTCAGCCCGCTAACCCAGTTGTCATAGCGAACCCGCATGTGGGGCGGCACCCAGTCCAGCTGGCTACCCCGCTTCAGGAGCCGGGACCGCAGCTGCTCATTGCGGCCGCCGTTGCGGATGTACCACTGGCGGGTGGTCACGATCTCGAGCGGCTTGTCGCCCTTCTCGAAGAACTTCACCGGGTGGGTGATCGGGCGCGGGTCGCCGAGCATCTCACCGGAGGCGCGCAGCAGCTCGATGATCCGCTCCCGCGCGGTGTGGGCGGTGGCCCCGGCGAGCTGCGCGTAGGCCTCCCTGGCCGCGTCGCTATCGAGGCCGGGGGGCGGCTCGGGCAGGAACCGGCCATCCCAGCCGATGACCGGGCGGGTCGCGAGCCGCAGCTCGCGCCACCAGGTCACGTCGGTAAGGTCGCCGAACGTGCAGACCATCGCGATGCCGGTGCCCTTGTCCTGCTCGGCCAGCGGGTGCGGCACGATCGGCACCCGGACGCCGAAGACCGGCGTGGTCGCGTTCTTCCCGAACAGCGGCTGGTAGCGCGGGTCTTCTGGGTGCGCGACCAGGGCGACGCAGGCGGGGATCAGCTCGGGCCTGGTCGTCGCGATCTGCAGGTCCTGGCCATCGGGGCCATGGAAGACGAGCTGGTGGTAGGCGCCCGGGCGCTCCCGGTCCTCAAGCTCGGCCTGGGCGACGGCCGTGCGGAACGTCACGTCCCACAGCGTCGGGGCCTCGGTCAGGTAGGCCTCGCTGCGGGCCAGGTTGCGCAGGAAGGCCTCCTGGGAAATGGCCCGGGCGTGGGTGTCGATCGTCTGGTAGGTCAGCGTCCAGTCGACGGAAAGGCCGAGGCGGCGCCACATGGCCTCGAAGGCCACCTCGTCCTGGGCGGTCAGCCGCTCGCACAGCTCGATGAAGTTGCGCCGGGAAACCGGGATCTGCTGCTTGCCCGGCTCGGCGGGCGGCTCGAAGTCCGGATCGTAGGGTAGCGACGGCTCGCAGCGGACACCGTAGTAGTTCTGCACCCGCCGCTCGGTGGGCAGCCCGTTGTCGTCCCAGCCCATCGGGTAGAAGACGGCCCGGCCGCGCATCCGCTGGAACCGGGCGATCGTGTCCGTGTGGGTGTAGGAGAACACATGGCCCACGTGGAGGGAGCCGCTGACCGTGGGCGGCGGGGTGTCGATGGAGAACACCTGCTCGCGGGGCTGGCTCCGGTCGAACGCGTAGACGCCAGCGGTGTCCCATACGCTAGCCCACCGGTCCTCGAGGCCGTCGAGGGTGGGCTTTTCTGGCACGGTGAACCGGCTAGGCGTGTCTGTCATACCCGAATGGTATCCAGGGCACCCGGCGAAGTCGTATCAGTTACCCACCGGTTACCGGCTTAGAGGGTGGCTAGCCGCGCTTCCAGACGGGCGATATCGGCCTGGGCGGCCGCGAGCCGCGCGCGGGCCTTGGCCACCACGTCGGCGGGGGCCTTAGCGGTGAAGCTGGCGTTGCCGAGCTGGCCTGACACCTGGGCCGCTTCCTTGCGGGCGGCGGCCAGGTCCTTGTCCAGGCGCTTGCGCTCGGCCACCAGGTCGACCGCCCCGGCCAGGTCGATCTCCACCGTGATGCCCTCGGCCTCGAACGAGGCGGAGGCGGTGAACGGCGGCCCGGGCGGCGAAAGCCGCAGCAGCGACCGGATCGCCTCCTCGTGGCTGGCCAGCGGGGAGGAGGCCAGCCCGGCCAGCCGGGCGGCTACCTTCTGGCCGGGCCGCAGGCCCTGGTCGGCGCGGAACCGCCGGACCTCGGTCACCAGGCGCTGGACCGACGCGAGCTCGGCCTCGGCGGCCGGGTCGGAGAAGCGATAAGTCGGCCAGGCCGCGACCATGACCGAGTCCTCGCCGGTCAGGGTGGTCCACAGCTCGTCGGTCACGAACGGCATGACCGGGTGCAGCAGCCGCAGCGTCTGGTCGAGCACGTAGCCAAGGACCGCGCGGGTGGTCTCGGCGGCGGCCCCGCCCGCGGCGAGCGGCACCTTGGCCAGCTCCAGGTACCAGTCGCAGAACTCGTCCCAGGCGAAGTGGTACAGGGCCTCGCAGGCCTTGCCGAACTCAAACTGCTCAAGCAGCCCGTCGACCTCGGCGATCAGGCCGGACAGCCGGGACAGGATCCAGCGATCGGTGACGGACAGCCCCGGGCCGGAGGGCAGCGTCCCGGCCCGGGCGCCATTCATCAGCGCGAACCTGGTCGCGTTCCACAGCTTGTTGCAGAAGTTACGGGAGCCACCCGCCCAGTCCTCGCTGATCGCCATGTCGCCGCCCGGGGTGACGCCGCGGGCCAGGGTGAACCGGGTGGCATCGGTGCCAAACTTGTCCATCCAGTCCAGCGGGTCAACGGTGTTGCCCCTGGACTTCGACATCTTCTTGCCGAACTGGTCGCGGACCAGCCCGTGCAGCGCGATCGCGTGGAAGGGGACCGCGTCGGCGGGCGCCTTGTCGCGCATCGCGTACAGGCCGAACATCATCATCCGGGCGACCCAGAAGAACAGGATGTCGTAGCCGGTGACGAGCAGGCTGGTCGGGAAGAAGGCCCGCAGGTCAGGGGTATCGTCTGGCCAGCCGAGCGTTGAGAATGGCCACAGGCCCGAGGAGAACCAGGTGTCGAGCACGTCGGTGTCCTGCTGCCAGCCCTCGGGGGCCTGCTCGTCAGGCCCGACGCAGCGCACTTCGCCTTCGGGTGAGTAATAGACCGGTATGCGGTGGCCCCACCAGAGCTGGCGGCTGATGCACCAGTCGTGCATGTCGTCGACCCAGCCGAAGAACCGCGCGTTCATCTCGGGCGGCGAGATCGTCACCCGGCCGTCGCGCACCGCGTCGCCGGCCGCCTTGGCCAGCGGCGCGACCTTAACGAACCACTGAAGGGACAGCCGGGGCTCCACCACGGTCCCGCACCGGTCGCAATGCCCGACGGCGTGCACGTACGGGCGGATCTCCCTGACGATCCGGCCGTCGGCGCGCAGCGCGGCCACGATCGCCGGGCGCGCCTCGAACCGGTCAAGGCCCTCGAAGGGCCCGGACTCGGTGACCATGCCGCGGGAGTCCATGACCGTGAGGACGGGCAGATCGTGCCGGCGGCCGATCTCGAAGTCGTTCGGGTCGTGGGCCGGGGTCACCTTGACCGCGCCGGTACCGAAGGCCGGGTCGACGTTGGTGTCGGCCACGATCGGGATCCGGCGGCTGGTCAGCGGGAGCGGCACCGTGGTGCCGACCAGGTGGGCATACCGCTCGTCATCGGGATGCACCGCCACGGCGGTGTCGCCGAGCATGGTCTCGGCTCGGGTGGTCGCCACCACGATCGCGGTGTCACCATCGCCGTAGCGGATCGAGACCAGCTCGCCCTCGTCGTCGCTGTGATCGACCTCGATGTCGGACAGGGCGGTCAGGCAGCGCGGGCACCAGTTGATGATCCGGTTATCCCGGTAGATCAGCCCGTCGTCATACAGTCGCTTGAACATTGTCTGCACGGCCCGCGACAGTCCCTCGTCCATCGTGAACCGCTCGCGGGACCAGTCCACGCTGTCGCCGAGGCGGCGCATCTGCCCGAGGATCTTGCCACCGTAGGTGGCCTTCCACTGCCAGACCCGCTCGACGAACGCCTCGCGGCCGAGGTCGTGGCGGGAAAGGCCATCGGCGGCGAGGTCCCGCTCGACGGCGTTCTGGGTGGCGATGCCCGCGTGGTCCATGCCCGGCAGCCACAGCGCCCGGTAGCCCTGCATGCGGCGCCGCCGGGTAAAGGCGTCCATCATCGTGTGCTCGAGCGCGTGACCTATGTGCAGCGAGCCGGTTACGTTCGGCGGCGGGATCACGATGCTGAACGTCTTGGCGTCCGGATCCTCGCAGAACTCAGGCGAGAAGTAGCCGGCCTTCTCCCACTGCTCGTACCGGCGGCCCTCCACGTCCGCGGGCGCGTACTGGGGAGGAAGGTCGCCGGGCTTGCTCGTCGTCACATCACGAGAGTCTACGGAGGAGGGACTGCGGCCGCGTAGTCGATTACTGCTTGGCGGCCTCGACGTCGTCGCGGAACTTGAGCGCGTCCGCGCCGGCCTTGGTCGCGCTGACCGCCTCGAGGGCGCCACCGTTGTCACCATAGAACTCGACCATTCCGATGGTGGAGGTGGTGGCCCACACGCAGGCCTCCCCGGAGGTCGAGGTGGGCGAGCTGGCCATGACCTGGCCGCAGGCGAGCTGGCCACCATGCGGTCCAGCCGGCTCCGAGGTGACGCCGGTCGCGCCCGCCTGGAAGTCCTTCATGACCGCCTGCGGGCTGAACGACCCGTTGAACCCGGCGTAGCCGAGGTCCTGGTCACTGACGATCAGGTACTCGGCGCTGACGTTGCTGGTCGCCTTGCCGCCGCCCGCCTCGACCGCGGTCATCAGCTGGGTCGCGCCGCCCGTCCCGATCTCCTGGACGGTGGCGGACACCGACGGGGTGCGGGTGTAACCACCGGCCTTGGACGGGGCGGAGAGCACGTAGGTCACCGCGGTGGTGCCGGTGGTGGTGGTGGCGGTGGCGGTCGCGCTGGGCGTGGCCGCGGGAGTCGTGGCGTTCTGGGTCGCGGTGGGGAGCGTGGTGGAGATGGCCGCGGCCGACTGCCCGCTGGTGCCGTGCAGGACCTTGAAGGCGAAGTAGCCCGCCCCGGCGACGACCACGACGCCAACGGTGACCCCGGCCACGATGAGCGTCCGGTTCTTGCGGCGCGGCGGCTCGGAGGGACCCTGTCCCCGGCCGCCGCGCGCTGGCGCCCCTTGCGGCTTGATGACCACGCGCGGCCCCTGCGCCGCGCCATACCACGTGCCCTCGGCCGGAAGCGTCGGCTGTCCCTGAGTGTCCCACGGAGGACGGGGACGAGAGGGTTGGGAGGGTTGCCAGCCGCTCATGTTTTCTAAAAGCCCCTTTACCGCAAAACTGATGCCCCTGAGCTTACCGGGGTGAGTCCTAATTCTGGGACATTACCGGCCAGCTAGGGGCGCCAGTGATCAAACGGTAATTGTGGCTTTACGTTCAGTCTGTTTGGAGTTACGCAGACTTCTCATCGGGGCGGCTACGGGGCTGGCGCCGCGAGACGTCGCGAGGAACGAGCGTCGGGTTGACGTTCTCGAGCACGACCTCGCGGGTGATGACCACCCGCTCGACATCCTTGCGGCTCGGCACCTCATACATCACCGACAGCAGGACCTCTTCCATGATGGCGCGCAGCCCGCGGGCACCGGTGCCGCGCAGGTTGGCCTGGTCGGCCACCGCCTCGAGCGCCTCCGGGGTGAACTCGAGGTCCACCCCGTCCAGCTCGAAGAGCCGCTTGTACTGCTTGACCAGGGCGTTGCGCGGCTCGGTGAGGATCTGGATAAGCGCCTCGCGGTCCAGGTTGTGAACGCTGGTGATGACCGGGAGCCGGCCGACGAATTCGGGGATCATGCCGAATTTCAGCAGGTCCTCGGGCATGACCTCGGCAAAGGCGTCCTCGGTGATGTTCTTGCTGCGGACCCGCAGCACGCCGTTGAAGCCGATGCCGTTGTTCCCCGACCGGGACTCGATGATCTTCTCCAGGCCAGCGAAGGCGCCACCGCAGATGAACAGCACGTTGGTGGTGTCGATCTGGATGAACTCCTGGTGCGGGTGCTTGCGCCCGCCCTGCGGCGGCACGCTGGCGGTGGTGCCCTCCAGGATCTTCAGCAGGGCCTGCTGTACGCCCTCGCCGGACACATCCCTGGTGATCGACGGGTTCTCGCTCTTGCGGGCGATCTTGTCGATCTCGTCGATGTAGATGATCCCGGTCTCGGCCTTCTTGACGTCGTAGTCGGCCGCCTGGATCAGCTTCAGGAGGATGTTCTCCACGTCCTCGCCGACGTACCCGGCCTCGGTCAGGGCGGTGGCGTCGGCGATCGCGAAGGGCACGTTCAGCAGCCGGGCCAGCGTCTGCGCGAGGAGCGTCTTGCCCGAGCCGGTCGGCCCGAGCAGCAAGATGTTGGACTTGGCCAACTCCACCCCGTCGTCACCCGGCCGGTCGGTGCCTGACTGGATGCGCTTGTAGTGGTTGTACACCGCGACGGAGAGCGCCTTCTTAGCCTTGTCCTGACCGATCACGTACGCGTCGAGGAACTCGTAGATCTCGCGCGGCTTGGGCAGGCTGTCCCACTTGATGTCGGTGGGCTCGGAGAGCTCTTCTTCGATGATCTCGTTACAGAGATCGATGCACTCGTCGCAGATGTACACGCCAGGCCCGGCGATGAGCTTCTTGACCTGCTTCTGGCTCTTCCCGCAGAACGAGCACTTCAGCAGGTCGCCACCGTCACCGATGCGTGCCACCCAGGTTCTCCTTTACATGGGGCCGCCGGCACCGGACCGCTTGCGCGGCCGGCGCGCGGCGGGCATGTCCCGCACTGCCTTACGAGCCGACACTGCCTTACCAGCCGACACTGCCTTCAAGCCTGACGGACCCTGCTAGCGGGCCCGGCCGTCCAGCCTTGCCGTCAAGCCGTTGCCATATTGACGGTACCGCCTTCGGGGGTCCGATGGACCAATCAAACCCCCTCAGTGGCGTGGGAGGGAAGAGGGGAAGCCTTCCCCGCTTGACCTTCCTCAGGAAGACACTACCTCGGGAATGCGCTCGGTCCCACGCTTGAGCACCGTGAGCACCTCATCGATCATCCCGTACTGCTTGGCGTCCTCGGCGGTGAGGAACTTGTCGCGCTCGATGTCGCGCCGGACGGCATCCTCGTCCTTGCCAGTGTGCCTGGCCAGGATGGCCTCCATGGCGGTCCGCATCCGCAGGATCTCGTTGGCCTGGATCTCCATGTCGGTGGACTGCCCGTAGCCGCCCTCGGTGGCCGGCTGGTGGATGAGGATCCGGGCGTTCGGCAGGGCGAGCCGCTTGCCCTTGGTCCCGGCCGCGAGCAGCACCGCCGCGGCGCTGGCCGCCTGACCGATGCAGCAGGTGGTGATCTCCGGCTGGATGAACTGCATCGTGTCGTAGATCGCCATCATCGATGTCATCGACCCGCCGGGCGAGTTGATGTACATCGTGATCTCCCGGTCCGGGTCGATGGCCTCAAGCGTCAGCAGCTGGGCCATGACATCGTTGGCCGAGGCGTCGTCGATCTGGACGCCGAGGAAGATGATCCGCTCCTCGAAGAGCT
>Ga0335072_10015790_pt1 | contig 10713 bp, 4 predicted proteins | sample Lox_Sample_21_FD_206725 | JGI IMG/M metagenome (GOLD analysis project Ga0335072, IMG submission 206725) | Soil microbial communities from Loxahatchee National Wildlife Refuge, Florida, United States - Lox_Sample_2.1 | ecosystem: Environmental > Terrestrial > Soil > Wetlands | place: USA: Florida... | reverse complement strand
GGCGCTGGAGGATGTCACGCTGCACCTGAAGCCGGGTACGAGCCTCGCGCTCGTCGGCGAGAACGGCTCCGGCAAGACGACGCTCATCAAGCTGCTGACGCGGCTCTACTCGCCGACGAGCGGCCGGATCCTGCTCGACGGCGAGGACCTGGCGAGCTTCGAGGAAGGCGCGCTGCGGGAGCGGATCGGTGTGATTTTTCAGGACTTCACCCGCTATCAGATGCAGGTCGGCGAAAACGTGGGAGCGGGCGACGAGCGTTACTTCGAGGACGAGGAGCGGTGGCGGGAGGCCGCGGTCAAGGGCAGGGCGAGCGCGTTCATCGAGACGCTGCCGAAGGGGTATCACACTCAGCTCGGCAAGTGGTTCCAGGACGGACGCGAGCTCTCCGGCGGTCAGTGGCAGAAGGTGGCACTGTCACGCGCCTTCATGCGTACGCGCGCGGATGTGCTGGTGTTGGACGAGCCGACTGCGGCGATGGACGCGCAGGCGGAGGCCGAGGTGTTCGAGCATTTCCGCCAGCTGGCGCGCGAGCGCATCACGATCCTCATCTCCCACCGCTTCTCGACGGTGCGCATGGCCGATCAGATCGTGGTGCTCGAGGGTGGCCGGATCAGGGAGCGCGGCAGCCACGAGGAGTTGATGCGCCTCGATGGCGCCTACGCGCGGCTCTTCACCTTGCAGGCGCGCGGTTACCGCTGAGCGGCGCGCTCACTGGCCGGTGGCGCGACATGCAATCGCCTCCTCGGCCGAAGACCTTACTCGCCCGGCTTCGGCGCAGGTTGGCTCTTCTGCGCCCGGCGCTGCGCGCGCAGATCGTGCTCCATGCGCAGGTAGTCGACCGGCTGGATCGTCTTGATCATGCAGCGCCAATGGTCGGCGCGGACGGAGTCGAAATGGGCGTAGATCGTGTCGGCGGTGGGCGTGAGGCCGATGCGGTGCACGAACATGAGATCGGTGCAGGGCTGGAATACCGTGATGAGATAGGCCGTGTTGATGTCGGTCCAGAGCACGAGCTGATTGGGCGAGACCGGCTCCCAGCCGTTGTAGCTGGTCAGCCAGGTGAAGTGGTCGACCGGCTTGCCGGCGTAGGCCTCGAAGCGGTCGCGCTCCGCCGCCTCCCGCTGCTGCAGCGGAATGCTCGAGCAGGCAGCCAGCAGCGCCGCGGCGACGAGCGGCCAGGCGCCGCGCAGACAGGATCTCGAGCAGGACATGGACATAGGGAGATCGGCTCCACGAGTCTCGCAAGACTCACGAACGCGCCATCTGCCCCAGGGTTGACCAGGGTTGACCAGGGTTGACGCGCTGCTCATCCCCCGCTCGCCAACAACGCCACCGGGAACGACTGCAGGGCCGCCGCCGCGCGGATCGTCGCTGCGCCGTCGCCGCCCGTCTGCGGCACTTCCGCCCCGTCCAGCACCCCGCGCAGGGTGCCCTCGACACCGGACGGCAACTGCACCGCAGTATCCTCCCAGACCTGCGCGCCGAGCGGAAGCCGCGGCCGGCCGTCCTCGGCCGCGCTCCCGATTCCCACCAGCTTGAGATACAGGCGCGGCGCCATGACGATCACCAGCCGACCATCCAGGCGGCGCGCGAAGGCGCACAGGTGTGGCGCCCGCCGGCCCGTCACCTTGAGCCGCAGGTACTCCCCGCGCTCGAAGAGCTCCGGGTCGCGCCGCCGGAGCTGCAGCGCCTTGACGTGGAGGAAGAGCTTGCAGCGCGGGTCGGCGACGTCCTCGGCGAGCGCTCGCGCCAGTGAGCCGGGCGTCGAATCGCTCGGTAACGCCTCCAGTAACCGCTGGTGGCCGCCGTACTCGACCGGCCGGCGGTTGTCCGGATCGACGAGCGAGAAATCCCAGGTCTCGTTGCCCTGGTAGATGTCTGGAACCCCCGGTGTCGTGAGCTTGAGGAGCGTCTGCGACAGCCCGTTCAGCAGCCCAAACGGCACGAGGCGGCGGTTGAAGACGCCGAAGTCGCTGAGGAAGAGATTCCCCTCGCGGCGCTCGAGCGCCGCCCGGACGAATTGCTGCAGCGCCTCCTCGTACTCCGAGTTCGGGGCGGACCAGCTGGTACGCGCTTTCGCCTCGCGCGCGGCCTTGAGCATGTAGGCCTCGATGCGCTGGCGGTAGGCGTCGAGCCCGGCGTCGTCCGGCTCCGCGAGCGGCCAGGTGCCGATCAGGGTTTGATAGAGGAGGTACTCGTCGTCGCGCGAGGGGGCGGGGCGGCCGCCGACCTCCCGTCGCCTCGTCCGGTTCATGCGGCTCCAGCGATTCACGGCCTGGCGCCACGCCGCCGGCGCTTCCGACAGCACACTGATGCGCGCTCGCACGTCCTCCGAGCGTTTCGTGTCGTGAGTGGACGTCGCGAGCATCTCGTGCGGCCAGTGTCGGGCGCGATACTGAGCGTCGGTGTGAAAGGCGCTGACGCTCGAGCCATAGAGATCGGGCTCGCCGCCGACCTCGTTGAGCGAGACCAGGCGGTTGAAGCGGTAGAGCGCCGTGTCCTCGATGCCCTTGGCGGTGATGGGTGCCGTGATCTGCTGGAATTTCATCACGAAGCGGCGCATGCGCGCGCGCGCGCTCTCGCCCGCGGCGGGCAGCTCGAGCAGCAGAGCGCTGCGCACGAAATCGAACACGGATTGCTCGATCGAGGAGCCGCGGCGGCGCGCCGCCGCGATCGCCCAGTCGATGTAGCGCTGGTCGCTGTCGGCGACGGCATCCGTCACATAGGTCCGGTAGACGGGAAAACAGGCAATGACTTCCGCGAGCGCGCGCCACAGGCTGGCGAGAGTGAAGTCGCGGGTCCGCCGGTCGCCGTGCGCGATGCGCGCCAGGAGGTTCGCGGCCTTGCTGAGCTCGGAGGCGAGCGACATGCGCAGCACCCGGTGCTGGCACTCGTACGTGACGTCGGGCCACTGCCGCGGCTCGCCGATGAAGGAGCGATAGGTCCTGTCCATCCGGCCCTTGCTGCCGGTGTCGACCAGCAGGCGATTCACGACGTTGGCGAAGTGATAGCCGGTCTCGCCGTCCAGCGGCCAGTCCGCGGGCAGGCGCTCGAAGGAGGCGGTGATCTTCTCCGCCACGAGATAGACGGAACGGCCGGCGCCGGCCGCGGCCGTCACGTGCGCGATTCGCGTGGTCAGCCGGCGGAAATAGCCGAGCGGATCATACAGCCCGTCGGAGTGGTCGATCCGCAGCCCATCCAGCGCCCCCGAGCCGATGAGCTCGAGCACGAGACGATGGGTCGCCTCGAACACGGCCTCGTTCTCCACCCGCAGGGCCGCGAGATCGTTGACGTCGAAGAAGCGCCGGTAGTTGATGTCGTCCGCCGCAACGCGCCAGTAGGCCAGCCGGAACGCCTGCGACTCGAGCAGCTCGTGCAGCGGATCGAAGCTCGCCGGATCGCCCGGATCGCCGGCGAGGGCGGCCAGCGCGCCGTCGAGCGCGGCGCTGACTGCGGCGTTGGCGTTTACCAGCTCGGCCAGCGCGCGCTTGCGCGTCTCCTTGTCGCGGTTGCGCTCGGCGATCTGCTCCGGGGTCGGACCGCGCCGATCGGGCAGCGCGCCGAAGAGGCGCCGCAGGTTCTCGAGCTCCGCATTGCGCTCGATGGCCAGCACGGCATCGAGAATGCGCGGGTAGGTGCGCGGATCGAGCGGCATGCGATGCTCGTGATAATGGATCGCAAAGCAGCCTGACTCGCGCTCGAACCGCAGCGCGAGCTCGCCCCGCTCGAGCACAACTCCGTAGGGGTCGGCGAGCACCGGCACCAGCACCTTGTCGGCCAGCGCGGCATTCGCGGGATTCCAGTCGATGTCGAAGTAATCCGCGTAGATCGAGGCCTGCCCGTTCTCGAGCACATCCATCCACCAGGCATTGTCGGATCCCATGATGCCGACGTGATTCGGCACGATATCCAGGATGTGACCCATGCCGTGCGCGCGCAGGCTCGCGACCAGCCGATCGAAGTCCTCGCGCGTGCCGATCTCCGGATTGAAGGAGTTGTGATCGACCACGTCATAGCCGTGCGCGCTGCCCGCGCGGGCGCGGAAGTAGGGTGAGCAGTAGACGTGACTGACGCCGAGGGCGGCGAGGTATGGGATGATCGCCGTCAGGTCCTTGAAGGTGAAGTCGGCGTTGAGCTGTACGCGGTAGGTGGCGCGCGGAATCCGCGCCGGCACCGACGAACTAACGTGCACGGCTGCGTTCCAGGAGCCAGGTCACGCTCCACGGTGCCAGCTCATTGCGGGCGAGGGCTGCCCGGATGCCCGGATGAGTCGCGAAGATCATGCGGCCGGCCGGCCGGCCGATGACCGGGGCGGTGGTGTCCTTCAAATTGGCGAGCAGATGCAGCACCCCGTCGTCGCGCAGCCGCCAGTCGACCGCGAACGCGCCGCCCGGGTCGAACGCGACGCACGCTCCGCCGAGAATCCGCGGCAGCAGGGGCACGATGTCGCGCCGGCGGATGGCGAGGAGGCGGCGGTAGTGATCGAACATGCGGGCGTGCGCGGGCTCCGTCAGGCGGCCCCACTCCAGACGGGCCGCCGCGCAGGTCGCCGCGTCGCAGGGATCGGGCACCGTGCCCTGGAAATGCTCGAACTCGCGCCGGCGCCCCGCCCGCACCTTGTCGGCGAGCTCGGGCTCGAAGTCACAGAAGTAGGGGAAGGGCTCGGGCGCGGCCCATTCCTCGCCCATGAAGAGCATCGGTGGGGACGGGGCCAGCAGCAGCACCGCCGCCGCCGCGCGCAGACCCTCCGGATGCGTAAGCTGTCCGAGCCGCTCGCCGCGGGCGCGGTTGCCGATCTGGTCGTGATTCTGCAGGAAGTTGACGAACGCCGACGACGGCAGATGCGCGCTGCGCTCGCCGCGCGGGGCGCCCAGGTGGCGGGAGGTCTCGCCCTGGTAGGCGAACCCTTCGGCGAGTGAGCGGCAGAGGAGCGAATGCGGCCGCTCCTGGTAGTCCTGGTAGTAGCCGGCGGATTCGCCGGTCAGGAGGACGTGCAGACAGTGATGGCTGTCATCATTCCACTGCGCGTCGAAGGTGTGCTCGGGTGCGCCGGGAATGCCGAGCCGCCGGGCCTCGTTGGCGAGGTTCTCGAGCACGAGATACACCGGCCGCTCCCGCCCGGGTCCGACGCGCGCGGCGCGCGCGATCTCGGTGAGGATGTGCGGCTCGCCGCCGTCGATGATTGCGTGCACCGCATCGAGCCTGAGCCCATCGAGATGATATTCCTCGAGCCAGTAGAGCGCGTTATGGATGAAGAAGTCGCGCACCGTGCGGCTCGCGGGACCCTCGAAGTCCATCGCCGCCCCCCACGGGGTCGAGTGGCGCTCGGTGAAGAACTGCGGCGCATAGAGGTGCAGGAAGTTGCCCTCCGGGCCGAAGTGGTTGTAGACGACATCGAGCATTACCGCGATGCCGTGCGCGTGCGCGGCGCAGACCAGCGACTTGAGGTCCTCCGGCGAGCCGTACGCGGATGCCGGCGCATACGGCAACACACCGTCGTAGCCCCAGCCGCGCGAGCCGGGAAACTCGGCGATGGGCATGAGCTCGATCGCCGTCACGCCGAGCCGCTGCAGGTGCTCGAGCCTGCGCGCGACGCCCGCGAAGGTGCCTTCGGGCGTAAACGTGCCGATGTGCAGCTCGTAGACCACGGACTCCCGCCACGGCGGCGCGCGCCATCCGTCGTCCGTCCAATCGAAGGCCTCCGGGTCGACGACCTCGCTCGGGCCGTGAACCCCTTGCGGGTTGCGCCGCGACGCCGGATCGGGCACCAGCGTCTCCCCGTCGATGCGATACCGGTAGCGGCTGCCGGCACTCGCCTCGCCGGTGATGACCCCTTTCCAACCGTCGTGGGTCGCCTCGAGAGGCAGCACCCGCGCCGGCTCCCCGCCGGATTCCAACACGAGATCCACTCGTTTGGCCGCGGGCGCCCACAGACGGAAGCGGACCTGTCCGCCAGCCAGGACCTGCGCCCCGAAGGGCATCTCGTGCCGCCGCCTGGTCATCGGTACGCGGTCTCACGCAGCAGCGCGAGCGACCGCCCCTGCAGCGAGTAGGGAGCCCCCCCCTCCAGACGCTGCTGTGCGAATGGCGCGTCGGCAGCGGACGTGTCGAGCACCGTCCACCAGATCTTCTCGGCGAGCTGAGCGGGAAGCTGGAACGGGATCGGCTCGTGATGCGCGTTGCAGAGCAGCACGAAGTTGTTGTCCGTCACCAGCCGCCCCCGCCGGTCACGCCGCTCGATGGCGGCGCCCGCGAGATAGAGGCCGAGGCAGCGCGCGAACGGCACGCCCCATTCCGCCTCGGTCATCTCGCGGCCCTCGGGGCTCAGCCAGATGATCTCCCGCAGACCGTCCCCGGTGGCAGTATCGCCCTGGAGGAAGCGCCGGCGGCTGAACACCGGATGCCGCCGCCGCAAAGCGATGAGCTGACAGGTGAACTCGAGAAAAGCTTCCCGCTCCGGGTCGAGCTCCCAGTCGAGCCAGGAAAGCTCGTTGTCCTGGCAGTAGGCATTGTTGTTGCCGAGCTGGGTATGGCCGAGCTCGTCACCGCCGAGCACCATGGGTACGCCCTGGGAGAGGAGCAGCGTCGCCATCAGATTGCGCTTCTGCTGCGCTCGCAACGCGCGAATCGACTCATCCTCGGTCGGTCCCTCGACGCCGCAGTTCCAGGAGCGGTTGTCGTTCGCGCCGTCGCGGTTGTCCTCGCCGTTCGCCTCGTTGTGCTTCTCGTTGTAGCTCACCAGGTCCGTGAGCGTGAAGCCGTCGTGAGCGGTGATGAAGTTGATGCTGGCGTGCGGCTTCCTGCCGCTCGCCTCGTACAGATCGGACGAGCCGGTGAAGCGGCGCGCGAACTCGCCGATGAGGCCGCCGTCGCCCTTCCAGTAGGCGCGCATGCTGTCGCGGTACTTGTCGTTCCATTCGTTCCAGCCGGGCGGGAAGTTGCCCACCTGATAGCCGCCGCTGCCGATGTCCCAGGGCTCGGCGATGAGCTTCACCTGCGAGAGCACAGGGTCCTGGCCGATGGTGTCGAAGAAGGAGCCCAGCCGGTCGACGTCGTAGAGCTCGCGCGCGAGCGCGGAGGCCAGGTCGAAGCGGAAGCCGTCGACGTGCATCTCCTGCGTCCAGTAGCGCAGGCTGTCCATGATGAGCTGCAGCACCCGCGGATGCTGCAGGTTGAGCGTGTTGCCCGTACCGGTGAAGTCCATGTAGTAGCGCGGATTCTCGGGGCTCAGCCGATAGTAGGCGGCGTTATCGATGCCGCGCATCGACAGCGTCGGCCCGAGCTCGTTGCCTTCGGCGGTATGGTTGTAGACCACATCCAGGATCACCTCGATGCCGGCCGAATGCAGCACCTTCACCATCGTCTTGAACTCGCTGATCTGGCCGGTGGCGGAATAGCGCCGCTCCGGCGCGAAGAAGCCGATGGTGTTGTAGCCCCAGTAGTTGCGCAGCCCCTTCTCGAGCAACGTGCGGTCGTCGACGAAGGCATGCACGGGCATCAGCTCGAGGGCCGTGACCCCGAGCCGCAGGAGATGCTCGATCACTGGCGCCGTGGCGAGCCCGGCATACGTGCCGCGCAGCCGCGGCGGCACTTCCGGATGTCGCATGGTGAGGCCCCGTACGTGCGCCTCGTAGATCACCGTATCGTGCCAGGGGATGCGCGGCGGCCGATCGTCGCCCCAGGTGAAAGCGGGATCTATGACTCGGCTTTTGGGCGTGCCGGCGGCGCTGTCGCGCTTGTCGAACGAGAGATCGGCCTTGGGATGCCCCAGACGGTAGCCGAAATGCGCATCGCTCCAGACGAGCGCGCCTTCGAGCCGCTTGGCGTACGGCTCGATGAGGAGCTTGTTGGGATTGAAGCGCTGTCCCTGCTCCGGGCGGTAGGGCCCGTGGACCCGGTAGCCGTAGAGGAGCCCCGGCCGGGCCTCGGGAAGGTAGCAGTGCCAGATCTCATCGGTGCGCTCGCGCAGCGCGATCCGCTGCGCCTCGTGCCGGCCCGTCGGGTCGAACAGGCACAGCTCCACCTTGTCGGCGCCGGCGGAAAAGAGCGAGAAATTGACACCCTCTCCGTCCCAGGTGGCCCCGCGGGGATAGGGCTGGCCGGGCCAGACCGCGCCGATCCGTTGCTCCGCCCCGGGGCTGATGTCATGCCGGCGGCGGGTCGTTGTCTGGTCCAAGGCGTCTCCCGTGCTCTTACTCGGTCAGTCCGAGCAGGCTCTGGAGGGGAATGCGGGTCCAGTCCGGGCGGTTCCCGAGCTCGTATCGCACTTCGTATAGGGCCTTGTCGATCTCGAACAGGGTGAGGAGGGGCCTGGCCTGCTGCAGCGACTCATAAAGGCCCGTGACGCCTGCAATCTCATCGTACGCGGTGATGAAGATGCGGCGCGCCTCCTGCTCCCACGCCTGCAGCTGCGATTCCCAGCGGCTGTAGTCATCACCCCCCTGGAGCGCGCTGCGCTCGAGCGCCGCGTGCCGCGCGTAGGCGAAGGAGCGGAGCATGCCGGCGACGTCGGTCAGCGGCGAGTGCTTGAGGCGGCGCTCCGCGAGCGTGCGTCCGGGCTCGCCCTCGAAGTCCACTATGACGAAGTCGTTGCGCTTCAGCAGCACCTGCCCGAGGTGATAATCGCCGTGGCGCCGGGTTTTCAGGCCGCGAGGCACGGCGGTCGTGCAGCTCGCGATGCGTTGCAGGAGTTCGGCGGATCGCCCCAGCAACGCCTGCGCATCCACCGCGGTTGCCGCGGAGAGCTGCGGCAGCCGGTCCGACAGCAATGTCAGGGTGGCCTCCGCGGCGGCGCGCGTGGCCGCACCCCACGCCGCCACATCCGCGGCGGCAATCGGCTCCGGCGCGAAGGCCGGATCGGCCGTCGGCCTGGCGAGCGCGCGATGCAACTCCGCCGTACGGATGGCGAGCGTCCTGACCTGCGAAAGATACAGGCCGTGCGCGTCATCCAGCATCGGCACGCCGCTGCGGCGGTCTTCCAGGAACCGCGCCAGATACTCGAGCGTGTACGTCCAGCCGTCACCCTGGTTGGTGACGAATGCCTGCAGCAACGCCATCGTGTAGCCGACGGACTCGCCGTCGGTATATTCCGCCGCTCCGACGACCGGCACGATGTTGGGAAAGTGGGCGATCTCGGTGAGATAACGGCCGATCTCGAGCTCCGGATTCAGGCCGGGCTGCAGCTTGCGGTAGATCTTGAGGAAGAGTCCGTCGCCCACTCGCAGCGTGGTATTGCTGCTCTGGGCACCCGTCGGATTGACCGCCAGGTCCGCCGCCGGATCGCCGCGCAGCTCCGCGTAGAGCGCCGTGGGCGTGAAGCGGACGCGGCCATTCTGGGTTGGAAGCTCCGCCGAGGAGCCGATGGCGTCGATGATCGCGCGGGCGAAGCCGTCGTCGCCGCAAGCGTCCGCCAGGACTCCGACGGTCGCCTGCTGGCGCACGCGAGCAAGAGCGGCCGGTTGCAGCCGACGCCACCGAGCTTCCTCAGTGTCCTCGAACGCAATGGCGAGCGGCACGAAGTAGCGCTCGCTCACGCCATGGCTTTCCACGCCATAGATACCTGCGAACCAGCGGGGCAGCGGGTCCTGCCGCTCGGTGTGATCGAGCAGCCGCGCCCCCGTGATCGCCGCGCCCTTGCCCGCGAACCAGCGCTGCGTGGCTATGTACTGCGGCACGATGCGCTCTTCCAGCTGGGTGCGCAGCCGCTGCGCAAGGCCGGCGCGCCAGGCGGCGACCTTGTCCGGGAAGAAGCTGTTCCAGCCTTCCACCAGCACCAGCACCGGCAGATCCTCGCGCGGCAGGCGCTCGTCGTGCCAGGACGGCGGCGCCGCCTCGCGGCTGAGGCGAAACCAGTAAAACCCGTAGGCCGGCAGCGTGAGCAGATAAGGCAGCTCCCCCACCGGCGGGAACGGCGTGCGGCCCAGGAGCTCGATCGGGATGGCGCCTTTGTGCTCCGAGAGATCGATCTCCACCGGCTGTGCCGAGCGGGAGAGATTCACCACGCAGAGGATCGTGTCCGCGGCGTACTGGCGCAGATACACCAGCACCTTGCGATTGCCGGGCCGGATGAAGCGCAGGGTGCCGCGGCCGAAGGCCTGCGAGGTCTTGCGCACCGCGAGCATCCGCCGCATCCAGTTGAGGAGCGAGGAGCGGTCGCGGGTCTGCGCCTCGACGTTGACCGCCTCGTAGCCGTAGATGGGATCCATGATGGGCGGCAGGAAGAGCTGCTGCGGATCCGCGCGGGAGAAGCCGGCGTTGCGGTCCGGGCTCCACTGCATCGGCGTGCGCACGCCGTTGCGGTCGCCGAGATAGAAGTTGTCTCCCATGCCGATCTCGTCGCCGTAGTAGATGATCGGCGAGCCCGGCATGGAGAGCAGGAGGCTGTTCATGAGCTTGATGCGCTCGGGGTCGTTCTCCATCAGCGGCGCCAGGCGGCGGCGGATGCCGAGATTGAGCCGCGCGCGGGTATCGGCCGCGTACGCCTGGTACATGTAGTCGCGCTCGCGGCTGGTCACCATCTCGAGCGTCAGCTCGTCGTGATTGCGCAGGAAGACCGCCCACTGGCAGGTGTCGGGGATGTCGGGCGTCTGGTCCATGATCTCGACGATCGGATGACGATCCTCCTGCGCGATCGCCATGTACATGCGCGGCATGAGCGGGAAGTGATAGGCCATGTGGCACTCGTCACCGTCGCCGAAGTAGTCGCGCACGTC
>Ga0335072_10015788_pt1 | contig 10713 bp, 10 predicted proteins | sample Lox_Sample_21_FD_206725 | JGI IMG/M metagenome (GOLD analysis project Ga0335072, IMG submission 206725) | Soil microbial communities from Loxahatchee National Wildlife Refuge, Florida, United States - Lox_Sample_2.1 | ecosystem: Environmental > Terrestrial > Soil > Wetlands | place: USA... | reverse complement strand
CTCGGCATCCTGATCCCGCCCTCCATCACCTTCATCCTCTACGGCATCGCGACCGAGAACTCGATCGGCCGCCTGTTCCTCGCGGGCGTGCTTCCGGGGCTGATGCTGACCGCACTCTTCATGGTGTGGACGCTGTTCACCATCTGGCGCAGCGGCTTCCGCGCCTATGCCGCGGACTTCCGCTACTCGTGGCGCCAGAAGATCGTCTCGATCCCGAAGGTGGCACCCTTCATCGCCATCATCGTGGGCGTGATGTACGCGCTCTATGGCGGGCTCGCCACGCCGTCCGAGGCGGCGGGCGTGGGGGCGGCGATGTGCTTCCTCCTCGCGGTCGCGATCTACCGCATGTGGCGGCCGCTCGACTGGTGGAAGATCCTGCGCGACACGGCGCGCGAATCGATCATGATCCTCACCATCATCGGCGCCGCCGTGATCTTCGGCTACATGCTGACGTCGCTCTATCTCACCCAGACGCTCGCCCAGGGCATCGCGGACATGCACGTGAACCGCTGGGTGCTGATGGGGATGATCAACCTGTTCCTGCTGGTGTGCGGATTCTTCATCCCGCCCGCGGCGATCATCCTCATGACCAGCCCGATCCTGCTGCCGATCATCACCGCGGCGGGGTTCGATCCGATCTGGTTCGGCGTCATCCTCACGATGAACATGGAGATCGGGCTGATCCACCCGCCGGTCGGGCTCAACATCTACATCGTGAGCGCCATTGCGCCCGACGTGCCGCTCGCGCGCATCATGTGGGGCACCTTGCCCTACGTGCTGTGCATGTTCCTCGCCATCGTGATCCTGTGCGTCTTCCCGGGAATCGCGACCTGGCTGCCCAATCATCTCATGGGCGTGCACGGCTGAGGCGGCGGCGCGCGATCCCGCTCGTCGCCGTCTCCAGCCGCGCTCAGCACGGACCCGGGCCGGCGCTGACCGTATTGGGCGAGGTCAAGCCGCCCGCGGCGGCACCGGCTACCGCACCGGCCGCCGCACCCAAGAGCGGATTGCCGCCGAGCCAGCCAAGCAACGCGCCGCCGCCTGCGCCGATTCCGGCGCCGGTCACGGCGCGGCAAGCCGGAGATTGGCCGCACGCGCCGAGCGACAACAAGCCCACGACCAGAGCCGTGGAAATCACCAACTTGCGCATGACGCTCCTCCTCCTCGATGAAGGAAGTGGAAGTAACCCGACTAAGATAGGGAGACCTCGCGGGCCATCGGCGCGAGATTTCTGTGACAAATATGCGCTTCGGCTGGTATGCGCTTCGGCGGACGAAACGCCGCGCGCGACGGGCGGCGCCTAGAACAGCCCCGCGCCGGATATGCCGCCATAGACGCCGAGGCCGGCGGTGAGCGCCGAGACCGCGATCACGACCCAGCGATAGGCGCCGCGCAGCCGGTGCTCCCTCGGGAGCACGCGGATCGCGAGCAGGATCAGGAACCCGAGCACCAGCGGCAGCATCAGCGCGTTCATCACCTCGATGCCGATGTTGAGCGCCACGAGGTCCGGCACCAGCGCCACGATCGCGGCGCCGCCGGCGACGACCGCGGTGAACACGCCGTAGAACCACGGCGCTTCGGAGGGATGATGCTCGAGCGAATGCTTGTAGCCCGTGACTTCGCCGAACGCCCAGGCCGACGCGAGGGAGACGACGATCGCCGCCACCATCGCGGCGCCGATCGTCCCCAGGCCGAACACCAAGCGCCCGATGTTGGGCCCGAGAAAGGGCGTCAACGCATTCGCGATGTCGCCGATCGAGTTGAGGCTCGCGTCCGGGCGGGTCTTGCCGATCGTGGCGGCGGCGGCGATCAGGATCGCCGCCATGACGAGCTGCGTCACGATCGCGCCGAGTGCGGTGTCCCAACGCGCGTCCCGATAGTTCTCGGGCTTGAGCTTCTTATCGGCGATCGCGGATTGCTGATAGAAGATCATCCACGGCATGATCACGGCGCCGATGTTGGCCGCGACCAGATAGAGATAATCGTCGTTCCGGAGCGGTATCTGGAAAAGTCCGCTGGCCAGCTCGGCCGCGCGCGGATGGGACGCGTAGGCGACCCAGAAGAAGGCGAACTCGAACAGGCCGAGCGCGATCGCGACCCGCTCGACGCGCCGGTAGGAGCCGGTCCACACGACGACGAGAAGAAAGCCCACGGCGAGGGCGAGGCTCGCGAGGCGCGGCACGCCGAACAGCTCGCCCACGCCGGCGACGCCGGAAAATTCCGTGAGCAAGGCACCCGCGGTCGTGATTGCCAGCCCCGCGACCGACACCCAGGCCCAGCGCTTCCCGAAGGCGAGGCGGATCAGCTCGCCATGCCCCTTGCCCGTGAAGATGCCGAGCCGGACCGTGAGCTCCTGCACGACGTAGAGGATGGGCACCAGCACGAGCTGGAGCAGCAGGAGCCGATAGCCCCATTCGACGCCGCTTTGCGCCGCGGTGATGATGCTGCCGACGTCGGTGTCCGCGAGCATCACGACGATGCCCGGGCCGAGGGCGCCGACGAACATGTGCCAACGCTCGGCGCGGGAGCGACCTGCGGCGCGTGAAGGGCTGGTCATCTAACTTGTCATCGGCGGCGTCAAAGGACCGAAGGGCAGAGAAGCGGCTGGAAAAGGCGCCGGCGAACGGCGTCCCCGTTGAGCGTTGCGGCGGCGGCGCGCAGTTCGAGGCCGCGCCTGGGCCGCGCGCTCAGAATGACTTCCATTCGCAATCGCGCATTGATCTGGGTCAGGGGTGCCGCAGCCGCGCCCGCGCGCCTAGGGCTTGTCGATGAGGACGGTCGGGTGCGGCGGGTGGTCGACCCCGTAGCGCGAGCAGGGCTCGACGGGCTTCAAGGCCGGAAGCGCGTTCAAACGCGCGACGGTGGGCCAGAACGGGCTCAAGCGAAGCTGGCATTTGGTGAGATCGGACCAGTAATCCTCGCGGCCTGTGGCCGGGCCGACCCAGGCCGCATCGAGGAACTTGCGCGCCGCATCCAGATGGCCGGCAAAGATCAGATCGAGGACGCGCTGGGTGATCTCCTGCGGGACGAAGCCTCTGCCGTCCTCGGTCGCGTCTTCGTCCGCCGCGCGCGCCTCGCGCACCCACGCCGCGAGCCGATCCGGCGGCGGTAACGGCGTGCGCATCAGCGCCGCGTCCGCCTGGTAGCGGCCGGCTTCCGCGTCGTAGCTCAGGATCGCGGTCGGCGCGGAAGACGCGGCGAAATAGGTGCGCCAGCCGCCGAAGGTCCAATCGGCGAACGACAGAGCCAAGGTTCTGCGGCCGGGGATTTTCGAAAAGCGCGCGCCACCCGAATCCAGAAGCTCGAGCGGCGCGAGCGCGCGGAAGCGGTCGCCGAGCACGAGGATCGTCAGATCGTAGCAGCAGGTGGGGCCCCCGTCGAAGCCGAGGACCACCAAGGTCGGCGCGCCGAGACCGAGGAGATCGGCGCCCACGCGGTAGGGACGCTGCGTGTCGCCGCTTGCGGCTCCCGGGCCGGGCTTGACGAAGAACCTCGTGGGGTTGAGGGAGAAGCTCGTGTCGGTCATGCGGTAGATTTGCTTCCCGCCGCGCGCGACGGTGAAAGTGGCCAAGGGTCCGCTGTCCGTGTCGGAAGTTGTGAGCGCAATCTCGTAGGGGCCGATCGTCCAATGGCTCCCACCGCTTTCGGCCGATGCCGGCGCGGCCATACCCGAAGCGAGAAGGAAAATGAGCGACGATATGGAGGCGCGCATGAATCGAACCCGGGTTCGGCCGGCCTCACTCTGTCATAAGACCGGCGGCTCGGGAACGCGCCAAAACGCCGAGGAAGCGCCGCTAGCGCCCGCGCGTGCCGAAGGCGGCGCCAAGTCCGGCGCCGGTCACGGCGCGGCATTCCGGCAATTGGCCGCACGCGCCGAGCGACAACAAGCCCGCGACGAGCGCGGTGGAAATCGCCAACTTGCGCAGGACGCTCCTCCTCCTCGATCAAGGAAGCGGAAGCAACGACGCGGACAAGATAGCGGCGCGTCGTGGGCCAGCGCGGCGCGAAATCTGCGAGAAAAAAAGCGCTGGCGCGGGCGATTTCCGGACGTCACGCGTCTTCCGCGGCTATCTCGGCAGCCATCGCCGCCACACGTTCCGCAACCAGCGTATCGGGGTGAATGAGCCAGCTTGCCGTGAACGCAAGGTCGGGCACCGCGATCGCAGCGTCGACGATGCGCAAGCGCCCGGCGGCGACGTCCTCGCGCACGATCGCCGGCGGAATGACGGCGATGCCGATTCCGTCGAGCGCCATGCGCACGACGGTCGCGAGCGACGCGCTCGCGTGGAGGCGCGGCGGGCCGAGCTCGGAATGGGCGAACAGGTCGCGCACCGCGACGTAAGGCTGGGTGTTCTTGGCGAACGTGATGAGCGGCCAGCGGATCAGCTCGCTCACCGGCACCGGCACGGAGGCGAACGCGATCTTCGGACTCGCGATGAAGGCGTTGGGAAAGCTGCAGAGCGGAAGGTTGCGCACCGTCACGTCGCTGAGCGGGCCGACCAGGAACGCGAGATCGATTTCCTGCGCGAGCAAGCGTTCGCGCAAGTTGAGCGAGATATCGACCTCGAGCTCGAGGGCGAGCCGGGGCCAGGTCGCGTCGAGGCGTTCGATGAATCGCGGCAGCCAGGTATGGACCACGGTTTCGGCGACGCCGAGGCGCAGGGTCCCCTGCATGGCGCTCGGCTCCGCGATCGCGCCCAGCATGGTCGCGCGCAGCTGCAAAAGGCGCTCCGCGTAAACCATCAATTCGCGCCCCGGTGCGGTCAGGCCGACGTTGCGCTTGTCGCGGCTCAGAAGCCTGACGCCGAGCTCGCGTTCGAGCTGGGCGATGCGCTGGGAGATCGCCGGTTGGGTCGTGTTGAGCTTGTGCGCGGTCGCGCGAAAGCTGCCCAAGGTCGCGACCCACACGAAGGTTTCCAGGGATTTGAAATCGACCATTCGCGCCCGACCGGTCTTCGTAGCTGATAAGTGCATCTTATCAGATTTCATATGAAACTACGATTAGACAAAATATGTTCTCGATGTTGTCATGGCCCCGAGCTGGATTTCAGCGCTTTTGCAACTGGATCTGGGGAGGGGCGATGACGACGGTGCCGCGCCGGGGAGAGATCGCAGACGCACTGGCCGCACGGCTTGCCTGTCGCAACGGCGGCTTCGTCGGCCATACCAGCGGCCTCGCCCCGGGCCACGTTCAGGGCAACCTCGCAATCCTGCCGAAATCCCTCGCCGACGATTTCCTTCGTTTCTGCCAACGCAATCCCAAGCCCTGCCCGATCATCGGTTTTTCCGAGGTGGGCGATCCGCGCATCCCGGCGCTCGGCTTCGATCTCGACATCCGCACGGACCTGCCGCGCTATCGCGTATGGCGCGACGGCCGCCTGATCGAGGAGCCGACCGACATTCGCAGCCATTGGCGCGACGACATGGTCGCATTCGTGATCGGTTGCTCGTTCTCCTTCGAGGAGGCGCTGATCGAGGACGGAATTCCGCTGCGCCACATCGCGCGCGGGCTCAACGTATCGATGTACCGCACCAACGTGGCGTGCGCTCCGGCGGGCCCGTTTCGCGGGCCCCTCGTGGTCTCGATGCGCCCATTGCGCCCGGCCGACGCGATCCGCGCGATCCAGATCACGTCGCGCTTTCCCTCGGTGCACGGTGCGCCGGTCCATATCGGCCTGCCGGAGGCGCTCGGCATCGCCAATCTCGCCAAACCCGATTACGGCGACCCGGTCGAAATCCAGCCCGACGAGTTGCCGGTGTTCTGGGCCTGCGGGGTCACGCCCCAAGCGGTGATCGCGGCGGCGCGGCCCGCGCTCGCGATCACGCATGCGCCCGGGTCGATGCTGGTGACCGATTTGTTGAACCGGAACCTCTCGCTGCTTTGACTCAGCGCCGCCCGCGGGTTCCGGCACGGGCGGGCACATGATCCAGGAATGCAACCAGGGTTGAAAGGGGTGCCAAGATGAACGTGACCAGACGCAACGTATTGCTCGGCAGTGCGGCGGTGATGGCGACGATGGCGACTCGAGTTCGCGCGGCGCAGCCGAAGGACGTCGCGATCGGAGTGCTCTATCCGTTTTCCGGTCCGAGCGCCCAAGTCGGCGTGGACGCGAAATTCGCTTCCGAAACCGCGCTCGACATCATCAACAACCGCCACGATCTCGATCTGCCGCTGGCGAAGAGTGCGGGCCTCCCGGGGCTCGGCGGCGCCAAAGTGCGGCTGGTCTACGCCGATCACCAGGGCGACCCGCAGAAGGGCCGCGCCGAGGCCGAACGCCTGATCACGCAAGAAAAGGTATGCGCGCTCATCGGCACCTATTACAGCTCGGTCGCCGTGACCGTGAGCCAGACCGCCGAGCGCTACGGCCTGCCCTACATGTCGGCCGACAATTCGTCGCCCAGCCTCCAGCGCCAAGGCCTGAAGTTCTTCTTCCGCGCCGCCGCGCACGACGAGATGTTCTCGAAGGGAATGTTCGATTTCTACGACTGGATGCGCAAGAAGGGCACCAAGATCGACACGCTCGCGCTGTTCCACGAGGATACGATCTTCGGCACCGATTCCTCGAACGCCCAGCTCAAATTCGCGTCCGAGCGCGGCTACAAGGTCGTCGCCGACATCAAATATCACGCGAACTCGCCCTCCCTCACCGCCGAGGTGACCCAGCTCAAGGCGGCGAACGCGGACGTGCTCATGCCGTCGAGCTACACGACCGACGGCATCCTCCTGGTCAAGACCATGGCCGAGCTCGGCTACAAGCCGAAGGCGATCGTCGCCCAGGCGGCCGGATTCTCGGACAAGGCGCTGTTCGACGCGGTGGGCCCGCAGATCCAGGGCCTGATCACCCGCGGCAGCTTCTCCCTCGATCTCGCGGCGAAGCGGCCCTCGGTCGGCGCGGTCAACGCGCTGTTCAAGGCGCGCGCCGGGAAGGACCTCAACGACAATACGTCGCGCGAGCTGATGGCGCTCATCATCCTCGCCGACGCGATCGACCGCGCGAAGTCGACGGACGGCGAGGCGATCAGGAAGGCGCTGGTCGCGACCGACATTCCGGGCACGCGCACGATCATGCCGTGGAAGCGCGTGAAGTTCGACGCGCAGGGCCAGAACGAGGACGCCGACCCGGTCCTCCTCCAGTACGTCAAGGACAAGCTGGTGACGATCTTCCCGCCGCAGGCGGCGATCGCGGCGCCGATCTGGCCGATGGGGGCGTAACGGACCGGCGGCCGATGCGAGGGACCCAGGGCCATGCTGACCGCTTCCTCGATCGCCCAGATCATGGTCAGCGGGCTGTTGACCGGGTTGATCTACGCCCTGGTCGCAGTCGGGCTATCGCTGATCTTCGGGCTGATGAACGTGGTCAACTTCGCCCACGGCGAATTCCTGATGCTGGCGATGTACGCGACCTTCGGATTGGCGCTCGGATTGGCGCTCGATCCGTTGGTCGCGGTCCCCATCGTCATGGCGGCGCTGTTCGTCTTCGGTGCCGCGGTCTATCTGGGCATCGTGTCCTATGCCATGCGCGCGCGCGTCAATTCCGGCATGGTGCAGATCTTCTCGACCTTCGGGCTCGCGATCCTGTTGCGCGGGCTCGCGCAGTATTTCCTCACGCCGAATTACCGGAGCATCGCCCATAGCTGGCTCGGATCGCGGACCTTCGCGCTCGGTCCGATCTACGTACCGGCGCCGCAGCTTGTCGGCGCGCTCATCTCGATCGCGGCGTTTTTCGCGCTTTGGCTCCTGATCACGCGGACCGATTTCGGCAAGGCGATCGAGGCGACGCGCGAGGACGCCGATGCCGTGGCGCTGGTCGGAATCAGCAAGAACCGGGTGTTCGCGCTCGGCTGGGGTCTGGGGGCGATGCTGGTCGGCCTCGCGGGCGCGATCCTCGCGAGCTTTTATTACATCTATCCCAATGTCGGCGGACCGTTCGCGTTGATCGCCTACGTGACGGTGGCGCTCGGCGGATTCGGCAGCGTGTTCGGAGCCCTCGCGGCAGGCGTGATCGTGGGCTTGGTCGAGGCGCTGACGGCGGTGATCCTGCCTTCCGATCTCAAGGAGGTGGGCGTCTACGCGGTCTATCTCGCGGTCGTCCTGTTCCGGCCGCGCGGCCTGTTCGGGTCGATCTGATGGCGCCCCGTCTCTCCGATCCGGCGCCGATCGACGCCATCTCCGGTTCGGCGCCCGTCGGCGGCTCCGCGTTCCGACGCCGGCGACGCGGCGAGTTCGTCGCCGCCGCAGCGATCCTGCTTGCCGCGGCCGCACTCCCGCTCGGAATCGACAGCGTCTATGTCGAGAACATCCTGGTGCTGACGCTCATGTACGCGGCCCTGTCGCAGAGCTGGAACATCCTGTGCGGCTATTGCGGTCAGATATCGCTCGGCCACGCGCTCTATTTCGGCATCGGCGCCTACGCAACCACCCTCCTTCTGGTCAAGTTCGGCATCCCGCCTTGGTTCGGTTTTGTCGCGGGCGGAATCCTCGCGGCCCTCGTGGCGTTGGCGCTCGGCTATCCCTGTTTCCGGCTCAAGGGCCACTATTACACGATCGCGACCATCGTCATCGCCGAAATCGCCTCCATCCTCGTGCTCAACTGGCCATGGGCGGGTGCTGCGATGGGCATCCAAATCCCGTACGCCCAGCCGAGCTGGCTCGCGTTCCAATTCGGGCGCAGCAAAATCCCTTACTTCTATTTCGTTCTGGCGCTCGCCGCCGTCACCTGGCTCGCGACCTGGCTGATCGAGGATTCGAAATGGGGATATTGGTGGCGCGCGGTCAAGGACGATCCCGACGCGGCCGAAAGTCTCGGCGTCGTCGTGTTCCGATCGAAAATGGCCGCCGCCGCCCTGTCGGCCTTCTTCACCGCGGTCGCGGGCGGCTTCTATGCCGAATTCGTCTCCTACATCGATCCCGACAGCGTGATGAACCTCCAGCTTTCGCTGCTCATGGCGCTGCCGGCCGTGCTCGGCGGGATCGGGACTCTCTGGGGACCGGCCCTCGGCGCGGCGATCATCGTGCCGCTTTCGGAACTCACCCGCAGCTACATCGGCGGCTCGGGCAAGGGAACCGACCTGATCGTCTATGGAGCGCTCGTGATGGTGATCGTGCTCTTGCGGCCCGAAGGGCTCGCGAGCTTGCTGCGCCGCCGCCCGGGCGCGGCCGTGCCATGAGCGAAACGCTTCTCGAGCTGCGCGGGGTCACGCGCCGTTTCGGCGGCCTCGCCGCGACCGACGATGTGTCCTTCGCGTTGGCGCCTGGCGAGCTCGTGGGACTGATCGGGCCGAACGGCGCGGGGAAATCGACGCTGTTCAATCTGATCGCGGGCGCATTGCTCCCCTCGGCGGGAACGATCCGGTTCGAGGGCGAGGATGTGACGGCGCTTCCCGCGCCGGCCCGATGCGCGCGCGGCATTGCGCGCACGTTCCAGGTGGTACGCAGTTTCGATTCCATGTCGGTCTTGGAAAACGTCGTGGTGGGCGCTTTGGCGCGCCTCGCGAACCCGCGCGCGGCACGGCACAAGGCTCACGAAATCCTCGATTTCGTCGACCTTGCGTCGCGCGCCGAGCGGCCCGCGGGCGAGCTCACCATGGCCGACAAGCGCCGGCTTGAGGTCGCGCGCGCGCTCGCGACCGAGCCCCGGCTTCTGCTGCTCGACGAGGTGATGACGGGTTTGACCCCGTCCGAAGCGCAACGCGGCATCGATCTCGTGCGCGCGATCCGCAAGCGGGGGATCGCGATCCTGATGGTCGAGCACGTGATGGAGATCGTCATGCCGCTGGTCGACCGGGCGATCGTGCTCGATCTCGGTCGTGTGCTCGCGAGCGGCCGGCCGGACGCGCTGGTGCGCGATCCGGCGGTGATCGGCGCCTATCTCGGCCAACGTCGTTCCTCATCGGTCGGCCATGCTCCAGGTGCGTGATCTCACCACGGCCTATCGCGGCCTCTTGGCCCTGCGCGACGTCTCGCTCGACGTCGCGGCGTCCGAGATCGTCTGCGTCGCAGGAGCGAACGGAGCGGGGAAGTCGACGCTCCTCAAGTCGATCGCCGGCCTCGTCCCGTTGCGCGCGGGCTCGATCCGGTTCGAAGGCGAGGCCATCGAGGGGAGGGCGCCTCATCTCGTCACCGCCCTCGGGATAGCCCTGGTGCCGGAGAACCGCCGCCTTTTTCCGCGCTTGACGGTGCGCGACAATCTGCGCTTGGGGAGCTATCTGCATCGCTGGCGTCCCGACCGCGAGGCGCTGCTGGGCGAGGCGTTCGAGCTTTTTCCGCGCCTCGCCGAGCGGCTCGACCAGCGCGCCGAGACGCTCTCGGGCGGCGAACAGCAGATGCTCGCGATCGCCCGCGCGCTGATGACGCGGCCGCGTCTGCTGCTGCTCGACGAGCCGTCCCAGGGAATCATGCCGAAGCTGGTCGATGAGATCTTCGATGCGGTCGGCACCATCCGGCGCAGGGGCACGACCGTACTCATCGTCGAACAGCGTCTGTCCGAATGCCTGGAGATTGCCGACCGCGCTTACATCCTTCAGACCGGCCAGGTGGTGATGAGCGGGGCGGCGGCCGAAATCCGCGACCGCCCGGACGTGCGCCGAGCCTATCTCGGTCTTTAGGCCATGCTTCCCATGCGGACGGTATTGAAGGCCGGCGGAGCGGGCTTTATGGTCCAAGGCCTTGGTTGGGGGTGATATGAGCGAGACGGGGCAAAATCGCGCCCGGAC
>Ga0335072_10015787_pt1 | contig 10715 bp, 10 predicted proteins | sample Lox_Sample_21_FD_206725 | JGI IMG/M metagenome (GOLD analysis project Ga0335072, IMG submission 206725) | Soil microbial communities from Loxahatchee National Wildlife Refuge, Florida, United States - Lox_Sample_2.1 | ecosystem: Environmental > Terrestrial > Soil > Wetlands | place: USA... | reverse complement strand
ACGTGGCGCGCCACCTCCGTGGCGCGCAGGGCGAGGTCGTGCTCGATGTCGCCGCTGACGGTGCCCTCGGTGCGCAGGACGGCGTGGAGCACCTCACGGCCGAGGGCGAGCGGACGCCCGACGGAGGAGCAGCCCAGGAGGAGCTCGGGCGAGTGGGCCGGTTTGAGGACGGGCGCCTCGTGGGCGCCGTCGGGGCCCACGACGTCCTCGTCGGCGTACACCACGCCATCGGGCACCAACCCCGAGGCGAGCTGGGCCACGGTGTCGGGCGCCCAGACGTCACCGGGGAAGATGACGGCGACGTCGTTCCCCTCGTTCAGGGCCAGGCCGTGGGTGAGCAGGCTCTGGAGGCCCTCGCCGTCCTGGCGCGGCTCGACCTGGACGCGCGTGGCGCTGCGGAGCAGCCCCGAGACGCTCAGCGCCGCCGTGAACGAGTTGTGCCAGGCCCGTTCGAGCACCACCGTGAGCGTCCACGACGTGACCGTCTGACGGTTGAGGCTTTGCAGGGACGGCACCAACGACGGCGGTGCCTCCCCTGCCATGGGCATCACCAGACGGAGGGACGACGCGGCAGGACGGGACACGTGCGCCGCGGCGCGCTCGGCTTCGCGGCGCTGGACCCATTCGGAAAAGGGCCCGGGGTCCTCGGCAACGTCGGGGGGAAGCGGAGGCAGCGCCCGCGGAGCGAAGAGCACCCGTTCCACGCTGGGCAATCTATCGGACGCCCGCTCGGCGTTCCCTGTCGCGTTGGCGCAGGTGAGGGCGAACCTGTCACGATGCGCCGGTGCCTCTGGCCGACCGTCTTCTCATGGGTCCGGGACCCTCCAACCCCTATCCCGAAGTCCTCCTCGCTCTGGCGCGCCCGGTGCTCGGCCACCTCGACCCCGAGTTCCTCTCCCTCCTGGACGAGACCAACGCGCGCCTGCGCACCGTCTTCGGCACCTCCAACGCCCTGACCCTTCCGATCAGCGGCACCGGCTCGGCCGGGATGGAGACGTCGTTCGTCAATTTCGTCCGCCCCGGTGACACCGTGGTGGTCGGCGTGAACGGCGTGTTCGGTGAGCGGATGTGCGACGTCGCGGCGCGCCACGGCGCTCACGTCGTCCGCGTCGAGGCCCCCTGGGGCGAACCGCTCGATCCCGACGCCCTGCTCAGCGCGCACCGCTCACCCGCCGTCATTGCCCTGGTGCACGCCGAGACCTCGACGGGTGTCCGCAACGAGGTAGCCCCGCTGGCGGCCGGCAAGGGCGAGGCCCTGCTGCTGGTCGACACGGTCACCTCGCTCGGAGGGATGGCGGTTGCCGTCGACGACTGGGGCGTCGACATCTCCTACAGCGGAACCCAGAAGTGCCTGGGCGTCCCCCCGGGGCTCTCGCCGCTCACGGTGTCGGCGCGGGCCCGGGCCCGGCTGGTCGAGCGTCCCACGAGCTGGTACCTCGATCTCAACCTCCTCGCCCGCTACGTCGAAGGCGGTGCAGGTGGGCGGGTCTACCACCACACTGCGCCGGTGGCGATGGTGGCAGCTCTCCACGCCGGCCTCGGCGTCCTGCTCGAAGAGGGTCTCGCGGCCTGCTGGGAGCGCCACGCGGCCTGTGGACGGCTGCTGGCCGACGGACTCGAGTCATTGGGCCTCGAGCTGCTCGCTCCCAAGGACCACCGGCTGGCGCAGCTCACGACGGTGCGCGTTCCGCCCGGGGTCGACGAAGCCGGCGTGCGCCGCGCGCTCCTGTCCGACTACGGGATCGAAATCGGAGCCGGCGCGGGACAGCTGGCGGGCCAGGTGTGGCGCATCGGGTGCATGGGACACACCGCCCGGCCGCGCAACGTGCTGGCGCTGCTCGGCGCGCTCCGCCAGGTGCTCGCCGCATGAGCGCCGCCCGGGCCCTGCGTCACGCCCCGCTGGAGCTGCGAGGCCGGCGGGTCCTCCTGCGCCCGCTGACCGAGAACGACTTCCCCGAATGGCACGAGGTCAGGACCCGCTGCGCGTCATGGCTCCTGCGATGGGAGCCACGCCCCAAGGGCGCGCCGGTGCCGTCGGAGGATCGTCCCAGCTTTGCGGCCCGCTGCGGCATCCGCGAGCGCGAGCGGCACCTCGGGACGGGCTACGGGTTCGGGGTGTTCGTCGGTGAGCGGTTCGCCGGCGAGGTCACCCTGTCGTCCATTCAGCGCGGGCCGTTCCAGAGTGCGTTCATCGGTTACTGGATCGACGAGAGCTTGGCCGGGCGGGGCCTGACCCCCGAGGCGGTGGTGGTGACGCTGCGCTTCGCCTTCGAGGCGATCTCGTTGCACCGGGTGGAGATCTCCATCATCCCGCGCAACCTCGCCAGCCGGCGCGTGGTGGAGAAGCTGGGCATCCGCATGGAAGGGGTGGCCGAGCGGTTTCTCGAGATCGACGGCGTCTGGGAGGACCACGCGCGTTACGCCATCACCTCCGAGGAGTGGGCGGTGCGGGGTCCCGAGCTCGTGTCGGAGTGGATCACGGGCTGACTCAGCGCTCGGAGCCGCTGTGCACCGAGGGCGAGTGGCGGAAGAACTGCTCGATGTCGTGCTCGTAGGTGTACGAGTCCGAGGGGCGTCCGGCACTGCGGCGCAGCCGCAATGCCCTGATGAAGTTCTCCACGGCCCCCGCGCTCGTCGCGCTGTACTCGAACCCGGTGGCACGGAATCGCCGCGTGTCCATGCCACGGCCGTAACGCAGCAGGTCGTCGAGCTCGGGCGGCATATCGAAGAGGCGTGCCAGCGGCCTGATCCGCAGTGGCGTGTAGAAGGGCGAGAGCGGCACGAGACGGGTGCCGCAGATCGACGCCACCTCGCTCCACGGAAGCCTGCCGTCGCCGGCCACGTTGTAGAGGCCCGGGATGCTGCCCCGGGTGACGTGGAGGAGGGCGCGGACCACGTCGTCCTCCTCCACGAACTGCAGGAGGGGGTCGAACCCGAAGATGGAAGGACACACCGGCCGGGAGAGATTGCGGCTGATCGGCGTGGACAGGTGCGAGCCGAGGACGTTGGCGAAGCGCAGGACCGTCACCAGCGTGGCGGGGTTGTCCTCGGAGAAGTCGCGGACGAAGCCCTCGGCCTCGACCAGCGCGCGCTCGATCGCGTTGCGTGGCGACGACGCCCGCGGGGTGTCCTCGGCGAAGGTGGCCGGGTCCTGGGCGGACGACCCGTAGACGAGGGCGGAGGACTTCACCACAATGTGGCGCACCGAAGATCCGGCCGCGCCGGCCGCGGCGAGCAGGTTCATGGTGCCGATGACGTTGATCTCGTGCATCGCCCGCCGGGGGACCTCGGTGGAGTTGGTGATCATGAACGTGTGGAGGATGGTGTCGACCTGGGTCGCCTTCACAATGCGGCTGACGATGGAATAGTTCTGGTCGGCTCGGACGAACTCAGCCCGTTCGAAGGGTACCGTCGGGCTCTTCGTCCCCATGCCCAGGATCACGTCCATGCTGGGATCGGCTTCGAGAGCCTGGACCATCCGGCCACCCCAGAAGGTGTCGGCTCCGGTGACGAGGATCCGGCGGGCCATGGTCGCGGGGTCAGCCGAACCAGACGCTGCGGCGCTCGCGCAGCATCTCGTACACCGACTCCTGCAGGTGGGCCCGGATCCGCTCCGCCTCCTCCATCACACGGCTCTTCGAGTAGCGCTCCTGGTCCGGGGGGACGTCGAAGTGGATGGGGTCGAGGACCCGCAGCTTGAACTTGGCCGGGAAGGGCACGAGGATGCCGGCGGGTCCCATGGTCAGCAGGTTGGCCGTGATGGGCACGTAGGGCACCCCGAGGACCTTGGCCAGCCTGGAGAGCCTGAAGACGACGGGCATGGCCTCTTCGGAGCCGATCACCGCAATGGGGATCACCGGCACGCCGGCGCGCATGGCGATCTCGACGAAACCGCCGCGGCCGAAGCGGCGGAGCTGGTAGCGGTCGGTGAACGACTTGGACGGACCCTTGGTGCCCTCGGGGAAGACCAGGGCGAGCTGTTCCTGCTCTTTGAGGAGCCGGTACGCATTGGAGGGGCGGGCCGAGACGCCACCGGCTCGGGCCCACAGCGTGCCGACGACGGGCACGGTGCGGAAGAAGTAGTCGGCCATGCCGTAGACGGGACGGCCGAGCTCCTTTTCGATGCCGTGCATGATCACCGGGGCATCCGACGGGATCGCACCGGCATGGTTGGCGATCAGCAGGGCACCACCCTCGGCGGGGATCTTCTCCAGGCCATCCCATTCGGCCCGGAACCACCTGGAGTAGATGGGGTCGTAGAGGGTGCGGGCCAGGGCCCTGATGTGCTCGGACCGGCCCCACTCGTCGACATCGGACAGGCGGGGGTCCTCGACTGGCTCGGGGTCGGCGGCGGGGATGCGGAGGGGGACGATGGCCGTCGAGCGCTTCTTGTCGGTGGTGACGAGGCGGCCGGTGGTCACCACGTCATCGTACCGGTCGACCGGGCCCGCTTCCCTGGCCTGGCCCCGGTGGACGGGGGAGGCTTCCTACCCCGTGGCGGACCAGGGCAGCCGCAGCGGCGCGCGGTCGCACAGCGAGGCCGCGGTGACGGTGGTGGCTTCGACCATCGCATCGGGATGGTCGGTGTGCAGCGCCGTGGCCAGAGAGGACACGGCATCGTCGTCCATCAACGGGCACAGGACGAGCTCGGTGCCGTCGGGTTCGGCCAGGACGGGCAGGCGTGCCGCATAGTTCTCCATCCGTGGACCGTCGCCGCCGGCGGGGACCTTGAGCCTGAGGGCGGGGACAGGGGGAGCGGCGCTTGCCAGCCGAGCCGCGCGCAGCACGTCACGTGCCATGGGGATGGCGTCGCGGCGGAGCGTGATGCGGCTGCCCTCGACCCGCGACCACCGCACCGGCACCTCGGCAATGGTGAGGCCGAGCCGTCGGGCGAGCACGAGCAGCTCCACGTCGAAGGCGAAGCGCTCCGTCACCGTGCAGTGGAAGAGGAGCTTGGCCGCCGGGGCCCGGAAGGCCTTGAACCCGCACTGGGTGTCGGCGAGCGAGAGGCGCGTCACCGCGTTGACCCACAGGTTGAAGGCGCGATTGCTCGCCGAGCGCCGGATGCTGGCCTTGTCGACCGCTGCGCCCGCGGCGGCGCGCGAACCGATGGCGAGGTCGTTGCGCTCCAGGGCGTCGACGAACAGCGGCACCTGGGCCGGGTCGATCGCCATGTCGGCGTCGCCGAAGGCAATCAGCGGTGCCCCGGCCGCCGCCACCCCGGCGCGCACCGCGGCACCTTTGCCGTGGTTCACCGGCAGGCGTACGACCTGCACGTGCGGCAGGTCCGCCAGGAGATCCGTCGCCCGCGCCGAGGTGTCGTCGGTGCTGCCGTCGTCGACGAGCACGAACTCGCACGAGCGCGCGTCGAGCGCGCCGGAATGCACGGCATGGTGCAACCGGCCCAGCCCCGCCGCCAGGCGGGCGGACTCGTTGAACGCGGGAATCACCAGCGACAGGGACGGCAGAGGGCCAGGTCCCCCGACGGCGCGTTCCCCCGGCCCGGTCATGGGATCATCCTCGCACCGCGGCGGCCGCAGCGCGGGTCGGGCCTAGGGCCGGGCGGCGCCGATCAGGCCTTCGGTGTAGATGGGGGAGTACGAGACGTCGGCACCGGTGAACGGAGCCTGGATGATGGTATTGGAGCCATAGGGTCCTGAACCCACGTACATGACGACGTGGTCGACGGCATCGTCCCCGTCGAGGTTGTAGTAGTACAGCAGGTCCCCCGGCTCGAGGGCGTTGAGCGGCACGTGCGCCAACGCGGCCCACTGAGCCTCGGTCGTTCGCGGAATCGACACTCCGGCCTGGCCCCACGCCCACTGCACCAGGCCCGAACAGTCGAAGCCGGTCGACGGGCTGTCGCCGCCCCACACGTAGGGCACGCCCAGCTGAGACTCGGCCGCCTGCACCGCGCTCATCTGCCCGCCGGTCCCTGATCCCGTCCCCTGCACCGGTCCCGGATCCCCCACCGTCCCGCTGGCCTGGTTGGCGGCCTCGGTGGCGGCCGCGCCGCTGGCGCTGCCCCCGACGGCCCCGGCAATGGCGGCCGCGGCGGCGGCGGCGGCCGCTTCGCGCTCGGCCTGGGCCTGGCTCGCCGCGCGCGCGGCGGCCGCTGCTTCAGCCTGGGCCTCTTCGATGGCCGCCTGCGCGACCTCCTGGGCGAGCGTGCCCTGCACCTGGCTCAGGGTCGACTTCGTCTGGGCCGCTTCGGCCGCGTTCGCCTGCGCCAGCTGCGCGGTCTGCGCCGCCTCCGACTGCGCCTGCGCCTCGGCCGCGACCTGGCGGCTGCGTTCCGCGGCCAGATGGGCCTCGGTGGTCTCGAGGGCGTTGCGCGCCTGGTCCAGGTTGCCGACGATCTGTACGACGTACTGGTTGCGCGCGTCGCCCAGAGAGATCGACGTCGAGAAGAGCGAATCGAACTTCGACTGCGGCGTGTTGTAGATGTAGGCGTTGACGGCGTCGGCGGCCAGCCGGCGCTTGTCCGCGGCGACCTGCGCTCTGGTGCCGGCGATGGAGGTGTCGAGGGAGGCCACGGCGTTCTGCGCGTTCTGCTCGGCCTGCTGCGCGTCGATGTAGCGGTTGTCGAGCGCCGAGGACTCCTGCTCCTCCTTGGCCAGGGTCGCCTCCACGGCGGAGATCTGGGACTGGGTGGCGTTGATCTGTGACTGGTTCGGTGCCGGTCCCGGCGTCGTCGTCGGGGTGGTGGAGCCGACGGCTCCGGCGGGCTCGGACGGCCCGGCCCACAAGGGGACGCAGGAGCACGCCAGGCCGAGGACGCACGCGACAAGGGTCCCTCGGGCACGCCGGGCGCGGACGACCCTGCGGCCAGCGTTCCGACACTTCACTGCTGCCACTCTGGCAACAGTAACCCCTCTGGCCCCACGGACCGGGGCACTTCGGCTCCTGAGCAGGTGGATCGTACGCTGTTGACCGGTTCGGACCGCCTCCATATGGTGCCGCCATGGACAAAGTCGTGGCGGTCCGTGGGGGCCGGGTTCGTGGTGTGTCGCGCCAGGGCCTGTGGTCCTTTTCGGGAATTCCCTATGCCCGCTCTCCCGAGGGCGACCTGCGCTGGCGCCCGCCCCTCGAGCCCGAGCCGTGGGCCGAGGTTCGTTCCGCCGCGGAGTTCGGGCCCATCGCGCCCCAGCCCCTGCCCACCGGGCCCCTCGCCAGCCCGGCTGATCCCGGCGCCAACGAGCCCCAGAGCGAGGACTGCCTCACGCTCAACATCTGGACCCCCGAGGTGCCCGACGCGCCGCGCCGCGTGGGCGGGCGACCGGTCATGGTGTGGATCCACGGGGGCGGGTTCACCGGCGGCAGCGGCTCGGTGTTCCTCTACCGCGGCGGGCGCTTGTCCCGCAGCGGGGACGTCGTGGTCGTCACCCTCAACTACCGCCTGGGCGCGCTGGGATTCCTGGGGCACCGCGCCCTGGGCACGGGGGAGGGCTTCGTGGGCAACTGGGGACTGCACGACCAGGTGGCAGCGCTGCGCTGGGTGCGCCAGCACATCGCCCGCTTCGGCGGTGACCCCGACAACGTGACCGTCTTCGGCGAGTCGGCGGGCGCCTTCAGCATCGCGGCTCTCCTCGGCGCGCCCGGCGCAACGGGCCTGTTCCGGCGGGCCGTGATCCAGAGCGGTGGCGCCCACGTCCACACGGTCGACGACGCCGAGCGGCGCGCGCAGCGGCTGGCCGACATCCTCGGACTGCCTGCCGTGAGCCGAGAGCTGTTGACGGCTGTCCCTGCCCCGGACCTGGTGGCCGCCACCACGGAGCTGGCCGCGCAGCGGCCCGATCCGGGGCTGATCCCGCTCCCGTACCTGCCGGTCGTCGACGGTTCCTTCCTGCCCCAGCATCCCCTCGCCGCCGTGCGCACTGGTGCGTCGGCCGACGTCGATCTGCTGATCGGCTCCAACCGGGACGAGCTCACCTTGTTCGGGCTCGGCGACCCCTCCCTCTTCGAGATGGACGACGACGCCGTGGCTCGCTGGACCGCGCTGGCCGCTCCCGATGTGCCGACGGCGGAGCTGCTCGACGCCTACCGCGCCGCCCGGGCCGACCGGGCCGAGTCGGTCGCGGCACGTGACGTGTGGGTCGCGCTCGGTTCGGATTGCGTCTTCCGCTGGCCCAGCCTCCAGCTGGCGGCGGCCCGGTCGAGCCGGTCCTACGTGTATCTCTTCGACTGGGAGTCGCCGGCTTTCGGGGGGATGCTCGGCGCGTGCCACGCCCTCGAGCTGCCTTTCGTGTTCGGTGTGGTCGATGTCCCCGCCGTCCAGTTGCTCTCGGGCAGCGGACCCGCTGCCGATCGCCTCTCGAGCGTGATGCAGCAGGCCTGGCTGTCCTTCGCCCGGCACGGTGACCCTTCGCACGAAGAGCTCGGTCCCTGGCCGGCGTGGGACGCGGCCACCCGATCCACCATGGTGTTCGGTCCTTCGACCGGCGTCGTCGACGCTCCCCGTGACACCGAGCTCGCGGTGTGGGACCAGCACCGCCCGCTCGGGACTTCCGCCGTGCGCTGAAGGTTCAGGTCCGGCTGACGCGCAGAGGCAGGTGACGAAGCCCGGTGTGCCGGTTCGAGCGGGTCCACTCGGGGCTCCCCGCCAGATGGAAGGAAGAGAAGGCGCGCAGAGTCTCGCTGAGGGCCACCCGTAACTCGAGCCGGGCCAGGTGCGCGCCGAGGCAGAAGTGGACGCCGTGGCCGAAGGCGAGATGCGGGTTCGGGTCGCGGGCGATGTCGAAGGTCGCGGCACGGTCGAAGACGGAGGGATCACGGTTCGCCGAGCCCTCCCACACCAAGACCTTGTCCCCCGCCTCCATCACGGCGCCGGCCAGCTCGCAGCGGCGGGTCGCGGTGCGGCGTTTGGAGGGAGACGGGGTGGTCCAGCGGAGGATCTCTTCGACCGCCGAGGCCAGCAGCCCTTCGTCGGCGCGCAGGGCCCGAAGCTGCTCGGGGTATTCCATGAACGCGATCAGCGAGCCGGCGATGGCATTGCGAGTCGTCTCCGCGCCGGCCGCGAAGAGGAGCTGGAAGAACGCCGAGAGCTCTCCATCGGTCAGCGCGGGCGGGTCCTCGTCGGGAAGTTCGGCCGTGATGACGGCGGAGAGCATGTCGGAGCGGGGCTGGCGCCGCTTCTCCTCAATGAGGGCCACGCCGTACTCGAACATGTGGGTCGCGGCGCGCTCGCGTGCGGGGGTCATCGCCATGTAGTCGACCTCGTCGGGGATGTCGAAGATGTGCTCGACCGCCTCGAACAGTCCATGACGGTCCTCCTCGGGGACGCCGAGGAGGACGCAGATGGCCTGGATGGGAAGTTCGGCGGCCACGTCGCCGAGGAAGTCGCACTCGTCGTCGATCGGGTCGAGGAGAAGCCGGATCCGTCGGCGCAGGTCGTCCTCCAGCCGGCGCACGGTGGCCGGAGTGAGCCCCCGGGTCACCAGCCGGCGAATCCGGGCGTGGCGGGGGTCGTCCATCATGTTGAGCATGACCCCGGCGACGGGAAGGTCCTGGAGGATGGTGCCGCCGTAGGGGCGAGACCCTCCTGTCTCGGACGAGAAAGTGAGCGGGTCGTTGAGGACCTCGAGCACCTCGGCGTAGGTGGCCACCGACCAGAACCCCTCGCCGTCGGGCGTGTGCACGGTCGGCTCGTGCCACCAGACCGGAGCCTCGTGGCGGTGGATGTCGAAGAGGTGGTGGGGAAACCCGTGGGCGAAGTTGTCCAGGTCGCTCAGGTCGATGCTCGCCATGCGGTCGCCCACGGGGTCATCCTCGCACCGCGGCGCTCAGGGGCGCTGGCAGAACACGTGCCACCCGGCGCCGGCCCAGGCGGCGAGGACGGCGAGGCGCGGCACCCAGGCACTGAGGAGCCACCGCAGCGCGCGTCGCGGCCCGATCAGGACGCCCCGCCACACGACCAGTGCGACGATCCACGCTCCGGCTGCACTCGCAATCCCGAGCCAGACGCCGGCGCCGAGGACCACGGCCGTCACCGCGGTCCTCGGTGGAGGGTCCGTCCTGCCGTCACCAGGTAGGCGCCGGCGAGGAGCCACAGGGCGAAGATGGCGCCCCGCCCCGCCTCGTAGCGGGTGATGTGGCCGATGTAGTAGCTCAACGTGGGCAGCGAGTGCGATTGCGCGGCGAACGAAGTCAGGTCCCATCCGACGGTAGCGACGACCAGTACCGTCCACACGACCACGGAGAGGACCACCGCCGGCGGCTGCCCGCGCCAGCCCCGGGCCGCGCGTGCGCCCGAGAGCACCCAGCCTGCGCTGGGGACGCGTTGGCGGTGCCGTCCGAGCGCGAGCGCAGCGACGAGGACGGCGAGCACCACCCCGAGGACAGAGAGGTGTGCCGGCGCCGAGTCCCTCGACAGCACTGCCTGCCAGGCACTGAGGCCGGCGACAGTGCCTGCGAGGAGGCCGACGCCCCCGGTGCGGGTGACGGAGGCGCTGCGATGGGTCGAGAGGGTGCGAACGCGCTCAGGCTAGCGATCACCCCGGGGGGGTGCTCATGTCGGGGGCGGGCGTCGTGCTCGGTGACTTCGGGGGGCCGAGGCCGCGTTCGATCCCGGGGGGTGCGCGACCGGCCACCCTAAGATCGGTCCTCTCGGGGACGTAGCCCAATTGGCAGAGGCAGGGCGCTTAAACCGCCTCCAGTGAGGGTTCGAGTCCCTCCGTCCCCACCGTGACGTCTTCACGTTTGAAGGCTCTTCGGAT
>Ga0335072_10015786_pt1 | contig 10715 bp, 7 predicted proteins | sample Lox_Sample_21_FD_206725 | JGI IMG/M metagenome (GOLD analysis project Ga0335072, IMG submission 206725) | Soil microbial communities from Loxahatchee National Wildlife Refuge, Florida, United States - Lox_Sample_2.1 | ecosystem: Environmental > Terrestrial > Soil > Wetlands | place: USA: Florida... | reverse complement strand
CGGTCTGCGTGTTGATTTCGACATCGAGGACTCGCTGGCCACCACGGGGGGCCAGATCAACGGCACTATCAATCCGGTCATGAATGTCTGGGCCGTGTCGGCCTCGCAAGAAGTGGGCCAGATCACCGACTTTACCGGCAATGTCACTTCCGTGAACGCGCCCGGCTCGTTCCAGATGCAGGGTCCCTACGGCCTGCCAAGGACGATCGATGTGAACTCGAGCACGCAGTACAACGGCTCCAACAGCATCGGCACAATCACGGCTGACGCAATCGTCTCCGTCGTTGGCCAGATGCAAGCCGACGGGAGCATTCTGGCGCAATACGTCGAACTGATCACGACCGACAAGGCTTTCGTCTCGGGACGCATTCTGGCGGTGAACCCGAGTTCCGGGCCGGTCACTTCAGTGACGATGTGGGTGGGCGAGGAACTTGGCACCTCGAGCGTGATTCCGGTCGATACGGTCGCGACCATCGATCTCAGCGCCGTCAGCCAGTACGACGTTTGCTTCTTCGACAATCTCCTGACCGGTCAGGTGTTCAACAACACTGCATTGGTCGTTGGGCAGCGGATCTTCATCGGTGGCACAGTAAACGGTAGCGTGTTCACGCCCGATATGGTTTCGCTGCGGCGCCAGGGCGTGGTCGGAGCGCTGGTCGCGAGCAGCGTCAATATCACCGGCGGTTCCGGAAGCAATCTCGGCTACTTCCAGATGCAGAACGACGCTTTGATGAGCTACTCCGCTGGCGGCCCGTTCACGGTCTATACCGGCAATGCGACGGTGTTCGAGAACATCGACGGCTTGTCCGGCCTGGCTGCGGCGGGTACACCAAACCTGATCTCGCGCGGTCTGGTGTTCAAAGACCAGAGCAATGGCAAGCCGGTCGTGGTCGCAGGCCGAGTGCGCGTATTGCCTGCGGCTCAGTAGAGGTAGAAACCAACTCAGCTGTGGCCCCACCCTCGTCTCCTTCGATTTTGCGGAGGCAGGGTGGGGTTTTTCTATCCCGCCCCGTCGAGTGTTCCGATAAAGCACTCTATAATGACGGAATGTCGAAGCGCGTCGTCCAGGCCGCATGTCCGCACGATTGTCCGGATGCTTGCGGAGTGCTGATCACTGTCGAGGATGGACGCGCAACCAAGGTCCAGGGCGATCCGAGTCATCCGGTGACTCGCGGATTCCTGTGCGCCAAAGTCGCGAAATATCTGGATCGGGTCTATTCGCCGGATCGCGTGTTGTATCCCATGCGGAGAGTCGCCCCTAAAGGGCCTCGCGCAGACAGCAGTGTCCGCGCCCCACTTTGGCAGCGGATTTCCTGGGACGATGCGCTCAACGAGATTATTTCGCGCTTCCGCGCCGTTGCGCACGAGTTCGGCAGTGAGGCGATCCTGCCCTATTCCTTCGGCGGAACTCTAGGAGCACTAAACGGCGCCTCAATGGACCGCAGATTCTTTCATCGGCTGGGCGCATCGCAACTCGATCGTACGATTTGTTCTTCTGCTGGCGAGGCCGGCCTTGAATCGGTGTATGGCATCAAACTCGGCACCGAACCGGAGCAATTCCGCCATTCCAAATACATCATTGCCTGGGCAGCGAACATTCACGGCAACAACGTGCACCTGTGGCCGTTCATTACCGAAGCACGGCGAAATGGCGCGAAGCTGGTGGTAATCGATCCCTATCGCACGCGAACCGCAGAGTGCGCCGACTGGCATTTGCCCATCAATCTGGGAACCGACGCCGCGCTCGCCTTGGCAATGATGCACGTCATCATCGGCGAGAATCTGCACGATGAAGATTTCGTGGCGAACTACACGCTTGGGTTCGAGCAATTGCGCGAGAAAGTAAAGGAATATCCGCCGGAGCGAGTCGCCCACTGGACGGGCATTTCCGTCCACGACATCCGCAAGCTGGCCCGCGAATATGCGACGGTTCGGCCGTCGGTGATCCGGCTCAACTATGGCGTGCAGCGTTCGGAATACGGCGGCACTGCTACGCGCGCCATTGCCATGCTCCCGTGCATCATCGGATCGTGGAAAGAAGTCGGCGGAGGCCTTCAGCTCTCCACCAGCGGCGCAGCGCAATTCAATACCTCGGCCTTGAAGCGAACTGACCTCATGCAAACGGCGCTTGGCCGCGAAGCCCGCACCATCAACATGGTCGAGCTTGGGCGCGTGCTGAATCACGTGAACGATCCGCCGGTAGAGGCCTTGTTCGTCTACAACTCGAATCCAGCAGCGGTTTGTCCGAATCACAATGAAGTCATTCGCGGCCTGCTGCGGCCCGATCTGTTTACGGTCGTGCACGAGCAGTTCTTCACTGATACGACCGACTATGCCGACATCGTTCTTCCGGCCACAACATTTTTCGAGCACAAGGATCTGCAGAAGGCGTACGGGCATTATTACGTGCAGGTTTCGAATCAGGCGATTGCGCCCGTCGGCGAGTGTCGCTCGAATGTCGATGTGTTCCGGGCCTTGGCCGAGCGCATGGGATTTGAAGAAAAATGTTTCAAAGAAACCGACGACGAATTAATCGATCTGGCGCTGGATGTGGACAATCCTTATCTCGAAGGATTGAACCGCCGGCGGCTGGAGCAAGGCGCGGCCAGATTAGATTTCAGAGATCAGGGATCGGAGGTCAGGGGTCCGGCGGAAGGCCTGAGCTGCGACGGACCTCCCACTTCTCGCAAAACCCGCGTGAACCGGGGCACCCCAGAGTCTTCTCAGAGGCAGCGTGAGCCGTTCCTTCCGTTTGCTCGCGGCAACTTCCGCACGAGGTCTGGCAAGGCGGAGCTTTATAGCGAGGCGCTGAAGGCGCAAGGGCTCGATCCGGTTGCCGAGTTCTGTCCGCCGGCGGAATCGCGGCACGGGGCAAAGCAGAAAAATTTCCCGCTGGAGCTCCTCGCCCGCAAGCACGACAATTTTCTCAATTCAACCTTCGCGAATTTGCCTTCGGTGCAGGAAATGGAAGAGACAGGCCTGCTCGAAATTTGTGGCGCAGACGCCCAGACGCGCGGTATTCGCAATGGGGACCACGTACGCGTTTTCAATGGGCGCGGCGAGATTTTCCTCAAAGCACGAGTGGACGGAAAAGTGCAACCCGGGGTCGTTTCGGCAAAACTGAATTTACCGAAGCTGACTCGCGATTTTCAAAGCATCAATGTACTTACGTCAGAAAAACTTACCGACATGGGCAACTCGGCTACGTTTTATTCCGTCTTGGTTGAGGTAGAGTTATCCCAGTCACTCAAGTGAAGCAACCAGCGGTCTTGCGAATCGGGTCACCGGCAGCCGGGCGAGACGGGCCGACCGGCCAAGAGTTGCGGCTTGGACGCTTTCTGTTGCTCTACCGTATAATGGCAGTTTTCTTACATCCCAGAGATTGAGGTCGTAGCGATTCTGTTTCGCTGGTATCCGGAGAATACTGTTGTGTCCACGCGAGCTTGCGCCGCAAGCGCAGTTTCGGGGCAATCCCATTCATTCCTACGATCTTGGCGGAGAACATGGCGCCGCAGGGCGGGATGGCTGGTTTTGGGAACCCTTCTATTGGTGTCCGGTGCCCAACTGTGGGCGCAAAGCGACGTCATCTCGGAAATCTATCCCGTCGGCAACCGGCGCATTCCCAAGGATACGATCCTGGCGCGAATCTTCACCAAGCCCGGCGACATCTACGATCCTGCCGCGCTGGAGCGCGACTTCAATTCACTGTGGAACACCGGGTATTTTGAGGACATCAAGTTCCTGCGCGAGCAGACTCCCAAGGGCTGGCGCCTCATCATTCAAGTCAAAGAAAAGCCGACCATCCGCGAGATCAGCTATGTCGGCCTGAGTACCGTTTCGAACAGCGATGTTCTCGACCGCTTCAAGCAGGAAAAGGTCGGGCTCGTGGTCGAGAGCCAATACGATCCCACGCGCATCAAGAAGGCGGAAAACGCCATCAAAGAGCTGCTCTCCGAGCACGGACGCCAATTTGCAACCATTCGCACCGAAGTGCGCCAGATTCCGCCCGCCTCGGTGGGAATCACGTTCGTGATCAAGGAAGGCCCCAAGGTCAAGGTTGGCAGGATCAGGTTCATCGGCAACACACACATCAAGAGCCGCATTCTGCGCAGCGCCATGAAGAATCTGCGACCGGTCGGAATCCCGCACTCTATCTTCCTCGAAGATATATTCGCCCGGACGTACGATGCCACCAAGCTCGATGAAGACACCGAGCGCGTGCGCATGGAATACCAGAACCGCGGGTATTTCCACGTGGTCGTGAATGACCCCAAGACGGAGATCCGCGATACTGGCCACAAAGGGCCGCACATCCCGCTGATTCAGGCGGGCGCCGGCAAGGCGGTCGACATTACCATGCCGATCGAGGAAGGCGACAAATATCGCCTGGGCAAGATCACTTTCAAAGGCAACACGCATCTACCGAACAGCGCGGCGCTGCGCACGCTCTTCCCGATCAAGGATGGAGATGTTTTCAGCCGCGAGAAGATTGCCAAGGGTCTCACCAATTTGCAGAAAGCCTACGGCGAATACGGCTTCATCAACTACACGCCCGTGCCCAACACGACTTTTGACGAAGACAAGAAGCTGGTAAACGTTGAAATCGATATCGACGAAGGCAAGCAGTTCTACGTGCGCCGCATCGAATTTGTCGGGAACACCACGACCCGCGACAAAGTCATTCGCCGCGAATTGGCCCTGGAAGAAGGCGGAATCTACGACTCGCGCCGGTGGGAACTGAGTCTTCTGCGCCTGAATCAGCTCTCGTATTTCGATCAGCTCAAACCGGACGATCCGAATGTGACCGACAAGAAGCTGGACGAGAAAGATGGCTACGTCGATCTGACTCTGCATGTTCATGAAAAAGGCAAGAACAGCATCGGACTCAATGGCGGCGTCAGCGGACTGGAGGGCGCGTTCATCGGCCTGAACTATGCCACGAACAACTTCTTAGGACGCGGCGAAACCTTGAATGTCCAGCTCAGTCTGGGAAACCTCGCCCGCAGCGCCATGTTCGGCTACACGCAGCCCTACATGTTCGACCGGCCGCTGCAGTTCGGGTTTACGATCTACGGCAATAAGTACAACTTCAACCAGGCGCGCCAGCTCTCCGTCCTCACCGGGGCGCAGGTGAATCTGTCGAGCGCGATTCAGCAAAACCTGCAGAACTACTCACAACAGAGCGAGGGCTTTACAACCACATTCAGCTACGCGCTGCACCGGTCGTTTAAGCGCGTCGGCATCACTTACTCGTTTGATGATTCGGACCTGAACCCGTTGAGCACGGCTTCCAAGACGCTGTTTGACTATCTCGCGTTTCGCGGGGTTTATGGTCCGGCCGCCGTGAATGGAATTCTTACCAGCAAGATCTTCCCGAACTTCTCGTTTAACCGGCTCGATAGCGGCATTTCCCCGCACAGTGGCGCGCAGATGACCGCAGGAGTCGAAATCGCCGGCCTGGGCGGCTCGGTGAATTCAGTGCGGCCGATCATCAATTACAAGCGCTTCATCCCGATGCAGAACAAGCGCAACACGATCGGCTTCAACGTTCAGGGATCGTTCATCAGCGGCTTCGCAGGACTGGTTGCGCCGCCGTTCCAGCGCTTCTACATGGGCGGGGAATACGATCTTCGCGGATTCGATACTCGCTCGGTCTCGCCGGTGGCATTCCTTCCCAACACCAACGTGATTACGCTCAGGAACCCCGACGGAACACCCGTGCCGAAGAACCCGGCAAATCCCGGGCAGGGCAATTGGACCATCCCCATCCCTGTGGACCAGATCGTATTTCCTGGCGGCGATCTGAGCGTGTATGGCAATGTCGAGTACCGTATAACCATTGCAGGCCCGGTGGCGATTGCTCCTTTTCTCGATACCGGAATCGATCCGATCTTGCGCAGATCGCAGTTGCAGATTGCGCCCACGCAGTACGACCAACTCATCAGCACATTCTACGGTTGCCCGATTCTGGATGCCGGCTTCAATTGCGCTCCCGCAACCACCCCGGGCGGAGTCGGATCTCAAAAGCTGAATCCGCCGCCCTCAGATTATCTGCAGGTTCTGAACGAAACCAACTGGAGACCACGCATGTCGACCGGGCTTGAACTGCAGATGTTCCTGCCCGTGGTGAACGCGCCCTTCCGAATTTACTGGGCATACAACCCGGTCCGGCTCGATAACCAGGCGACCCCGCCGATTCCGATCACCCGCAGCATGTTCCCGGCCAACACCGCCGGAGATTACACCTACGATCTGGCGCGGCAGCAGTATTCGCCGCGATTCCTGCTGCGGGAGCCGCGAAAGACGTTCCGCTTCACGGTGGCGACGACGTTCTAGCGCGATTGACTGGCGTGGAGGCCGTCACTATAATGTCGGTGATCCATGCCATGACAGCAACATGGCGAGGAATGATACGCCTGCAAGTCGGCGTGAAACGCTGGCAATCTAGTGCGCCCTATCCGACGGCGGCCGCTACCGCAGCGGAGACCTCATTCAGTGCGGCCCAGCGCGAGACTGATAAAAGCGATTTGAGAGCGAAATAGGAATTTCATTCGCGGGACCATTTCCCGAACTATGTTCCAAGGAGTGCAACTGATCCAATGACAAGCAAGTTCTTGCGGATTCTCCCGGCTGTTGCGGCGCTGTTTGCTATTTCCGCATTAGCTCAAACCAGCAGTGCGGCAACCCCTCCGGATGCTCCTGGCATGACGCCGGCCACGACCACGACCCCCGGCCCGGGTGGTACGAAGGTCGGCACCATCAATATTCAAGAGGCGATCGCCCTTAGCAACGAAGGCCGCCGCGATCTCGAAGCTTTGCAGAAGAAGTTCGATCCCAAGCAGAGCGAACTGAAGGGGCAGAATGACGAGCTCGAGTCCCTGAAAAAGCAGCTGAACACCCAACAGGATAAGCTCAACCAGGATGCGCTTGAGAGTCTTAAGACCCAGATCGAGACCAAGCAGAAAGCTTTCGATCGCGCCGTGCAGGATGCGCAGGAAGACTACGGCAACCAGCAGCAGGAAATCGCTGGTCGCATCCTGAAGAAGATGGCTCCAATCATCATCAAGTATTCGCAAGATAACGGTTTCGGGGTGATCGTCGATACCTCCAAGCCATGGCCGCAGAGCCCGGTGCTGTGGTGGGGCGAAGCCGTCGACATTACCAAGCCCGTGGTTGACGCTTATAACGCGCAATCGGGCGTGGCCGCACCAGCGGCGCCGTCGGCCACCAGGCCGGCCGCTCCGAAGTCGTCGACCGGCACGGCTACCAAGCCTCCCTCGAAATAACCGGTTGACACCTTTCATCTCGGAAAAGTTCCCGCAGGCCGCGTGAAAACGCGGCCTTTTTTCTCTTCCCAACGTGGCTCTGCGCGTGCGTTTGTGGTGTCCATAGCAGCAAACAGAATCCGCAGGGAGGATGACATGGCACAGAGCATGTTCGCCGATTGCACGCTGGAAGCTTCCTGGGCGCATCGTTCGCGCCGCAGCTGGACCACTCTGAGTTCGTTTGGATTGCAAGCGATCGCTATCGCCGTTTTGCTGCTTTTGCCGATTCTCAGGAACGTTGCCCTGCCCGCAGCCCGTACTGTGTCGACGCCCGTCACGTTGGGAAATGTTCACCAGCCAGAATCGCCAATGCAGCCGCACCGTGGAGGAACGATTATTCCCGTGAGGTACGTCGATCCAAACCAATTGCTGCTGCCTTCGCATTATCGGCACAGTGCTATTGCTGTCAGCAACGAACAAGTGGGGATCGAAGCGCCCCAAGGATTTGTGGGAGATGGAATCGGCTTGCCGACAGGCGCACGAGATGGCCTTCCGGTGTCCCTTTTCAGCGGCGCTCATCCAGTGATGCCCGCCGCGCCTCCCAAACCTACGCACACGTTCCGGACGTCGAGCATGCTCGAAGGAAGCCTTATTCGGCGAGTCGATCCGGTCTATCCTCCGTTGGCGCGAAACGCACGCGTGCAAGGATCAGTCGTGCTGTTTGCGACGATTAGCACTGCGGGCACGATCGAGAACCTGCGCGTACTCTCCGGACATCCTCTTTTGGTAAGCGCGGCCATCGACGCGGTGAAGCAGTGGCGCTATCGCCCGTATGTCCTGAACGGCGACCCCATCGAAGTGGAAACCGAGATCACGGTCAATTTTGTGCTGGAGAATTGAGCACAAGTACGCGAGGGATGCCCCACCTGCGCGATTTTCGTAGGTGGGTTTCCCGGGTGTAGTCCCAGAGTAACGTGGGGCACCATGCGCCTCCCGCTATAATCGCGAGAGTGGCCACCACAGCGGAAATCGTGAGCCGAACGGCGACGCGGCCGACCTGGGCCGAAGTGTCTCTGGCAACGCTGCGGCAAAACTTCCGAGTCGTGCAGAAACATGTTGGAGCGAATGTGACCGTCTGCGCGGTCGTGAAAGCCGATGCTTATGGTCACGGAGCGGTCGAGTGTTCGCATGCGCTCGAAGCCGAAGGCGCACGCTGGCTGGGCGTGACTTCGCTGGATGAAGCGATCCCGCTGCGCGACGCCGGAATTCAGTCGAACATCCTTCTAATGACCGGCTTCTGGCGCGGCGAGGAAGCGGAAATCGTGCGCCTGCGGCTGACTCCCACGGTGTGGGAACCCTGGCAGATCGCATCGCTGGAGACAGCCGCGGCAACGCTCGGCGTAGGCCGGCATCCAGTGCATCTGAAAGTCGATACCGGCATGGGACGGCTGGGCGTGAGTCTCGAGCAACTTCCCGCCGTGCTCACGGTAATTAAGTCGAGCCCGCATCTTGTACTCGACGGGCTTTCAACGCATCTGGCGTCTTCCGAAATCATGGACGCGCCTTCGGTCGGCGAACAGATCGAGAAGTTTGAAGCTGCGCGGCGCGTGGTGCGCGAAGCAGGACTGGAACCCAACTTCGTCCACGTCGCCAATACGGGCGCGGTGATTTCCCGCCGCGAAACATGGTCGAACGCGAATGGCAAAAGCATGGTGCGGCCTGGCGTCGCGCTCTATGGCTACTACTTGCCGTTTCAGCGCGCCGGACGCGAAGTCAGCGGCGGCACGCTGCGCTTGCCGGTCAAGCCAATCCTGACCTGGAAAACCCGCATTCTTTCTCTGCGCGATGTCGCGGCCAATCAAGCGCTGGGCTACAACGGCACTTATGTCACTCGCGCGGCAGCTCATGTTGCGGTGCTGCCGGTGGGCTATGCCGACGGATATAATCGCCAGCTCTCCAATCGCGGCCGCGTGATTGTGCGCGATCACTATGCCCCAATCGTGGGCAGCATTTCCATGGACCTGACGCTCGCCGACGTGACTGGCATCCCCGGCGTTGCGGTCGGCGATGAAGTCATCCTGATGGGCAGCTCCGACGGATTGAGCGTCGACGCGCTCGAACACGCCCGCTTGGCAAACGGCTCTCCTTACGAAATCCTCTGCAACATCTCCAAACGCGTTCCCCGGCGCTACGTGAGCTAGGCGACTGCTTTGAGCTCGTATGCACCGGTGGGAATGGTGGGGCCAGGCGCGATATACACACGTAATTTTTTTTGATGGCCGGCTCTAAATTACTGATTGCAAAGTTGTTAGCTCGGGCAGATCGGGTGGTTTTTTGGCAAAATCTTGAATCATAAGGACTTATACGGAAAATATTCTGGAATAAGGAGTTACCGGTGACTTCGACTGTCCCGGTAACCGTGGCTTGGTTTGGAATCGCGCGCACGTGGGTAGTGTGCGGCTTTTGGATTTCTCAGTAAAGGACATCCGTCACAAGGATTGCGATTGCGGTTGTGGAAAAGTTAGACGGAACTCCGGTTCTCGAAGGGCCGATCCTGATAGCCAAAACGCGACCAAGAGGGGGACCACCCCTCGGTTGGCAAGCAAGTACCGGGTCCAGGTTGCTTCAGAACGAGCCGAGGGCAGCTATTTTGTTGTGGGGTCGGTGGTGGACCAGTCTCAATTTCCACAGCCTCGCTTTAGCATCCCGACTTCGGTCGCAAAGTCGGACAAATCGGCGGGAAGCGCCGCCTCAAGACCATGACAAAGGCTCAAGGGTCATGGGTAGCGGTCAAGGCTGCAAAGGCTCGCTGGAAAAAGGCCGCTCAAACTCAGCGACAGTCCCCTCCCGAGCCCTAGCCCATTCGTCCGCCAGTTCCTTCAACGCTTTGTCGTCCCAAGCGGGAAATTTCAGTTTCGGAAATGTCGCTTACGGGAAGGCCAGATCATCGAATAGTTTCTCTTTCTACTCTTTGCGCTTCGCCATTTTAGTAAATCGGTTTCCTATTGACAGTCGATCCTATCCGCCATTTTCTTGCACTGCCAATATGTGCCGTGCCCACTCCCGTCAACCCATTGCTCATCGTGACCGGCACCGTGGATTGCTACGGGAAACGTTTTAGCATCTTCATAAAGCACGTCTCGCGCATGTGAGACTTCGGCAAACTGTCCGGCAAACTTCGTCACCACCCACGCCACTCCGGAGTCTGTACCGCACAGAAATAGATCGCCTCTGCCGTCCGGCGCAACAGAGGTACGGCTGGCAAACTGGCATTCCTTGGCTTCGCCTGCTTCCCACGTGTCCGGCGTTAAATGGGCGTAATCCCCGCGCTCATAGACGACTTTCAATTCTTGCGTCTTGGGGGAGCAGGCTGTCAAAAGAAGCAGGCAAACAGCGAATGGGCTAGCCTTCATGGGGGAACATACTACAAGGAAACCGATCTAAACGCGA
>Ga0335072_10015785_pt1 | contig 10716 bp, 9 predicted proteins | sample Lox_Sample_21_FD_206725 | JGI IMG/M metagenome (GOLD analysis project Ga0335072, IMG submission 206725) | Soil microbial communities from Loxahatchee National Wildlife Refuge, Florida, United States - Lox_Sample_2.1 | ecosystem: Environmental > Terrestrial > Soil > Wetlands | place: USA: Florida... | reverse complement strand
CGGATTTGCCGCCCGCCGTTCCGGAAGACGCAGCGTAAGCGTGCGCGAGTCCGAGTTGTGTCTTGACAGTCTAGAATTTTAGGAAGGCAATCTTATGAACAGTTACAAGAGCCGTTCCACTCTCCGCGCCGCCGGCCACGATTACGAAATTTACCGGCTTGATGCTCTCGATAAGCAGGGCATCTCCACCAAGCATCTGCCGTTTTCACTGCGCATTCTGCTGGAAAACCTGTTGCGCACCGAAGATGGCCGCAGCGTGACTAAAGAAGATGTTCGCGCGCTCGCCAGTTGGAACAGCAAATCGAAGCCCGATAAAGAAATTGCCTTTACGCCGAGCCGCGTGCTTTTGCAGGATTTTACCGGCGTCCCGTGCGTGGTTGATCTTGCTGCCATGCGCGATGCCATGAAGCAGCTCGGTGGCGATCCCAGCCTCATCAACCCGCTTCAGCCCGTCGAACTCGTCATCGACCACTCCGTGCAGGTCGATCAGTTCGGCACACCCAACGCATTCCAGCTCAATGCCGAGCTCGAATTCATGCGCAACAAAGAGCGCTACAGTTTTCTCCGCTGGGGCCAGACCGCATTCCGAAATCTCGCCATTGTCCCGCCCGATACCGGCATCGTTCACCAGGTCAATCTCGAATTTCTTGCCCGCGTGGTTTTCGTTAACGAGTCAAACGGCAAGAAAGTCGCTTATCCCGATACTTTGGTCGGCACCGATTCCCACACCACTATGATCAACGGCCTCGGCGTGCTCGGCTGGGGCGTTGGCGGAATCGAAGCCGAAGCTGCCATGCTCGGGCAGCCGGTTTCGATGCTGATTCCGCAAGTGGTCGGTGTAAAGCTCACCGGAAAATTGAAAGAAGGCGCGACCGCGACGGATCTCGTGCTTACCATCACCGAAATGCTGCGCAAGCACGGCGTCGTTGGCAAATTCGTCGAATACTTCGGCCCCGGCCTGCCGGAGCTTCCGCTGGCCGACCGCGCCACCATCGCCAACATGTCCCCCGAGTACGGCGCAACCTGCGGCATCTTCCCGGTCGATAAGGAAACGCTCGCTTATCTCCGCCTCACCGGACGCAGCGACGACCAGATCGCTCTGGTCGAAGCCTACTGCCGCGAGCAGGGCCTCTTCCACGACGAGAAAACTCCGGAAGCGCAATACTCCGAGTTGCTCTCTCTCGACCTCGCGACCGTGGAATCGAGCCTCGCCGGACCCAAGCGTCCGCAGGACCGGGTGCCGCTTTCGCAGGCCAAAGATTCGTTCGACAAAGCTTTGTCCTCACTCATCAAGCCTGGCAAAACCGCAGCCGCGAATGGCAACGGGAATCTGCATCACGGCAGCGTAGTCATCGCCGCCATCACCAGTTGCACCAACACTTCGAATCCCTCGGTTATGATCGCCGCCGGAATCCTCGCCAAAAAAGCGGTCGAGCGTGGATTGCAGGTTCCCGCGTGGGTGAAGACTTCGCTCGCGCCCGGCTCCATGGTGGTCCGCGATTATCTTGAACGCGCCGGATTGACCGGCTATCTCGAAAAACTCAAATTCCACATCGTCGGCTATGGATGCACCACCTGCATCGGCAACTCCGGCCCGCTGCCCGAAGAAATTTCGAAAGCTATCGACGAAAACAATCTGGTCGTGGCTTCGGTTCTTTCCGGAAATCGCAATTTCGAAGGCCGCATCAATCCTGACGTTCGCGCCAACTATCTGATGTCGCCGCCGCTGGTGGTTGCTTTTGCGCTGGCCGGGCGCATCGACCTTGACCTGAAAAAAGACGCCATCGGGCAGGACAAAGCCGGCAAGCCGGTTTATCTCGCCGACCTCTGGCCCTCGCGCCGCGAAGTGGAAGAAGCCATCAGCAAGTCGATCACTGCCGATATGTTCCGCCGCACCTACGGCGAGGTCTATCACGGTGACGACCGCTGGCGCGGCCTCGCCGTGCCCAAGGGAGAAACCTACGCTTGGGAGGGCGCTTCCACTTACATCCGCCAGGCGCCGTACTTCGACGGCATGAGCGTCAAACCCGGCGCGGTTGGCGACATCAAGAAAGCGCGTGTGCTGGCGGTCCTGGGCGACAGCGTCACGACCGATCACATTTCGCCGGCCGGCTCAATCAAGAAAGACAGCCCGGCCGGGACATATCTAGTCGAGCACGGCGTCAAACCGGCGGATTTCAACTCGTACGGTTCCCGCCGCGGCAATCACGAAGTCATGGTGCGCGGAACTTTTGCCAACGTCCGTTTGCGCAACAAAATGGTTTCCACCGAAGGCGGATTCACCCGCCACTTGCCCAGCGGAACGGAGATGTCCATCTTCGAAGCGTCACAAAAATACATTGCCGAAGGCGTGCCGCTCGTGATCCTCGCTGGCAAAGAATACGGTTCAGGCTCTTCGCGTGATTGGGCTGCTAAAGGCCCGCGCTTGCTCGGAGTGCAAGCCGTGATCGCCGAAAGCTACGAGCGCATTCACCGCTCGAATCTGGTCGGCATGGGCATTTTGCCGCTGCAATTCCGCGATGGAGAAACCGCGCAAACGCACGGCTTCACCGGAGAAGAAACTTTCGAAATTACCGGCATTCGCGATGCGATCGACCGTTTCTCAGCCGGCAAGCTGCTCAAAGTCCACGCCACCGCCAACGGCAAGGGCAAAGAATTCGAAGCTCTCCTGCGCATCGATACGCCGCAGGAAGCGCAGTACTACGCCCATGGCGGAATTCTGCAATTCGTGCTACGGCAGTTGCTGGCAGGAAAACCCCAGGCGGTTACAGCATAAGTGCGCCGCAGAGGAACGCTGATCAACGCAGATTCCATTGCTGAAAAAATCTGCGTTTATCAGAGTTAATCTGCGGCGAAAATTAGAACCTCTTGCGCGAATCCAGCAAGATCGTTACCGGCCCGTCATTCACCAGTTCGACCTGCATCATCGCCTGGAAGCGCCCGGTTTCGCAGCGCAGTCCAGCCGCGCGAATCCGCTCGACAAAATATTCATACAATCGCCGGGCCTCGTCCGGCGGCGCTGCGGCGTCGAACGACGGACGTTTCCCTCGCCGCGCATCGCCGTACAGCGTGAACTGGGAAACCGCCAGCACCACGCCGCCAACTTCGCCCACCGCGCGATTCATCTTGCCCGCATCATCTTCAAAAATCCGCAGCCCTGCAATCTTCTCCGCCAGATAGTCGGCGTCAGCTTCACCATCGTCCGAACCCACTCCCAGCAGCACCAGCAATCCACGATCAATCCTGCCGACGACTTCGCCATCCACAGAAACCTGCGCTCGACTCACCCGCTGCACGACGGCTCGCATTCTCAAACTCTCCTCAACATAACAATCATCGCAAGTGAAGCTTTTCTCTGCGAACTTTGCTAGTTTCCTCTGCGCTCTCCGCGTTTGAAGATTTTGCAAATCGCATCGCAAACAAATTGACGCCGCCTCCATTCCCACCTACAATTTCCGCTTTCTACTCAGTTCGCAAGGATGCAACCATGAATCGCATCGCGATCGCATTCTCACTTCTGTACCTCTCCACTTTTTCGCTGCACGCGCAGCAACCCGCTCACAACGAAGTCGTGATCAAAAACGCGGTCGTCATGACGGTTACGCACGGCGTCGTGCAAAGCGGCAGCGTTTATATCAAGGATGGCAAGATCGCCGCTGTCGGCGAGAGCGTCAACGCGCCGGCTTCCGCTACCGTCATCGATGCCGGCGGAAAATATCTCACTCCCGGCATCATCGACTCGCATTCTCACATCGCGCTCGATGACGACGTCAATGAAGCCACCAGCCCCGTCACCCCGCAGATGATGATGATCGACGCTTTTGACTATCAGGATAAAGCCATCTATCGCGGCCTGGCCGGTGGCGTGACCACATCATTGCTGCTGCATGGCTCCGCCAACATGATCGGCGGGCAGGCCGTCGTCATCAAGCATAAATACGGATTGAACCGCGATGCCATGCTTTTCCCGAACGCGCCCCGCTCCATCAAATTCGCCAGCGGCGAAAACCCCAAGCGCGTTTACGGCAGCAAAGATCAGCTTCCTTCCACCCGTATGGGCAACTTCGCCGTACAGCGCGAAGCCCTTACCCAGGCGCAAGACTATATGCGCGAATGGGACGCTTACAACGCGAAAGTCAAGAAGGGCGACAAAGACGCCAGCCCGCCCAAACGCGATTTGAAAATGGATGCCCTTGCTGACGTTCTGCGCGGCAATCTGCTGGTGCAAATTCATTGTTACCGTGCCGACGAATTGCTCACCGAAATGGCCATTGCCAAAGAATTCGGGTACAAAGTTCGCGCCTTCCACCATGCGCTCGAAGCCTACAAAGTTGCCGATCAACTTGCCGCCAATAACGTCGCCATTGCAACCTTTTCCGATTGGTGGGGCTATAAGCAGGAAGCCTGGGACGCGATTCCCTGGAACGCCGTCATGTCGATGCGCAAGGGGGTGCGCGTCGCCATCAAGAGTGACTCGGAAGATTTCGCCCGCCGCCTGAATCAGGAAGCCGCAAAAACCATCCGCTACGGTGGCGCGACCGATGACGAAGCCCTGAGAATGATCACGCTCAACCCTGCTTGGATCATCGGTGTCGACGACCGCGTCGGCTCCATTGATGTCGGCAAAGACGCCGACCTCGTCATCTGGGATGGCTACCCGCTCTCCAGTTACGGCGTCCCCAACAAAGTTTTCATCGACGGCGACATCTACTTCGACCGCTCGCTGCCCGGCTTCGGCATGACCCACTATTCGGAGGGACAATGAAACGCACCGTCATCGGTCGTAGGTCATCGGTCTTCGGCTTTGTTTTGTGCCTGACAGTATTTGCCCTTGGCCAGCAAACGCCCATCGCTCTCAAAGATGGCAAGCTTCTCACCGTCTCTCATGGAACCATTGAGAATGGTGTGCTGATCATGCAGAACGGCAGGATTTCCGCGGTAGGAAACTCCAGCTCAGTCGCCATTCCCGTGGGTGCCCGCATCATCGATGTGTCCGGCATGACCATCTATCCCGGCCTTATCGACTCTGAAGATAATCTCGGCCTCATCGAGATCGACGCCGAACAAAGTACCAACGATCTCATGGAACCGAGCGACGAGATCATGCCGCACATGCACGTCTACGACGCGTTTCACGCCGAATCCGAGCTAATTCCCGTGACCCGGCTGAATGGCGTCACCAACGCAGTGATCGCTCCCGATAACAAGGACACATTGCCCGGCCAGGATTCATTCGTGCAGCTTGCCGGCAATTCGTCGCTTGAAATGATCCTGGTCCGCGACATCGCCATGCCGCTCAACTTCACGGGTGAGCAACGCCACAATGACTGGGAAAAGCGCAAGTTCCCGCAAACTCGTATGGGCCAGGCTGCGCAACTGCGCCAGGCGTTTCTTGATGCTCAGGATTACGCGCAAAAGTGGGCTGATTACGAAAAGAAAAAGGCGGAAGCCGATCAGAAGCCCGACCCCAAGGACAAGAAGACCGCCGACGCGAAGGCCGACAAGAAAAGCCCGCCCACCCCTCCCAAGCGCGATCTCAAACTCGAAGCGCTCCTGCCTTATTTGCAGGGAAAAAGGCCGATCGTTCTTGCCGCCGAAGAAGCCAACGATCTGCAAACCGCGGTCGGCCTGGCGCGCGAGTTCAATCTCAAGTTCATCCTGAATCACGTCAGCCATTCGCAGCCGGTGCTTGACTACGTCGCCAGCCTGAAAGTGCCGGTGATTGTGGGGCCGATCTACGAGGACCCCAAGCCCTTCGAGCGTTACGATACGGTGTACAGCCTGCCGGCGCAGCTTTACAAGCGAGGCGTCAAGATAGTTTTCGCGTCCTACGACGCACACAACGTGCGTAACTTGCCCTACCAGGCCGGCTACGCAACCGCCTTTGGACTTCCCTATGACGAAGCCCTCAAGGCCATTACCCTGAACGCCGCTGAAACCTGGGGCGTCGCGGACCGACTTGGCTCGCTTGATGCCGGGAAGACCGCGAATGTTGTTGTCGCAAGCGGCGATCCGCTCGACGTGCGCACCGACGTGAAGCAGGTGTTCATCGCCGGACAGGAGATTCCCATGACCAGCCGCCAGACCCGCCTGCGTGATCGCTATGCAGACCGGTGAGGGCGCCGGCGCGGTTTGACCGTCCGTGCGCGCAGCAATTAGGATGCTGATGGGCCTGAACACCGCAGCACCAGCGCATGGCAGGGGCCTTCTTTACACCGATTCGTGCTGGCCATTACACTACTTCTTCCCTTTCGTTGCCTTCAAGGAAGGTGGGCGTTCAATGGCCGTCGCCACAAAAAAAGAAGTCGTCGAGAAAGTCAAACAGATCGTCAGCGAGCAGTTGGGGGTGGATGAAGCCGAAGTGACCCCCAGCGCATCCTTTACTGATGACTTGGGGGCAGATTCTCTCGACCAGGTGGAACTGGTCATGGCGCTCGAGGAGGCCTTCAATATGGAGGTTGGCGACGAGGATCTGGAGCGAATGCTCACCGTTCAGAACGCCATCGACTACGTGGATAAGCACGCGCGAGGCAGGTAGAAGTCCGGCTCGAAAAATCTGGATATCTGAAACCAAATCCGTACCACTCAGCATAAGGAGAACTCATGGCAGGCGTGGATGAGAAGGTGAAACAGATCATTGTGGAGCAGCTCGGAGTGGAGGAGGCCGAAGTTACACCCACCGCCTCTTTCGTTGACGATTTGGGCGCCGACTCGCTCGATACGGTCGAATTGGTTATGGCTTTTGAAGAGGCATTCGAGCTTGAGATTCCCGATGAAGACGCGGAAAAAATTCGCACGGTCCAGGACGCCGTCGATTACATCGGCAAGCACGCGAAAGGCGGGAAGTAGTTGGATCGACGTGTCGTAGTTACCGGAGTGGGTCTGGTTTGCGCCGTGGGCCTCACCACCGAGGAAACCTGGGCCAATCTGGTCGCCGGAAAGTCGGGCATCGGGCGGATCACGTTTTTTGATGTTTCCCAGCATTCCTGCCAGATCGCCGGCGAAGTCAAGAATTTCGATCCCCTGAACTTCATCGACAAGAAAGACGTCAAAAAAATGGGCCGGTTCATCCAGTTGGCGGTTGCCGCCTCGGATGACGCGATGAAACAGTCCGGCCTCACCGTAACTCCTGAGATTTCCACCCGCGTCGGCGTGCACATTGGCTCGGGCATTGGCGGGCTTGATGTCACCGAGCGCGAACACTCCAATCTTCTGAACGGCGGCCCGCGAAAAATCTCGCCGTTCTACATTCCCGCCACCATCATCAACCTCGCGGCCGGTCAGGTCAGCATTCGGTACAGCGCCAAAGGCCCAAACGAGGCCACTTGTACCGCCTGTACCAGCAGCGCTCATTCGGTGGGTGATTCCTACAAAATTATCGCTCGCGGCGATGCCGATGCCATGATCGCCGGCGGAACGGAAGCTGCCATCACTCCGCTGTCAGTCGGCGGATTCGCTTCCATGCGCGCACTCTCCACTCGCAACGACGCGCCTGAGAGGGCCAGCCGCCCCTGGGACACCGATCGCGACGGATTCATCATCGGTGAGGGCGCGGGAATCCTCATTCTGGAAGAACTCGAATTCGCCAAGCGCCGCGGCGCAAAAATTCTGGCCGAGATGGTCGGATACGGAATGAGCGGCGATGCCCACCACATCACTGCACCCGCCGACGATGGTGACGGCGCTTACCGGGTAATGCTGAACACCCTGAAAGATGCCAAAGTGCAGCCAAACCAGGTGGGCTACGTCAACGCCCACGGCACTTCAACCCCGCTCGGCGACCGCATTGAGACGACCGCCATCAAGCGCGCTTTCGGCGAGCACGCATACAAGCTTGCGGTCAGTTCCACCAAGTCCATGACCGGGCACCTTCTGGGCGGCGCCGGCGGGCTGGAAGCCGGCATCACCGTCCTCGCACTGCGCGACCAGATTCTGCCTCCCACCATCAACCTGGAAAAACCTGACCCCGAGTGCGACCTGGACTACGTCCCCAACCATGCCCGCAAGGCCTCGGTCGAGTACGCCATTTCGAACTCCTTTGGCTTCGGCGGTACTAACGGGGCGCTGCTCTTCCGCCGCTGGACAGAATAAGCACTCCGAAGTTCCGTCCGCCCGTTTCTGCCCATAAAGCCTGCCCATCCCAAGCCGATGTGTTTTGGCAAGTACCGAATGCCGTGTACCCCGGACAGTGCCGGTAATGCGACCTTGGTACTCAAGCATTGTCCTTCTAACCTTTTGCCAAGCTTGGGGATACAAGCCACAATGGGTTTACCCGGCAAGACCTGGATTTGCTTACGCACATGGAAAAAGCCTTTGCAACGGCTGTAGCTCCCCCTGTTACCGGGAGAAAGGCCGCTCGTGCCGCCCTGGTCGATTTGCAGGAGCCGGTCCGGGCCATGCTGGCTGATTGCTTTCGCCAGTTCGGCATCGAAACCGTCGTCGTGCCGGTTACGGCGACGCAACGCCTTCAAAAGGAAAAATTCGAGGCTTGCGTTCTGCATCTCGGTCCCGCCGCCCAGCCCATGATGGAAGCCGCCCGGACTTCGCTTTCCAACAGCCGCATGGTGATCTACGGGCTCGGCGGCAGCGCCCAGGATGCCATGCGCTTTTCCAAATACGGCATCAACGCGGTCTTTCAGGAGCCGCTGGAGCGGCAATCAGCCTTGAAACTGGTCCGCGCCACGCAAATGCTGGTGCTGCATGAGCTGCGACGCTACGTGCGCATTCCCGTCATCACCGAAATTACGGTTCATTTAAGCGATAACCGCCGCATCACGGCGACCAGCGTCGAACTCAGCTCGGGCGGCATGTCCGTGCGCAGCGGCGAAGACATTGCCTCGGGCCAGGCGGTCGAAATTTCCTTCGCTCTGCTCACGCTGCCTCGCGTTCACGTTCGCGGTACCGTGAGCTGGCGCAACTTGCCCAGCAAAACCTTCGGAGTCCGCTTCGATCCCCAGGACGACCGCCGCCAGAAGATCAAAGGATGGATCGACGCCTACGTGGATAGCGTGTAGTTTGGTGTGGCGCGGACACTCTTGTCCGCGCGGTTCGCCTCGGTGAACTCTGTGCCTCTGTGGTTATGCATTCTCGCCGGACTCTGGAACCTCCGCGCCTCTGCAATTTTAGACTTTGCATGTAAAATCTAAGTAGATGGCAGGCGCTGCACAACTCGTCCAAATCGACATCGGCCGACCCGTCCGGCAGCCCAAGCCCGAGTGGCTGCGCGCCAAGGCTCCTGTCGGCGAGAACTTCCACAATCTCAAAAAACTCGCCCGCGGACTCGGCCTGCACACCGTCTGCGAATCCGCCCAGTGCCCGAACATCGGCGAATGCTGGAACCATCGCACCGCGACTTTCATGCTTTTGGGCGATATCTGCACCCGTCGCTGCGGTTTTTGCGCCGTGCCCAAAGGCCGACCCGAAGCCATCGATTGGGAAGAACCCGCGCGCGTGGCCGAAGCCGTCGCCACGCTTGGCCTGCGTCATGCCGTGGTCACCAGCGTCAACCGCGATGACGACAACGTCGGCGGCGCCCGCGTCTTTGCCGATACCATCCGCAAAATTCGCGAGCTGACTCCCGGCTGCCGCGTCGAAGTTCTGATCCCGGATTTTCAGGGACTCGATGAGCCGCTGCAAATCGTCCTCGAGGCTCAGCCCGATATCCTCAACCACAACACCGAAACCGTGCCGCGCCTTTATCGCGCGGTCCGCTCCGGAGCGCGCTACGAGCGCACGCTTCGCCTGCTCGAAAATGCCAAGAAGTTTTCGCCGTCCATGGTCACAAAATCCGGCGTAATGGTGGGATTGGGCGAGACCGTAACCGAGTTAGTCGACGTATTCCGCGATCTCGGCGCTTGCGGCGTTGACATCCTCACTGTCGGCCAATATCTGCGTCCCTCGCGCGACCATCTGCCTATCGCGCGCTTCTACACGCCTGACGAATTCCGCTATTTGAAAGACGCCGCGCTCGAATACGGCTTCCGCCATGTCGAATCCGGCCCGCTCGTCCGCTCCAGCTACCACGCCCACGAACACGCCGACGCGGCAAGCAAAAGCTAGCCGTTGCGCGGACACTTCAGTCCGTGCTTGCACGGTGACTTCTGTGTCCCCTGTGGTTGGCTTTTCCGTGCCGAGCTCGCGCTCAGCTCTAGAAAATCTTGACGTGAATCGTCAGATATTTCTTGGGATTTTCTCGCATCGCCTTGATCAGGCTGCGTGTCTCCACCAGTAGATTGTTGGTGTTGTCATACAGAGAAGGATCGTGCAGCAGCTTCCCGATTGAGCTGTCGGTTGAGTTAAGCTGCTTGCTCAACTCGGCTACATTGTCCATCGTCATCTTCAGCTTTTTCGCAAACTCCTCGTCCCTGGCCATCACTCCCAGCGCTCCGTGGCCGGCGTTGATGTTATCGGTGAGGACTTTCGTATTCTCAATCGTCTTGTTGGCGTTGTCGTAAAGCGTGGAGTCGCTTAGAAGTTTCCCCGCGGTGCCTTTGCCTCTGCGCAAATCATCGATGATGGCGTTCAGCTTGTCGACTGTATCGTTGGCATTCTTATAAAGCGTGTCATCCACCAGCAGCTTGCCGATGCTGCCCTTGCCGTTTGCCACATCTGCCACCAAGCCCTGAAATTTCGCGACCGTCGCGTTGAGCTGGTTGTAGAGCGAATTATCGTAAATCACCTTCCCGATCGACCCCTGCCCGCTTTCGACGTAAGCCA
>Ga0335072_10015784_pt1 | contig 10716 bp, 9 predicted proteins | sample Lox_Sample_21_FD_206725 | JGI IMG/M metagenome (GOLD analysis project Ga0335072, IMG submission 206725) | Soil microbial communities from Loxahatchee National Wildlife Refuge, Florida, United States - Lox_Sample_2.1 | ecosystem: Environmental > Terrestrial > Soil > Wetlands | place: USA: Florida... | reverse complement strand
CAGCGCCCCGGTAGAGGACTGCTCCCACAGCGTCACGCCCTGGCCGACGCTGCGGTAGCTGAGCGTGTTGAAGTTCAGCACGGCCTGCTCGCCCTCGCGGAGCGCCTCGTTCCTCGCCTGGGCAACGACGGATGGCCGCGGCGCGGTGAGCCAGGACTCGCCCTCCCATGCCGCGAAAACCACGGCCACGGCTAGCAGCACGCAGGAGGTGACCAGCAGCGGGCTGTGCCGCCAGCCAGCCGGGGGCAGCTTCGCCGTCACGCTAGTCATCCGCACCTCCGCCTGCCGGGTGGCACCCCGCAGGGATTCCGTCATCGTAAGCACCCGCGGCGGTCCTCACGGCGCGACACCGAGAAGCTGCGCCATTCCCGGCTCCGCGGCGGGCGGTACGCCGCCGCCGCCCGGCGCGTTCGCGGACCCGCGGACATCGACGCCGCTGCTGGCTGGCTTCGCGCAGTAGGCGCCGGTGTTCAGCGGCGCGTCTGGCGAGGTGTTAAGCCCGTTCAGGAAAGTCGTGCCGCCGTAGCCCGCCGTGCACGGCAGCGGGTTGAAGAAGGTGAGCGCCAGTCCGAAGGTGGCACCCTTCGAGGTCACCGCGGTGGAGCCGACGGACACCGCGGCGGGCAGTGCGGACAGCAGCTCGTCCAGATCCGCGCCCCTGGTCAGGGTGACCTCCGAGGTGGTCAGGAGGTTGGCGATCAGATCGCCGAGGCCGGGGTTGGTCTCAGCGAGCAGGTCAGCTATCTGCGCCGCGGCCTGCGGGCCGGCGATCACGAGTTTGCGGATACTCGCGTTCGACTTGTCGAGCTGCCTGGCAAGCAGCAGCAGGTTCTGGCTGAACGAGTCGAGTTCGCTGCTCTCCGCGACTTGCGTGTCAATGACCTCCTGACTGTCCCTGATCAGCGTCGTGGTCTGCCGCAGCGTCGCGTTAGCCGCGTGGATAAGGGCCGCGTTCCCCGCCACGATGTTCGCGACGTTGCCGCCCTGACCGCCGAAGCCGGCGGCCAGCTCGTCAGTCAGCTCGCGCAGCGATGACAGCGGCAACGAGGTCGCAAGCGTATTTACGCTGTTCAACAAGCTCGTGACCGGGATCGGCAGCTCGGTGTCCCGCTCCGGGATGACGCTGTCCGAGTGCAGGTACGGACCGGCCGGCGCCTGCGGGCGGAGGTCCACGTACTGCTCGCCGACCGCGGACAGGTCGGCGACCCCAGCGTCGAGCCTGGCCGGGATGAGCGGCGCCGAGTCACTGATATCCAGGTCGACCTCGATGCCGTTGCCGGTCAGTCGCATCGCACCTACCCGGCCCACCGGCACTCCGCGGTATGTCACGTCGGCGTCGGAGTAGATCCCGCCGCCGTTGGCCAGGTCCAGCCGGACCACGTAGTAGCCACGCAAGCCGAGGAAGCGGCCAAGGTCGGCGTAGTGGATGCCGGTGTAGGCGATGACGAGGATGCCGACCACGGCGAAGACGGCGAGCCTGACCCTGGTGGCCCTGGTGAGCATCAGTGCCTCCTGCTCCGGCGGTGCGGCCGCACCGTGGGAATGACCGTCGTTCCCTTCTTGGCCTCAAGCGACAGGTAGACGTTGAGGTAGTCGCCCTTGACGTCGCTGAGGACCTGGTTAGTAAACGGGTAGGTGAGCAGCACCTGCAATGCCAGCGGCAGGTTCTGGCCGGCATTGGCGAGTTCGCGGAGCGTCGGCGCGAGCTCGCGCAGGTCTGCGACGACATTGGCCTGGCTGGCGCTGATCGTAGACACCGCGACGCCCGACAGCCGGTTCAGCGAGTCGAGCAGGGTGACAAGCTGCCGGCGCTGATCGGCGAGCACGCGAAGGCCGGGGGTCAGATTGTCGAGCGCGCTACCGATCTGCCGGTCCCGTGCGGCGAGCGTCGCCGAGAGTGCCTTCAGGCCGGACAGCGCGGTGAAGATCGCGTGCTTGTGCGCGTTCAGGTTGGTCAGCGTTGTGCGGATCTGCACGAGGAGTGAGCGGATCTGCGGCGCATTGCCGGTCAGGGCAGCGTCGAGCTGGGTCACGATCGTGTGCACCTGGCTGATACCGCCGCCGTTGAGCAGTAGCGAGAGCGCGCCAAGCACCTCCTCGACGGTGGCATTGGCCGTCGTCCGGCTCAGCGGGATCATCGCGTCGTTCGCGAGCCGGCCGGCTGGCGCGACTCCGGGCGGCGTAGACAGCGCGACGTACTGCTCGCCGAGCAAGCTGGACTGGGTGACCTCGGCGATGGCATTGGCCGGCAGCTTGACGCTGCCGTTGACCAGCATCTGGACGTCCGCCGTCCAGCTATGCGGCGGCAGGTAAATCTTCGTCACCCGGCCGACAGCCACGTCGTTGACCATCACCGCCGACTGCGGTACCAGATCGGCCACGTCGGAGAACTGCGCGGTCACCTGGTAGGGATGCGAGCCCAGGCTGGCGCCGCCAGGCAGCCGGATGCTGTAGATGCCGCTGTACCCGTTCGAGGAACTGCAGCCGGCGATCAGCGCTCCGACCCCGAGAGCTGCTGGCAGCCAGCGCCAGCGCCAGCGGCCGCCAGGACGCCAGCGGTGCCGCTGCGCGGTCACTTCTTGCCCCCGGTCAGCGCGCCTGGCGTGCCGTACACGCTGCCCGCTGAGGGTAGCGGAAGGGGCGGGAGCTGCGACATCTCAGCTGCCGGGACAGCGACCGTGCCGGCCGGCGAGGACGAGTCCAGCAGCGACCCTTTGCCCTGCTCGAATTCGAGCAGATCGCCCCGGCCATCCAGGGTGTGCGTGGTCGTGTTGTAGGCGTTCACCACGTTGTCGGCCGCGAGGGGCGCGACGTCCAGCGCCTCTGCCAGCGACGCACGCTCGGCGACCAGGAGCGAGGTGATCGACGCGAGCTTGTTGACGTTCGCTGCGAGCAGGTTGCGGTTGCTGCCGATGAAGGTCTTGATCTGGCTGAGCGCTGTGGCGAGCTGGCTCAGCGCAGCGGATAGTTCCTGGCGATCGCTGGCCAGGAACGCGGATACCTCACTGAGCTGCTGCTCGGCTTGCTTCACCTGGCCGTTGTTCTGCTTGAGCATCGTGGTGAACTGCTGCAGGTAGGCAACCGAGGCGAAGAGATTTCCGGCAGAGCCGCCGAGCGTCTTGGACAGCCCGCCGAACTCGGTGAGCATCTGCCGGAGGTACGTGCCGTTGCCGTCGAGGTTCTTCGCGCCGGTTTTGATCAGGTCGCTCAGCGCGTCGTGCTTGTTCGCCCCGTTCGGGCCGAGCGCATTCGCGAGTTTGGCCAGGCTGGCGTAGACCTGGTCGACCTCTACCGGCACTGCGGTGCGGCTCTGCGGGATCACGGCTCCGCTGGCCAGCAGCTGGCCGCCGGTGTAGGCCGGAGTGAGCTGAATGTAGCGGTCGGATACCACGCTAGGTGCCAGTACTACAGCATCGACGCGAGCCGGGATCTTGATCCCGGAGTCGATGGTCATGGTGACCTTGACGCTGCTGCCGTCCGGCTGCACGGTGTCGACCGTGCCGACTGGAACGCCGAGTACCCGCACGGTGGACTGCGGGTAGACGCCGATCGTCTCGGCGAAATATGCGGTGATGTGCTTGGCAGGGTGCAGGGACTGGTAAACGAGCAGGCCGCTGGCCACCAGCGCCGCGACCACGAACACCGCTCCAGTGCCCAGCACCCACCGGTCCCGCCTGGTCCGGACCAGCCGGGCCAGTGCCCGCCGAGCGGATGACCCTGGCACGCTTGCAGTCCTCAGCCGCCGCCGCCCAGCAGCGTTCTCCTTGTTCCACGTCAGCATCGCCCTAGTTCCTCGGCTCATGGTTTCGGCGGCTCGCAGCCGGTCGCGGGCGTATTGTGCGGCGCGTCGGTGTGCGTGATGAGGCCGCACAGGTAGACGTCAAACCACCTGCCGTTGCCCACAGCGTTGCCAAGCAACCGGTAGTAGGGGCCCGCCAGCGCGAGCGCCCGCCTGAGGTTGGCTTGATTGCTCTGCAGAACGCTGGTGACCTGGTTCAGTGCCTGCAGGGCCGGGGCGAGTTCGGCCTGGTCGTCGTTCACCAGCCCGGAGACCTGGGCGGCTAGCTCGCGGGTGTCGGTCAGCATCGCGGCGATGGCGTCCTGCCGTTGCCGCAACTCGGCCAGCAGCAGGTTGCCGTCGCCGAGCAGCGCGGCGAACCGGGAGTCCTCGCTGGCCAGCGTGCCAGTGACCTGCTTCGCTCCGGCCAGCAAGCTAGTGACCTCGGTCTGCCGGGAGGCGACGGTGGCCGACAGGGAGGCCAGGCCGCGCAGAGCCTTCCGGACGTAAGGCGGTGTGGTGGCGAACGCATCGGACAGCGTCTGCAGGCTCTGCGCCAGCTGAGCAGTGTTGATCTGATTGATCTGCTGGCCGAGTCCGCTGAACGCCTGCGTCACGTCGTAAGGCGAGGTCGTGCGGGACAGCGGGATCGGCTGCGCCGGACTCTGCGGGACGTTGCCCTTCGGGCTGATTGCCAGGTACTTGTCGCCGAGCAGCGTTTTGATGTCGATCGCCGCGGTGGTGCGGTCACCGACCCACGCGTTCTTGACGTCGAACGTGACCGCCACCTTGTTGCCGTCGAGCGAGACCCCGGTGACCGAGCCAACGGTGACCCCGGCGATCCTGACCTCGTTGCCTGGCTGGAGGCCGGCCGCTTCGGCAAACAGGGCGGTGTACCCGGTGCCGCCGCCGACGATCGGCAGGTCGCCGGAGAAATAGACGAGCAGCGCGATCGCGGTGAGGATGGCGAGCCCGGCGACCGCCACCGCGATCGGGTTGCGCTCCCTGATCGGCCGCATCGGCTTGATGGCTAGGCGCGTCACGACAGGCACCTTGCCGCTGTCAGCGGAACGCCCGGCTTCGTGGTTGCGGGGCCGGCCAGGTGCACGCCGTTGACCGTGGCGTCGCAGAGAAAGAAATTGAGCCAGGACCCGTAGGACGCCATCCGCGCGATGTCGGCCATCTTGACCGGCAGGTCCTGCAGGAACGTGTTCAGCGCGCCGGAGTTGCCGGCGAGATTACTTGAGAGGCGCTGCAACTGGGTGATGTCGGCCTTCAGCGGCGGCCTGGCCACCTGGAGGAGCCCGGCAGTGGCGCTGGTCAGGTTGCCGATCGCGGAGATCGCCTGGCCGATCGGCTGCCGGTTGGCAGCAAGCCCGGACACAAGCTCCTGCAGCGAGGTGATCAGGCCTTTCAGCTCACTGTTCCGCGCGCTGATCGTCGTGACCGCCGAGTTGAGATTGTCGATGACCTGGTCGATGACCTGATCCCTGGTGGCCAGCGAGGAGGTGAGCGAGCCAATCGCGGCGACCAGCGCGGTGATGTTCGGGCTCTCGCCCTGGAATACCTCGATGATGTCGCTGGACAGCCGGTTGACGTCCCCCGGCGACAGCGCCTGGAACAGCGGCTGGAAGCCGTCGAACAGTACCGTCAGGTTGAGCGCGGGCCTGGTCTGCGACAGCGGGATAGTGCTGCCGGCCGCGAGCGTCCGGTCGGCCGGGCCGGTGCCCTGGCCGAGCTCGATATAGCGCTGGCCGACGAGGTTGAGGTAGCGGATCGTCGCGGTCACCGAGACGGGCAGCGGCCGGTCCGGCTGCACGTTGAACCCGACGAGCGCGAGGTGGCGTTGATAAACGCTGAGGGAGGTAACCTGGCCGACCCGCACTCCCGCGATGTCCACATCGCTGCCTACGGTCAGGCCTGTCACGTCGGTGAACACTGCCCGGTAGCTGGTCGTGCCGGACACGCCCGCGGAGACGATGGATAGGGCGAGCAGGGCCGTGATTACTACCGTGATGACGACGAAGATGGCCGACTTGATGAGCGGCGCGCCGATGCCCGTGCGCTTCATGCGCTTACCCGACCCGCACCGTGGCGCCGCGATACAGCGGCGCCGTCAGCAGGCTTGCCCAGGCCGGGATCGACGCGGTCGGCCGGCCGAGAGCCAGCGCGTCCAGCTCCCTGACGAGGGCGGCCTCGCCTGGCGAACCGGCCAGGCCGGCCGGCCCGGTGCCGGTCAGCGACGCGGTGTCAGCGGCGGCTTTCCTGACCTTGCCCGTGCTTGATTTACCCGTGCCCGACTTGCCGGCTGAGGACTGGCGTACCCCGTCGCTCAGATGGACGCCGGTAAACGGGACGGAGTAGCAGCGCGGTCCGAGGTTGTCGCCGTACACCGGAGCATCGACGCGGGGCAGATACGCGCCCGTCGACGACGCAGGCTCGATGACGACGTGCACGTGCAGTCCCGCCTCGTTGGTGCCCGCGCCGAGTGCCTTGTTCATCGCGGGCACGAAGTCAGTGAGCTGTTGCAGCACGCACGGGAACTCCGGCGCATACCTGGCCAGGATGTGCAGAGTGGACAGGCTGTCGGCGGAGAGCATGATCGCGTTCGCCGAGTTCGCGTTCAGGAAGGCGGTCAGGTCGTCGGACGAGGTGGTGAGGTTGGCCAGCAACGCGTCGAAGTTCACGTGCTGGTTCGCTAGCGTCCGGCCGGTGACGCCGAAGTCGTTCAGTGCCTGCACGATGTCCGGCGCTGCCTTGTTATAGGTCCTGGCGAGGGCGGCCAGCTTCGTGATGTCGGTATCGATTTGCGGCAGCTGCGGGTTCAGCTTCTCCAGGTAGGAGTTGAGTGTCACGAGAGCCTGGCCGAGTTCGTGACCCTGGCCTTGCAGGCCCTGCGCGATCGCGGTCAGGGCCATCGACAGCTTGTCCGGCTGCGTTGCGGCGAGCATCGGCAGCAGGTTGCCGAGTACCTGGTCAAGCTCGATGGCATCAGCGGACCTGTCCTGCTGGATGACGCTCCCGCTGGTCAGCCGCGCGGCGGTCGGCGCCTGCGGCAGGATCAGGTCCACGTAGCGCTCGCCGAACAGGGTCGTCGGCAGCATCTGGGCCGAGACGTTGGCAGGCAGCATCGGCAGCTGGCTTGGCTCGATGGCGAGTTCGAGCCGCGCCCCGGTGCCCTCCGCGGTGATCTGCCGAACTTCGCCGACCTGCACGCCGCGTACCATCACCTGGGCGCCGGGGTGCATCTCGTTTCCCGCGCTGCTGGTGTAAAGCGTGACCATGGCGACCGAAGCGAACTTCTTCTGGTACACGGCTACCGATAGCCACACCAGGAGGGCCAGCACAAGCAGGAAGGCCACGCCGCCCAGCCGGCGGCGCGCCTTCGTACCTGAGGGCGTCATCCGGCTACCCGCACCGTCGTGGTGGCGCCCCAGATGGCCAGGCTCATGAAGAAGTCGATGATGTTGATCATCACGATCGCGGTCCGTACTGCCCGGCCCACCGCGACTCCGACACCCGCCGGGCCGCCCTTCGCGCGGTAGCCGTAATAACAGTGGACAAGGATCACTACGACGCTGAAGATCAGCACCTTGACGAAGGACCACAGCACGTCCACTGGCGACAGGAACGACCCGAAATAGTGCTGGTAGGTGCCGCGAGACTGGCCTTCGAAATAGACGGTGACGAGTTCCGAGCCGATGTAAGAGCTGACCAGGCCGAGCGCGTACAGCGGGATGATCGCGATCGCGCCGGCGATGATGCGGGTGGTGACCAGGTAGGGAAGGCTGGGCACGCCCATCCCTTCGAGCGCGTCCACCTCTTCGTTTATCCGCATCGAGCCGAGCTGGGCAGTGAAACCGGCGCCCACGGTGGCTGACAGCGCGAGCCCGGCGACGAGCGGCGCGATCTCGCGGGTGTTGAAGTATGCCGAGACGAATCCGGTGAACGCGGATGCCCCGATCTGGTTCAGCGCGGCATACCCTTGCAGGCCCACGACCGTACCGGTGAACAGCGTCATGCCGACCATGACGCCGACGGTGCCGCCGATAAGCGCGAGGGCGCCGCTGCCGAATGCCACGTCAGCGAGCAGGCGCAGGATCTCGCGGAAGTAGCGCCGGATGGCGCGCGGCGTCCAGGCCAGGGCCCTGACGTAGAAGGCAAGCTGGTCGCCGAGCAGGTCTAGCCAGGACAGCCAGCGATCGAGCTGCACGCCTGCCCGCGCGCCGCTCCCGCGCGGCTCCGGCTCGGCTGGCGTGGTTCCGGTAACCGGCGGCTTGCCGATCGCGGGCGGCTGGCCAGTGGTCGTCATCGGCTCATCCTCCCTTCGGCGGCACGATCTTCAGGTAGATCGCGGTCAGCACGAGATTCACGAAGAAGAGGAGCAGGAACGCGATCACTACGGACTGGTTGACTGCGTCCCCGACGCCCTTGGGGCCGGGTCGCGGGTTGAGCCCGCGGTGCGCTGCCACCGTCGCGGCGATGAATCCAAAGATCAGCGCCTTGATCTCGCTGATGTACAGATCGGGAAGCTGAGCCAGCGAGGAGAAGCTGGCAAGGAACGAGCCGGGCGTCCCGTGCTGGAGGTAGACGAAAAAGAGGTAGCCGCCAAGGACACCGACGACAGAGACGAGGCCGTTCAGCAGCACCGCGACGCCGGAGGCCGCCAGCACGCGCGGGACAATCAGGCGCTGAATCGGGGAGACGCCCATCACCTCCATGGCGTCCATCTCTTCCCTGATCGTGCGGGCGCCGATGTCCGCGCAAATCGCCGAGCCGCCGGCGCCGGCGATCAGCAAGGCCACGATGAGCGGACTGGCCTGCTGCACCACCGCCAGTACGCTCGCGGCGCCGGTAAACGACTCGGCGCCTAGTTGCTGCGTCAGCGAGCCGACCTGGAGCGTGATCACTGCACCGAATGGGATCGACACGAGCATGCACGGCAGAATCGTCACGCTCGCGATGAACCAGAACTGCTCGATTAGTTCGCGCACCTGGAACGGCCGCCGGAAGCTGAGCGAGAGCACGCTGGCTGCGAGCGCGAACAGGTTGCCGGTCTGGCGCAGCGCCCCGGCACCAGGTACGGGGCTGTGCTCGCTGGTCACGATCGCCGACCTCCAGGCCAGTGGGCGGGCCAGCCACCCTCGCGTTCCGGCGCTTGCCCGGACTCCTCGGCGTTCGTGGCGCCGAACGCCTCGGCTGCTCGCTCGACTGGCGCATCGAGTGCAGTGTCGTCAGGGCTGGCGGGTTTGCCGCGCTGGTCGGCCGGCAGACTGGCGAGTATTGCCTGCTGCGCCGGAACAGGCAGGGTGGCGAGCATGCTGACCACGCGGGAGGTGCGGCGCCCCACCGCCTGCCGCTCCGGCAGGCCAGGCGTCGGCGTCAGCTGTGGCACCAGCGCCGGCGGCTGGGCGCCGGCACCATTGGGGTCGCTGCCAGCCTGCTGCATTTCCAGCGCCAGCGTGGCTTCGTCCTTCTCTTCCGACATGCCGATAGGACCCACGCGGCGGCCGTTGACGAACTGCGTGATAACCGGGTGATCGCTGGTCAGCAGCACCTCGCGGGGACCGAACATGACCAGGTTGCCGCGGAAGAGCATGCCGATGTTGTCCGGCACGGTCCGGGCGATCTGGATGTCGTGCGTGACGATGAGCATCGTCGCGTCGATCTCGGCGTTGAGGTCGATCAGCAACTGCGAGAGGTACGCGGTCCGGACCGGATCGAGGCCAGAGTCTGGCTCGTCGCACAGGATGATCTGCGGGTCAAGCACGAGCGCGCGGGCAAGCCCGGCCCGCTTGCGCATCCCGCCGGATATCTCGCCGGGATATTTGTGGCCCGCGTCGGCCAGCCCGACCATGTCCATCTTCTCGAGTACCACGCGGCGGATCTCGGCCTCGGTCAGCTTCGTGTGCTCCCGCAGCGGGAATGCCACGTTGTCGAACAGGTTGAGCGAGCCGAACAGCGCGCCGTCCTGGAACATCACCCCGAACAGCTTGCGTACCTGGTAAAGCTGGCGCTCCGAGCAGGAGACCGTGTCGATGCCATCGACCAGGACGCGGCCGCGGTCGGGCCGGACCAGGCCGACCAGCGACTTCAGGAACACGGTCTTCCCGGTGCCAGAAGGACCCAGCATGACGCTTACCTCGCCGGCCGGGAGTGACAGCGAGACGTCGCTCCAGACGACGTGTCGCCCGAACGACTTGGTCAGTCCGTCGACGACGACCTCGATGCCCATCTCACCTCCCTGGCTGGCGACGGGTCCGGCGCGTCATACCGGGACGAGATAGCCAGTATCGGCCAACAAGCATCAGCTGACCTTCGCTTTGCCCAGCTTGAGGGCAATGGTGTTACCGCCGCCAGGGATGGTGGCGTTTATCAGCGTTCTGGCAATCAGCCCGCAGCCGGAGAAATCTCCGATCGTGTAGCTGCCGGCGAGCTTTCCGCCCTCCAGGACGTTGAAGCCGGCCTGGCTGGCCAGCCGTACCACGACCGCGTCTTTGGTCTGGCAGGAGTTCCCAACCGGAAGGTTCAGGCCGCCCACCGTGAGGCTAACGATCCGCAGCGTGATCTTCGACTTGGTCCGCACCTTGCCGGTCACCGTATTCAGCTTGCCGGTGGTCGGGCCGTCGTTGATGAACTGCGTGGTCGCGGTAACCGGGATCTGGATGATGCCGACGCCTTCCGTGAAGGACGCCGTCGCGTCGGGCAGTGACAGGCTGGCCGTCAGCTTGCCGGTCTTGAGGTCCACCGTGCTGCGCAGCGTGCCGGGTCCGAGGTTGATGGTGAAGTTCGGCGCCTTGATGTAGGTGCTACCGGTGACTTTGTATTTGGCGTGCACCTTGGCGGCTGCCGACGTGGTGTTCGCCGACGCTGGGCCGGCGGCTGTGGCCAGTGTCGCGCCGGCGGCCACGACGGTTGCTGCTGCGGCCGCCAGCCGC
>Ga0335072_10015783_pt1 | contig 10717 bp, 6 predicted proteins | sample Lox_Sample_21_FD_206725 | JGI IMG/M metagenome (GOLD analysis project Ga0335072, IMG submission 206725) | Soil microbial communities from Loxahatchee National Wildlife Refuge, Florida, United States - Lox_Sample_2.1 | ecosystem: Environmental > Terrestrial > Soil > Wetlands | place: USA: Florida... | reverse complement strand
TGATCGTTTCAAAAATGCTGGCGTGCTTTACCCTGGCGAAATTGTTGAAGATTTCTGCCTTTTTGCTGAGGGCCGTATGCGCGGCTACCGCTTTACTGGAAAGTGGAATCGCACCCGTGGTTCGCAGATACTCTGGGAACACGAAGCGAAGCAGTCCGCCTTCGAGCCGCAGCAGCGCGACTTCGGTGTACTGCACACGAAAAATCTTGGCCATGACCATGCACAGGTCCAGCGCCGAAACACCCTGGCCCAGGACCGATCCCAGGGGCAGCAAATGCTCGGGAAGAACGATTTCTTCCATCATCGCCTGATCGTTGTTTTGGGTCATAGTCGCCCACTATCTCCATACTGCGGGAGGAACATAAACTCTATCGCACTTTGCGCACCATTCGGTACTCCCCAAAGTAACCGAGGCCTGCCGAGTAAGCCGTTTGTTTTCAGTAGAAAGATGCCACGGGGTGCCATGAGCGCAGAGGGTAATCGCCCGTTCGATAAGCCGCAAACCATCATGGCGCTGACACTTTCTGTCATTGCACCGAGGGCGGAGCACTTGGTCGTGGGTCTTTCTGTCGCCACGCTTTCCTTTCCATTGAAAAACTCATTACACTTGCGTGCATATGAACCCTCCAACGCAACCCAACGTGAAGCTAGAGACGGCTGCCGACTATCGTGAGAACTATGCCAACAGCGTGCAGATGCGCGTGAATATCTGGGACTTCTTTCTTGTCTTCGGAACGCTGCAACAGCAGAGCGAGAGCCATGTGGAGATCAAAAATTTTCAGGGCATTTATCTCAGCCCGCAGCAGGCGAAGGCGCTGCTGGGACTTCTGCAGCAAAATGTGGCGGGATACGAGAGCGCCTTTGGCGAGATTAAGCTTGATCCGCGGATGGCGCCGCAAGGGCCGGTGCATTAGGGAACGCGAGCTACTGATCGGACTGCATATCGAATCAGCTTCGGGGGCGAGACGCCCCCGCGACAGCCGGCAAGATGCCGGCGGTACGGTTGGCGGGTAGAATGTCCTCTCTCATGCGATTGCGCCCGCATCCGGCTCTGGTGTTCCTGGCCATCTTTGTCCCGATTTTTTTGCTGCACGCACCGCTGCTGCAGCTTCCTTATTTTTGGGATGAGGCGGGATACTACGTTCCCGCCGCACGGGATCTTCTGCTTACCGGGAGTTTGATTCCCCATACGAGCGTGTCGAACGCGCACCCGCCGCTGGTGATGGCGTGGGTCGCGTTGTGGTGGAAGGTGGCGGGCTTTGCGCCGTTGGTGACGCGATCGGCCATGCTGGTGGTGGCTGCGTTTTCGCTGCTGGGCCTGTTTCGTCTGGCGGAGCGGGCCGCCAATACGGAAGTCGCGATCGCTTCGACGTTGTGCACGGCGCTGTATCCGGTATTTTTCGCCCAGAGTTCGCTGGCGCAGGTGGATCTCGCGGCGGCGGGGCTTACGTTCTGGGGATTGTGTGCGTACTTGGAAGACCGGCCGGTTGCGGTGGGGATTTGGTTTTCGCTGGCGGCCCTCGCGAAGGAGACGGCGATTCTTGCGCCCGTGGGATTGGCAGCGTGGGAGATATTACTCTTTGCTTCCGGGCGTCTCAGATCCTCTTGGGCTCAAAGACTGTCGAGCATCGCTCGAGCGGATAGCGCCGCTCGGTCCGCGCTGCCCGGGCTCCCACGTCTCGCAAAATCGGCGAGACGTGGGGCATCCCACGTTGTTGCCTTGCTCGTGCCGGTTATTCCACTGGCGATTTGGTATGCGTATCACTACACGCGCACGGGATATGTTTTCGGCAACCCGGAATTCTTTCGCTACAACGTAGCCGCGACGATGAATCCCTGGCGGTTCTTGCTGGCGCTGTTATTTCGGTTGTGGCAGGTCTTCGGCTACATGCATCTCTGGGTGCTGACGATCGGGATGCTGCTGGCCATGCTGTTGCCGCCGGTGCGCGATAGAGAAGGCGAACGCGCCCGTATCGCGATTCCGGTCCAGATGATCTTTCTTGTGGTTGTGGCCGCGTACGTGGTGGCGATGGCGCTGATCGGAGGTGCGGTGCTGGCGCGCTATATGCTGCCGGCGGTACCTCTTGTGATTGTGGTTGCGGTCTCGACACTGCGACGACGGCTTCGATACTGGCCGGCGGCCGTCGCTCTGGTGGGCGTTGCGTTTATTGCGGGATGGTTCTGGAATCCTCCATATGGATTTTCGCCGGAAGACAATCTCGCGTACCGCGATTTCGTGGTGCTGCATCAGGACGGGGAGCGCTTTCTGGAGGCTCGCTATCCGATGGCGCATGTACTGACGGCATGGCCTGCGTCCAATGAATTGACGACCCCGTGGCTGGGGTACGTAACGCGTCCCGTGCAGGTGGTGCAGATTGAAGATTTTTCGCTGGATGAAGTGCTGTCGGCGGCTGAGGTTCGTTCGCAGTTCGATGTTGCTTTCGTGTTCTCGACGAAATATGAACCTGCGCACCCGTTGCTGGAGCGGTGGGGAGCGTGGACGGGATTGAAGCAGAGATTCTTCGGCTATCATCACGATCTGCCTCCGGCTGCTGCGGCGCGGATTCTCGGAGGACACATCGTGTTTTTGGAAGAGCGGAAGGGGCAGTGGGTCGCGGTGATTGAGCTGGAGAAAGGGGAAGAGGTAGACGCGAAAGTTTCCTCTATCTACAATCGCAGCCGGTGAAGCCATCGGGCACAAGTCGAGCCCTCGCCTTTTCTATTGTCATCGCTGGAATTCTGACGTTCTTTTTCCCTTTCGTTAGGACTGACCCGCCCGTTGCAGGTTTGGCCCGCTGGTCATGTCTCGATATTGTGTCGCAGATGTACAACGGACTCTTGCCTCGCCCGATTTGCGAGCGATGTGGCGAGCCGGCAGTAAGGGTTTTCTTCGCCCTGCCGCTCACGGTTACCCTGGAATATGTTCTCCTGATTGTCGCGCTCTTAGTCCTCTTGTCAGCTAAGCCCGCGAAGATACTGTACGGGATCGTTCTCTTTGGTGTGTACCTCTTCCTGAGAGGCGAATGGGGGATCGCGACACGATGGGAATTCGAGGAAACTTTTTTCGGCATTTCGCGCCGGGGACACGTGCACTACAGCGGGCTTCTGGTCGTGCATCTCGTTGTGATGGGTGCTCTCTTTCTTGCCTGTCTGGATTTGCGCGACGAAGAATCCACACAAATGGCTAAGCCGATCAGCCAATCTTCTATCGAGTCTCAGGAGTCGCTAGTTGTCGATGCTGAGATCGTTCGAGAAAACGAGAATGTTCGCGAGACGCAGCACAATCTTCCACATCAAGACGAGTAGAGCCTCCCGCCGTCCGAATCGGTTGTTGCTACTTCTGCATCAAGTGGCACGAGTGCGTTTTGATCACCAGCCACACTTCTTTGCCGGGTTCGAGTTGCAGGGAATCGCGGGCGGCGAGGGTGAGGTGGACTTCCATCTCGACGCGGCACTTTACGCGCGCGGTGACGATTACGTCGCGTCGCTCAAGGGATGTGATGCGGCCCGGAATTACGTTGCGGGCGCTTAGTCCGACCGGCGGGATTGTTGCCAGCAGGATGTCGCCCGCGCGGATGCCGACGCGCAGAGACGATCCCACGCCCCCTCGCACCAGCGGGGTTTCGAGCAGCATGGGGCCGCCGTCGCCGTCGACGCGGCAGGTCATGGTGCCGCGCTCGGGGCTGATCGCGTCGACGACGGCGTCGAAGACATTTTCTATACCGACCAACTGGGCAACGGTTTCCTGGTGCGGAGCTTCGATCACTTCGTGCGGCGTGCCTTGGGCCACGATGCGTCCAGCGTCGAGAACGATGACACGCTCGCCCAGGGCAAAGACTTCTTCGCGGCTGTGCGTAACGTACAAGATCGGAATGCGGTGAGCGCGATTCCATTCGCGGAGGTCGTCGATGATTTTCGTTTTCGTCGCCGCGTCGAGGGCCGCCAGCGGTTCGTCAAGCAGCAGGACGTCAGGGTCAGTTACGAGAGTTCGCGCCAGAGCTGTGCGCTGGCTCTCACCTCCGGAAATCCGCCGGGCGCTCTGGTGGGCGAGGTGGGCAATGCGAAATGCCTGAAGAATCGCAGAGGCTCGGGTGGAGCGCTCGGCGTGAGGCAGGTGCGCGAGGCCGTATTCGACGTTCTGTTGGACCGTCAGGTGGGGAAAGAGAGCGAGAGTCTGAAAGACGTATCCGACGCGACGCTTCGCAACAGCGAGGTGGATGTTCTGCGTCGAATCGAATAAGACGCGGTTGCCGATTGCGAGGCGTCCGGAGTCCGGTTGTGATAGTCCGGCGACGCAGTCGAGTAGCGTTGTTTTGCCGGCTCCGGACGGGCCGAACAGGATGGTGAATCCGGGGGCCGTGTGGAAGGCGACTTCCAACGTAAATGCGCGTCCTTCGGCTGTGTGCTGCTTCGAGAATCGAGCATCGAGCGCGGGACGCTCACCGCCAGCAAGAGGCTCTACTGGCGAGTCAGCGGACGGTGCGTCTACGGCGCGCGTTTGGTTCATCGGAGGTTTCTGGCGAGGCCGAGCGACCACGCCCTCCGATTCAGGCTATACACAGTGGCTAGCACGGCAAAGCAGAGAACGAGAAGCAACAGGGCGGTGGCGTTTGCTCCGGCGTAATCGGAGGCTTGGACGCGGTCGTAGATGTCGATGGATACCGTGCGGGTGACGCCTGGAATATTTCCGCCGACCATCAGGACTACGCCGAATTCTCCCATGGTGTGCGCGAAGCTGAGCGCAATGCCGGTAATCAATCCTGGGACGGACAGAGGCATGACTACACGAAAAAAAGTTCGGAGCGGGGAAGCGCCCAATGTGGCTGAAGCGAACATCAGCTTGCGGTCGACTCCGGCAAACGATGCGGCGAATGGCTGCACGGCGAATGGAAGACTGTAGAGGATGGAGCCGATTACCAATCCGCTAAATGTGAATGCCAGCGTGTGTCCGGTGAGAGAGATCCACCAGCGTCCGAGAGGGCTGCGCGGTCCGAGTGCCACGAGGACGTAGAATCCCAGCACGGTCGGAGGAAGGACAATCGGCAACGCGACGACAGCCTCCACCAGAAATTTCCAGCGCCAGCGAGAGAAGGCAGTCCAGTAGGCGATGGGCAGACCAAGCACGAGCAACGCGGCCGACACGGTGGCCGCGAGTTGCAGCGTTAGGCGGAATGTCTGCCAGTCGATATTCATGTCAAACAATTGTTACTTACTTACTTACTTACTTACTTACTTATTCCCGCGGCGGGGACGAGACGTCCCCGCGACAGTCGGCGGGACGCCGGCGCTACGGGCATTCAATTACGGTAGCGTGAAGCCGTACTTTCTCAACAATTCGGATACTTCTTTCGTTTTGATGTATTGCAGAAATTCCACGGCCTCCTTCTTATGGGCTGAGTGCGAGATTACGACTACGCCCTGCGCGAGCGGAGGATAGGCATCGGAAGGAACTTCCCAGTACTTGCCTTTGCCCTGCATCGAAGGGGCGATCGCGTGCGCCAACGCTACGAAACCGACCTGGGCGTTGCCTGACTCCGCGAACTGCGCTGCCTGTGACACATTCTCGCCCAGCACCAGCCGGCTCGAGACCTGATCGTACAGTTCATAGTGCTTCAACGTCGCGACCGCGGCCCGACCGTACGGGGCATGCTGCGGATTTGCGATTGCGATTTTCTTCACCAACGGATCGAGGAGAACCTGGATGCCCTTGTGCTCCACGTCAAGCGGAGAATCCGCGGGAACCCACAGCACAACCTTCCCAACCGCGTATTCGTAGGGGCTGGGACCTTCGGCTTGGCCGGCGGCGATCAGTTGGCGCGGGTAGTCCATGTCAGCGGAGAAGAAGAGATCGAAGGGCGCTCCATTCTGAATCTGTTGCGTGAGCGCGCCGGAGGCTCCGAAAGAAAGCTTCACGGTTGTGCCAGTCTTCTTCTCGTAGTTGTCGGCAACCTCATTCAACACGATGCTCAAGTCTGCCGCAGCCGCCACGACTAGTTCGGTAGCGTTCTTCTGCTGCGGCCACGCTGGCGCCGAGGCTAAAAGAAAACTTGCCACGACCAAGACCCACGAAAAAACCTTCACAGTTTTCATCGTCATCATGATCTTTCCCGGACGACGTCCTCTTTGCGCGTCAGAATCCTTCAGAGGCTTAGAAAGACAGATTGTACAGGCGGCAGGCACTGCAAGACGTTCTCGGGCCCTCAGCGCTTTTCCCAAAGTGGGCCAAGTGAGGCCGCCGGTAGCGCTTTTGCGTTGATTCGTTCTCGCCTGCTTCCGATACTGGCAGGTGAGCGCCATCATGCCGACCGGCCGTTCGTATTTCTTTCTGCGGGTGTCTGTACTCGTTCTTGCTTGCCTTTCCGCAGTTTCAATCGTTCAAGCTCAAGGCGCTAGGCAGACGGAGCCCGACGCCTCGGTTTCCGATCCGGACGCCGACCATATTAAAGAGCGTAACGAATGGTTTTTCCGTGGGAGGATCGTTCCCGGAAAACCATCTGCGGAATTGCGCCGGCGTGCGTATCAAGGAAAACTCAGATTGCGCGCACAACGCGCGGCTGCTCTTGCTTCGCCCAATGGACTGGGCTTGCTCTCGTCAGGCACGTGGGTTCCGTTAGGCCCGGTTCCACTGGCCTCCGATGCTACCGGGAATGGCACGCAAGATTATCACCAGGTCTCGGGACGGGCGACGGCCGTCGCTATCGATCCCGCCGACCCCAGCGGGAATACCGTCTACATTGGAGGCGCACAGAGCGGAGTATGGAAGTCCACAAATGCGGCGAATGGAAATGCCAACAACGTCGCCTGGACTCCGATGAGCGACGATGCGGCCACGCTCTCAATCGGCGCGATCGCCATTCAGCCGGGCAATAGCGATCCCGCAAAAACGGTGATTCTCGCCGCTACAGGCGAGGCCAACAACGCGGGAGATTCATATTTCGGATTGGGGATTCTGCGGTCGGCCGACGCGGGGAATACCTGGACTCTGATTCCGAACGCCAACAGCGGTGCTCTTTCGTTCAGCGGACTCGGTGGAACGCGCATGGCATTCAGCATGGCCAGTGGACACATGAGCACGGTGGTTGCCGCCATGGCGACTTCTTCGGAGGGATTGGTAGATGGGGCTGTCAACGCCAACACGACTCGCGGCCTCTACACTTCGCTCAACGCGGGCCAGAGTTGGACTTACGACGCGCTCTCCGATCCCGGAGGCGCGACCGATGCGACGTCGGCAACGTCGGTGGTCTACAACGCAAATGCAGGATTATTTTTCGCTGCGGTGCGATATCACGGATTTTATTCGTCTCCCGACGGGGTCACGTGGACTCGTCTTTCGGCGCAGCCGGGCGGCACGCTGCTGAATGCTACGGTGTGTCCGCCGCAATCCACCTCGAACAATTATGGGTGTCCGCTCTATCGAGGCGAGATCACGGTAGTGCCGGGGCGCAACGAGATGTACGTGTGGTTTGTTTCCTTTTCTTCGACTGGCAGCGTCGTCGATGGCGGCATCTGGCAGAGCGTGAACGGAGGGGCATCTTGGAATTCGATCTCAGACTCGGGCATTACGAATTGTGGCGACTTCGAAGGCTGCGGTGTAGAGCAAGGTTCGTATAACCTCGAACTGCTTGCAATGCCCAACGCGTCGGGCACGGATTTGTATGCAGGGGCGATCAATCTCTATAAGTGTGCGATCAATTCCCAGAATCCAACGTGCACGGCTTCGCCGTTCATGAACCTTACGCATGTGTACGGATGCGATCCGATTGGAGCTCCGGCGCACGTGCATCCAGATCAGCACGCGTTGGCGTATGTGGTCCCCGGAACCGGCACCGACTCAGGGAATGCGCTGTTGTACTTCGCGAACGATGGCGGTATTTATCGCTCTTTGAACGGATTTCTCGGGCTCAACACCGGTTCGTGCTCGGGTACAAACCAGTTCGATGATCTCAACCAGAATCTGGGATCCATGACCCAGTTTGTCAGCTTTTCGCAGCATCCGACGGATCCTCAAACGCTGCTCGGCGGCGCACAGGATAATGGATCGCCCGCCACCAACCAGGCGACCGTAACTCTAGGCTGGCTCAATGTGCTGGGTGGCGATGGCGGGTACAACGCGATCGATCCGAACCCGCCTTATCATTTCTATTCGTCGAATCCCGATGTTCCTCCTGGAGGGCTCGGGGTTCAAGTCTGCTCTAATGGGGCAAATTGCAATAACGGCAGCTTCTCGTTTGTGGTCACCAGCAGCGCCATCGGCGGCGATGATGGTGGATTTTATTTTCCCTACATCCTCGACCCGCGATCGTACACGGCGTTGGTTGTGGGGACATGCCGAGTGTGGCGCGGTCCGCGTGCTGGTGGGGCGTACACCGTATTGAGTCCGAACTTCGATACTCTGAGCGCGGGAATCTGCTCTGGAAGTGAAGTGAACCAGGTGCGCGCGCTGGCGGCCGGAGGTCCGACGGACAACTACGGTTCGCAGGTGATCTACGCCACGACCAGCGGGCTTGGGCCGCTCGATGGTCCTCTCTCAACCCCGGTGGGCGGCCGTGTTTGGAACACAACGAATGCCACGGCCGGAGCCAGCAACTTCTCCGACGTGACTAATAACGGGCCGCAGGGCAATATCAATCCGAATCAATTTCCGGTGTCGAGTGTGGCGATCGATCCGGCGGATTCTACCGGAGCCACTGCCTACGTGACGGTGATGGGTTTCACTAGCGGACCGGGCCACGTTTGGAAAACTACGAACGCCGGCGCAAGCTGGACCGACTTTACGGCCAATCTTCCGGATGCGCCGGTGAATGTCGTGGTGGTGGATCCGACGCAGCCGCAGGTTTACGTTGGGACCGATGTCGGTGTGTTCGCCAGTTCGACTGCGTCGCCCAGTTGGGTCGAATTGGGTCCGAATCCGAGCACGAATCAGAATGGATTCCTGCCCGACGTTGCCGTCACGGGGCTAGCCCTTTTTAATTCAGGGGGCCAGGACTTGCTGCGCGCTTCCACTTACGGGCGCGGAATCTGGCAGTTCAATCTCGTAATCACACCAGATTTTCAGGTGTCAGTGTCCAACTCTCCGCTAACGATTCTCTCAGGACAGACGGCACAGGTCAGCGGCACGGCCAGTGCCGTGAACGGGTATACGAGCACTGTGACTCTGAGTTGTATTGCTGGTACGACGGCACCACCGAGTACGTGTACTCCCTCGCCATCTACACTGACGCCTGGCACCAAGACGCCGTTCACGGTGACGGTCGGCGGAGCGGTTGCCGATTACAGCTTCAATGTGCAGGCAGCGGGTTCTGACTCGAAACACATCACGCACACGATTCCGGTTACGGTTCACGTGGTCGGCTTCGGTCTGACGACGGCGTCGCCGTCGAGCGTCACAGTGGCACGAGGTGCTACGTCGTCTCCCGTAAATTTTCAGGTCACTGCTGCGGGCTCGTTCAATCAGAGCGTCAGCGTTTCGTGTGCCGTGAACATTCCGAGCGCAACGTGCACGTTGACGCCGGGAAGCACGGTGAATCCGACCTCAACTACTCCCGTGAACATGACGGCAAGCGTCGCTGTTCCGGCGGCGGCTACGGGTGGCAACTATCTGGTGAACATTCAGGCGACGACGGCGGGTGTTTCGGCTGCGCTGACGACTTCGTTCACTCTTGTAGTTACATCGAATCCTGATTTCACTTTGACCGCGCCGCCCGCCTTTCCTGAAGTGAATGCCGGCAGCACTGGCACCAGCGGGCCGATCACGATTACTTCGCAAGACAGTTTCAGCGGTACGGTCACCCTGAGTTGCTCCACCACGACGGGTAGTTGCAGTCTCAACCCCGCATCCGTGAGTTCATTTCCGGCTACGACGAACCTTACGATCAATGGCGTCGGCGTGGCAGCCGGGAGTTATTCTCTTTCGGTGAGTGGATCTTCGGGGTCGACCAACCACTCGATCACGGTGCCGTTCAACGTCGGGGACTATTCGATCTCAGGAACACAGACTCTCTTTCTGGCTCCGGGTGGGCATGGGACTGCGAATCTCACGGTGGCCGCCTCCACTTTCTATACCGGTCAAATCAATACAACGTGCGACGCGAGCGCTCTTGTGGGTGCAACGTGCACTGTCTCGCCAGCGAATCCTGTCGCGGTTGCTATCGGTGGAACGGCTAACTTGACGGCTAACATCAATGTACCCAACAGCGCCGCCACCGGCAGCTATACGATCCAGATAAAAACGCAGGACACGACAGGCTCACCCAGCCATACCTTTTCTGTGTCGTTAACGGTGGGGCAGGATTTTCGCCTTAGCTCGTCGACAGCGAGCCAGACGGTGAATGCGGGCCAGTCGAGCGGACCGTACAATCTTACGATTCAGCCTGTGGGCACGTCATTCAACGGGGCGGTGACGCTCAACTGCGCCAACCTGCCTTCGCTCGCGCTCTGCAGCTTCAATCCTGCTGCGCCCGTGACGCCGGGGGATTCTCCCGTGAACGTCGTGATGACCATCTCAACCACCGCCACGACAACCAGTTCGCTGCGTGCGGGCCGAAGGTCGATTTTCTACGCTGCGTGGTTGCTTCTGCCCGGACTCGCGATATGCTGGGTCGGACTCGGTCGTCGCTCGGCGAATCGCAAACTCTCGCCGCTCGCAGGGAGCACGATTCTGTTCCTGCTGATGCTGGCTTTTACGGCGTGCGGTGGTGTCAGCAGTGGCGGCGGTGGT
>Ga0335072_10015781_pt1 | contig 10717 bp, 3 predicted proteins | sample Lox_Sample_21_FD_206725 | JGI IMG/M metagenome (GOLD analysis project Ga0335072, IMG submission 206725) | Soil microbial communities from Loxahatchee National Wildlife Refuge, Florida, United States - Lox_Sample_2.1 | ecosystem: Environmental > Terrestrial > Soil > Wetlands | place: USA: Florida... | reverse complement strand
CCCGCCCTGGGCCGGAATGCCGCGTACACCGCTGACCCGGTGCCGGTGAACCGCCATCCTGGGGTCCTGTTCACGCCGGAGCACCAGGTGCGTCCCGCCAGAACGGCCCGTTCCCGATGTTGCCACCGCCCCAAGCGAGTTGACCCCGGCCAGCTGGACCCTGATGTCGGGCCATTCCTCGGCCATCCGGGGGAGCCTGAGGGTTTCCTTCCGCTCTCGCAGCAGCTGGTGCGGCTCCACGCAGCCGGTGGCGGGCGGGATCGTCGCCGCCGCCATGGCCAGCGAGGTCTTCAGCAGGGCGGCCATGCCGGCCGCTCCGCGGGTATCGCCAAGGTTGGCGGCGACCGAGCCGAGCGCGCAGCCGTCCGGCGCGCCCGCCCGGCCGGTGCCCGCGCTGTCCGCCCGGTCAAGCACGTCAAGCAGGGCGGCCAGCTCGGCCTGGTCATCGGCGGCGGTCGCGGCCCCGTGCCCCTCGATAAGCTGCACGTCCACAGGGTCGACGCCGGCCCGCAGGTAAGCGGCCCTGATGACCGCCCGCGGGTCCGGGCCATCGGCGGGTCCGCTCCAGCCAGCGATCTCCGCGTAGGCGGGAAGTCCTGCGGCCTGCGCGTCGGCCGCGCGCATCAGCACGACCATCCCGCAGCCCTCGCCCGGCGCGATCCCGGTGGGATTGGCGTCATACACCCGTATGTCTCGCTGCCTGGGGTCGCCGTCCCGGCCGACGGCCACCCCGCCCGCCAGCATCAGGTCAAACTCGCCCCGGGACAGTGCCGCACAGGCCGTCGCCACGGCCCGAAGCGAGCAGCCGATCGCCGTCGCCGCCGTCTCCTCGGGCGACAGCCACTGGCCGGAAGGCACCGGTCCGGCCAGGCCGAGCCGCTGCTCGACCCAGGCGCCGATCGGAGGAACCAGCGGAGCGGGGACCGCCGCTACCGCCGGGCAACTCGCGACGATCACCCCCGACCGGCCCCGGCTGGCCAGCCCGCCGCTGGCCCAGTCGCGGTCGAGCCGGGCGTCCGCTATCGCGGCCGCGGCCGCTTGCGCCGCCAGCGCGTGGCCGGGGCTGATCCCGCCACCGCCGGAGCCATAGCCCAGCTGGAAAAGCCGTCGGCCCGACAGCGTGAGGTCATGGAACGAAAGGGGATCAAAGGCCCCAGGGAAGCGCAGCGCGACGCCCACGATTGCAACCGGTTGCACCGGACTCAAGTTTTCCCCCGAAACGTCCATGTCTCCCCGCTGCTTCAGGAACTCCCGCGGACCCGCGCCGCGCTGTGATTGAGGTTCCGCTGTGCCGGAGAGCAGGCTGAACAGGGGTTACGCGGCACTCATGTGCGGAGTGGGCTCACTGTATTGACGATGAATCACACTGGTCAAGGTACTCGGCGTAACGTCACCATATGCCCGGAAATGTCGCTAGCCTGCTGCCGCTCGATTGCGGTCTGGCATTATCCGCCCAGGTCAGACGGCACGAGTTACCGTCAATAGCCGGGTAACGGCGGGCCGGGGGCCAGGCGGTGGCGCCCGGCGGGAGCGGCCTTCCGCCCCGGGCTCGCGACGGTCGCGGGCGGCCGCGGGTGCCGTTGCGGTATCCTGAAAGCATGCGTTCCGTCCGGCTGCTTCTTACCTAGCCGCGTCGGCCCAGATCTGTCGCCGACGCGGCTGCCTCTCGTGCGCGAGGGGCCTTTGTTGTTTTCGGGGCAGGCACATGTTGTTTCGGGGGCAGGCACAGCGTCCCCGGCGGCAACGCGGCTGCTGACTGGGGCGGGCATCCCCGGCCGGCAGCGGGCGGGCAGGGCCCGCAGAGCATCCGTAGCCGGACTAAATCAATGATGAGGACACGATGACAGCGGCCGAGAACGCCGAGGAGACGCGGGCCTACGACCCCCGCGAGATTCAAGACAAGTGGCAGCAGCGGTGGGATGAGATCACCCCGTTCCTGGCCAGCGATGATCCCGATGACCCGCGTGAGCGGTACTACCTGGTCGACATGTTCCCGTACCCCTCAGGGGACCTGCACATGGGGCACGCCGAGGCCTACGCCATCGGCGACGCGATCGCCAGGTACTGGTTCCTGCGGGGCAAGAACGTGCTGCACCCCATTGGCTGGGACGCATTCGGACTGCCTGCCGAGAACGCCGCTATCAAGCGCAACAGCCACCCGGCCGATTGGACGTACGCGAACATCGAGACCCAGGCGGCGTCGTTTCGCCGGTACGCGGTCTCGTTCGACTGGACCCGGCGACTGGCCACCTGCGAGCCGGAGTACTACCGGTGGAACCAGTGGCTGTTCCTGCGCTTCTACGAGCGCGGGCTGGCCTACCGCAAGGGCGGCTACGTCAACTGGTGCCCCAAGGACCAGACCGTGCTGGCCAACGAGCAGGTCATCGCGGGCCGCTGTGAGCGCTGTGGCACCGAGGTCGTTCGCCGGATACTGACCCAGTGGTACTTCAAGATCACCGAGTACGCCGACCGGCTGCTGGATGAGGCGAAGGCGCTGGAGGGCAACTGGCCCGAGCGGGTCCTGACGATGCAGCGCAACTGGATCGGCCGGTCCGCAGGCGCACAGGTGCACTTCGCGGTCGAAGGGCGCGACCAGCCGGTAACGGTCTTCACGACCCGCCCGGACACGCTGTACGGCGCGACGTTCTTCGTCGTGGCGGCCGACTCGGCGCTGGCCTCCGAGCTGTGCTCGGACGAGCAGCGCGAGCAGTTCGAGACCTACCTGGCCCAGGTCCGCAAGCTGACCGACATCGAGCGGCAGTCCACCGACCGCGAGAAGACCGGCGTCTTCCTGGGCGTGCACGCCATCAACCCGGTCAACGGCGAGCGCATCCCCGTCTGGGCCGCCGACTACGTCCTGCCCGACTACGGAACCGGCGCGATCATGGCCGTGCCCGCCCACGACCAGCGCGACCTGGACTTCGCCAGGAAGTTCGACCTGCCGGTGCGGATCGTCGTGGCGACCGACGCCCCGGACCCGGCGCAGACCGGTGTCGCGACCCCCGGCGACGGCGTGCTGGTCAACTCCGGCCCGCTGGACGGGCTGTCCAAGGCTCCGGCGATCGAAAGGATCGTCGAGATCCTGGCTGACCGCGGCCTGGGCGAGGCGGCCATCTCCTACCGGCTGAGGGACTGGCTGCTGTCACGGCAGCGCTTCTGGGGTACCCCGATCCCGATCATCCACTGCCCGTCCTGCGGCGAGGTGCCGGTCCCGGAAGAGCAGCTGCCGGTCGTCCTGCCCGACCTGCGAGGCTCCGACCTGTCACCCAAGGGCGTGTCGCCGCTGGCGGCCGCCGAGAGCTGGGTGAACGTCGAGTGCCCGAAGTGCGGCGGGGCCGCCAAGCGGGATACCGACACGATGGACACGTTCGTCGACTCGTCCTGGTACCAGTTTAGGTACTGCTCGCCCCACTACGAGGGGGGCCCGTTCCGGCGCGAGGACATCCAGCGGTGGGCCCCGGTCGACCTGTACGTCGGCGGGGTTGAGCACGCCATCCTGCACCTGCTGTACGCGCGGTTCTTCACCAAGGTGCTGCAGGACATGGGGATGCTGGAGTTCGGCGAGCCGTTCACCCGGCTGGTCAACCAGGGCCAGGTCATCAACGGGGGCAAGGCCATGTCCAAGTCCCTGGGCAATGGCGTCGACCTGGGCGAGCAGATCGACCGGTTCGGCGTCGACGCGGTCCGGCTGACGATGATCTTCGCGTCACCGCCCGAGGACGACATCGACTGGGCCGACGTCAACCCGGACGCCATGGTCAGGTTCCTGGGCCGGGTACGGCGGATCGCCGCCGACGTAGCCGCGGCAGGCGGACCAGCGGGGTCAGTCCCAGCCGAGGGCGACGTCGGGCTGCGGCGCGCCACTCACCACGCCATCGACGAGGTCACCCGCCAGGTGGAAGCCCACCACCTGAACGTGGCCGTAGCGCGGCTGATGGAACTGGTCACTGCGACCCGGCGCGCGATCGACTCCGGCCCGGGCGCGGGCGACCCGGCCGTTCGCGAGGCCGCTGAGGCGCTGGCCATCATGGTCTCGCTGTTCGCCCCGTACACCGCCGACGAGTGCTGGGAAGACCTGGGCCGGGCGGCGGCCTCCGGGCCGCGGGCCTCCGTCGCCAGGGCCGACTGGCCGGCCGCTGACCCGGCCCTGCTGGTTCAAGAGACCGTCACCTGCGTCGTGCAGGTCAACGGCAAAGTTCGTGACCGCCTGGAAGTTCCCCCGGCGATCGGCGAGGACGAACTGCGCGAGCAGGCCCTGGCCAGCGCAGGCGTGACCCGCGCCCTGAGCGATGCGGGCGCCATCCAGCGCGTGATCGTCCGCCCGCCGAAACTGGTCAATATCGTCGCCAAGTGAGTTCGGTGACGAGTGGTGTTGCCGTCGGGGGCTTCCGGAGGGAAGTCACCCGGCGCAACGCCGGGCGATTCCGCCGCGTCAGCCCCCGGGGGACGACATCAGCCAGTCTGAGGTGCGCCCTCCGGGATAAGACCCCGCGGAGCACCGCCACGGTGGCCGGAAGGCCACTGAGCAAAGTGCTCCGCGCCCGGGCGGCTCATACTCGTCGCAGTACCGCGACGACCTTGCCGAGGATGCTGGACTCGTCGCCGAGGATCGGCGCGTAGGACGGGTTGTGCGGCATCAGCCACACATGGCCGTCGCTCTTCTTGAACGTCTTGACCGTGGCCTCGCCATCGATCATGGCCGCCACGATGTCGCCATTCAGCGCGTCCGGCTGCTGCCGCACGACCACCCAGTCGCCATCGGCGATCGCGGCATTGATCATCGAGTCACCTGCGACCTTCAGCAGGAACAGCGTGCCCTCGCCGACCAGCTGGCGCGGAAGCGGGAAGACATCCTCAACCGACTGCTCGGCCAGGATGGGACCGCCCGCCGCGATCCGGCCCACGAGCGGGACGTAGATGGCCTCCTGCGAAGGGATGTCGAAGCTGGTCGGCAGCACTGCCTCGGCCTCAGCCTCGCCCTCGCGGCTGCCCGCCTCAGGGCGGATCGGTGAGTGCCCGGGCAGCCGGACCTCCACGGTGCGCGGGCGACCAACGTCGCGGTGCAGGTAGCCCTTCTTCTGCAGGGTGGAAAGCTGGTAGGACACGCTCGACGTGCTAGTGAGGCCGACCGCCTCGCCAATCTCGCGCATCGAAGGCGGATAGCCGCGCTTTTGCACGGAATCGCGAATGACCTGCAGGACCTTGCGCTGCCGCCAGGTCAGCACGTGGTCGGGGTCCGGCTTGTCTGGCGTCTCCACAGCCACGACAGGGACACTGCCCTTGGGCTTGCGGCCAGGCCGGCCCTTAGGCCTGACGGGTACCTCGGGCGCGTCGGCGCGCTCTTCGGTGTCTTCCATCGGGTGAAACCTCCGGGATCACTGTCTTTGCTACGGACGCTGTCGCTTACTGATACGAGACTAACTGTCACACGCGTCAGGGCCAAACATCTGTTCGACGTGTCGCCCAGAATGTCCGGCCCGCGCGGCCTCAAGTTAATGCCGCATCCACCTGTTTTGTTCGATCGAACTACTATACTATCGAACTAGCGTACCATCGAATGAGCGTTTGGTCAGGGAGGCGGACGTGAACGCGACGGTAGCAGAACGGAGCGGCAGAGCGCGGGCAATTCGAAATCAAGGCCCACGACAAACCCAACGCCGCAGGTCACAGACGAATCCCCGAACGCCTCGCCAGCAACTTCCCGGGCCGCAGGCCGGCGCGGCGCCTCGGTCCAATGCCATAACCAGGGGTGCGGCCGGCCCCCGGCCAGCTCAGGAAAGCCCGGCGCAGACGGTAATTCAGGTCGGCGGAAGGCCTCAGGGAAGCGGGCCGGACCGCCGGCCAGCGCACCTTCGCCTGGTGGCCGACCATGGGCGGCTGGTGGGCCCGGTGTTCGAGTCGTTGACGGTGCGACCGGGTCCTGGAACCGTTCTGAACGAAGGCAACGGTGGATCGGCCCGACGGGACAGCCGGGGGGCGGGACCGCGGAGCCGGGTGGCCGCGCGACCAGTTCCCGCGAGCGGGCCAAGGCCAGGCCAGGCGGCCCGGCGGCCGCGCCTGCGGTTGACCAGGCGCGGCCGGCTGGCGATAACCAGCACCGTCGTCCTGCTCGTCGCCGTCGTGTCGATGGTCCTGGCCAGCACGGCCGACGTAGCGGTTCACCTGTGATCCGGGCAGTGACCCCGGGGCCAACAAGGCCAACGGGACTGTCGGGGCCAACGGTGTCAAGGGGACCTAAGTGACGTGGTGACATAGCGGCGGCGGGCGAGCGACGCGCAGGTGACACGCCGGTTGCCAGCGCAAGCCCTGGCTGTGGGCGAATCTTGGATCGACGGCCGTCTTCCGCTTGCGGTAGGCTCTGGTCTGTTCTACGGTTGACCACAACATCTAGTACTTACACCACTGTGGTTCATCCACAACTTGTGGATAACGACGGTGGATAACGGTACAATGAAGAGTACTGACTGACCGTGCCAGGAGGTGATCGCGTGTACTGCCCGTTCTGCCGGCATCCTGACAGCAGGGTCATCGACAGCCGGGTCGCCGATGACGGCACAGCGATCCGCCGGCGTCGGTCCTGCCCGGAGTGCGGTCGTCGTTTCACCACGCAAGAGTCGGTCATCTTGATGGTGGCCAAGCGAAGCGGTGTCACCGAGCCCTTCACCCGGGACAAGATCGTCCGTGGCGTCCAGCGGGCGTGCCAGGGGCGGCCGGTCGACCTCGACCAGCTGGCTCTGCTCGCCCAGCACGTGGAGGAGGCGATCCGGGCGCGCGGCCTCGCGGAGGTGCCGTCCCACGAAGTGGGGCTAGCCATCCTGGGTCCGCTTCGTGACCTGGATGAGGTCGCCTATCTCCGGTTTGCCTCGGTATACCGGGGCTTTGAGTCACTCGACGATTTCGACAAGGAAATCAGCGCGCTCCGGGACCGGCACACGGAGCATGAGGACCGCGCGGTCCCGTCGGCTGGCGGCAAGCCAGCCGGGTAGTGCCCTCGCCCCAGGTGACGGGCACAGCGGGAAGCGATAGCGACAGAACGAAACCGGGCTGTGTAGCAGCGCCGGTGAGCGGAGCCATGCCCGGCTGCGGCATGGATCCGCCGCCGTAAGGCAGCCTTCCCGGGGTGGCCGGGAAGGACGCCTCGCGGCAGGAGATGAGAAGTGATGACAGCGAGCAGGGGGTTAAGGAAGGTCATGACGGAGACGACGAGTGGCCAGGCGGCACGCAAGGGCAAGAAGCCGCGCAAGGGGCTGACCATCCAGCGGATCTACACCAGGCCTGGCGTCCATCCGTACGACGAGGTCAACTGGGAGCGCCGGGACGTCGTGATGACGAACTGGCGGGATGGGTCGATCAACTTCGAGCAGAAGGGCGTCGAATTCCCCGACTTCTGGTCGGTCAACGCCACGAACATCGTGACGACCAAGTACTTCCGCGGTGCGGTGGGGACCCCGCAGCGTGAGTGGTCGCTCAAGCAACTCGTGGACCGCGTCACCAACGTGTACACGCGGACCGGCCGCGAGCACGGCTACTTCGCGACCGACGAGGACGCCGAGATCTTCGACCACGAGCTCAAGTGGGCCCTGATCCACCAGGTCTTCTCGTTCAACTCGCCCGTCTGGTTCAACGTCGGCACCGCGTCACCGCAGCAAGTTTCGGCGTGCTTCATCTTGGCAGTCGATGACACGATGGACTCGATCCTGGAGTGGTACCGGGAAGAGGGCCTGATCTTCAAGGGCGGCTCAGGGGCGGGCGTCAACCTCTCCCGGATCCGGTCAAGCAAGGAGCTCCTGACTAGCGGCGGCACCGCCAGCGGCCCGGTCAGCTTCATGCGCGGGGCCGATGCCAGCGCCGGGACCATCAAGTCCGGTGGCGCGACCCGCCGGGCGGCCAAGATGGTCGTGCTCGATGTCGACCACCCGGACGTGGAAGAGTTCATTCAGACCAAGGCCCGCGAGGAAGACAAGATCCGCGTCCTGCGCGACGCCGGCTTCGACATGGACCTCGGCGGCCAGGACATCGTCAGCGTCCAGTACCAGAACGCCAATAACTCCGTCCGCGTCTCCGACGAGTTCATGCGGGCCGTCGAGAACGGCACCGACTTCAGCCTGCGCGCCCGCCTCTCCGGCGAGGCCCTGGAGACCGTCCAGGCCAAGGGCCTGTTCCGCAAGATGGCCCAGGCCGCCTGGGAGTGCGCCGACCCTGGCATCCAGTACGACGGCACCATCAACGACTGGCACACCAACCCGGAGTCGGGCCGCATTACCGCCAGCAACCCGTGCTTCCCGGCTGACCAGCGTGTCGTCACCGACAAGGGCCTCATCAAGATTGGTGACCTTGTACGGCGGGCGGCGAATGAGGAGCAGTTCGCGGTCTACACCAACGACGTGACGGCTGAGAGCAACCCAGAGAACCGGATCGTGGCAACGGTCCCGACCCGGTACATGATCACGGGTCGGAACGAGATTGTCGAGCTTCGGTTCTCCGATGGCTCCCGGATTCGCTGCACGCCCGGCCACCGGATCTGGACCGCGAACCGAGGCTGGGTCCACGCCGAGGAGCTCACCGGCGACGACAAGGTGGTTCGCTCCCTCCAGTACGCCCCCCGGACCATGGCCAGCCGGTACCTCCCCGTGCAGGCAATCTCCGCGGCCCTCAGCGGCCGCTCACGCAAGCTGCTCGAGCTCCCTGGCAAGTGGAGTCCTGAGTTCGCGCACTATCTCGGCTGGCTGGTTGGCGACGGCTGCATCCAGGCGAACACTCAGATCCCGGTCACCGTCTATGGCTCGGCGGAAGACCAGGAAGTTGTTCTGCCACGGCATCACGCACTGCTCAACAAGATCGCGCGGTTCGAGAGCAAGCCGAGCGTCCAGGCCAATGGCACCCTGCAGTTGCGGGTGACGCGGGCAGCCTTCGGCCGATTCCTCCACGCCCTGGGCATCGCCGAAGGGCGGGCGGCTGACAAGGTGGTTCCGGACGCGGTGTTCGAGGCGCCTGAGGACGCAGTGTCGGCGTTCCTGCAGGGGCTGTTCGACGCGGACGGGTGCGTTGTCAACCAGGAGGCCAACGGAACGCGATACGTCGGCCTCGGCAGCCGGTCTGAGGAACTGCTCATCGGTGTTCAGGAGCTGCTTTCATCCTTCGGTATCGCCGCACGGATCTACAAGACGAGCAACCACAAGCGGGAGAGCTTCCAGTACACGCGCAAGGACGGCAGCCAGGCGCGCTATGGCAGCGACGGGCCATCCTACGACCTGCGCATCACGGCTGACGGGATCAGGGAATTCCAGCGGCACATCGGGTTCAGCCTGCCTAGCAAGCAGGCGAAGCTAGACCAGATCGTCGCCGAGAAGGAGTTCTACAAGGTCGACCGCACGGTGACCATGGTGACCCGGAAGGCTCTCGGTTACGAAGTCACCTACAACCTCACCGAGCCGAGGAATCATTCCTATATCGTCGGCGGCACCGTGGTGGCGAACTGCTCGGAATATCTCAGTCTCGACAACTCCTCCTGCAACCTGGCCAGCATCAACCTGCTGAAGTTCCTGCGGGCCGACGACACCTTCGACACTGACAAGTTCGCCCAGGTCAGCGAGCTGATCATCACCGCGATGGACATCTCCATCACGTTCGCTGACTTCCCGACGGACAAGATCGGCGCCGTTACCAGGGACTACCGCCAGCTCGGCATCGGCTACGCCAACCTGGGCGCCCTGCTCATGGCCACCGGCCACGCCTATGACTCCGAGGGCGGCCGGGCCATCGCCGCGGCGATCACCTCGCTCATGACCGCCTCGGCCTACAAGCGGTCGGCCGAGCTGGCCGGGGTGGTCGGGCCGTACGTCGGCTACGAGAAGAACGCGACGGCCCATAAGCGGGTCATTCGCAAGCACGCCGCCGCCAGCGACGAGGTCCGCCCGGTCGGCACCATCGAGCGAAGCATCATCGACCTGGCCACCAAGACCTGGCAGGAATGCGTCAAGCTCGGCGAGGAGAACGGCTACCGCAACGCCCAGGCGAGCCTGCTCGCGCCGACTGGGTGCCTTGTCCCTGACACTCTGGTGACGACCGACCGTGGCCTCGTCCGGCTCGGTGAGCTCGGTGACATGTACGGCGATCGGTGGCAGGACCTTAACCTCACCGTGTCCACCGACGAGGGACCGCGCCAGGCGACCAAGTTTTTCGTCAACGGCGAAGAGCCAACCCGGCGCATCGTCACCGCTGGCGGCTACAAGATCCAGGGGACCCTGGCCCATCGGGTCAAGGTCGTCAACCCCGAGACGATGGCCTGGGAGTGGAAGCGCCTCGCGGACATCGCCTCCGGCGACTTGCTGCCCATGCAGATGCGCACACTGGTGGGTGAGCCAAGGCGGGTTCCGCTGCCCGTGCTCGACCAGGCGTACTACGCCGGTGATCGGCGCATCCACGTGCCTGACGTGGTGACGCCCGAGCTGGCCGAGGTCGTCGGGTACTTCATGGGTGATGGCAGCCTGCACGCCAAGGGCATCCGGCTCTGCGTCGCCGACGCCGACCTGGACGTCGCCGCCCACCTGAGCGTCCTAGCCAAGGAACTGTTCGGCATCGAGCCAGTAATGACCCAGCAGGAGGGGTACCAGGAGCTCACCCTCCAGTCCGTCCGGCTGGCTCGCTGGTGGCAGGCAGCCGGCTTCGCCAAGGGCCTGCCGGAGGAGAACCACGTCGGCAAGGGCTGGGTGCCGCG
>Ga0335072_10015780_pt1 | contig 10717 bp, 7 predicted proteins | sample Lox_Sample_21_FD_206725 | JGI IMG/M metagenome (GOLD analysis project Ga0335072, IMG submission 206725) | Soil microbial communities from Loxahatchee National Wildlife Refuge, Florida, United States - Lox_Sample_2.1 | ecosystem: Environmental > Terrestrial > Soil > Wetlands | place: USA: Florida... | reverse complement strand
TTCAAGCTCCGCAGATGTTGCAAACGCAAGTTTCTCCCGTTCATTACCTTTCACTATATCCCGAATTCTGGCTGAGTAACCAGACCAATCAATTGTGTCAACTGATTCTCGTTTGTACTGGAGAGGTATATATCTGATTCGTTCGATGATCTGCTCAGTGGGAACGTCTCCATATGAAAGATCGAGCAATTGATGTCCTGCTCGATCCCGATTCGTAATGACGTATATTTCAGCCTGATGCACGGGTATTCGCCAAACACGGCCAATGTTGGTCGCGACTTCACGTCCGAGACGATCGAGGTTTACGCTGATCAGGCCAATCGGACCATTCCTCTCAGTACGGGGTTTTTGGAGCCACACGAATGTATCTCCACGCGTCATATTGAACAACTGAAAGACCACACCATCCCAACTCAAACGGTATCCTTTTTTCATACGTACGTGTCTGCCCGTGGCGAACCGGCGACCAGGTCTAAAGGAAAACGCAACGACCGAATCGCCGACTTCTGTAGCATCTTTATCTTCGACGGGGTTGATGCGCTTCGAGATCATTATGCCAATCTTCAACCTAGTCTGAGAAGCGACGTCCAACACCAACAACTTTCTTGTGAAGTCTTCTAACGCAGAGGTCAACATCGAGAAGAATAGTATCCCTCCGTCATCGTATGTGCCATATAATCGACGCCAATGCTGTTGGGGAGATTCCAGACGGTATTGTCTAAGGTCGTCTGTCGTGAGAATATTCGATTGCAATAGTCCGTTTTTCAACAGGGCTTCTACTTCTTCGGGGGATACGTCCATTGTTCGAGAGGTCCTAATCCATGAACGCTGTTCGGCAGTAAATGCCCCAAAGTCGAAGTGATCAATAAATTGACGCATACCGACGTGATGTTTGGATGCCCACAGACTAACCAGTTGAAAAAGTTCGAATTCCGTTAGAGAAATCTCATCTGCTGCTACCAGGAACTGGATGAGATCTGCGTCCAACTCAAGCCCGGCACGTAGTCCAAATCTTATTCTTTTTGCGCGATTCGACACTTCTTGAACTAGCCTGTCCACGATAAATGGACCCCAGTCTTCGCTTGGCTGAGGAGGCGAACGTAACTTTTCTGGCACTGGCACATGTTCCCCGTCAACGGATAGCGAGTAGAGATGGTTCAATTGCAGGCACTGCTCACTTTTTGCTCCCTCAGGAGTTGCGCGCAACCAGTCGCGATACAGGTTCGAGATCCTTCCCATGGATCCATTGTTCCAGTGGGCGAAGTAACGAACAAGGTCGTCGTGAATAATGTCGTGTTTTTGTTTTTGCTTAGCTGCAGGGTACGGATGAGGCTCGTGGAGTGTTGTTGGAATCAGGTCGGAGTCCCAGCACACGAAAAACTTGTCGCCATCGAGATCACCTCCACTCATCATTGAAGGCTGAGGTACAGGACCGGTCGAGGGGAACACGATACAATCGACAAGGTTTGCAAATTCCTGAACATGTTTGACTCTTAGTTTCCTTATATCTCCTGGATGAAGGCATGGATTCCGTGCAACAATGACCCACATGTTATGAAGCGACATTACTCCTCTACCTTCAAGGGTAATTCGAACATGACATTCGTTTGGACGTAGAAGCTTCTTCTCTTCGCCGGGATCGCACACCCCCAAGAGAAGGCGGGACTGTCGAATCATGAAGTGAACACGTTCAGTGTCCTTCTTGTCGAACATTTTTGCCCACGCCATATTCTGCAGAGACTTCAAAGCAGAACCTACGGAAGCGAGCCCCTGCAAAAGAATTCGATCGGCCGAAGCTTGATCATTCATGTACGACATAAATATGAATGCTTTCACGGGGTCTGTAGAGGCCTCGGATATCATATCGAAGTATTCTTGCTGCTTTTTGAGGAAAGTTTCATCTGGTATCCCAAGGGCCGATAACAATGTGACTAATTCACCGTTGAGCTTTCCGAACGCGTATGGTTTGGAATAGTCTAAAATGGACAAAGTAATATCCGGGCAGCCAGTAAATTTTCTCATGGATTTTCTGAACTGAACACGCCTTGACGATGTGTCGGGATTCACCATTAAAACTCCTTTGTACCCTCGGTATCGGATCTGGACGACGCTTGGGGTGTAGCGAAAGCCGTGGAAAGTGATATTCTTGGCTCGGGCGATGAATTTGGCGAAGTTTAAAGGCATGAGTCCACATCCGTCACTGAAAACTTGTCCATTGAATTCGATATCCGAAATATCTTGGCAGCGGTCTGGACTAAGTTGCAGTCCAAGTTCGGCTTCCGAAAATAACAATCCGATCCGTTTTGCCATTTTCCCCACTTGCGATATATCTTTGAATGCTCCTAGGTCCTCGAGTTTGTGCATTGCTGTTTCGCCGAGAGGGAAGGCATAGAGGAGGCAACTACGAGATTTGAGTTGACTGTTGCTCCAGCCGAAACATTTATAAACGACATTGTTCAACTTCAGACCCGCTAGCAAGAATCGTTGAATGTAATCGGCAGTTTTGTTGGATCTGTTTTCGAAGAGTTTGAATTGGGCGAAGGAAACGGCGCAGAATTTGGATGGACGGTCAAGCGTCAGGATACGATTTAGCTTCTGCTTATTGAACGAGAGCGTAATTTTGTCTTCAGCGAACGTGAGGAGTTTTAAGATGACATGATCCCTTGACTCGTCCGGAATGCGGTCATCAAATGTAGGAAGATTGTCAGGGGTATATTGCCATGAGATATCTTCCAGTGATATGGGAGATTGAAGAGTTCGTTGGTACTTCAGCCCTCTAGACGATTCCATCGAAGTTGGCTCGTTTGGCTACGGAGGAAAATACCGAGCATATCAGCGGAATCTCGAATAGCGCTCTGGCGGTATTTATTTTCACCTGGAAATATATAATTGTCCAGATTGCGTGACTCAGCCAAGATTCCGATACGAAACGCTATCATCAGCGAGACTTGTTCGATTATTAGATATCCAGACAAAATGCCAACAGATTCTCTTCTACGTCGTTGTGTCTGCGTTATCGGCCCTCAGAGCACAGGGAAGACTACGTTAGTGACGGCGCTTGCAGATTCGGTCGGTGGGGAGGTGCCTGTCATAAAAGAAGTCGCCCGTCAAGTCATGCATGAAAAAGGTTATACCAGAGAGGACGTGGACTCATCCGATGGCGAACGACGGTTTGCCTTGCAGCACGACATTTTCACTGCACAGAATGAGATAGAAAATGCTCTCCTCAAGCGCAGGACAAATTCAATTTTCTTGTCAGATCGCTCGGCGATTGACCCGCTGGTTTATCTCGCGCAATACTCCGGCGTCACCATTTGCGAAAGGATCCTGTCTACAGATGAATGGCAAAAAGTGCGAGCACGCTACGCTGACTCCCAAAATTTCCTCATCGTTTTATTATCGCCGGTCCCGGAATTTCTGGTCGATGATAACGTTCGCTATATTTCTAAATCACTCGAAGAGTGGCATTCTTTAGCCAATTCGTTTCGAGACTTTTTACATGCGCAACAAATTCCCTTCCTTGAAATCGGTACAAATTGCACGAATCTCAAAGAACGAGTTCGCCTGGTGCTGGGTCAAGTTGTATTGGAGGAATCCGACCTGTAGAACGTGCTATATGGCATTGTCGGAAGAGCGGAATTGGTGGCAAAGATGCTAAGATTGTACAGGAGGCTTATTCTAAACAGGGGAGAGTCAACTGTTGAACTCACACGTTGAATATATCTATTCATCTATCATCATATCGCAACCGAGTTTTCTTGCATTTGTTGTGGTTTCCTTTTACTCTCTATCTTGAGCGACGTGCGACCAACATGATTCGCACAAAACCCGAACCAAATTCGTGAACAACCCCACTCGTTTCTTATCTAAAGTTTATTCCGCCGCATCGCAGTTTTCGTGACCACGACTGGCTGACTTGAACTCTCCATAAATACCCGAACGCAGTGATAAGACCTTTGTCACTCAAGTCTCAATCGCCTCTTTATCTTTCACCATCTCAAGCACCACCGCCAGAAACTTTGAAGAAAGAGCAGTTTGAATGTCAGGAGGTCCGGAGAATAGCACTGAATTGGAAAATGGAGATCAAAAGTTGCCATCTGGCTCCGAAGCGCATATTACAACTTCCATATCGCCTTCGGAAACTGAAGTTTTACCCGCTGTCGACGAGCACCCTGGCTATATCGGGCACTGGCAAAGACTCTATCGCCCCCTCTGTCACACCATCATTTGGCTATTGGCAACTGCGTATAACCTTGACCTTGCAGAAATAACGGTAGGTGGTGGATTTGCGGACTAATTCTTCATCGCACCGAATGGCTTATCCCCTTTCTTTTGTATCTTGCAGTTACGCTATGGATTTTGTTTTGCTATGTGCCCATATCCCTTGTTTTTGGGTACCAATAAACTTCAAATGGTATGCTGATAGTAGACCATTGGTGTGGGTATGGAAGAATATTGCTGTCTCATCGGCAAATCAGATTCCCCAGAAACTCCAAATTCCCATGGCGACTTTTTTGGTTGGAGCAGTTATCTTGATAGGAACGTTCGCCTCACCTCAATCAGCTGACAACAATAACAAGAATCGCGGCATCTCTCTTGCCGGTCTAGTTATCTTCTACGCCATTCTGTACATCAGCAGTGCCAAGCGCGGGATGATCGTATGGCAAACGGTTCTAGTTGGAGTGTTATGCCAATATCTGCTTGCCCTTTTCGTCCTTCGGACACAGGTCGGATATAGCATTTTCAACTTTATCAGCCTCTTGGCAAGGCAACCACCATTTAGATCTCGCAGTTAATAATTAGGGACCTACTTGGCTTTGCGAACGCTGGAACAAGCTTCTTAACATCAACTGATGTTCCTACATTGGGTTTACTTCACGTCGGATCTTGTTACTGACGGCAGGATGGTTTCTAGTAACTGTGCTACCTGCAATTATCTTCTTCGTCTCGATCGTCCAACTACTGTATCATTGGGGTATATTGCAATGGGTTATTATCAAGTTTGCAAAATTCTTCTCTTGGGCAATGAGAGTCTCGGGTGCCGAAGCTGTCGCCGCCGCAGCTTCCCCTTTCGTAGGCCAAGGGGAAAATGCAGTCCTTATCAAGCCATTCATTTCACATCTCACGAAAGCTGAATGCCATCAAATTATGTGTTCGGGCTTTGCAACAATTGCCGGCAGTGTTCTGATCGTCTACATCTCTTTCGGCATCAATCCGCAGGCATTAGTGTCTTCTTGGTAATAGTCTTTGTACATCGCATTAATTAATTGTTAGTATCATGTCTATTCCTGCATCCTTAGCTGTGTCGAAAATGAGAATGCCGGAAACAGAAGAACCTATTACCAGAGGCGACGTTGTTATTCCTCCATCTGACGAGCCTCGAAAAGTGACTGCTTTCCATGCTTTCTCGGACGGCGCTTGGATTGGACTTGTGGTTGCAGGTATGATTGTAACGAATGTACTTGTCATTGTTGCTCTCGTTGCTTTGATCGACGCTCTCCTTGGTTGGTTCGGAGGATTCATTCAAGTTCCACAACTTAGCATTTCACTGGTCCTTGGGTACCTCTTCTATCCAATTGCAGCACTTCTTGGAGTTCCTAGCAACGATATATACCTTGTTGCCCAATTAATCGGCACCAAGGTTGTTCAGAATGAATTTGTTGCCTATACAGCTCTGTCAACGGAGACTCAATACATTTCCATGTCACCGCGGTCTCAATTGATCGCCACATATGCCCTATGTGGTTTTGGCAACATCAGTGCATTAGGGATACAAATTGGAGTTCTCGGAAAATTGGCCCCTGATAAGAAGAGAGTCTTTTCGCAAGTGGCGTTCAGTGCGTTGTGTACTGGTGTACTGGCTACTTTGACCAGTGCAAGTATTGCAGGGATGGTCTTGACGGATGAGCAGTCGCTAGCCAGTTAGCTATTAGTACATACATAGTTCGGATTTCCGATTATCCTACATCCTAATTTGTTTATAAAAATATGGGTTGGCTAATTATCCTAATTCATGCTGGACATCCCTGCGTACATATCTGATACGTTTGCTACCTTGCACTTTTGCTCCAATTGATTTTTCCTGCCCACAGCGCGTACCCCACCAACGAGATCGATCGCAACAACGACATACATCCTATCACCAATGGAAGTATTTGACCCGTGGACGCAACAGTATTTATTCCATCGAGATGATTCCATGTTAGCTGTAGTTCTGTCGCTATAACGTACAACGCCATCCGGAGGAATCCGTTAATAGTGAAGTTTATAAGAGTAAAGGGACGGTCTTTTCGCTTCTCTATTCGTATCTGGCGGGGATTAGGTGACGTTTTCGTAGATCCTGAAATCGAGGCAGCTGCAGGTTCTTGTGATGGAGGTGATGGGGATGCATCGACTTGGGCTGTGGAACTTGGGACTGGGGAGTGTAGTTTGGATTCGTCGTCCGGTTGCTGGGATGAGGATTGATCTTTGGATTCGGCGGTATCTGGTACCTCTGGACCAGTCGGCTCGGGCGATGGAACGGACTCAGAGTTGTCCAGATTGGGAGGACCCTCCGAGGATGCCAATTCAACTTGGGTTTCAGGTGGTGTTTGCGTCGGTGCTGATTCTCCGCTCGACGGCTCGGGTTCTCTACTTTGTTCCGAGTGTTCGGATACAGCTGAAGCCGAATGCGTACTTGTAGCCTCATCGACATCATTATTCAGTTCAACGTCTTGACGGGCCCTTTTAGAGGCGCGCTTCCACACGACGATGATGTATACGGTAAGCAGCACAGGAAGTCCCACGACCAAGAAAAACGAAAAAAAGCGGAAAAAATATCGAATCCCTCCATATGCCGATATATTCGCAAAGAAAAAAACTCTTGGTTCCATACACTGATCAGGATGGTACGTATACAATCCAGTAACCCAAAACCACGAATTGAGAGCGAGCGAAAGAAGAAACAAGATAAACGCCAGGAGAATCCGTAGCGCTCCATGAGTCGCCTTCATCCCGGTCAGACTGTAGAAAAGTGGATTGAGACCACATAAGAGAAGTACTGGATACCAAGTACATGCGATAGTAGCACTTGGAGCAAAATTTCCTCCGGCAGCTGAGTAGATTGCTGCAGCAAGGAAACCGGTGAAGAAAATTGCGGTTACGAGGAATGAGTCTGCGACTTCTTCGGCTCTGACTACTTGGAGGAGAATGTTGGCTGCAATTTGGAAGTACAGGCCAAGACGGACACCGAGGCCGAGGATGTCTGGATCAGCCTGAATTCGACAGGATTCTGTGTTATTGGTTGCCACGACTTGCGGCAGCGAACAGGCGAAGATGGCAAGCGATAAGGAAACGCGCGATCTATCGAAGCTCGGCATTGCTTCAAGTTGAAGGTGCGAGGGCACCGGAAATAATGGCAAGGAAGAAGCTCCCGGAAGCCTTAGTTCATGCGATGCGAAATCCGCTGTAAGAGTGTTTGTTTGTCTTGATCGCCATGACCCACGAAAATTCGTCTCAAGTGAAACTCATTCTTAATGATCGAAACCAACGAGCTCCAACCGCCGTGGGACCCCTACGTTCACTTGAAGTATGCTAACAAGTACCCTGGTTTACGACATTGGTTTTACTTATAATGGGCTCAGTCACCCAAGCCGTTATTATCGGCGATAGTTACTCTTTCCGGAATTCTCCGATCTCACACTTGGTACTAAAATATCGAACCTTATTTCACCCCAAAATACAGTTTCGCCTGAAACCTAAAGTCTGCACATTACCGAGCACAAAACTGTCAGTGAATATTAGTGTTTGAGAGAAGGAATACATTAAATGAAATTCATCCATACATCTTGAAATGGCCTAAACTCTCCTAACGCTGGATCTGCCAGAAATGAAAAACAAGAACCATGTATGCTCAACGACACTCCGACTTATGCCATTTCCTTTCCAATGTCTCTTCGCCCACCGTAATACGCCTTGCTACCTTTCCCACACTTTTTGTTCTTCCCCGTTGACCCACCAGAGCAGAGTTTATTCTCCTCGATATCTACCATGAGCATTTGCGTTCAAGAACTTCTAACTGACATATGCAATACATACATTTTGCTCTCGTCTCTTCCAGCCTTTTCGTAATTCACTTCCAGCTTCGTCTGGGCAAACGGCCACGGACCCTACTTGCCTACTGAAACTTCGTCGGGAGTGACTCCTACGCTCCGGAGTGAATATATGAAGCCCATATGACAGGGTCGGTTTCTTCCACTTTGCCACTGTCTCCCCTTGTGTTCTCTCTAAGCTCCCTAACCGCCCAGTGTAATGCCTCGGCACTTCTTGCTACTTCAAGCGTCTCGTTGTGAATCATAGAGTTGTATACGTTAGTTGCAAGTGACGCTGAGTCTGTATCTTGGATCCACCACAACGTAGCAATTATTCGTGGAATCCCCGCTAATTGACATGCTCCAGATAGATGTATGCTTTCCTCTAGCAGGTCGTCCACCGGATTATCCGCCGACTCGCAGGCTGATAAGTACGCCAATTGGATGTTTGTGAGTTTCAATGATACGATGTTCCCAACTGTCAGAGCTCCATTCTGTTCCCAGTCATTGAAAAGTAGACCGCTATCGGAAGGGTTCCGAGTCTCCGATTGTCCATGGCAAGCGAAGTGGGCAACGTGACTGTGTCGAAGCTTTGAAACGACTTCGGATTTGGTGGGCTGCGCCAGCAACTCTCTTTTGAAGGAGTTAGGTAAGATGTCATCGAGAGTCCTAGTTTCTGCATCTGCCCAAGGCAGATCTTGTTCACCCGGAGTTTTTGCCATCGAAACCAAAAGAATAGACTGGGCTGCATTTGGTAGTTGTTGTCCGGCGCATTTCCGGGCGTAATATAAGGCTTTGATTGTCGGGGTATATGATGAGATTACCCTATCGATTGTGCTTTCCTGCGATCCGTCGGAGTGATACCCGGCGGCATGGATTGGAAGTCTGCTAAAATATCCTCCGGCGACCCACCAAACATGCGGCCAATCCTGTCCTACATTCGGAGTCCTAATGAAGCCGAGTTCAGTTAGAATGGGATTTACTGCCGCATCCCAGAGCCACTGTAAGACCAACTGCATTTGACGTTGAGATGTACGGAATAATCTGGGCCGACTCAGGCTGTTCTGCAGCGCTGTTCGAAAAGCTCGTATATTTTCGTTCAAATCATCGTAATGTAGGAGCCGAAGAGGAAGAACGGTGATTTCGCTTCGCTTCACAAGAATGGCATGGGCTCCGTTTCGATTTGCGTTAAGTACAACGATTGGCCCCGGCATGGCAAGTTCCATTAATTGCTCACGCCTTAGACCCAGCCCAAATGTCTCAAAGCCTTCCAGATCTCGGATTTCACCAATTACCCTGTCAAATTCGGCGGAGATGGAATGTCGGAGATCACTCTCGTATGTAGTACTTTTTATCGAACGTCCTTGTCTGCTGTCCGTGGCGGAAGTATCTGTGTCCAGTTGATCGCGAAGGGAAATGAAATTTTCTGCGAGGTCTCTGTGCGTCTCCAGAAGGTCATCAACTTCTGTGCGAGTTTCGAGAAGCAGACTAGCCATTATGCCTCGTCCTAACTCCAAGGTCTGAAGGACTTCTGATGGGTCTTCTCCGAATTCGAGACAAAACGTTGCAGCCAAGGAAGCCAATCCCCCATGCACCCCGGACAGGTCTGATATAATGCGTTGTTGATCTTGGCGCGGTAAGCTGCGAGAGCTGGCGACAGAGAGAAGTCTGACTGCAACATTCAGCATGCCACCGATCACTTCGGCATTGCTTTTGGTACTTGCATACACCGGGTTCGAAGTAAGCAGGTCCGCCCCTTCTAGAGCTGATGATACCCGAACCGTCGGCCGTGCCGTTTTGCTAAGAGCAATCAGCTGAAAGATTGAAAAGGCACGCTGCAAGTCTTCCAACTGCCCAGTTACGCTGAAACGCGTGCGTAAAGCTCGTGCCAAATTAGACAACCTCCCACCATAGTCTACGAAATTTGCTGGAGAAGACTCAAGTGCATCTTCGAAATATTTAATGCTTTGATTTAAGTCTTCAAGCGACGACGAGATACGATACCGAAGCATAAAGGTCGTTCCAACGTTATTAAGCATTGAGGGGAGAGAATAAAACTCCATGGGCGCCAGTGAAATGACCTGCTTGTACTCGTCGATTGCGCGATTCAAATCTTCCTCGGAACCCTTAAAATTGGACCGGTCAGTCAAACTTCTGGCTAGGGCGCAGCGAAGTCGAGGCTCTTGAGATAGTGGAGACAGTGTTAGAGCTCTTTCTCCCAAAGAGACTGCTCGATTCAGATCATCTTCACGACTGTCTGTAGCCAGTTCCGCTCGTAAATTCAACGCCTCAGCTAACTGGGAAAGTAGCTCTGCAGCCGCTAAATGAGAGTCTGTGCGAGATCTGTGATATTCTTCGAGAAGGTGGATAGCACGATTGAGATCCTCTACAGACCCAAGTCTTGCAAAGCGACGTTTCAGTGCAGTGGCTGCCAGGAGGAAAAGATTCTCTTCAAATTTGCCATTGCTCAATGCCACTGCCTCTTCTATCAGCAAGATGGAGAGATGCAGATCTTCAATGGAACCCGTGAACTCGAAGTACCTATAGTGGGAAGTTGCCAGTGCGACTAATGATCCGACGTTCCGGGGGTGGATTTCGTAAGCCTTCTCACTGGCCGTCTGGGATGAATATAGAAAATCAATTGTGCC
>Ga0335072_10015777_pt1 | contig 10718 bp, 7 predicted proteins | sample Lox_Sample_21_FD_206725 | JGI IMG/M metagenome (GOLD analysis project Ga0335072, IMG submission 206725) | Soil microbial communities from Loxahatchee National Wildlife Refuge, Florida, United States - Lox_Sample_2.1 | ecosystem: Environmental > Terrestrial > Soil > Wetlands | place: USA: Florida... | reverse complement strand
CGGGTCGCCGAAGAGGGAGATGCGCGCGATGCCGCCGTCGCGGAGACCGAGGACCGCCACGCCCAGCAGCTCACCCCACCGGTAGACGACCGCCGCCGGCTGACCGTTTGCACGCGTGGGACGCATCGACCACTCGCCAGGTTGGCCGATCACGGTCCTGAGATAGGGAAGGCACGTCACAAGGCCCGAGAACCAGGTGCGCGCCGGCGTCATCTCGAGCATCGCATCGCCGCACAGTGTCCGCTCGAGGAGACGGATATCCGAGCTCTCGAAGGCCCGCATGTAGGTCTCGAGCAGGCGCCTGGCGGTCGGCTCGTCGGCCTCGTGCGGCGTATCGTCGATCGTCTCGAGCGTCGCCCGGGCGCGCTGGAGCAGGCTCTTGACCGCCGGGACGCTGATCTCGAGCGCATCACCTATTTCCGCCGCCGAGAAGTCGAGCGCCTCGCGCAGCAACAGCGCGCCGCGCTGACGTGCCGGCAGGCGTTGGAGGCTCGCGACGAGCGCAAGACGCAACCGGTCGCGTTCGATCACCAGCTTCGCCGGGTCGGCATCGGTGCAGACCAGCGCGTCCGGAAGGGGCTCCACCCAGGCACACTCCTCGTCCAGGACGGCGTCGAGCGATACGTCGGTCGTCGGCGGGCCGAGATCGGATGGCAGGCGCCGGCGCCGCCGGGTACTGCTCAGAAACGCGTTGGTGGCGATCCGGTAGAGCCAGGTTCGGACGGTCGCCTCGCCCCGGAAGCGTGCGTACGATCTCCACCCGAGCAGCATCGCCTCTTGCACGAGGTCCTCCGCGTCGTGCACGGATCCGGTGAGCCGGTAGCAGTAGGCGAGCAGCTCTCGTCGCAGCTGCTCGGCCTCCTTCACGAAGGCGTCCTCGCTCACCGATCGGCCACCTCTAGGCGGTCACGGAGCCAGGCGGCGATCCGCGCGACGGCGTCGTCGGCAACGGGGGAGCGGCCGGCGGCCATCTGGAAGGTGTGCTCCTGTCCCTCGAAGGCGTCCATGCGCACCGCATCCGGGGCGGCGTCAGCGACGCGCCGCGTGTCGTCGTACAGCATCTCGGTAGCGCTTACCTGCAGGTACGTCGGCGGCAGCCGCGTCAGGTCGCCATGCAGCGGACTGACGCGCGGGTCCCGTCGGTCTCGTCCAGGTCCACCGAGCACGAAGTCGACCATGCCATCGAGATCCATCGGAGCATCGCCGCCGAACAGAGCGTCGGTCGGTCGGTTGATTCCCACCGAATGCCCCGCGAGTGTCATGTCGGTCCAAGCAGACAGGCCGACCACGGTTGCGAGCGCCGACAGTTCGGAGGTGATCGCCAGCCCCAGCGCGAGGCCGCCGCCGGCGGAATCTCCGACCACACCGATCCGCTCGTAACCCTCGCTCAGCAGCCACCGATACGCCGCCTCGGTGTCCTCGGCGGCCGCCGGATGCGGATGGTCGGGCAGCCGGCGGTAATCGAGCACGAGTGCCCGCGCGCCGGTTTGCTTGGCGACGTGGGCGTACAGCCGCCGATGCGTGTACATGGAACCGCTGACGAAGCCGCCGCCGTGGAGACACAGCAGCACCTTGCGCTCGACGCACCCGGCCGGTACCAGCCACATGGCGGGGACTCCGCCGGCGTTGGTCTCCACATAATCGACACCCCCGGGTTCCGTGGCGACGTCGCCCCAGCGCTGATCGAACTCGCGCCTGTCCTCTGCCGTCAGTCCGACGCGGCCTGCCGCGTTGCTCGCCAGGTAGTGATCCAGCAACATCTGCTCGCCGATCGAGAGCTTTGCGGTGCTCATGTCCGTCCTTTCATGCGAGAGTCGGGTCAGAGCATCTGACGCACAATGAGGAGCAAAGGAATCGGTCCGGGTTCGCGGTCTTGCGGTGCGTCGTCGCGGGGAGCGAGCCGGCCGCATCTGTTACGGAGGGCCACTGTGGACTAATTCGGATGCGGCCCGGTTGGCAGCTCGGTGGAATTCTGGCTGGCGCATCGGCTGGTGCATAAAGCGGTAATGCGGATGACAACAGATCGTCCTATCAAGCCCTCACATGTCGTCCATCCGCGTGTGCTCGTACTCAACTCGGGGAGCTCGTCGCTCAAGTTCGCGCTGATCGAGCCGGCAAACGGCGGCCGGCTAATCGCAGGTGTGGCTGAGCGCCTTGGGAGCTCGGCCGCGGGGCTGCGCGTCAACGGCCCGGGCCGCGACGGCGCCGAAGAACCGCTTCCGGGAGGGACCCATGGGACGGTGGTCGCGCGAGTGCTCGAGCTGGTCGGAGAGGCCGAGCGAGATGGGATGCATCTGATCGGCGCCGGTCATCGCGTGGTGCACGGCGGTGAGCGGTTCGCTGCGTCGGTCTTGGTGGACGACGGGGTGATCGCGACGGTGCGCTCCTTGAGCCATCTTGCGCCTCTCCACAATCCGGCAAACCTCGCCGGCATCGAGGCGGTGCGCGAGGTTTTGCCCGGCCTGCCTCAGGTCGCCGTGTTCGACACCGCCTTCCACCAGACGATGCCACCCCACGCCTTTCGCTATGCGGTTCCCGACGAGTGGTACACGCGGTACGGAGTTCGACGTTACGGGTTCCACGGCACCAGCCATCGGTTCGTCAGCGAGCAGGCCGCCACGCTACTGGGACGGCCGGTGGATCAGCTTCGGCTTATCACCGCTCACCTCGGTAACGGGTGTAGCGCGACCGCGGTGCGCGACGGACTCTCTGTCGACACGACCATGGGGCTGACGCCGTTGGACGGGCTCGTCATGGGCACTCGTTCTGGCGATGTGGATCCCGGCTTGATCGCTTACCTCGCGGACAGGACCGGGATGGACCTGGGTTCGCTCACGCGCGTCCTGAATACCGAAAGCGGCCTTCGCGGCCTTTCGGGCGTGAGCAATGACATGCGGGCTGTCGTTGCCGAGGCGGCCGACGGAAACGAGCGGGCCAGGCTGGCTCTCGATGTCTTTGCGCACCGGTTGTCGAAGGCGATCGCGGGGCTGGTCGTCGGGCTTGGACGGCTGGACGCCTTGGTCTTCACGGGTGGCATCGGAGAAAACAGCCCGGTGGTTCGCAGCATGGTGCTCGGCCAGCTCGGATTCCTCGGCCTGACGGAGGATGCGCAGGCGAATGCCCGCCACGGGCAGGACACGGCCGGGCGGATCAGCGTCGCCGGACCGGTTGTCGCGCTCGTCGTGCCCACCGACGAGGAACTGATAATCGCCCGGGACACCGCTCGGGTTATCGCGGACGCGGCTCCGAGCCCAACGGTCGTGGTGGCGTAATGGCGAGAACGTTGCTCGTCGTGCCGTGCGCCGCCGGGGTCGGCGTGGCCAGGACGTCGATCGCGGTGTTGCGAGCCCTCGATCGGCGGGGCATCAGAACTGGATACGTCAAGCCGGTCGCTCAGCCGCGGCCAGACGGAGGTCCCGATCGCTCGAAGGCACTGGTTACCGCCGTTACCGCGCTCAATCCTCCCGATCCGTTGTCCTCCGAGGGTGTCGAGCACCAGCTTGGGGAGGGAGGAATCGAGGCTGTCCTCGAACAGATCGTCGGGGTCTGGCGACCGGTGCAGGACGGCGCTGACATCGTCGTCGTCGAGGGCCTCAGTCCGTGGCCGACGAAGGTGTACATCAGCGAGCTAAACGAGGCGCTGGGCGCGGCCCTCGATGCCGATGTCCTGCTCGTCGGTCGGTGGCCGGCGAACACAGAGCGCCGAGATGACCGTCCCGGTCGGGCGGGGGAGGAAACGGCAGATGGGCTCGCGGTCGATGTCGAGCGGCTCGCTGACCTGCTCGCCCTCACCGCCACCGGCTACCGCGACGACGATCACTCGCGCGCGATCGGCTGCGTAGTCCACGGCTTGCCGGCGACCCACCCCGAGGCCGCCACACAGTTGCGCGAGGCGCTCGTGAAGAGGGAAGTGCGTCTGATTGGCGCGGCAATCAACCGTCCCGAGTTGACGCGCCCACGAGTGCTCGACCTCGTCCACGAACTGAAACCGCGGATCATCAACGAAGGCGACCTGTCCCGCCGCATTAAGAGTGTCGCGGTGTTCGCGCAGGCCGTCCCTGGCGGACTGCACGTCCTCGTCGACGGCGCGCTTGTGGTGGTACCGGGTGACCGCCACGACGTGATGATGGCGGCGTGTCTCGCCGCGGCCAACGGCACACGGCTCGCGGCCCTGGTACTCAGCGCCGGCGTCGCGCCAGACCCCCGCGTCTGGGCGCTGGCCAACGCGACGAGCGCCGCCGACCTGCCAATACTGCTCGTGCCGGACAACAGCTACGAAACCGCCACGCGAGTGGATCACCTCGACCCAGGCTTGCCGGTCGACGATCCCGCCCGACTCAGAGCTGTGACCGACGCGATCGCCGACGCGCTCGACCCGGCTTGGCTCGACTCGATGTCAAGCTCTTCGCGTCCCCGCCGGCTCAGCCCTGCCGCGTTTCGCTATCAGCTCCGTGAGCTTGCGCGCGGGGCGAATGCGCGCATCGTCCTCCCCGAGGGGAGCGAGCCTCGCACGTTGCAGGCCGCGGTCGCGTGCGCTGAGCGCGGGATCGCGCGCAGCGTTCTATTGGGACCGCCCGACGGAGTGATGAACGCGGTTCGCAGCCTGGGACTCGAGCTGCCCAGCGGCATCGAAGTCATCGACCCGCAAGCCATCGCCGAGCGCTACGTAGCGCCGCTGGTCGAGCTCCGGCGCCATCGTGGCTGGAGCGAACAGATCGCGCGGGACCGCCTGACTGACGCAATTTGGGTCGGCACCATGATGCTGCAGCAGGGCGAGGTTGACGGGCTTGTTGCTGGTGCGGTCCACACCACCGCCGCGACGGTGCGGCCGGCGCTCCAGATTCTGGGGACCAGACCTGGTACTCGCCTCGTGTCGTCGGTCTTCTTCATGTGTCTGCCCGATGAAGTCGTGGTCTATGGCGATTGCGCGATCAACCCACAGCCGAACGCCGAAGACCTCGCCGAGATTGCGATTCAGAGCGCCGAATCGACTCGGAGCTTCGGCATCGAACCCCGTGTGGCGATGATCAGCTTCAGCACCGGTACCTCGGGCGTGGGCAGTGACGTCGAGAAGGTCGCGGAGGCTACGCGGATCGTGCGTGAACGTGCTCCCGACCTCGCGGTCGATGGACCGCTGCAATACGACGCGGCCGCGATCGATTCCGTTGCGAAGGCCAAGCGGCCCGGCAGCCCGGTGGCCGGGCATGCCAACGTCTTCATCTTCCCTGACCTCGACGCCGGCAACACCACCTACAAGGCCGTGCAGCGCAGCGCCCACGTCGTCAGCGTCGGCCCCATGCTCCAGGGACTCGCCAAACCCGTCAACGACCTCAGCCGTGGCGCGCTGGTCGAAGACATCATTTACACCGTGGCCCTGACCGCGATTCAATCGCGCTCCAATCGGCAGCCATGAACGTTTCCGGGCACGCGCGGCGCAACCGTGCTCGGGCCCGCCACACGGTTCAGGCATCTAGAGATGGCATCGGCGATGGCGGTGAGACGGCCTGAACACGCACCTGAGCGTCGACTATCAACGCGCCATCTGGTCCGGCTACAACAGGATTGAGGTCCAGCTCGGCGATCTCGGGATGCGCCTCCACCAGCGCGCTAATCCCCATGAGCAACCGCTCAACCGCCGCGAGGTTGTGATGCTGCCCGTTGCTGCCAGCCTCGAGTATCGGGAACGACTGCAGCGAGCGAAGCATCTCGCGGACATCGAGGTCGGTGACGGGCGTGATCCGAACGGCCATGTCCTTCATCGCCCCAGTGGTCTTGGCGCCCGGGCCACAGGCTAGAACAGGCCCGAAGCTGGGGTCGTGCACCATGCCGACGATCATTTCGATCCCGCCGGTTGACATCTTCTGAACGATCAGTCCTTCCGATCGATACCCCGCCCGGCCAACGTTCGCGTCGATCTCGGCCGCCGCCGTGAGTATCTCCGCGGCATCGGCGAGCCCAAGCTTGACTGCTCCCGCGGCGCTCTTGCCGATCAGCCCCCGGGCGCTGGCCTTGAGCGCCACCGGCGGCCCCAGCTCGGTGGCCGCAGCGACTGCCTCCTCGGCGCTGGCCACGACGCGCGTCTCTAACAGCGGCAGCTCGTAGCAGTCGAGCAGGGCGATCGCGCTCGCCGGGGACAGCCAGCCACCACCGCGCCGGAGCTCGTCACTGATGATCGCCGCAGCCCGCTCGGGCCGAGCGTGGGTGGGCTGCCAGATTGCCCCCTCCCCCCGTGCCCGCCAACGACCGTGACGAGCGGCGAGCGCGACCGCGCGCGCGGCATCCTCAGGAAACTCGAACGCCGGCACCTCGACACGATCGGAGCAGAGCTCCGCCGGCGGCCCTGCGCTGGTCATGAACACCGCGGAGATCAGGACATCATCGGTGCTTTCAGCGACCTCGCAAATCGCCGCGGCCACGTGGGTGCCCCGCGTCACCAATGGCGGAACAAAGATCGCGATGATCGCGTCGGCGGCATCTGCGGCCAGCAGCACGCCTAGCGTGCGTCGATAATCATCCGCCGACGCGGTCGCGAGCATGTCGACAGGGTTGTCGACGGATGCCGCGGCGGGCAGGAACTCTTCGAGCTCGGCTTTCAACTCGCCAGGGAGCTGGGGCACGACCACGCCGTTCGCCTGACACGCGTCGGCGCACATGATCCCGGGGCCTCCGCCGTTGGTGACGATGACGACTCGCTCACCGCGCGGTATCGGCTGCTTGGTCACCAGTGTGGCGACGTCAAACAGTTCGTGGAGCGTGTCCGCTCGAATCACGCCAGCCTGCTCGAACAGCGCATCGACCGTGACATCCGAGGCCGAGATACGAGCGCCGGTGTGTGAGGTAGTCGCCCGTGCGCCTGCCGCCGAGCGCCCGCTCTTGACCGCCAGAATCGGCTTGGTGCGAGCGATCCGCCGTGCCAGGCGGGCGAACTTTCGTGGGTTCGCCACCGACTCCAGGTAAAGCATCGCGGCGTCGGTGAGGGGATCCTCCTCCCAGTACTGCAGGAACTCGTTGCCCGTCAGGTCCACCTTGTTTCCGACCGAGACAAATGAGGACAGACCCACGCCGAGGCGCTCTGCTGCCTCAATGATCGCGATGCCAAAGCTGCCGCTCTGCGACATGAACCCGATCCGGCCCCGAGCGGGTTGGCGCGGCGCGAACGTGGCATTCAGGCGCACCTCCGGCGCGGTGTTGATAACCCCCAGGCAGTTTGGTCCCACCAGGCGCATTCCGCTCTCGCGGCACAGCTCGACCAGTTCGTGCTGCCGGCGCTCTCCCTCCGCTCCAGCCTCCCCGAACCCGGCCGAGATGACCAATAGCGAGCGGACCCCGGCGAGTGCGCACTCGTGCGCGACGGGGACGACGCCTTCGGCCGGCACCACGACCACGGCGAGATCGACGGGCCTTCCGATCTCACCGATCGAGCGATAGCTCGGCAGTGACTGGACGACCTCGGCATCACGGTTCACCGCGTACACGACCCCCTGGAATTCCTCCGCCAGCAGGTTGTGGACGATCTCCCCACCCAAGGTCCCCCGATGCCTGGATGCCCCGATGACCGCGACCGACCGCGGCTCGAGGAAGGCACGGGCCGCGGCGATCGCGGCAATTCGATCGCGCTCCTGAAAGCGCGTTACCCCGTCTGCGGTCAGTGACGTTGGTAGTTCGATCTCGATCCCGTCCGGCGTCGAGCGCATATCCACCGGGAACCCGCTCGCCCGAAATACCCCGATCATGCGGTGGTTCTGTGGCAGCACATCCGCCCAGAAAGTGCTAATCCCGTGACGGTCGGCCACTTCGGCGAGGTGTGCGAGGAGGATGGTCGATATGCCGCGGTCTTGCCAGGCGTCAGCGACAACGAACGCGATCTCCGCCCGATGCTCGTTCATCCGCACATACATCCCATGGGCCACCACGACGGGAGGGTCCCCGGTGATCGCCACCAGGCCGAACCGGTCGGCGTAATCCACGTTGAGCGACCACCCGGTCGCACGCTCGACGTTCGGATAACCAAAGAACCGAAACCCGATCGAGTCAGGAGACAACCCCTCAAGAAAGGCCCTGACCGCTTCTCTGTCCTCCGCGCGAACAGGACGCACATGGACGGTCGTGCCATCGCGTAAAACGATGTCTGCCTCCCGCTCGCGCGGGTACCTCAGCTCGCTCGTCGCAGGCTCTTTCACGAGCGCCACTATTGATGCGTTTAGCCGATACCGCATCGGCGGTTGCTACGGATTCGCGAACTCCGCCCCGCACAAATCGGCGAGTCGACCCACGGAGGAGAACGTTCTGCCTCCGGCGCGACGCCACCAGGGCAAGCCTGCCCTGGCCCCTGCGCACTCATCGGTGGGCTGGATGCGCCGGCGTCGCACGATCTGGCTCCGGGCTGGCAGCCCAGGGTGTGGCGGGAGGAACCATGATGCCTTCGTGGTCGAACTCAGTCTTGATTCGTTCTCTCAGCAGCCGGCTGATCCGCCATTGCTCAAGCGGCTTGGTCTTGGCCACCAGGCGGATCGTGATGCCGCTCGGTCCGAGGCTCTGGACGCCCCACACCTCGGGCTCCTCGATGACGGCGCTGTCCTCGTTCCACACCGCGTCGGCGACGCGCTTGATCGCCGCCCGGGCGCGATCCACGTCGCTGTCGTAGGAGATCTGCACGTCGAGGAGCGCGCGCGACCAGTGCTGGGACATGTTCCCGACCCGCTCGATCTGCCCATTCGGGACGTGCCAGACCGTTCCGTCCACGGAGCGGACCTGCGTCGCCCGCAGCGTCACCGCCTCCACCGAGCCGCTCGCCTCCCCCAGGTCGACCCAGTCGCCGACGCCGAACTGGTCCTCGACCAAGATGAAGACGCCCGAGAGGAAATCCTTGATCAGCGACTGCGCGCCGAACCCGAGCGCCACCCCGATCAGACCGGCGCCGGTGAGTAACGGACCCAGCCGGATGCCGAGCACGTGCAGAATTGACAGCGCGGCGACGACCCAGACCACGAAGCTGGTCGCCCCGGCCAGCGCCGCCGCGAGCGCCTCGATCCGCTGACCTCCACGTGTGCTCATAAGCTCGCCGGTCTCAAGCAGCGCGGCCGGTGTATGGCGGCGCACGAGACCGGGACCCCGGCGGGCACGGCGATGCCCGACGCGTCGCACGAGCAGCTTCACCAACCGCCGGGCGACCTTGTTGACCAAGAACGCGCCGACGAGGATCCCGAAGATCGCCAGCGGCTTGTCGACCAGGAAATTCAGAACCGCGTCGACGCCGCTTTCATGCGCCCGCGATGTTGCGACCCGAGCGACGAGCCCAGGAATCCCGAACATGGACCGACCGTAGGACGTACCGAGCCCGCTCGGCATCGGGGCTCCCCACGGTGGCCGCTCCGGGTAAACCCCTGGGCGGTGAACGCGACACCCGACCAGAACCAGCGCGCGACCGCGCGGGGCCGGCGCCCCACGCGACGCGCCGTCAGCCGCCGATCAGGCCACGCCCTAGCGCGTACTCGACCAGCTCTGAACGCCGTTCCACGCCCAGCTTGCGGTGGATCCGTCGGCGGTGCGATTCCACGGTGCGCCTGGAGAGATAGAGCTTCTGTGAGATCTCGACGCTCGTGAACCCCAAGGCGATCAACCGCAACACCTCCACCTCTCGCGGGCTCAGACCATCACCATCGACCGACCGCTGGAGCGCGTCCAGCCTCGCGCCCACCCGAGCGCTTACGTACTCCTCCCCACGCGCGGCGCACCGAACCGCCACCGGGAGATCGTGTGCCGCGTACTGCTTGAGCACGTAACCGACGGCGCCGGCATCGATCGCCGCGCGCACATACGCCGGACTGTCCTCCATCGTCACCACCACGATCTCAGTCCCGGGCACCCGCCCGCAGATTTGCCTGATCAGCTCGATGCTCGAGCCATCGGGCATCTGGAGATCGAGCACCAGCACATGCGGCAGATGGCCGTTCACATGACGCAGCGCGGTGAACAGATCGCGCGCCTCAGCGATCACCTCGACGTCCTCCTCCTCCCGCAACACCCGGCGCAAGCTACGACGCACCATCTCGTGATCGTCAGCCAGCACGACCCTGATCGGCGAGTTCAGCCGATCCGCATAAGGCGCCGAGAGGACTGTTACGCGTTGTGGATAGGACATGATCCCCAAACTAGACGCCCCACCCCCCGAACACATCGCACCCTCGCCGAAGGATCGGTCCGGTGACTACAGCCGCGCGGCTGCGGACAATTACGTATCGCGCCGACCCGTCCACGGCATCAGCGGCTGCCCGCTTGATCGAGGCCGCGGCATGAAGTCCGTCCAGGTGCTGGCCCGCGTCCGGGGCTTACCCGAGCTCCGCTGGCCCGCCGCGCCTAGCGGGCAAAGACCACCGATCGGCCGCTCCGACCCGTATCTCGGCACCACACGCATCGTGCGCCAGCACTTCAGACCCTGAACCCAATGCCGGCTCACGCGCCAGCGAGCTTGACCGCGCTGACCCATCCCCCAGCACCACGACGGGCTCATAGACCCCGATCACACCGCCGCAGACCGCACACCACACGCCCGACATCCCGGGGAACTATCCAGAACGATCCCGCTATTCAACATCCGTACTTTTCCACTTCCCCCCTGCGGACCTCCCCCATCGCCCCCCGGACCTCCCCCATCGCCCCCCGGACCTCCCCCCTCGCCCCCGAATCAGACGACGTACAGCAAGCCAACACGATCGTCC
>Ga0335072_10015776_pt1 | contig 10718 bp, 7 predicted proteins | sample Lox_Sample_21_FD_206725 | JGI IMG/M metagenome (GOLD analysis project Ga0335072, IMG submission 206725) | Soil microbial communities from Loxahatchee National Wildlife Refuge, Florida, United States - Lox_Sample_2.1 | ecosystem: Environmental > Terrestrial > Soil > Wetlands | place: USA: Florida... | reverse complement strand
TGGCCTTGATGGCATTCATGTAACGGTCGAGTCCTGCGGACTTGGTGACGTCACGGAATTTTCCATCGCCAAGATTTTCGTAGAGAATGCTATGCCCGAAACGAACCACCAGCAGGTCAGGCCGACCGTCGTTGTTGAAGTCGAACCAGAGCGCGGCCGTCGAGGCATTGTCCTGATCGTTGCCATGCGCTACTCCTGCCTGCTCAGCTACATCGGTAAAGGTGAAATTGCCGTTGTTGTGATACAGATGATTCTTACAAGTAGCGCACGAATCGACGACAAAGATATCTTCGTATCCGTCCCCGTCGTAATCTGCCACGGCTACGGCAGCGCCGAGCCGGGCATAGCCTTGCATGATTGATTCGTATCGATTGTCGAATTGTCGAGGATGATGGCGATAGAGAATGCCAGCCTGATGCGTTACATCCTCGAAATAAGCTCCGCTTGCTTGACCGCTGCCTTGCGCGAGCGTGGATTGCCCGCTTACCACAATGGCAGCAGCCACAATCGATGTAGCGCACCTAAACAAGAATCTCCGCATGGGCCCCATCAAGAACGGGCGGATAAGACTTGGTGACAAGACGCTCTTCGCCCTCGGTTACCTCAACGATCTGGTTGACTGGGACACTTTTGAAGGTTTGGACAATCCCAGAGACTGGCCAGCGCACGATCAAGGTTTCGACGATATCGCAATGATCAAGTCCGAAATGCTGTCGGAGGCTGTTCTGCGAGCCGTATCCATCTCCAAGAACAACTTCACGGAATTGGGGTTTGCCACCCGCATAGACAGTCACCCGTGCGCCCACCGCATCGCGATTGGTTCGCCTCCCCACGAGCTCAACTTGGAGCCAATTGCGCCCTGTCGAAATGCAGTTTTTGAGTAAAGCATGTCTATCCGTGGAGGCCGATACCGCGATGTCCAGCAGCCCGCGATTCCAGAAATCCGCAATGGCAACGCCCCGGCTGTTCAGCAAGAGATCCGTACCGGTTGCGTGTCCGATTTCCCGGAACGTCCCGTCCCTGTTGTTTCTCAGATAACGGTTTCGCTCCCAGCCATGCCAAGATGAACGCCCGAAGTGTTTGGGGTCAAAATAGAGACCGGTTTTGTAGACATTCTGGTTCGTTACGACGTTATTCAAGAACTCAAGTTCGATCTCCGTATTTTGATCGTTGTAGACCCATCCGTTCGCCATGTAAACGTCTTGCCAACCGTCGTTGTCGAAGTCTCCGAAGGAAGCGCCCCAGAACCATCCGCGTGGATTCGCGTTGGAGTTCTGAGTGACATCCTCGAAGGTTCCATCCCCCTTGTTTCGCAGGAGCGTATTTCCGGAAGCCATCTGTTGGAAGACACGCACGAAGTCTCGGCCCGACTGTCGAAAAATCTCCCAATAGAGAGGCATATCAGTCTTCCACGTCCCTTGGGTCACGCACTTGAGCATGTAACGTAGAACGGTGGGCGACTCGGCAAACCAGGAATGGTCTGACTGGATGTGGGTCACGTAATAATCGAATCTGCCGTCATTGTCGTAGTCGACATATGATGCCGACATCCCAGCTCCGTATGCCAAAGTCCCACTTTCCGCTGTGATGTCTCGGAACGTGCCGTCACCGTCGTTGCGATAAAGGGTCTTCCGCCCAAAATCGTTTACAACGTATAAGTCCGGGCGTCCATCATCATTGAAGTCGCCCCAAACCACACCCAGGCACAGGCCAGTTTCGCCTACACCGGCTTTCTCAGTTACGTTGGTAAAGGTGCCATCACCATTATTGTGATAAAGCTGGTTTGCTTCACCGTTGCGCGCGTAGAACGTTGTGGGAATGTCTTTTCGAGGATCTAGATATCTACCGACGTAGAGGTCGAGAAAGCCGTCATTATCGTAGTCAGCCCAGCCAGCAACCGTGGTGCAACAGTCCTCTCCGATTCCGGATTCCTTAGTAACATCTCGGAAAGTTCCGTCGCCATTGTTGCGAAACAGTTGATTCGGCTGGAAAGTGCGGCTAATGAAAAGGTCCTTGAAGCCATCGTTATCGTAATCGGCGAAAGTCGCTACACTGACGCCATCAAGTCCTGACAGTCCGGCTTGCTCAGTGACGTCCTCAAAGGTGCCATCGCGGCGGTTTCGGAAGAGTCTTGAGTAGACGCCGTCTGGAATGAACAAGTCGTAGAAACCATCGTTGTCGTAGTCCGCCACTGTAATGCCGCCCGGACCATAGCGGATCATTCCGAACCGCAGCGGTTCACCAAGAAAAGGTGGATAGTATTGATTCCGAAAATCGATGCCGGCGAAGTTGCCGACACTCTGAAACTGTCTTGAGTGGGTGAGTATCCTCTCTCCACGAATTAACGTCTGACGCTGAAGGCGCACTGTCTCGCCGAGCCGGGCCCATTCCATTATGAAATCCGCCCGGTCAACCACAGATGTCCCCTCAGCACATCGTTCCCCCATCAATTCGAAGCGAACCGTGGCCGATAGATAGTCGCATTTCTTCCACCGATGCAGACGGTGTAAGTGCAGTGAAATTTGCTCGATCCGGTCAAATCCTTCCAGATAGGTTCTCCATTCCTCACGCGCGACACAGGAGTTCATTTGAGCCGAACTGGGTCTCATGAGGCAAACCCGGATCTCGTCCCGGTCGGACAAAGGAGCTAATTCATTCACCCGAAAGCCCTGTCCAATGAATGCGTGGGAATAGAAGTCCTCCAACTCGTCAAATCTCCGCTGTTCAAGTGCATGACCAAGGCGGACGAGGAACTCCGCCAGACTACGCCCGGATTGAAAAAAAAGCTCGCCGTTACGATCCAGTCTCGTGCTGATAGATCGCACACCGGGCATTCGATCCAGATTCACCATTTCCTCACAACCGCAGCTTCGTTTGCGGGCACGCGGGCCCCGCGAGACGAGTCAAAGCGATTTTGAACTCTGCCACTATGACAGGTGCCAGTCGGATTTTTGCGCCCTGCGGCTGCGAAGAAGGGAAACGACTGAGCTCGATGATTCGAAACAGCCGCTCATCTAGCTTGTGACGCGCTCGGCAGTAGGACCGTCGTGGCCTGAAGAGTTCGAAGGGTTCAGCAGCAGGCAGTCCGCAACAAGAGCCGGTATCTTCGCATTCTCGATCTCCATCACAAACCGAACGTTGACGAGAGTTCCGGCCGCAAGCTGGCGTATGTTGTTAACCGTCGTCAGACACCGGATGCGAGCACTGCAGTGCACCGGAGCACGGAACCGGACTTTCTCGAATCCATACAAAACCCAAGTCACGTCTTCAAGCGCACCACATTCGCGAGCAAGGTTAATGGCGAGGCCAAGCAAAAGCAGCCCGTGTGCAATTGGACCATTGAACGGACTACCAGCTTCTTGCGCATTTCCTTGGTGAATCCATTGCTGATCCCCAGTAACAGCAGCAAAAGCGTCAATCTGCGCTTGAGTAACCGATACCCAACGGGAGTTAGCCTTTCTATCTTGTTCGGGAAGAATCAAGAATCGTGCGGCGGGCTTGCCACAATCCAGTGTTGTCATCTCCTACCTCGTTGCAAGACCTGATTTGAACCGATGCTTGCATTCAAGAATGCAAATAAGTCGCCGCAAAATCCGGAGACTAAGCTGTCTAGTAGAAAAAGGCTATTGCCTCTTCGGCTGAGTGTTTCTGGGGAGGTAGGTCACGTGGGGTACAAGTTGTTCCGGAAATCGTAACAAATATCCGAATTTTGCAAGGACTTCGGATTTGCCGTGTAAGATATGCGAATTTTCCCTGTTGTTTTGATAGGCGCTTCCTCCCGATAACAGTTCGTCGGTTCCAACATAGCAACACTTTCCGCGCCACGTGAGTCCGCGGTCAGGGGCCTCTTCATATGCGAGAGGACAGCTTAGTCCGCCCGATTTGCGCATCTGTCCGCTACCTCTGCTCGAAAGGACGCGCGCGATGATCGATGACTTTGACGGGATCAAGACGATGGCGAAGAAAGCCGAACTCCATCGAGTCGTCGTCACGGGCCTTGGTGTCGTCAGCTCAATTGGGACCGGGAGAGAACTGTTTTGGAACCGCCTTGTGGCGGGTTGCTCGGGCATCGACGCGGTCTCAAGCTTCGACACTTCGAAATTCGGGGTACATTCGGGAGCGGAAATACGGGAATTTGATCCGGTTCCGTATCTTCTGCGGTTCTTACCTTCTGACATTGGCCGGGCGTCGCAGTTCGCAATTGCAGCCGCTCGCTTAGCGATTTCAGACGGCAATCTCTGCATAACTGAAAAAGATTCAAACACCTTCGGCGTCGTGGTGGGGACCACTTCAGGTGAGCCGGGAGTGATCGAGCAGTTCGATAACGACTGTGCAACCGGACACCCCGAGAGAACGAGTCGAAGGTTTATCTCGACCTATCCTTGCCACGTGCTAGCGTCGCACGTTGCTGCGGAACTTGGACTTGGCGGCGAAGTTGTCACCATTCCCACTGCCTGCGCTGCGGGAAATCATGCAATTGCACGGGCTTACGACGAACTGCGGTTTGGCAAAGCCGAGATTATGCTTGCCGGCGGTGCAGACTCATTTTCCCGGATTACTTATGCCGGCTTCGCTCGATTAGGCGCGATTTCACCAGACATTTGTCAGCCTTTTGATCTCAATCGGAAGGGGATGATTCCGGGTGAAGGCGCAGCGTTCCTTTTACTTGAGACGGCGGATCACGCGCAGCGGAGGTCTGCTCGCGTGTATGCCGAAATTGCTGGCTACGGTTTGTCCTGCGACGCACACCACATGACCGCCGCTCACCCTGAAGCAGAGGGAGGAGTGCGAGCCATGCAACTAGCACTTGGTTTGGCAGGAATCCGCCCGGAGAGCGTCGACTATATCAGCGCCCACGGAACCGGTACGCCCACGAATGACCGCCTTGAGGCAATCGCCATTAAGAAGGTATTCGGCGAGGGCGCGCAGCGGGTCCCCATCAGTTCAATCAAGTCCATGCTAGGTCACACCATGGGAGCAGCGTCTGCCATTGAAGCTGTGGCTTGCACTCTCGCGATCAGCGAGGGATGCATCCCCCCAACCATAAATCTCTTTCATCCCGATCCGGAATGCGACCTCGACTTTGTACCTCTGATAGGACGGACACAGAAGGTCGACGTCGCTCTTAATAACGCTTACGCCTTCGGCGGAAACAACTCTTCTGTGGTTTTTGCCAGATACAAGGATTGAATCGACGATGGGCCGCAAAGTTGTCATCACAGGAATCGGTCTCATTTCGCCTCTGGGGGAGTCGGCTGAGGGGGTATTTGCAGCATTGTGCAATGGAAAGAGCGCAGTGCGCTATCAAGAGGATTCGAATCCCACGTGCGCGGTTGGTTGTCATCTGGCTGCGAGATTGATTGACTTCAAGGCTGAGAAATACCTTCCCGGAAGGCCGTTGCGCCCGTTGGATCGTATCTCGCAAATGGCTGCGGCTTCGTGCAGTCTCGCATTGCAAAATTCGAAATCGAATTATACGAACCCCGCGAGGGTCGAGTTCCCCTTGGTTCTAGGGACAATGTTCGGGGGAATGCACACAATTGGTGACTTCGACCGAGCCGCCCTTCTCTCGGGACCAGCTAGCGTCAGCCCAATGGCGTTCGCCAATACAGTTATCAACGCGGCAGCGGGGCAGACGGCGATTTGGCATAAGCTGCGTGGATCCAATACCACTGTAGCAACCGGATCGACGTCTGGGGTCAGCGCCGTCGGTCACGCTTTGGAGTTGATACAGCGCGAAAAGGTGGCAGTCGTTCTGGCAGGCGGAGCTGACGAGTGCTCGTTTGAATCTTTCCTGGGTTTTAGTCGTGCGGGCCTTCTTTGTACGAACAGTAGCCACGCTGAGATGCCGATCCCCTTCGATGACCGCCGGAATGGGTTTGCGCTCGGAGAAGGAGCAGTCATTCTTGTATTGGAGGATCTCGATCATGCTTCGAAGCGAGGCGCTGTCCCATTGGCTGAACTCAGAGGTTACGCGGCCGCCTTCGATGTCTCCCAAGGCAAGAATCCTTCCCAAACGGTGAGCGCTCTTGCGCGCTCCATGCGAATGGCGATAGATCGATCGGGTCTGGCGTTAGACGATATCGGCTTTGTCAGCGCGTCAGCGAACGGAAGCGTGCTGCAGGATTGCTGTGAACTGTCTGCTCTCTGCGGAGTCTTTGGAGATCGAGCGGAACGCTTGCCAGTGACTGCCATCAAGTGCGGCACTGGCGAGACACTAGGAGCATCGGGCGCACTTCAAATCACAGTCGCGATTCAGACCCTCAAAACCCAAGAGTTACCGGGAATCATTGGTCTGGAAAAGCTACCACCCGGATGCCGGATGCGCGGAATTTTACCGACTACACGCCGCATTAAGGCCCACACTGGTTTGATTAATGGCGTGGGAATGGACGGAAACTGCTGTTCACTTGTGATCGTAGGTTTGGACTAGGGTCCCGAGGGAAGTTAACTCAAGAGAGGATCGCGACCATGTCATCACTGAACGCTCCCAGTTCGCCGCTCATTCCGCGCTACGCCCAACAAGGCTACGATGCAGCGTCCATAAGATCGCGGCGTGAATGGGTGGAACGGGCGACCGGGTCGAGCTTGGGTCAGATTGGTGCGTTTTCCGGGCCTGGCAGTCAAATGAAGGGGAATATTGAAAATCCGATCGGCTGCGCGGAAATACCTTTGGGTGTCGCCGGACCGTTACAGGTCAATGGTCTTCACGCGCAGGGGCTTTTTTACGTCCCCCTTGCCACGAGCGAAGGCGCTTTAATCCGTTCCTATGAGCGTGGGATGGTGGTTCTCACCCGTGCTGGAGGCGTCGATTGCCGGGTACACGCCGACGAAAACTGCATTGCCCCGACTTTCTTTTTTCGCGATGTAATCGAATCTTACAACTTTATCTGGGCGCTAAAAGAGCATGTGGACGAAATTCGCAAGGAAGCCGAGATTACGACTCAGCACGGCAAACTGCTACGCGTTGAACCCCAGGTTGTAGGACGAAACGTAATTGTTCGATTTCACTACTACACGGCGGACGCGCACGGCATGAATATGATCGCCAAGGCCACAGAGAACGCCTGCCGCTGGATGATCCGCACCCTGGGAGCGCGAGATTATCAGATATTCAGCGGCTTTGAGTCGGAGAAGCGCGCGAGCGGGGGGTTGTTCACCGGCGGTAAAGGCAAGAAAGTGACCGCCGGTGCCCTAGTGCCGGCCGCAATTCTGAAGCTGTATCTGAGGGCATCACCTCAACAATTCCTCTCGCTTTGGCAGCACACGGTCATCGGTCACATGTATGCACATACCGTGGGATATAACGGCCATTTTGCGAACGGACTGGCTGCCATTTTCATCGCTTGCGGCCAGGATGTCGGCAATCTCCCCAACTGCTCAGTAGGGATGACAACCTTCGAACTTACTGACAGCGGAGACCTTTATGCTAGCGTTACATTGCCTTCTTTAACCGTAGCTACCATCGGCGGGGGAACTGGATTAGGAACCGCCAGCGAATGTCTTTCTCTTCTGCGTTGCAATCGAGCCGGCAGCGCGTCGAAGCTAGCCGAAATCATTGCCGCGGCGCTGCTCGCCGGTGAACTTTCGATTGCGGCGGCAATCATAAGCGGCGAATTCGTGGCGGCTCACGAAGCCTACGGGCGGAATCGCCCTGAAGACAGTTCCCCTGCTTAGGAATTGAGGTAATCATCATGCCAGCCCCTCCCTATTTCGTCGCAATCGTTCCCGAATCCTTCGCAGCCGGTCACGCGTATTACGGTGATGTCGGAATCACTCAAGAACTGTTCGGCGATTACATCTGGGACATTATCTGCAGGCACGTGAATGGTTCCTCAGAGGAATACACTCAAATGGACTTCGCTAGGCGTCTATATCTTCGGGATCTGTACCTTGCATGCGGTTGCGTGGACAAACAGGAGAGGGCTTGGACAGCATTCGACGCGCGCTACAGGAGGTTCATCACAGACCTGGTGCGATTCTGTTATCGACACGGCACTGATAATGAAGAGATCGCGGACTCCGTACTGGTCAGCCTTTTTCTTAACGACCGGTCGGGAAGACAGCGAATAGCCTCCTATGACGGCAGGAGTTCGCTTGCCACTTGGCTGCGTGTCATCGTTACCAATCGCGCGATCAACGACCGGAACGAAAGGAAACTTGCGACTGATGAGGGGGTAGTGGATGTTCCGGATGGCCGTGCACTTATAAACTTGGAATCAAGCCTACGAGCCCAGCGATACGGCAGCATCCTGACGGAGTCACTGGCTGAGGCCCTAGGGGAGATAACTGAAAAAGAGCGCCTCATGCTCTTGTGGCGTTATGAGCAGAATTTGCAGCTGGGCCAGATTGCGCGGCTGATGGGCATCCATCAGGCGAACGTCACGCGCCAAATGCTTCGCTTGCAGACCAAACTTCGAGAAACCGTCGTGCAACGACTGGCGATGCAGTATCGGTTAAGTCGCTCCGCCATCGAAGAGTGCCTAGCTGAGGTTGTCGATAATCCTCAGCTCTCGATACCCCTGATGGCCCTGATTAAGGCAGTGCCAAAGCCGGCTGCAAGAGCGGGTGATGCTCCCCCTCCCCGAGAACCTTTCCGATCCCCGAGAGCGGCGGACGGATACTGATCGGGAATGGGTTTTGGTAGAACGCTGAAAAATGTTTCCGGTTGCGCAACTTCTTAGACTCCAACAGTGACGCCAATTTCCCGACGCGACGAACAATGGCGTGCGCGACCGCAAACCCTACACTGCTGACTCCCGAGTGCTGAAGGCTTACAGAAGTGTTTTGGATGCGGTCGGTATGCTGCGCTGTGTAAAATGGAGCGTATAAGTTCGTTTGTTTGAGATTCGAAGGGAACCTTCTTCCTGGTGCACCCTCGCAATTTCCTCCTCCTCGATTGTCCGACTCGAATGAGGCGAAATTCTTGACCATTCATTGTCATCTTGAACCCCAAGTGGTAGCCGCATATTGCCGCGGCCTTCTGAATGAGAAGGAGCTAGCCAAAGTCATCGCGCACCTCTCAGCTTGTCGTGATTGTAGGGAAATGATCGCGCAAGTCCTTCGCAGCGAGAGTCAAGTACCATTTGAGAACAACGGAGAGGCGAAGTGAACCCTAAAGGGTTGTTTCGGCTTCAAGAGATCGGCGAGTCTATTCCGCTTGCTCGCTGCGTAGTCGCAACGCTACATCCCTGACACGCTCGCTCCAACAATAAGTGTCGAAGTCCCAACAAAGACCAACCGCTCGAAAAATCGGTCAACTTTCGACGATGAATGTCCATGAGAACTGCAACAGCTACGAACCTAGAAGCCGCAGTCCCCGGCCCAATCGCGAAAACGACGCATGGAAACCGAAGTGAATCGGGGCCTTCAGACGGAGTGTCGCGATCGGGCCCTTGGCAACAGCAAGCGCATCAAAGAGGGCGAAAGCGCTTGTCATGGAGGCTGCATCAAACACCTGACAGATCACCACTCCCGCTCTCTCGGCGCGCGGATTGGGAACAAAAATCGGCTCCGCTCCGAGGTATTGCATGGGCGGCGACTGGTACACGTCTTGTGGCCCCTTCTTCGTCCAATCGGCGTGTACGAGCTGATCGAAAAACTTTCTCCCACTCCGACCTGTCTCGGAGATCCCCAGCATCCAGAAATCCCGATATGGCTGTGTGACCCTCCTAGGGTCGGTAGTCGGAAAGTCAGGAGCCAATTTGTAATCAATTCTGTGACTGGCCGAAAGGTGGCCGCTTTTCGGTTCCAAGACCAATCGGACTGGATGGCCTTCGGCCACGTCCGTGAACAGGTTGGATATCTGATACTGGTCGTAAATGGGTCGCTCCAACTCGACCACGTCGACAGTAAGGTTCTCGCCCTCGTCAAAGCAATTAATCTGGTGCAGGCAGTACCGCCCCCCCAAGGGTACCAACGCAACCCTTTCACCTCGTTCACGGGAGATAACAAGCAGCCAACAGCCTCGCTCAGGCTCCCAATCGAGCGAATCCATTAAAGAGCAACCATCGCGTAGGAGAGCTTCCATGTTCACAATGTAAGGGTTGAGGTAGAAAACGGCGTACCTCGCGCTCACGCTGAAGTCGTGGACCGAGCAGGCGAAAGGAAGCGGGTGACGCTTTCGATAGATTTGGTTTCCTGCGTGGTCAAATCGATACAGATTGAGCATCGGCTGCCTCGGTGAGAAGGCAACCCCAAAGTTGAACATCTCTCCCGTCGTTGGGTCGAACTTTGGATGGGCCGCAAATGGGCTCAAATCATTTAAATAACCACCAAAGGTAAACTTGCCACAGGTCTCAAGCGTTACTGGGTCGAGCTCCCATGGCAGACCTTGCTCGCCGAACGCCAACAGGGATCCGTTGTAGGGGTAAATACTGACGTTCACCGCCGATTCCAACGCTACGCCGCATTTCAGTCGGTCGGATGGAAAAGTCGTACCAAAAGTCCGAAAAATCGGACGGCCTGCCTGTTCTTCGGCTGCGAACTTCTCGCTTCTTATGAAACGATTAGCGAACTCGATTCTCCCATCTTCGAACCGCAGGCTGCAGACCATGCCGTCGCCATCCAGCCAGTGGCGGTAACGAAATCCCCCACGAACAAAACGTGCGGGCCCATTCAGGTAATAGGATCCCTGGACAAAGCTCGGAACATTTCCCTCGACTTGATCTATGGGGTAGCATCGCTCCGCCGGCGTAAGCGCGAAAGCTCGCTCGATG
>Ga0335072_10015775_pt1 | contig 10718 bp, 5 predicted proteins | sample Lox_Sample_21_FD_206725 | JGI IMG/M metagenome (GOLD analysis project Ga0335072, IMG submission 206725) | Soil microbial communities from Loxahatchee National Wildlife Refuge, Florida, United States - Lox_Sample_2.1 | ecosystem: Environmental > Terrestrial > Soil > Wetlands | place: USA: Florida... | reverse complement strand
GCGGCATTGCGTCTACGCCCTATAACACGGCGGTTGGCGGCACCGATCTCAACTGGTGCACCGAATCGAGCTGCACGGCCGCGCCCTATTGGGACAGCACCAATAGCTCGTCGACAGGCGCGAACGCTCTCAACTACGTGCCCGAAGTTCCATGGAACGACTCATGCACAAATCCGCTGTCACTCAATTATTTTCAGCAGTGGGCTGCTGCGCTAAGCAAAGCCGGCTACCAGGGCGTGGATAGCCCCACCGATGCCGAATCGGCCTGCCAGTTTGTGGTGAACTGGTGGAACACAATCGACGAGAACACCAACCCTCCGACCGACCTTTCGGTATTTGTGAACACCGTGGGTGGCGGCGGCGGGGCCAGCAACTGCACGGTGAACTCGACGACGAGTTCGACCACAGCACCCGATCCCACAAGTTGCTCAGGCGGTTACGCCAAGCCCGACTGGCAGACGGGAGTCACGGAAGTTCCGTCTGATGGCCGGCGCGATTCCCCCGATGTGTCTTTCTTCGCCGGAAATGGCGTGCTGGGCAGCGCGACCCTGATCTGCGAATCCGAAGCTGGAAGCTGCGTGGAATCGACCACTGTAACCAGCAATCCCGTGGCACAGGAGGTAGGCGGAACTTCGGTAAGCGCACCGGAGATGGCTGGGGTGATGGCACTCATCAATCAGAAAGCAGGTTCGTCGCAAGGCAATCCCAACGCGATGCTTTATGCATTGGCAGCCCGGCAGAACTACAGCGGCTGCTCGGCGGAGTCGGTCACGACAAGCAGCTCCTGCTACTTTAACGACGTCGACACGGGCACCAATGCAATGCCGTGCCAGCCGAAGTCTCCCGGCTGCACCGTATCGCACTCGGGGGACGATGTGGGGGTTCTAAGCGGATTCAGCGGCCGATCTGGTTACGACCAGGCCACAGGCCTGGGCTCGTTGAATGTGGCGAATGTGGTAAACAACTGGAGTTCGAGCAACGGCACTGCAATTGCCACTCTGGCCGTAGCGCCAAGCCAAAACACTGTCTCAATCGACGAGAGCCTGACGGTGACCGTCACGGTGACGGGACCTGGCGACACACCGACGGGGAATGTTGCTCTCACTACCGGGAGCTATATCGCCACGCCTGGCCCGCTGAAGAGCGGATCGTATACCTTCACCATACCGCCCTACAGCCTTGCGGCCGGCGCCTTTACGCTTACGATCACGTATAGCGGGGACTCGACCTACGCGGAAACGAGCGCCACGACAAGCGTCACGGTCACCAAACTCACTCCCTCGGTGGCGGTCACGCCGTCTCTGTCCACGGTGGGTGCGAACGCCACTGTCAACGTGGTAATTGCTGTGAGCGGAGCAGGGCCTACTCCCACAGGATCGATTGAGTTGACCGATGCGGGATACCCAGGCGCGAATTGCACGCTGACGGGCGGTACATGCACGATATCCGCCTACTCGGATTCGCTGCCGAGCGGCGCGGACACTCTGACGGCCGTCTACAGCGGCGACAGTATCTATGCAACGGGCAACGGGACTGCAGCCCTGACAGTGAAAACTCTGACGCCCACCGTAACCGTGGTGCCTTCAGTCACAAACCTGGACACGGCGACGCCCCTTCAGCTGGCCGTGACAGTCACTGGAACGGGGGCGACTCCAACTGGAACGGTGATACTCAACAGCCTATGCGAGGCGTGGCTTGGCAGCGGGACGCTCTCGAACGGAACCTATACATTTGCCATCAGTCCCGGTTACCTTTCGCCGGGAGTGGATACTCTCTCTATTTGCTATACCGGCGACACGACTTATATCCCGGCGAACAGTTCCGCGACGGTTACGGTGACAAAAGGCACGCTTCCTCTTACTGCCACGCCGTCCGCGACAAGCATTTCCACTAACAATTCCCTCACGATTACGGGAACGCTCGGGGCCAACCTCTTCTTTCTGACGGGGTCGGCCGAGTCCTATCTTCCAACTGGGACAATCACTGTGACGAGCGGGGGAAATGTTGTGGGCAGCACATACATGGCCGGCAACGGAAATAGCTACAGCATAACTATCCCGCCCGGTGCGCTGAGCGCCGGTACAAACACTCTTACGGTGGCTTACGGCGGCAGTTATGAATTCAACCCCTCGAGCGCCACGACCACAGTATCGGTCACGCAGTGGGCGTTGGTTGCACCCACGGTCAGCGTGACGGCGCCGACGAGCGTTGACACGGGACAGAGCCTCGTAGTCGCAGTTGCAGTTGCAGGGCCGGATGGCACGCCCACCGGAACCGTGACTCTTACTGGCGGCGGCCTGAGCGCCACCGACAGCGAACCGATCTCGAATGGAGCCGTCACATTCACGATCGAACAGAACTTCCTGAGCGCCGGCTCTTTGACGCTTACGGCAAATTACAGCGGCGACGCGACATACCTGTCTGGCTCGGGCACCTCGACCGTCACCGTGACTCAGTCGGTATTCGCCCTGTCGGCGACGAATTCGGCCGCGGTCGCGCCTGGCGGCCTGGGCACGTCGACGGTTACTGTTTTGTCGTCGACAAACTACAGCGGCGTGGTAACTCTGAGTTGTGCCCTGACTTCCGGACCTTCCAATCAGACGGGGGACGGACCGACATGCTCAGCTCCCTTTTGCCTCACGGTCGGCCAAAGCGCAGTTGCTACCGTCTCAACCGTGGCTGCTGGCAGTGCTGCTCTCGTGCGTTCTCAAATCCCGGGCAAGCACCGCGGATTCGCAACCGGCGCGGCGGCCCTGGCGCTGCTCATCTTGTTCGGCATTCCCGCGCGGCGGCGAAACTGGCGGAAGATCTCCGGTGCGCTCGTCTTGCTGATCGCGCTCGGCGCATTGTCGTCGTGCAGCAGCGGGGGAAGCGGCGGCGGGTGTGGAAGCAGTTGTGGCGGCCAGACCAATCCCGGTACGGCCTCAGGCACCTACACGTTTACCCTGACCGGGACCGGGCTCCCGGGGGTAACCCCGGCGCCTACCGCGACTTTTACTATGACGGTGAACTAGACGCTCGAATCTGCATGCCGACGATTGAATGCCGGCGCTGCATTTTTAGCCGGCTGTTGGAGCTGCAGGACGGTGCCTGTTCCCAGCTCCCTGCCTTACCTACTTCACAGTCACCTTCGGCTCGACGCTCAAACCGGGCCGTAATTCGTGATTCGGGTCTTCTTTGGCAAGGTCGGTAAAGTCGATGCGCACCGGGACGCGCTGCACCACCTTTACGTAGTTGCCGGTGGCATTTTCGGGCGGGAAGAGCGAAAGCACAGAACCGGTCGCGCCGCCAATCTGCGTCACCTTGCCGGTGTAGTCCTTGCCGGTCGAGTCCACATGAATCTTGACATTCTGCCCGGCCTGCATGTGCCGGAGCTGCGTCTCCTTGAAGTTGGCCGTCACCCAGATATCCTGGAGCGAGACCAGGGTGAGCAGGTTCTGCCCCGGTGACACGTTCTGGTTGATCTCCACGCTCTTGCGGGTAATGATTCCGTCTTCGGGCGCAACAATCGTTGTGTAGCTCAGGTTCAATTTGGCCTGATCGAGCTGTGCCTTCGCCTGTTCCACCTGCGCCTGCGCCTGCTTGTAGCGCGCGTTCTGCACTGCAACCTGCTGCGGTCCGGTGAGCGCGTATTTTTGCGAGGCCACGGCCTGTTTTTCGCGTTCGGTGGCCACGCGAATGCCGTCGCGCGCCGCCTCATCACTGGCTTCGGCATCGGCCAGTGCAGCCGCTGTCGACTGTGCCGCTGCAACCGCTGCATCGTACTGTTGCTTGCTGATCACGTCTTTCTCGACCAGCGGGGTGTAGCGCTTAAGGTCGGCCTGCGCCTTGGTGTTGTTGGCAATGGCCTGCGCCACCCTCGCATCGGCCGCGGCCATCTGCTTCTGGGCCTGTTGTACTGAAGCGTTCGCGCCGCTCACGTCGGCATCCGCCGCACTCAGATTGCTGCCGGTGTTGGCCTCGGTAATAGGCACGGTCACGCCGGCCACCTGGGCAAAGGCCTCAGCGCTGTCGAGCGCCGCCTGCGCATTTTCAACTGCAACCTGAAAGTCGGCAGGGTCGAGTTCTGCGATCACGTCGCCTTTTTTCACCTGCTGGTTCTCTTCCACGTCCACCTTCAGCACCTGCCCTGTGACGCGGGCGCTCACCTGAATCAGGTGGCCGTTCACCTGGGCATCATCAGTATCTTCGGTGTAAGTGGAGCGCCACCATACGCCCAGCGCCACCAGAATAAGCAGCACCACCACTACGACCACAATGCCCCTTCTGCGTTTTGGCGCCGGCGTGACCTCAGTCTCCTGCACCGGTTCGGCTTGCGCCGTTGCTTGTTTCGTCTCCGCCACGTCTCTTTCCTCCAGTTGCAAATCCAGTCGTCGCTTGCATGTCCAGTCGTCGACAGCCAAGAGGGCCCTTGCCCCGAATGAAACCTCGTGCGCGCTCGTACCGCGGCGCACTCGCTATTGATTCTGCTTCACGTAATTCCTGTAGTTCTGACTTGCACCCAGCGCACGCGCCAGGCTGAGCTTGGCCACATTGTGCCGGTAGAGGCTCGCGACATATTGCGCGTTGGCCTGCGCTACCGATTGCTGCGCCTGGCTCACCGGCAGGTTGTCGCTCACCCCGTTCGCGTAACGCTGCTGAGCCTCGCGCAAAGCCTCATTGGCCAGGTCCACGCTCGACCGCGCCACTTCAACCTGTTTCTGCGCCGCCTCAATGTCGAGCAGCGCGTCGCGCACGTCCGCGTCGACCTGCGCTTTTCTGTCGCTCACCTGCGCCTGGGCAGTATCGAGCTGCGCCTGTGCCTGCTCCGCGTCGCCGCGCAGGCCAAACTCCTTGAATATTGGAAAGCTCACCGTCCCGGTTGCATCCACTGTGCCGTGGCTGTGCGCGAGCGTAGTCCCAATGTCGCCGTAATCCGCATTCGCTTTCAATTCCGGCAGACGCTCGTCGGTGGCTGCCTTGCGCTGTTGGGCGGCAGCCGCCGCCTGCTCAACCAGCGCTGCCAGATCTTTGCGATTCGCCTGGGCCTGCGTAATGAGCGCATTCAAGTCCACCTGATCGAACGCCGCGTAGGGCGCCTTGTCGGTCAGCGTGAACTTCTGGTCGAGCGGAAGCCCGATAGTCCGCGCCAGCGCCAGTTTGTCTTTGTCGAGCGCGGTCTGCGCCGAGATCAACGCTTGCTGCTGCTGTTGAAAGTCGACTTGCGCCCTGAGTTCGTCCAGCTTTGGCGCAGTTCCCGCATCGTGGTTGGCTTTCGCCTGGTTGAACGAGATTTGCGAAGTATCAACCTGCGCCTGCGCGCTCTCAACCGCGGTTTCGTCAGCCAGCACCAGCAGGTAAGCGTTACCGACGGTTAGAATCACCAGGTCCTGCGCGTCCTGGGCTGAAAGCTGAGCCGCCTGAAAATTGTGCCGCGCGGCAAGATAGTTCCTCAACGACGAGAGATCGACCAGCGACCAGTTCAACGAGGCGCGAAGGTCTGTGAAACCAAACGGCCCGATAATAGTTGGAATATGCGGTAATCGCAGTCCCTCGGCGGGCAGGTCAACCTGGCTCACTGTCTCCTTGGCGGTGAAATCGATCGAAGGCAGCATTGACTGCAACTGGTTCAGCCGCTCGCCGCGCGCCGTCGAAGTCTGATTCTGGCTCAAAATAATTCCCAGGTTGGCCGTCAATCCACGCTGAATGGCATCGTCGAGCGACAGTCCAATCGTGTCGGCCGTAGCCTTGCCCTTTACCACGCTGCCCTGAAACGAGCCGGCCGTGGGCGTGGGAGCCTGCGGCGCCGTCTGCGCCCCTGCCTCCGGGTCATCGAGAAGCGTGAGACTTAACAGGAAAACGGCGAGGCAGGAAAAGATTGCTCTCTTAAGGATGTGCTTTTGCAAATTCGACCTTGCCCGATCGCGGTAAAAGATTCCGCCAAAATTGCGTTTATTAAATGGATGCACTCGCCAAGCGAAGCGCTTCTAAAAGTAGTGTATCGAAAAGAGATTGGGGCGGGGGGATGGCGCGATCACAAGGGCTCGGTCAAGGCACGAATCCGGCAGGTTAGCAGGTTAACGGGCGGGCAGGTCAGCGTCGGCCGTCTGCCGAGGCGTGAATCAACTGCGAAGCGAGCGAGCAGAGCCCCTGGCGAAACATGTCGCGGACAGCGCTGTTGGTCCAACCCGCTGTGCCGGCACCGCCGTACCCGGCCAGCAGGGCAGCCGTTTCGTCTGAAGTGAATCCCCCAACGGCTCGCAATACAAAGACAGTGCGCAACCGGGCAGGGAGCTTCGCGAGCCACTCGCGGACCCGGTCGCGATCGGGTCCGGCAATCATTTGCTCGAACTCACGAGCGGAGACTCCCACCGAATCCAGGTCGTCGTCATCAATACAGCTGACCGGGCCCCCTGCGCCCTGCGGCGGGGCCAGGCCGCCGGGTTCCCGTCGCGCAATGGTCTCAAGCGCGGCTCTCGAAAGGGTAAGCCGGCTGCTCCGCCTCGCCTCAAATGGATCGCCGCTATGGGTCATATCGGCATTCGCGATGGTGTGCTCAACCAAGCGTACGCTCTCTTCGCCTTCTCCAACCAGCATTGAAGCCATGTTGTAAAGGCCGGCGGCGATCGCGTCGAGCATCTCGTCGAAGCCAGTGAGCGCCCGCTCCACTTCAGCATTGTCTTTGGCGCGGCCGTCGAGCAGGCCTTGCACGCTGCGAGTAAATTCCGCGGCCCCCTCGGGCATCCGCTTGGGAGGAATCAGGCTCGCATTCGCGTTTTCATGCCGTTCAGACATGGCAAAGTCACTCCTGTGGAGAAAAACCACGCATCTTTATCCTCAAACCGGGTTGGGTTGCGCGTCAACCGGAGGAAAACTCTCGATTTCATGGCGCCGGGGAAGATGGCTTCCGTACAGACTCACCGCACGCAGAAAAGCCAACGGCTAATAACACACTCTTAACGACGCGCAAGCCCCTCTTGCTGTATGAGTTCAAGATGAGGGGCCGCATCTTCCCCAACCGGCCCGGCGGAGATGCCATATCCCGCTGAAACGCGATAGACTTCCTAACACGGCATCGGAACCAGACATGGCCAAGACCGCTCAGAAGCAAAAGCTGTTTAACGGACGCGACTACTCGTGGATGCAGTTCAACCGCCGTGTCCTTGAAGAAGCTGAGGATCCAACCAATCCCCTGCTCGAACGGGTTAAGTTTCTGGCCATCACCGGCTCGAATCTCGATGAATACGTGGAAATTCGCCAAGCCGGCCTTTTGCAGCGCATTGAAGACGGCTACCGCGAGCCCGGATTCGACGGCCTGCGTCCAGACGAGTCGCTTGCAACGCTCACTGACGAAATCCACAACTTTGTGGCGGCCCAGTACCACTGCTGGAACAAGAATCTGCTGCCGGAAATGCGCAAGCAAGGCATCAGACTACTGGAATGGGACGAGCTGAGCGATGAAGCACGCGCCTACGCGAAAGACTATTTTCAGCGCGAAGTTGACCCGCTGCTGACGCCCATCTCGATCGACCCTGCGCACCCGTTTCCGCGCGTGTTGAACAAAGCGCTCTGCCTGGCTCTGCTGCTGCGCGCCAAGCGGCGCAGCTCGGGGCCGCAGGTACTGGGTGTGGTCACGGTTCCTCGTGCCCTGCCCCGGTTTGTGCGATTGCCGGCCGCCGAAGGCTTCAACGATTACCTGCTGCTGCAGGACCTGATTGCCCAGCACCTGGCTGGAATGTACCGCGGTTACGAGGTGCTGGCCCACGCATCGTTCCGGGTGACACGCAACTCGAACCTCTACTTCGAGGAAGAAGAGGCTCGCTCGCTGCTTGAGACCATACGCTTTGAGCTTCACAACCGCCGCAAGGGCGACGCCGTGCGACTCGAAATCGAGTGCGGCGCCGACCCGGAGATCGTCGAGCGCCTCCGTGTCAACTTCGAACTCCATGAGAACCAGGTCCTGCGCGGCGAAGGCCCGGTGAATCTTTCGCGTGTGATGTATTTCTACGAAGACGTAAAACGGCCTGACCTCAAGTTTCAGCCGTTCACGCCCAAGCCCCTGCTGCTGAGCCGCAAATCAACCGGCATCTTTGACGAGCTTCGCCACCACGACATTCTGCTTCATCACCCCTACGACAGCTATGAGCCGGTGGTGGATTTTGTGCAGCAAGGTGCGCAGGACCCGGCCGTAGTGACCTTGAAGCAAACACTCTACCGCACCAGCCACGACTCGCCCATGTTTCAGGCGCTCACTGAGGCCGGCGCGACCAAGGAAGCCACCGTCGTCGTGGAATTGATGGCGCGATTCGACGAGGCCTCGAATATCCGCTGGGCACGCTCGATGGAAGACGCGGGCGTGCAAGTCTTCCACGGCGTGGTCGGCCTCAAGACCCACTGCAAGCTCGCCATGCTGGTGCGCCGCGATGAAGACGGCGTAACCCGCCGTTACTGCCACCTGGGCACCGGCAACTACAACCCGGTGACCGCGCGATTCTATACCGATCTGAGCCTGCTCACCTGTGATCCGCAAATTACCGAGCGCGTGCATATGGTCTTTAACTATCTCACCGCGCACGCCGAAATCGACGACTACAGCCCCCTGTTGGTTGCTCCGCTCACCATGGCCGAGAGCTTTCTGCGGCTCATCCGCCGTGAGGCCGAGCACGCCAAAGCCGGCCGCCCCGCGCACATTATCGCCAAAATGAATGCCTTGCTCGAGCCCTCAGTGATTGAGGCGCTTTACCAGGCATCGCAGGCGGGCGTCCAGATCGATGTGATCGTCCGCGGCCTTTCGATTCTGCGCCCCGGCGTGAAAGGCCTCTCAGACAACATTCGAGTCCGCTCCATCGTCGGGCGCTTCCTCGAGCACTCTCGCATCTTTCACTTTGCCAATGGTGGCGACGACGAGTTCTACCTGGGCTCGGCCGACTGGATGCCGCGCAATCTTTTCGAACGCTGCGAAGTGGTCTTCCCGGTGCGCGATGCCGCGGCCATCAATCGCATCCACAATGAGATTTTGCCCGCATATCTGGCCGACACTGTAAAGGCGCGCTTGCAGCAGCCTGACGGAACTTACATCGCAGCAAGCAAAGTGAACAAGGATGCACCGGTGTTTTCAAGCCAGGATTTTCTGATGCAATTGGCCGAAGGCAAAGTCGATCTGGACGCGATTCCACAGCTGCCGGGAGAGAAGCCGGCGCCCAAAGCGGCGGCGAAGAGAGCGAAGGGGGCCGACTAAGTCGAACCTGGAGCGCCGCGCTCCAGCGAATCCGGTCTGCTCAAAATATCCCACTCGACCACTAAATGCAGTCGACATCTTCCGTTTCATGTATCAGGACGCCGATGTTAATTGCCCGCATCTAATTCCCCTACAATTGAAGTAGTGCCTGCTGTTCTCCCCAATCAGACAGAGCAAGCGGCTTTTATTCAACGCCGGGCAACGGTAACTGCGCCCGCGCTTGCGACCAGCATTCTTCAATACTGGCATCTCAACAGTCTCGATGCGCCCACTGTTGCATTGGTCTGGGCGCTCAGCTTTGCATGGGCTGCGGGAACGCGTTTGCCGCAGCAGGCGGCCATGATTATCACACTTGGGGTATGGGCCGTATACGTAAGCGACCGACTGCTCGATGCGCGCGCGGCGCTCATCTCACGCAATGAAGATCGGCTGCGCGAGCGCCATTACTTTCATTGGCGGCACAAGCGCGTGTTGGCGCCTTTGGCGCTCGTCGCCGGCGCCGCAGCAGCGATTCTGGTACTTGCATTCATTCCCGCCGTAGCTCGCGAGCGCGACTCGGTACTGGCCGCAGCTTCGTTCGCCTATTTTGCCCGCGTGCACCATAGCCAGCTTTCATTACGGCGGCCGGCTCGCCCGTTCTTCCCGCCAATCGTTTCTAAAGAGTTACTTGTCGGAATTCTTTTTGCGGTTGGATGCGCATTGCCCTCGATGAGCGCTGCATGGTCTTCGCCGAATGCCGTTCGATGGGTTTTGGTTGGCGCGCTGGCCTTCTTCGCGGCTTTGGCCTGGCTCAACTGCCACGCAATCGAGCAGTGGGAGTCAGGAGCGGCGCATGATCGCGGGCTGGCTCTTCTCGCATGTGCGCTCGTTCTCGCGACAATTGGATTTGTCGCTGCGGCCTTGCTTTGCACCGTTCTTCCGCGCGCGGCGATACTGCTGGCAGCAGCCGCTCTCAGCGCGCTATCAATTGCGATCCTCGACCGGATTCGCACCACGCTCTCCCCGGTCACACTGCGCGCCGCGGCCGATCTGGTGCTGCTTGTGCCGGCGCTTGTCATTCCTTTCGCAGGTTGGTCGCGATGAGCGCTTCCCTTCCACTGCTCTCCTCCAAAGCGCAAGAGGGCGGAGCCCCGGATTTCGATGGGCTTGCTCGTGCTTATCGCTGGATAGAGTATCTGAGCTTTGGCCCCATGCTCAGCCGATGCCGTACGGAATTCATTCGTCGACTATCTCACTGCCGCAGTGCGCTCGTGATCGGCGACGGCGATGGCCGTTTCACGGCACGCCTGCTTGCAACCAATCCTCTGATTCACATTGACGCCATCGATGCGAGCCCGGAAATGCTCCGCGCCCTGGTCAGGCGCGCCGGAAACGATGCTCTTCGCGTGCGCGCCGAGGTTCATGACGCTCGTGCGTGGACACCCAATCACGACGCGCACTACGATCTCGTGGTTACGCACTTCTTTTTAGACTGCCTTACAACCGCTGAAATCGAATCGCT
>Ga0335072_10015774_pt1 | contig 10718 bp, 9 predicted proteins | sample Lox_Sample_21_FD_206725 | JGI IMG/M metagenome (GOLD analysis project Ga0335072, IMG submission 206725) | Soil microbial communities from Loxahatchee National Wildlife Refuge, Florida, United States - Lox_Sample_2.1 | ecosystem: Environmental > Terrestrial > Soil > Wetlands | place: USA: Florida... | reverse complement strand
TGTTCGAGACCGGCACTGGCCTGGTCCTGGCCTGCACCGTGATCGACAGCGCGGCCCCGGCCGGTCTCGGCGGCGCAGACCCGGCCGATCTCGCCGTACCCGGCCGCCTGGCGGCACTCGCGCGCGAGGTCGCGGCCAACGACTGGCAGGTCAGAGACCAGATCACCGCAGACGGCGGAGCGGGCGCCGGAACCGCCGGTGACCGCAACGTGCTGCTGCCGGTCGACTGGCCGCGGCGGCCCGCCGGCGGCTGACTCCCTGGCTACCGGCCGGCGAGCCGGCCCAGCGGGAACGGCGGCGTGATCCGCAGCTCGATGTTGCGGTCGGAAGCCACCCCGGCCCGGTCCGAGTCGGCTCCGATCAGCGGCATGTTGGCCGCCAACTCCCGGTGCAGCGCGGCCAGGTCGTCGCCGGTGTCCAGGGATCGCGGTCCGGGCGGAGTGTCGTGGTCGACCATCGTGCAGACCACGGACAGGCAGTCTCCGGCGTCGATCAGCTCGACGATCCGGGTCTGGCACGGCCAGTCGACGATCGCGGACGTGGTGACCTCCCAGAAGCCGCGTCCTGGGTGGTCGGCGTCTGGCCGCGGGCGCACCGCGTTCGTGTGGGTGTGCCCGTTGAGCCAGAGCACGACGTTGGGGAAGCGGTGCAGCAGCGCGACGAAGCCGGCGGCGCCGAGCAACGGCTCCCCGTCCGGCCCGAGGTGCCCGCTCCTGGCGTTGTCGAGCGTGTCGGCCCCGTGGTGCGAGAAGACGATGACCAGGCGGTCGTCGTGCCCGGTGCGCACCTCGCCCCCGTCGGCGCCCCGGTAGCACGAGTGCACATCGGCCAGCCGCGCCTCCAGCCAGCGGGCCTGGTCACGGTCGAGGCATCCGGCCGCGCCCCCGGCCAGGCAGGCCGTGTCGAGCGCGATCAGCCGGACGGCCGGCGTGTCGTAGGCGTAGTAGGCGGTGCCATCGAGCCGGTTCGCGGTGGTGAACCCGTGCCCGGACGGCTGCGCGCCGGGCCGGAAATGCGCCTCGACGAAGTCGCGCCGGGTGACGGCCCGGCGCCCCTGATCGGCCGTGATCGTCACGGATGGGCCGGCCGCGAAGGCCTCGGGGTGGTCGGTGAACAGATGTAGCGCGCGATCGTGGTCGAAGTCCGCTGCCAACCGCAGCGGCTTCTGGTTGCCGGTCAGCGCCGCGGCGATCCCCGGGGTGACCCGCCCGACGCCCTGGTTGAGCGCCTCGTGATTGCCGAAGCAGGATAGCCAGGGAAGACGCAGGCCGCTCGCGGAGAATTCCTCCATGGCGCGCTCCAGCAGCCCCGGGTGATGCGGGAAGCCGAATTCGCGCCGGAACACGTCCTCCCCGTGCCCGCCGTCGCCGTCGGGCTTCCAGAAGAAATCGTCCGGCCAGTCCGGCGACTGGACGCCGACGTACCCCGGGCCGCCCGAACCCGGGCGCACCACGCCGCCGTCGAACAGGGCCAGGAACGCCTGCATCTCGTTCCACTGCGCGTTGTCGATCGCATCACCCGTGGTCACCGCGAGCTGCGGCGGCGCGCCGCTGACCGGGCCGCGCACGGCGTTGAGCGTGCGCAGCGTGGCGTCGATCGCGTGCGCGTTGAGCGCCTCCTGGGGGCGCTGCACGGGCACGATCTCGGCGTACCTCGGGTCGGCGAAGTACCGGTTCAGGAACTCGAACCGGGTCGGCGACTGGACGTCGGCGAGCTGCAGGTCAGTGATCTGGACGAGGCTGAGCAGCGGCCGTCCGCCAGCGGGCCGCGATCCCAGGTCTGGCGCGCCGAGGTCGTCGCGGACCAGGTGCGGCTCGCCCTCGATGATCTCGACCGCGCGGTACGGCGCGCTCGCGCCCCGGCGCAGCACGGCACCGGCCCCCAGGCGGCGATGCACGGTGAGCGGAGGGAGCGCGCCGCTCACCGTGTTCCCTGGTTCGCGCTCATGCTTCGACGTCCGCCGGGGCGTCGACGGACACCAGCACCGGGTCAGGGCGGATCGTCAGCGATACCCGGCTCCCGGCCGGATGCTCGGCCGCGTCGGCGGTGCTGAGCTGGGCCATGATCGTCAGGTCGCCGAGATCGACGGTGACCCGGCTGGTCGCGCCGAGAAACGTCGACGCGATGACGGTGCCGGTCAGCGGCCCGGACGACGCCGGGCCGCCGGAGTCCGGCGCCAGCGTGACCGCCTCCGGCCGCACCAGGGCCGTCACCGTGCCCCCCGGGGTCGACAGGTCCACCAGCGGCAGGTCGCGCCCGCGCACCGTCACCGTGGAACCGCTGACCGTGCCGGGCAGCCGGTTGGTGAGACCGACGAACTCGGCCACGAACGACGTCGACGGGCGGGAGTAGACGTCGACCGGCGGCGCGAGCTGCTCGATGTGGCCCTCACGCATCACGCCGACCCGGTCCGCGATCGCCAGCGCCTCCTCCTGGTCGTGGGTGACGAACAGCGTGGTGATGCCCACGTCGAGCTGGATCCGCCGGATCTCGTCCCGCAGTTGTGCCCGGACCTTCGCATCAAGGGCCGACAGCGGCTCGTCCAGCAGCAGCACCTGAGGCTCGATGGCCAGGGCGCGGGCCAGCGCGACGCGCTGCTGCTGGCCGCCGGAGATCTGATGCGGGTACCGGTCCGCCTGCGACGACAGGCCGACCAGCTCCAGCATCTCCAGCGCGCGCCGGTCCCGCTGCGCGGAACCCACCCGGCGCAGCCGCAGCCCGAAAGAGACGTTCTGACGCACGGTCATGTGCGGGAACAGGGAGTAGGCCTGAAAGACCATGCCCATGTCCCGCTTGCTGGCGGGCAGCCCGGTGACGTCGCTCCCGCCCACCGTGATCGTCCCGGCGTCGGCGTCCTCCAGCCCGGCCAGCAGCCGCAGCGTGGTGGTCTTGCCGCAACCGGACGGTCCGAGCAGGGCTACCAGCTCGCCGGCCTGCACGGTCAGGTCAAACCCGTCCAGGGCAACGACCGCGCCGTAGCGACGGCTCAGTCCCTCCATCCGCACCTCGACGGCGGCCCGGCCCGCCACCTTCCGCGCGTTCTGCGTCTGTGGCGACGTCACGTGCACTACCTCATCCCGCGCCGCCGACGGCGCCCAGCGTAGGAAACGATCAACAACAGCACGAACGCGAACAGGAGCGCGGCCAGCGAGGTCGAGAAGATGACCGACGCGTTCGGCGTGTTCCGGTCGATCGAGTACAACTCGACCTGCAGGTTCACGTACAGCAGCGTGTAAGCGATGGTGAACTCGCCCAGCGCCAGCGCCGCGGACAGCAGCAGCGCGTTCAGGATCGCCTGCCACATGTTCGGCGCGATGACCCGGAACATCACGGTGAACCAGCGCGCGCCCAGGCTCCGCGCGGCCTCGGACAGCGTCTTGACGTCGATCGCGTTCAGTCCCGCCGCCAGCGCCCGGTACGCGTAGGGCAGAGCAAGGATCACATAGGCCCAGAACAGCATCAGCGCGGACAGCTCATAGTGCCTGATCTTGTTGTAGACCGGGGCCAGACCGACCACCAGCACGATCGCCGGGATCGTGAGCGGCAGCAGGCAGAGGAACTCAAAGGCACGGCTGATCCACTGCACCCGCAGCCGGATCCAGATCATCGTGGGGACCAGCAGGGCCAGCGTGACAACGCTGGTGAGCAGGCCCAGCTCCAGGCTGATCTCGACCGAGCTGATCAACGGCGGCGGCCCCTGGTAGGACACGATCTGCTTCCAGGCCGCGACGGACCAGGTGCCGAGCGTGCTGCCCTCGAACGAGAACCGGAGCATGGCCAGCAACGGCAGCAGGAAGAACGCCGCGAAGAGCGTGAACACCACGTACCGGAACGCGTTCAGCCGCTTGCGCCGGCCGGCCTGCATGCCGCGCGGGCGACCGGCCGGGGCGGCCAGCGGCGCCTCGCCGACGGAGGTTACCGCAGCCATCGCGCCGCCCGGCGCTGCAGGAGGGCGTAGCAGGTCATGATGATGGCCACCAAGATGATCATCCCCAGGGCAAGCACGTCGGCCTGGTTCACGTTGCTGAGGCCGACCTCGCTGTTGATCGCGACGTAGATCTGCTGCGGCACGATGTACGCGATCTGGTTCTCCCAGGCGACGATCGTCGCGAAAGCTGACAGCGCGTTAGCGAACAGCAGCAGCGCCGCGCCGAAGAAGGCGGGCGCCAGCAGCGGCCCGCCCACGTACCGCCAGTACTGCCATGTGGAGGAGCCGAGGCTGTCGGACGCCTCCCGCCACTGCGCCTTGAGCCCGTCGATCGCGGGCAGGAAGACCAGCACCATGAGCGGCACCTGGAAGTACGTGTAGATCACCGCGATCCCCCACGGGAAGCTGTAGAACCAGCTCGCGTGCATCAGCAGGCCGACCGGCCCGATCAGCACCACGAACGCGAACGCCAGCGTGACGCCGCCGAACTGAGCAAGCACGCCCGAGACCGCGATGTAGAGCCGGCGTACCGCGCCGTCGGGGTTGCCGGACGCGATCGCGTAGGCCAGGACCGCACCCAGCACGGCCCCGAGCGCCGAGGAAATCAGGCACAGCTCGAGCGAGCCGGTGAAGTAGCTGCGCTCGGCGGACTCGAACAGCACCTTGAGGCTGGACAGGTTCAGCGCTCCGGTCGGGCTACGGAACGCGTTGACCACGACGATCCCGGTCGGCAGCAGCAGGAAGATCGCTACGTAGGCCAGGAACGGCGTGACCCCGAGCCAGTGCGGAAGGCGAAGCCGGCGCCCGGCCCGTACCGGCGGTACGGGCCGGGCGCCGGCCTGCGCGGTAACAGCCACAACGACCCGCTAGCTGACGGCCTTGGCCCAGTTCGCCGCGAGGTAGGTCGCGGCGTTGGTGGACTGCGACTCGTTGAGGAACACTGGCGTCCCCGACACCGCGGGGAGCTTTCCGGCAGCGCTGGAGTTGATCGAGCCGTTGGACGTCATCGCGGACTGCTCCACCGGCCGCGCGCCGCCTTCGAGCCACAGGTTCTGCCCGCCGTCCGCGGCCTGCGAGTAGAGGAACTCCTCCCACAGCCTTGCGGCGGCCGGGTGCGGCGCGTTCTTGTTGATGGCCTGGGCGTAGTAGCCGCCGAGAACCGCGTTCGACGGGATGAACACCTTCCAGTTCGACACTCCGACGTAGCTGGGCAGGTTGAGGTAGTCCCAGTTGAACACGACGGGCGTGGTGCCGGCCTTGATCGTGGCGCCGGTTGCCTGCACCGAGTCGAAGTTGCCCTTGGCCTTGAGCTGCTGGAAGAACGACACGCCCTTCGCAATGCTCGAGGCGCTGCCGCCTTCGGCCAGGTTCGCCATCATGACGCCGTTGAGCGCGGCGTTGGCCTCGGTCGGGTTCCCGTTCAGCGCGACGGCGCCCTTGAACTTCGAGCCGAGTAGCTGGCTCAGCGAGGTGATCGTGCCGAACTTGCTCGAATAGCCGACGGACATGTAGCCGCCGTAGTCCTGGACCCAATCACCGTTGGACGCCTTCTGCGCGGCCGGGATGCTGCTCCAGGTGCTCACCTCGTACGGCGCGAACAGGTTGGTGTTGACCAGCGCCACCGCCATGCCGATATCCAGGACGTCGGGCGCGGCGGCGGTGCCGTTCTCCTGCTTGACCGCGTTGACCTCATCCTGGCTGCTGCCGTCGGGATTGGCGGAGTTGACCTTGATCCCGTATTTCTTTTCGAAGGTGCTGATGATCGTGCCGTAATTCGCCCACGTCGGCGGCAGCGCGATGACGTTCAGCGTTCCTTCCTTCTTGGCGGCGGCGACGAGCTGGCTCATCCCGCCCCCGGCAGCGGCCGAGGTGACCGTGCCCCAGTTGGTCCCGCCGCTGGCGCCCGACGACGAACCGGACGACGAGCAGCCTGCGGCCAGCAGCGCGAGCGCCGCGAGCCCGGCCAGCGCAAATCGATGTGGCGATCTCACGCGAAATGCCTCCTGTCAGCTTCCCGTCGTGGCGAAGGCGTCCAGGAGACCGCGTGCCACGGCAATGTCAGGAAGTGGACCGACCCTCCCCGGCAAACGGCATAGGCCCGAAATGCCTAAAACGTTTAGCATCGGTATGCTGGCGCAGCGTTCGCGTGAGTGTCAAGAACCGTTACCGAGTTGTCGCCGCTCAGGACATCTGGCGTTTCCTGCCGTTTGCTGGCGGCCGGATGTGCGGCGCTCGCTAGGGTTGCGGCGCCTGCAGCGAGGCGCGCTGGAGCAGTTCCACATCGGCCGTGTAGTCGCCCCCGGGCCCGAGGCGCAGCAGCCGCATCATCAGCGCCTTGCCCATGGCCTCGTGATCGAGCCGAATGGTCGCCAGCGGCGGATCGAGCAATTCCGACGTGGGCAGGTCGTCGTGGCCGATCACCGAGACCCCGGGCCCGACCGGCAGCGACAGCTCGCGCGCCGCCTTGTAGACCCCGTGCGCCGTGTAGTCGGAGTTGGTGATGATCGCCGTCGGCGCGTCGGGGCCCGACAGCAGCTTGGCAGCGGCGAGCTGCACGTCAGGGATCGTGAGCAGGGAGTACATCACCGCGGGCCGGATGCCGAGCTCCGCGGCGTGTTCCCGGAAGTGGCGCGACCGGTCCGGGTCGGCCATCAGATGCGGCGGCGCCGACAGGAACGCGACCCCGGTATGGCCGAGCTCGGCCAGCCGGGCCATCGGCAGCCGCACGGCCGCCGCGTTGTCCGGCCCCACCCGGCTGATGCCGGTGATTCCATCGGCCGACGCATTCAGCGCGACCACCGGCGCGCCGGGCCTCAGCTCCTGCCAGACGCGGATCGACTCACCGGTGCCGACCGGGGCGATGGCCAGGCCCTCCACCCGCTGACCGGCCAGTTCCCGCACGTGGCGCTGCTCACGGTCGAGCGAGTAGCGGGCGTCGAGGACGAGCACCGTGGCGCCGGCCTCCGCCGCGACCTGCTGTGCCCCGCTCAGCACCTCGAGGAAGAACGGGTTGGCGAAGTTGCGCACCACGAAGCCGTAGGTCGTGGTGCGTCCCCGCCGCAGCGCCTGGGCCTGCGGGTTCGCCCGGTACCCGAGCCGCTCGGCCGCGGCCACGATGCGCCGCCTTGTCTCATCGGCGACGCCGGGCCGCCCGTTGATGGCCAGGCTGGCGGTCGCGACGGAGACCCCGGCCGCCCGGGCGACGTCGCGGATGCCTGCCGGCCGGCCCGTCGCGTCAGCGTGCGTCGTCATGAGTGTCCCCTGCAGGCGAGGCCGTGCCCGGCGGGAGCCCCGGAAACCCGCGGGTACCGCGCCGCGGGCGCGGTGAGCCGCCGAGGATCACAGTGCACGAAGCGCCACGCCGCCGCAAGCGCGTCCGGTTCTTCCGGCGCGATCTGCCGGGCAGCGTACGGTCTTTGATGCGCAAGGCGGTCCAGGCGGTTTTTGTTACGCCCCGGCACCCGCCGCATCGGGCTACCCCGAGACGGCCGGGCCGGGTCCGGGGGCGCCTGCGGCGGCTGCCGTGTGCTCAGATTCCGAGGAGGGACGGCAGGCCGGCGATCGTGTCCAGGATGACAGGAGCCTTGACCCGCTCGAAGTCCTCGCGGGTGGCCGAACCGGTCAGCACACCGGCCACCAGCCCCGCCCCGGCGCGCAGGCCGGACTCGACATCGCTCGCGGTGTCCCCGGCCACGGCGAGTTCGCTGACCGCTCCCCCGCCCAGGCGCAGCAGCGCGGTGAGCGGCAGATCGGGCCACGGGCGGCCGCGGCCGGCGTCGGCGGGCGAGAGCACGAGGTCGACCAGCGCCCGCCAGCCCAGCGCGTCAAGCAGGGCGTCCCTGGTCGCCGGCGAGAATCCGGTCGCCAGGCAGACCTTGATCCCGGCCGCACGCAGCGCCCCGATCGTTTCCTCGGCGCCGGGCAGCGGCGCGACGTTCCCGGCCCGCACCGAGGCCGCGTAGTGCTCCTCGAACGCCTTGTTGGCGCCCTGCGCGGACTCCTCGGCGCCAAGGATGTGCCGGAACACCTCGATCTTGGACTGGCCCATGGTGCGATGCACGTAGGCCAGGGCCGCATCGTAATCCGGCGTGCCCTCGGCCAGGCCGAACTGCTCCGCCGCGGCGGAGAACGCGGCGATCACGCTCCCGTCGTCGGCGACCGTGGTGCCGGCCATGTCCAGGCAGGCGACACCGATGCCGGAGGTGGGGGTGCTGGCGTTACCGGTCATGCGAACGTCTCCTCGGCGATGGCGGGGGCGCAGGTCATCCCCCGGCCGCCGGGCCCCGTGACCAGAACCACGCCGGGGGCGAGCGCCGACCGGTGGTACAGCTCGGGGCCGGTCGCCTGGCTGTAGACGCCGGCCCAGCGCCGCTCGGTCCGCGGCAGCGGCGTGCCCAGCAGGCGCTCGGCCTGGGCACGCAGGTGGTCGTAGGCGTCCTCCTGCACGTCGAACCCGAACGGCTCGTCATACTCGTGCGTGTCTCCGATGGTCAGGCCGCCGTCCAGCCGCTGCACGAGGAGGAGCTGGGCCGCGTTCGCGGCGGCCACCGGGTGCTGCGACGGCAGACCGCGCCGGCCTGGCAGGTCGAACGCCGGGTAGTAGCGCAGCGAATCGCCGTCGGCCACCGAGGTGGTGAGGCGGCCGCCGAACGGCGCGGTCTGCATCATCTGCAACCGGACCCGGCGGACCGGAGGGCGTTCATAGGCGGCCAGGTGCGGGCCTGTCAGGCCCAGGTGGTTGGCGCCGGTGGCGACCACGACGAGGTCGCCGCTGTGCCACTCGCCGGCATGGTCGCGGACCGCGTGCGGCGCGACCTCGGTAGCCTCGCGGCCCGGGAGCCAGGTGTACCCGGCGCTCCCGCCATGGCCGGCGCTCCCGCCATGCCCGGGGCCGCCGGCACCGCGGGCCAGCAGGTGCTCGCGGATGGCGGGTAGCACCAGGCGCGGCTCGACCGCGGCGTCCCTGCGGCAGCGCAGCGCGCCGGCGAACTCGCCGCGCAGGGCCGGGTTGACCTCGCGGGCCGCGGCGGCGTCGAGCAGTTCGTAGCCGCGGACCGCGGCGTCGGGCAGCGCGGCCGCCTCCTTGAGAAGCTGCAGCTCTGCCTCGTTTGCCGCCAGCGTCAGCGATCCGTTCGGCCGGAAGCCGGTCCCCGGCACCTCGGCCGCCAGTTCCTCCCAGACGGCCCTGGCCCGCAGGGCCAGGCTGAGCTCCGCTCCCGCGGCGCGGCCGCTGACCCAGATCAGCCCGAAGTTGCGGACGCTCGCGCCGCGCGCCCCGTGCTCACGCTCGAGGTGCAGCACGTCGAACCCGCGCTGCCGGGCCGCGACCGCGTGCATCGTGCCCAGCACGCCGCCGCCGACCACCACCACACGTTCCACCGATGCCCCGTCCCCTCGCCGCAGCCGGCCGACCGGCCGACTTTCCGACCGGCCGTGAAGCAGACTTGGCCGGCCAAGTTAATCGTGCCGCGATGACGCCGCGGTGAACAGGGCATGTCGCCTCATTGGCCGCGAGGCCCACCCCCACCTGTGTGACGTGCCAGCGGTGACCCGCCTACGCTGTTGTCGCGGCCTGGAGGCGGCCCGAGCGAACAAACGGAGGCGTCATGGCTCACGTACTGGGCATCGACATCGGCGGCACGGGGATCAAGGGCGCACCCGTTGACGTGGACACCGGGAAGCTGCTCGCCGACCGCATCAAGCTCGAAACACCGCGACCGTCCCAGCCCGACGCGGTGATCGAGGTCGTGCGCCAGCTCGTGTCCGATTTTAGCTGGAACGGCCCCGCGGGAATCACATTTCCCGGCGTGGTCACGGACGGGGTGGTCAGGACCGCGGCCAACGTCGACGAGTCCTGGATCGGCACGGATGCCCGCACGGAGTTCGGCAAGGCCACCGGGCTGTCCGTCAGCGTGATCAACGACGCCGACGCCGCCGGGCTGGCCGAGGTGAAGTTCGGCGCCGGCGCGGGCCAGGACGGAACGGTGCTCCTGCTCACGCTCGGCACCGGGATCGGCAGCGCGCTGTTCATCGACGGCCACCTGGTGCCGAACACCGAGTTCGGGCACGTCGAGATCCGCGGCAAGGACGCGGAGAAGCGCGCCGCCGAGTCCGTCCGCGAAGAGCACGAGCTGAGCTGGGGCAAGTGGGCCGGGCGAGTGGATGAGTACCTCGCCCACATGGAGAACCTGCTGTCACCGAAGCTGATCATCATCGGCGGCGGCGTGAGCAAGAAGTCGGATAAGTTCCTGCCGCTGCTGAGCGGGCTGCGCGCCACAGTGGTACCGGCCGAGATGCTCAACGACGCCGGAATTATCGGCGCCGCGATGGCCGTCGCGTAATCAGCTCCAGGCCGGCCGCGACCACTCCGGCCGCGATCGGCCAGAACATCAGCGGCGCCAGTCCCCCGACCATCGGCGGGTCGCGCAGCATCAAGCCGACATGGCCGGCGGCGAGGCCGTGGTTGAACGCGGCGGCGCCCGACTGCTGGCCGATCCACTTGGCGAGCAGCGCCGCGGCCAGCCCGCCGGCCAGGATCCCGGCCATGGCGGGCGGGCCGCTCCTGCGCACGGCGAGGGCGTAGCCGGCCGCCCCGGATGCCAGCCCGCCGACGACGGTGAGCAGGATGAACCAGCCGTCCGCCGCGAAGAACGCGTTGGTCTCGGGGTTAACGATGTCGGCCGAACCCGGGCCGACCACCTGGATCAGGGCGCGCGGCGCAACCGCCGCCCACAGGAAGCCGGCCCCGAGGCCGAGCGCGGCGGTCCCCGCGACCACCGCGGCGATCGCG
>Ga0335072_10015773_pt1 | contig 10718 bp, 4 predicted proteins | sample Lox_Sample_21_FD_206725 | JGI IMG/M metagenome (GOLD analysis project Ga0335072, IMG submission 206725) | Soil microbial communities from Loxahatchee National Wildlife Refuge, Florida, United States - Lox_Sample_2.1 | ecosystem: Environmental > Terrestrial > Soil > Wetlands | place: USA: Florida... | reverse complement strand
GCGGCCCTGGCCGCCGGGCTGCCTTCCTCACTGGAGGTTCTCAACCCGGCCTCGGCGCAAGACAGCGACTCGGTGACCGTCACCGCCGCCACCGCCGCCAAGTACCACCTGAAGTCCATCGCCGACCTGAAGCCGTACGCCTCGAAGCTGTCCATCGGCGGGCCGCCGGAGTTCAAGACCCGCGTGGACGGCCTGGTCGGGCTGAAGTCGACCTACGGCCTGACGTTCAAGAGCTTCGTCCCGCTCGATGAATCTGGCCCCATCACGCTGGCGGCACTGCAAGACGGCAAGGTGCAAGCGGCCGACGTGTTCACCACCACCCCGCAGATCATCTCCGACCACCTGGTCTCGCTGACCGACCCCAAGTTCAACTTCGCCGCCCAGAACGTCATCCCGCTGGTCTACAAGCCGGCCCTCACCCCGACGATCGCGAGCGTTCTGAACGCGATCTCCGCCAAGCTCACGACCAGTGCCCTGCTGCAGATGGACAACGCGATCATCACGCAGCACGCCAACTACTCGACCGTGGCGGCCGGCTTCCTCAAGGCCGAGGGCCTCAGCTAGCGCACGGCCAAAGCCAGCGCAAGGCCGACATGCTAGTCGCCGATGGCCCGCCGCGACAGCGGCGGGCCATCACGGCTTTACGGCCACGCCGCCGTAGGCGATGTCGAAGATCGAGGGCCCGGCGCTGGGGACCGGCCGCCACTCGTGCTTGGGCACCAGGCCGGGCTCGACAAGCTGCCAGCCGTCGAAGAACGTCAGGACCTCAGCCCGGCCGCGGAACCACAACTGGGCGCTGGCGGTATCGAAGACCCGGGCGGCCCGCTTGGCCGCGTCCCGGTCCGACGTCCCGATCAGGTCCTCGCTCATGTGGGTGAGAACCAGGTAGCTGCCCGGTGCCAGGGCGTCCCGCAGCATCCCCAGGGCCTGCCGCGGGCGGTCCGCGTCGGCGATCCAGTGCAGGATGTTGACCAGGATCAGCCCGACCGGCCTGCTCAGGTCGAGGTGCGACCTGATCTCCTGGTTGCCGAGCAGCGCCGCTGGCTCGCACAGGTCCTCCTGGACGACGACGCTGCAGTCGCGCTCGGCCAGCATCGCCTTGCCGTGCGAGACGACCACCGGGTCGTAGTCCACGTACGCCACCCGGCACGCCGGGTTCACCAGCTTGGCCACCTCGTGCACGCTCTGCCGGGTGGGCAGGCCCGCGCCGACGTCAAGGAACTGGCTGATGCCCTGCTCGGGCGCGGCCAGGAAGCGCACCGCGCGGTCGATGAACTGGCGGTTCTCGATCGCCGCCGCCCGCTGCTGCGGCAGGTGCGTCAGCACCCGCTCGGCGGCCGCCCGGTCGGCGGCGAAGTTGTTCAGCCCCCCAAGGAGGTAGTCATACATCCGGGCGACGTTCGGCGTTGAAAAGTCGAGGCCCGGTAGCTCCCGTCCCACATGGCCAATGTACAGACGGACGGTGACTAAATGGGAGTCTCCGGGTGATACGGACATACCTAAATTTCGCATGGGCTTGCGATTTATGCATGTGCGCAGGATTTTCCGCCCGATGTGCGCAGGAATCCTGATCATAGTTTCCCGCCAGGGGGCGCCGACCCGGGCTGAGCGTCGCCCGCCGGCTTGCGCCCGACCGCCCCGTAGACGCTGACGTCGGCCGGCCGGGGCCGTGGGCCGTCTTCGTCCGGCCGCCACTCCGACACCAGGACCATGCCCGGCGGCACGAGCTCGAGGCCGGAGAAGACCAGGTGCCCGAAGTCATCAGCCGTCCGTGCCTGCAGCGTCATGCCGCCCTCGCGATAGGTGCGCTCCAGGCCGTGCACGCCGTCGGGGTCATGCTCGGGGGTGACGCTCGTGGCGACCAGGTAGCTACCCGGCGCCAGTCCGTCCAGCAGGGTGGCCACGATGCCGCCCGGGTCGTCGGAGTCCGCGATGAAGTGCAAGATCGCGATCAGCATCAGCGCGACTGGCTTGCTCAGGTCAAGGACCTCGCCCACCATCGGGTCGGCCAGGATCCTGCCCGGCTCCCGCAGGTCAGCCTCGATGTACCCGGTCCGGCCCTGGGGCGAGGAGGTGAGCAGCGCCCGGGCGTGCGCGAGCACCAGCGGATCGTTGTCGACGTACATGATGCGGCTATCCGGCGCGATCGCCTGCGCGACCTCATGGGTGTTGCCCGCGGTGGGCAGGCCGGTGCCGATGTCGAGGAACTGCCTGATCCCGGCCTCCCGGGCCAGGTAGTCCACCACGCGGGCGAGGTACTTGCGGTTCTCCCTCGTGGCGGTGCGCACGGCCGGCCAGCTCGCCAGGCCGCGCTCGGCTGTCTCGCGGTCGATGGCGAAGTGATCCTTGCCGCCCAGGTAATAGTCGTACATGCGGGCCGGATGCGGCCTGGAAAGGTCAATGCCCGCCATGGTCCCGTCGCCGGACCCGCCTGCCATGGTGCCGCTCCGTTCACTCGTCCCGCTCAGAGCATAGAACGAAACGCATCTATTCAGGCCCGTAACATCCCTCATCGCCCGCAGTCACCACAGTGTGGCTTTCGTGATAGACCTTTCTCTAAGTGTGACCTGGCCCCCCGTCATCGCGAGGAACGTAAGCGCCCATGGAGTCATCCCTGGCAGCACACGACCGCTGCGTCGTGCGCGTGCTCGGACCCGACGGGTCGCCGGTCGGGGCGGGGGTGCTGATTGGCGGCCGGCGGATCGTGACCTGCGCCCACGTGGTCAATGCCGCGCTCGGGCTGGACCAGCGCGCGCAGGACCGCCCGGTCGGCCAGGTCAGCGTGGACTTCCCGGCGCTCTCGCCGGGCCAGGCCCGCCCGGCCCGGATCGCCGCCTGGGTGCCGCCACCGCGCCAGAACGCCGCCGGGGACGACGTGGCCGGCCTTGAGCTCACCGTGCCGCCGCCTCCCGGCACCGCCCCGGCCCGCCTGGCCATAGAAATCCCGCGCCCCGGCACGCTGCTCCACCTGCCGGGCTTCCCTCCTGACATTCAGAACGGAACTTGCCCTACTGCCACCGTCAGCGCCCGTGTCGCCGGCGGCCGTCTGCAGCTGGACGCAAGCGCCGATGCCACCCGGATCCAGGTCGGCTTCAGCGGCGGCCCCGTCGTCGACGACGACCTCGGGGTGCTGGCCGGCATCATCAGCGCCCCGCAGGCCGCCGCGGGCATTTTCGCCATCACCGCCGACCGGCTGCGGCTGGCCTGGCCGGAGCTGAGCAGTTCCCGGGCCCGGCCGGGAACGCCCCGGACCGAGCTGACGATCCTGCACGTCTCGGACCCCCAGTTCGGCAAGAACCATCTCTTCGGCGGCAACGGGCTGACCACCGCCGATCAGGCCGCCGACACGCTGTTCGGGCGGCTGCATCGCGACCTGGGCCGCCTGGCCGCGATGGACGGGCTGCGACCGGACCTCATGGTCGTCACTGGGGACCTGGCCGAGTGGGGGATGCGAGGTGAGTTCGCGCAGGTCACCCGGTTCCTCGCTGCCCTGTCTGAGGCCGCGGGGATCCCGCGCAGGCACGTGGCGATCGTCCCGGGCAACCACGACATCAACCGGACTCTGTGCCAGGCGTACTTCCTTGAGCAGGCCGGCAACGACGCCGAGCCGGTGCCACCGTACTGGCCTAAGTGGAAGCACTTCGAAGCGGCTTTCCGCGATTTCTACGCCGATGTTCCCGGCGTCACCTTCACCCCTGACGAGCCGTGGACCCTGTTCAGGATGCCCGACCTCAACGTGGTCGTCGCGGGCCTGAACTCCACCATGGCAGAAAGCCACCGCGACTCCGACCACTACGGCTGGATCGGCGAGCACCAGCTCGAGTGGTTCGCCGACCGGCTCAGGGAGTTCAAGTCGGCCGGGTACCTGCGCATCGCGGCCGTCCACCACAACGCCATCCGCGGCGCGGTCAGCGACGAAGAGAACCTGCGCGACCCCGGCGACCTGGACCGCATCCTCGGCCGTCCCCGGCTGGTCAGCCTGCTGCTGCATGGCCATACCCACGACGCCCAGCTGCACTACCTCCCCTCTGGCCTGGCGGCCGTCTCCACCGGCAGCGCGGCGGTGAACGAGGCGGCCCGGCCGACCGAGGTGCCCAATCAGTACCAGCTGATAACCGTCCGCCACGACCGGTTCACCCGGCACGCGCGCTCGTACGCGACTGGCCAGAAGCGCTGGATCGGCGACACGCGGATCAGCGACAGTGGCTCGCACTGGCAGGCTGAGCAGCCCTACGCACTCGCTGACGTCGACGCGGCCTTTCCGGCTCCACCGCTACCGCCCGCCCCGCTCGACGCGCCGGTGACCGCGGACCAGCCGGCCACGGCCGCGCGCGACGCCTACGTCGCGGGGCGGGACATCATCTTCGGCGACCCGGCCAGGGGCACCTCGGGCCCGCCGAGGGATTCCTTCCTCAGCCGGGCCGCGGAGGCGACGCGGGCCCGGTCCCCGGGGGCGACGGTCTATGAGTCCCCTGACAGTCAGTGTCCCTACCTCCGCGTGTCCCAGGCCCTGGAAGCGGGAGGCGTCGAGCAGTGGCCAGTGGGCGTCGTCGACGGGCCGGTCACTGGCCCGGTCCTGGCCGCGTTCGCCGCCGTGCACGCGAAGTTCGCCGCCGCCGATCCGCAAGTGCGCTCCGAGCTCGTTTACACCGGTCCCGCCGCCTCAGCGGAACTGGCGACGCAGGCGAGAAGGCTTGGCTTCCGGCTGCGCACCTTTGTGGACTACCAGGGGCTGCTTGACCTCGGCCCGCTGGATGACGCGCAACGCCGGCGGCTGGCCGAGGATCTCATCTATCCATCGGACGTGTATGTCGAGCAGCGGTTCCGCGTCTCAGAAGGCTCTCGCGCCGGTTTCGGAGCGGTCAGGACCGGCCTGATCAGCCAGGCCGTCGACTGGCTCCATGAGGACGGAGCACGGCTGGTCGTGGTGCTCGGGGACTTCGGGCGGGGTAAGACCTCGTTCCTTCGGCAGCTGACCCGCAAGCTGCCCGAGGAACTGCCGGGGGTGCTGCCGATCCTGGTAGAGCTGCGCAAGCTGGAGAAGGCACCCACGCTCATCGAGCTGCTAGCCCAGCATGTGACCCGCAATGGCGTCAAGGACTTCAACCCCGACAAGCTCCGCTACATGATCGAGAGCGGCCGCGTCGCGTTGCTCTTCGATGGGTTCGACGAGCTGGAGCTGCGGGTCGGCTACGACAACGCCGCTGACTACCTGAAGACGCTGCTCGACGCGGTGCAGGGCCGAGCCAACATCATCTTGACCAGCCGCACGCAGCACTTCCGGTCGACGGACCAGGTCCGGACGCAACTCGGCGCGACGATCGAGACCCGCTCGGCCAGCCGGGTCGTGATCCTCGAGGACTTCTCAGAAGACCAGATCATGCGGTTCCTCACCAATATCTACGGGGGTGACGGCACCCGTGCGCAAGCCCGTTTTGCCCTGCTCGGGGAGATCGAGAACCTCCTGGATCTCGCCCACAACCCGCGGATGCTCACGTTCATCGGCGGGATGGACGACAAGCAGCTCCAGGAGGTCCGCCGTAGCGAGGGACGGCTCACGCAGGCGGCCCTGTATCGCGAGATCATCGACTTCTGGCTGCGGGGCGAGGCCGAGCGTCAGCAGCACGACCAGGGCATCAAGTCGTTCGACCAGGGCGAGCGGCTGCAGGCCTGCGCCGCGCTGGCGCTCAAGCTGTGGGCTTCTCCCAGCCCGACCATCGGCCTGCCCGACCTGACCGCCGAGGTCGCGGCGACGCTCACCGGCCTGGCCGAGCGCGGCTACAGCGAGTCCCAGGCGACCCACTCGATCGCCTCAGGCAGCCTGCTCGTGCGCACCGAGGACGGCGCGTTCGCCTTCATCCACCAGTCGATCATGGAATGGCTGGTTGCCGACATGGCCGCCCGCGACCCCGGGGCCCAGATCCTGTCCCAGCGTCGCATGTCCCGGCTGATGGTCGACTTCTACGTGGACCTCGCGGCCCCGGCGACTGCCCGGCAGTGGGCGAACGCGGTGATGAGCGACCGCGAGGCACCGGAAACCGCCAAGCAGAACGCGCTAGCCGTCCGGGGTCGCCTAGGCGGCGCGGGCCAGGCGACCCTGGTCCGAGTCGACCTCCGCGATCAGGACCTCACCGGTCGCGACTTCAGCGGCGCTGACCTGCGCGGCGCGACCCTGCGCGGCATGCGCCTGTCCGACGTGAACCTGGCCGGGGCCGACCTCAGCGGCGCCGACTTCTCGGGTGCCCGCCTGAGCGGCGGTTCCCTGCGCGGCGCGAACCTGGCGGGCAGCAACTGGACCCGCGCCGCCATTCTCGGCGCGGACGGGGTCGCCGACCTTTACGGCGCCCCCGAGTTGCTCCCCGCCGCCATTGTGGGCCGGGACCCAGTGGACGTTATGATCCGCCCGCCAGTTCGGTTTAACGGCATCACCTACTCACCCGACGCCACCTTGCTGGCAGTGGCCTCGCCGTTCGGAGTGGAGATCATCGACGCCACCGACGGCCGGTGCCTGCGCATTCTCCGCGAAGGCGGGATCGGGGTGCTGGCCTCCTGCTGGTCACCTGACGGCACCCACATCGCCACCGCATCCGCCGACCAGACCGCCAGGATCTTCGACGCCATTACCGGGCGGCAACTCGCCACCCTGACCGGGCATGACTACCACCTGAGTGCCGTCGCCTGGTCACCCGACGGCACCCACATCGCCACCGCGTCCAAAGACGGCACCGCCAGGATCTGGGACGCCGTTAGTGGTGAGCAAGTAACCACGCTCATCGGGCACGATCACGGCCTGGATGGTGTCGCCTGGTCACCCGACGGCGGCCGCGTCGCCACCGCATCCGCCGACCAGACCGCCAGGATCTGGGACGCCGGCACCGGGGAAGAGATCGTCAGGCTCGCCGGACACAGTGGGTACGTCAGAGCCGTCGCCTGGTCACCCGACGGTACCCACATCGCCACCGCATCGTGGGATGGAACCGCCCGCACCTGGGGCGCTACCACTGGTCAGCAACTCACCACCCTCACCGGACACGACAACGTCCTGGGGGCCGTCGCCTGGTCACCGGACGGCACCCACATCGCCACCGCATCCAAAGACGGCACCGCCCGCACCTGGGACGCCACCACCGGACAGCAACTCACCACCCTCACAGGACACGACCAAGACGTGAGAGATGTCGCCTGGTCACCCGACGGCACCCACATCGCCACCGCATCCGCCGACGGCACCGCCCGCGTCTGGGACGCCGCCGCGGGGGCCTTGCGCATGACCCTCACCGGAAGTCCGAGCCAGGTGACCGGCGTCGCGTTCTCGCCCGATGACGCCTTCCTGGCGACCGCGTCATTCGACCGGACTCCCCGGATTTGGGACGTCACCACCGGACGGCGACTGACCACGCTCATCGGGCACGACGAGGACGTCTACGCGGTCGCCTGGTCACCGGACGGCACCCACATCGCCACCGCATCCGACGACGGCACCGCCCGCACCTGGGACGCCACCACCGGACAGCAACTCACCACCCTCACCGGACACAACCGCGGCCTGCGGGCCATCGCCTGGTCACCCGACGGCACCCACATCGCCACCGCATCCGCCGACGGCACCGCCCGCATCTGGGCCACCACCGGATGGCACCTCGCCACCCTCACCGGACACGACAACTACCTGACCGCCGTCGCCTGGTCACCCGACGGCACCCACATCGCCACCGCATCGGCCGACGGCACCGCCCGCACCTGGGACGCCACCACCGGACAGCAACTCACCACCCTCACCGGACACGACCAAAGCGTGAGAGATGTCGGCTGGTCACCCGACGGCACCCACATCGCCACCGCATCGGCCGACGGCACCGCCCGCACCTGGGACGCCACCACCGGGCAGCAACTCACCAGCCTCACCGGACACAACCGCGGCCTGCGGGCCATCGCCTGGTCACCCGACGGCACCCACATCGCCACCGCGTCCGATGACGGCACCGCTCGGACCTGGAGCGTCACGACCGGACGACAGCTCACCATGCTCGCCGGACATCACCCGGGTGTCACTGCCATCGCCTGGTCACATGACGGTACCCGCGTGGCGACCGCCTCCTTTGATGACACATCCCAGATCTGGGACTCGGCCACCGGCGTCCACCTGGCCACGCTGGTCGACCTGCCTGACGGCGGTTACGCCGCGCTGCTACCCGACGGCCGCCACAAGATTGCGGGTAATCCCACCGACCGGGTCTGGTGGGCGATCAAGCTGTGCCGGTTCGAGGCCGGAGAGCTTGACCCCTACGTGCCGAGCATCAGGAGACTGCCCGCGGACGCGCCGATCTTCCCCGGCCCGTCGTGACGAAAGAGGTGGCCGGGATTATTGTGACCACTTACAGTTACCGATCATGTCGAATCGGTAAATACTCGCTTATGTGCTGGTCAGAGGTCTAGCGCATTCTGTAGTCAAGTGCTTACAGTTTGCTTATGGATTACTCGCTTTCGTGGCTTCGCGAGCCGGACGTTGAAGACGCCCTGCCAGACCTCATAACTGGGATGATCAGGGATATCCGGCTGATACTCGTGCACCCGGACCTCGGGAACGCGGCCAAGCTCGCGGCGATCACCGAGGCAGTCGATCAGTTCGCACCGCCGCCTGGACCGCAGGCGAACGGCACGCAAATGACCGGATTGCAGGCCGCCGCCTCCATCGTCGCCCTGCTCGCGCGCAATGCCGGGCCTGCGACGCTCTTGTTCGAGGAACTGGCCCATGAGCAGATCCGCATCGAGATGACCGGGCGGGCGGATCGGCTGCTGACCTCCGCCGAATGCCATGAGCTCCGCGCGGCCCAGGGGACATCCGGGCACTATCGCTCGGGCGCACTGCGGACGGTGGACTCTGGCCTGCTCGTGGCCGAGGTGACCTCGCTGGTCTTGCCGTGGCGACTTCCCGAGGCCGCACGGGAGGCGCTTGGAATCCCCGATCTCGGCGAGTCGCTCCCGCCCGCGTCGACCATCCCCTTCGGCAAGGCCCTGGCCGAGTTTGGCGTGCGCCGCGAGCCACTGGGCGCGCGCCTGGTCCGCGACTCGATTAGCACCGGCGGGCACGTGTCGGTCGAGTCATCCGCCCTGATGTGGCTCGATGACGTCCCGGTCGCCCTCGCGGGCGAGCGGGTGACCGCCCAGTTCTGCTGCCGGGCGATCAGCCGCCTGACCCATCCGGCCGGCCAGGCGCAGCCGGCCCAGGCGCCGCACCAGTCACGACGCCCAGAGCGCGCCCTGCACGCGGTCGGCGACCACCGCTAGGCCGTCATGCCTTCCAGGACGCGGGCCAGGTCAGCTCGCCAGTCGAGCAGGAGCACCTCGGGAAGGTCGTGGACAACGTCCGGGTAGGTGTGCAGGGTGACAGGCGCGCCCCGCTCGGACAGCGTCTGGGCGGTGCGGCGAGCCCGGCCAATGGGGGCTAGCCGCCTTCGCCGGCTGGCCGAGCAGAGAGTTGGCGAATCGTGTCGATTGGTCGGTTTCGTTTTGCATGTGGACGCCATAGATTGGACGCAAACAAGGGTGCACGTGTTGACCGTCGGGAGGACGGATGTTCCGGCGCCGGTCGCAGACCGAGTTCTCCGCGAAGATCGGCACCGGGCTGACGCTGCTGCAAGGCGGTGACCGCGCCGGGGCGCTGCGGCTGTTCGCGGAGATCAGCCATAGCAACGACCCGAACGTCTTGCGCGGGCTCGGCCTGGCCTACCAGCAGGCGGGCGAGATGCAGTTCGCCGAGCACGTCATCAGGCGGGCGCTAGCCGCCGGGTCCAGGGACGCGCTCAATGACCTCGGCGTCCTGCTGAAGAGGACCGGCAGGCCGGCCGAGGCGGAGCAGGCGCTTCGCCAGGCGTCTGACGCGGGTGACCCGAACGCCATGAACAACCTCGGGAACCTCTTCTCCGAGCGCGGCGACCAGCAGGGCGCCACCTGGTTCTGGCATCGGGCCGCCGAGGCTGGCAATCCCCGCGCCATGGTCAGCCTGGGGATGTACCTCGCGTCCACCGGCCACCCTGAGGCGCGCCGGTGGTATGACCGGGCGGTAACCAAGCTGCCCGAGGCCCCGGATATCCGCGAGCAGCTGGACGCGCTCGCCGCCGCGGTCAGCGGCCAGCCGGGCGCCCACCCAGTGCCTCCCATCGCGCCCGGCACACCGGTACCCAGTTACTCGGCGCCCCCGCCAGCTGTGCCCCTCATGGCCACGCCGTCGCCGGCCTGGTCGCCTCAGCCAGTCTGGTCACCCCCGCCCGCCTGGTCACCGGCCCCGGCCTGGTCACCGCCGCCCGCCAGCCCGGCGCCGGCGCACACTCCGCCCATCCCGCCCGGGCCGCCGGCCACGCCTTCACCATCGGCCACGCCTTCACCGCCCGCCACGCCGTCGCCATCGGCCACGCCTTCGCCGCCGGGCACGCCCTCGCCGCCGGGCACGCCAGCGCCGTACTCGCCGGCGCCGGTCACGCCGTCCCCGGCTCAGTCGGCGCTGACGCTCTCACAGCAATCCCCCGCGCTTCCCAACCCGGCGCCGATGCCGCCCCCAGCCGCGATCGGCGCCTGGGCCGAGAGCTCATCCGACGGCGACCCGGGCGCGCAGACCTCGGCGACGGTTCACCGGCCCAGGTCGAATCCGCGCCTGGGGGCGGCCTCGCCACCGCCGGCGCCCGACGAGGCGCCTGCCCAGCCTGAGGCGGCCGAGGAGA
>Ga0335072_10015772_pt1 | contig 10719 bp, 9 predicted proteins | sample Lox_Sample_21_FD_206725 | JGI IMG/M metagenome (GOLD analysis project Ga0335072, IMG submission 206725) | Soil microbial communities from Loxahatchee National Wildlife Refuge, Florida, United States - Lox_Sample_2.1 | ecosystem: Environmental > Terrestrial > Soil > Wetlands | place: USA: Florida... | reverse complement strand
CCTGCAGGCGCGGGCGCGCGGCGCCGAGTCGATGCTGCTGAATGTGGCTGCACGCACCGCGGAATTTACGGTTCCGGTGGTGCAGGCGCGGCTTGAGAAGATTGCCGGCGTGAGCCGCGTGGCGGTGCGGCAACAGTACGAGCAGGGCGGCCTGTTCGAAGTGGAAAGCAGCAGAGGACAGCTGGTGCGCGGCGATCTGGCGCGGGCGGTGGTGGAAGCCGGCTGGGATCTGAACGAACTGCGGCCGGCGGCGATGAGTCTCGAAGAAGTCTTCCTGCAGCTGACCGGAAGTCAGGTGGCCGACCCCGCCGGGAGCGAGGCGCCCGTGTCTGCCGCTCCTGAAGAATCTGCGGCTGACGATTCCGCTCCGGAGGCTAAGGCTTGAGAAACATCTGGATCATCTGCCGGCGCGAACTGAACAGCTATTTCTCGTCGCCGATTGCGTGGTTGCTGCTGACCATGTACAGCGTCATCTTCGGGTTCTTCTTCTGGAACTATCTCGCCGATTTTGTGGTCGAGGGGATGGAATCGCAGATGATGGGCCAGATGCAGGCGATGAATATCAACGAGCAGATTATTCGCCCGTTGCTGGCGAATACTGCGTTTCTGGGGCTGTTCTTTATCCCGCTGATCACGATGCGGCTGTTTGCCGAGGAGAAGCGGTCAGGCACGATCGAGCTGCTGGCGACGTCGCCGATTCGGGACATCGAAATCATCATCGGCAAATGGCTGGCGGCGACGACGATGTACTGCTGGCTGCTGATCTATGCCGGTATCAACTTCGCGTTTCTGTTCCGCTATGGCAATCCGGACTGGAAGCCGATGGTGATCGGCTATCTCGGATTGCTGCTGCAGGCGGCGGGGATGCTGGCTATCGGAACGTTTATCTCGACGCTGACAAAGAATCAGATTATCGCTGCAGTTTCGACTTTCGGAGCATGCCTGCTGCTGTGGGTGTTTGCGTGGGTGAGCAGTTATGACTCATCCAGCTGGGCGCAGGTTCTCTCTTATATGTCGGTTATTACTCACTTCGAGTCCTTCGGCCGAGGCGTGCTGTCGTCCAAAGACGCGGTGTACTACCTGAGCGTCATTTTTGTTGGACTTTTCTTCACCGCCCGCTCGATGGAATCGCTGCGCTGGAGGTCGTAAGTTCGGAATGGCAGGAAAAGGTCTGAGCGCGAGGCAAACGAAATACGCGGCGTACGCGAGCACCTACGTGCTGATCGTTCTCGCCATCGTGGTGGTTGCCAATTATCTCGCCAATCGTTACGACAAGACGTACGACGCGACGTCGAACAAGCGTTACAGCCTGTCGCAGGAGACGAAGAAGATTGTCGATGAGCTGAAGCAGCCAGCGACGATCACCTACTTCAATCAGAGCCGGCATTTCAGCGAGGGCCGCGACCTGCTGAACGAGTACTCGGATATTTCGTCGAAGGTTCACATCCAGTACGTCGATCCGGATAAGGATCCGGAGGCGGCGCGGGCGGCAGGGATCAGCCGCTACGGCGTGGCGACGGTGCAGGTGGGCAACCACACGGAAACCGCCAACGACATGACGGAAGAGGGCATCACCGGTGCCCTGATCCGCGACATCAAGGGCAACACGCGGACGGTCTGCTTTGTGACGGGCAGCGGCGAGCATGCGATCGACGACACCAGCCGCGACGGCGAATCGCATTTCAAGGACCTGCTGGCGCGGGACAGTTATCAGACAAAATCAATTGACCTGGTTCAGAGCGCACAGGTACCCGGCGACTGCACGGCAATTGTGATTGCGGGGCCGGTTCACGACTACGAGCAGCCCGAAGTCGATGCGATCAAAAACTATGTTGAGAACGGCGGGCGGGCGCTGTTCATGCTCGATCCGCCTCTGAACATGGGCCCGACGAGCGTTGCGGAGAATGCTGCTCTGACCTCCGTGCTGGCGGGCTGGGGTGTAACCGCGGATAAGGACCTGGTGCTGGATCTGAACCCGGTTGGACAACTGTTCGGTCTTGGGCCGCAGGTGCCGCTGGTTCGGAGTTACTCTTCGCAGCCGATCGTAGCGGACATGAAGAGTGCAACAACTGCTTTTCCGATGTCGCGATCGCTGACCCTGGGCAACGATCCGAAGAGTCCGGTGCAAAAGCTCTTCGATTCGTCGCAGAGCAGCCTGGCGACGACCGATCTCAGCTCGCCGAAGGTGAACGTCAACGACCCGAATAATAAGAAGGGGCCGCTGACGCTGGCTGCCGCGGGCAGTTACAACACAGGCAAAGCGAACGCGCAGGGACGCTTTGTGGTGATCGGCAGCTCGATCTGGGCGAGCAACGAGTTTATCGGACAGCTGGCGGACAGCGATCTGGCGGTGAACATGGTCAACTGGCTCTGCTCGGACGAGGATCTGATCTCGATTCATCCGAAGACGCCGGAGGATCGGCACCTGACGATGACGCAGGGGCAGATGCGGACGGTCCGCATCGTGAGCCAGTTTTTGCTGCCGCTGATTGTCATCTTCGCCGGCATCCTGGTCTGGTGGAAGCGGCGATAGACGCGGGCCCGGGATAACCTCAAAAATTTTGCCATGAAATTTCGCGGTCTTCTGATAGCAGCAGTCGTTCTTTTGGTTCTCGGTGGTCTCCTTTACTGGTCGAACCGGCGCAAGGAGACGGCGCCTCCGCCAACGGCTTCGAAGAGTCCGACGGTTGTGCGGGTCACCCCGACAGACGTCGCCTCGGTGACGGTGAAACAGAAGGGCGCTCCGCCGGTGACCGTCAGGCGGGAGAGTTCCACCAGCTGGCAGATCACCTCGCCGGCGACGTATCCAGCGGACACGAACGCGGTGACCGCAATTTTGACGAGCCTCAATCCCCTGCTTGCCGATCAGGTGGTCGAGGACAAAGCGACGAATCTGACGCCCTTCGGCCTGGGAGATCCTGCCGTTGAAGTGGATGTGACGAGCAAGGATGGCAGGAGCCATCAGGTGCTGGTGGGCGATGGCACGCCGGCCGGCGGCGACGTTTATGTTGCTTTGGCGGGCGACCCGCGGGTCTTTACGGCTGCTTCGTACATTAAGACGAGCTTGAACAAAAGCCTCAACGACCTGCGCGACAAGCGGCTGCTGCCGGTGGATGCCAGCTCTGTGACCACGATGGAGCTGCAGCGAAAGGGGCAGGAGATCGCGTTTGGGCGTGTGCAGAACGGGTGGCAGATCCAGAAGCCGCAGACCTACAGGACGGACACCTTCCAGGTGGACGATCTGCTGCAGCAGGCAGTGGGCGCGAAGTGGGATGCGGCAAGCTCGGTGGAAGAAGCGTCAAAGGACTTTGCGAAGGCCACCCCGGTTGCGACGCTGCAGCTGACCGGCAGCAGCGGGACCGACACCCTGCAGGTCCGCAAGGGGGTGGACAACAGCTACTATGCGAAGTCGAGCGCGTTGAACGGGGAGTACAAAATCGACTCCGCAGTAGCGACGGCGGTGGGTGAGGCGCTCAGTCGTCCACTCGACGATTTTCGAAACAAGCAGCTGTTCAATTTCGGCTACAACGATCCCGACAAGATCGAATACCACGCAGGGGCGACCGATCTGGTGCTGACGCACAGCGGAAACACGTGGATGTCTGACGGGAAGAAGATGGACACAGAAAGCGTCGAGCAGGTGGTCACGGCTCTGCGCGACCTGGCCGCGGCGAAATTTGTCGACAGCGGATTCGCGAAAGCGGACATTGAGGTAGCGGTTACGTCCGAGGACGGCAAGAAGATCGAGAAAGCGGGGATCCAGAAGACCAGGGAAGGGGCGATTGCGAAGCGGGATGACGGTCCGTCGCTCTACTCGCTGGATTCGGTGACACTGGATGGGCTGACCTCCGCGATTGCCGGGGTGAAGCCTGCTGCACCGGCGAAGAAGAAGTAGCGTTCGCCTGACGGGAATCGAAGAGATCAAGCGGCGCTGCGTGTGCCGTTACACTAGGCGAGATGACTCACTCTGCCCACCCCGACGCCCGCTCTGCCCTGCTCGATCTGCTTGCCCGGACTTCGTTCCGACTGGGCAACTTCACGCTTTCTTCCGGCGCGAAGAGCGATTACTACATTGACTGCCGCACCACGACGCTGCACGCCGAAGGCGGACGCCTGACCGGACTGGCGATCCTCGATGTTCTGCGCGAGCATGGACTGGATGCAGCCGCGGTGGGGGGATTGACGATGGGAGCCGATCCTGTTGTCTCCGCCGTGGCCATTGCCAGCGCGTGGCGAGCGCAGCGGGAGCCGGCCGCTCCGCTGATTCATGGATTTCTGGTGCGCAAGGCGGAGAAGGCTCACGGAACCGGGCGCCGCGTTGAGGGCTTCTGCGAGAAAGATGCTCCGGTGCTGATTGTCGATGACGTGTGCACGACGGGAGCTTCGACGATTACGGCGATTGAAGCGGCGCGCGAGGCGGGAATGCGGGTAATCGCGGCCATTTGCCTGGTGGAGCGCGAAGAAGCCGGCGGACGCGCAGCGCTGGAGGCGGCATGCCAGGGCGCGCCGTTTATCCGGCTGTTTACCGCGAACGACGTGCGGGGCGCCCACGTGCGGCAACTCGAATCCAGATAGAATTCTTCGCGGCTGCAAGGCGCGTCGGGTTTGCTTGTGCCTGGGCGCGAGGGGGAACGGCCGCGATCGGGCGGTCAGCTTCAGGCGGCTTTAAAGAAAAAGGCGCGCGGCCAAAGCCGCGCGCCGACAGGTATGCTGCAGAAGATTATTGAGCCGACGGGGCTCCGCTGCCGGTTCCCGGAGGGGTGGCTGTTCCCTGCGTGGGAGCGCCGTTGTCGTTGGCATTGCTCAGCAGCTGGACTTCCACGTGGCGGTTCTTTGCGCGTCCGGCAGCCGTCTTGTTTGAATCCACTTCAACGTCTTTGCCGAGCCCCACGAGATAGAACTTGTGCGCGGGAACGTTGTACTTCGAAGCCAGGTACTGCACCACGGACATGGCGCGCCGGTCACTGAGCTCGTAGTTGTACTGCTTTGAACCGACCGAGTCGGTTCCACCGGTGACTTCAAGAATATAGCTCTTTGCGCCCGAGAGCTGACCGCCGAACTGGTCAAGCTGGTCCTTGTCCGCTTTGGTCAGATTCGCCTTATTGAAGCCGAAGGTGACGGAGACGTCGCCGATCTGCTTGTAGTTCTCCAGGTTGCCGATGACGCTGGCCAGAGTATCAGCGCGATTGACGGCTTCCTGGGCGGACTGGCCGGCATTGTTGGCCGCCTGGGTGGCGTTCTGGGCATTCTGCTGGGCCTGGTTGGCGGAATTCTGCGCCTGCTGGATGCCGGCCTGCGCGCGTGTATCCACGTCGTGGATCGCGCGATTGTTGGCCGCGGTTGCATCGTCAAGCTCGTTGGTTCCCTGCACAATGGGCTGCGTCTGGCTGGTGACATACTTCTTGGTGGTGCAACCGGTTGTGAAAACCAAAGCCATCGCCGCCACAGCCGTAGCAGCCGTCAATGCTGTTCCTGAAGTGCGCCTCATGGGTGAGACTCCGTTTCTTATTTCGTCTTCCAGTGTGTGAGACAGCTCCACGGGTTGCGTGGATGCCTCTCATTTCGTATGGGAAAAGAGCACGCGCAGGCCCAAATGCTCTTTGATGCTCTAAGTCCATGGAATGACATAGGTTATGGAGCAGAATGGCACCCTTTGAGGAGCTTCCCTATCTCGCGGTGCGTAGTTTTTACCAGGTTTTGACGAACCAGGGACCGCAAAAAGCTCCTTGTTGTCGAGCCTATACACTGATAACAGGCCGCCATGGATTTACACGAGAAGATTCGCACCCTGCCGACGCGGCCCGGCGTGTACCTCTATAAGAACGCCGAGGGTGAGGTCATTTACGTCGGCAAGGCCAAAAGCCTGCGCTCGCGGGTGCGTTCGTACCTGCTGGAAGCGTCGCAGGCGAACGCCAAAACCGGCTCCCTGATGCGCGAGGCCGTGGATGTGGACTACATCCTGGTCGATAACGAGCACGAGGCGCTGGCGCTTGAAAACAACCTGATCAAGCAGCGCAAGCCGCGGTTCAACATCCTGCTGCGGGACGACAAGACCTATCCGTACGTGAAGCTGACGCTGGGTGACCGGTACCCGAAGGTCTTTGTGACCCGTCGAGTGCGCCGCGACGGCAGCGTTTATTACGGGCCGTATTTTCCCGGAAACCTGGCGTACCGGGTGGTGGATCTGATCCATCGCAGTTTTCTGCTGCCCAGTTGCAAGGTGGATCTCTCGCGGGACCATCCGCGGCCGTGTCTGCAGTACTATATCGGGCGGTGTCTGGGACCATGCGTGAAGGGGCTGACTACGCCGGAAGCCTACGCCGAAGCTGTTCGGGATGCGCAGTTGTTCCTCGAAGGACGCACCGGAGAGCTGAACAAGTCGCTGCGCGAGCGGATGGAAGCGGCGGCGGTGGCGGAGCAGTTCGAGCTGGCGGCGAAGTATCGGGACCTGCTGATCACGGTGGATCAGCTTGGTGAGAAGCAGCGGATTGCGTCGGCGGACGATGACGATGCCGACGTTTTCGGCTACCACTGCGAGAACGGGATGATCGCGGTGAATCTCTTCCACATGCGGGACGGCAAGATTGTGGATCGGCGCGAATTTTTCTGGGAGGAGCTGCCCGAGTTTGTCGTGGAAATTCCTGAGACCGAAGCCGGAGATGCGGCCGAGCAGCCGGTTGGTACGTTCGAGCCGGGCGCGTTCTTCTCTGCCCTGCTGAAGCAGCTTTATATCGATCAGCAGTATGTTCCGAAGACGATCTATCTGCCGGTGGAATTTGCGGATCGGACGGTGTTGGCTGGTTTGCTGGCGGATCAGACCCGGCACCGAGTGGAGATTGCGGCGCCGCAGCGCGGGGAGAAGCGATCGCTGGTGGATCTGGCCGGGCAAAACGCCAAACAGAGTTACGACCAGCGTTTTCGCGTATTACAGCCGAGCCGGAAGGCTATCCAGGAGGCGCTGCAGGACGCGCTCACGCTGGAAGAGCCGCCGCGCACGATCGAGTGCTTCGACATCTCGCACATCCAGGGCGCGGAGACGGTCGCGTCGATGGTGGTGTGGGAGGACGGCGAGATGAAGAAGAGCGCGTATCGGAAGTTCAGGATCAAGACGGTGGAAGGCGTGGACGATTTCGCGTCGATGCGCGAGGTGGTGACGCGACGGTACCGGCGAGTGGCGGAAGAAAAGCAAACGATGCCGAGCCTGATCCTGATCGACGGCGGCCTGGGGCAGCTGCATGCAGCGGCTGGGGCGCTGGAGTCGCTGGGGCTGACGACGCAGCCGCTGGCGTCCATTGCCAAACGGGAAGAAGTGATCTACCTCTACGGGCAGGAGGACGAGCCGGTGGTGCTGGATCGGCGATCGCCGGTGCTGCACCTGATTCAGCGGATCCGCGACGAGTCGCATCGATTTGCGATTGCCTACCACCGGAAGCGGCGCGAGATGCGGGACCGGGACTCGGAGCTGCTGGAGATTCCCGGCGTGGGAGCACGCACGCGGCAGCGGCTGCTGGAGCATTTTGGCAGCCTGCGCAGCGTTGCCGAAGCGAGCCTGGAGGCGCTGACGGCGGTGGTTCCGCCGCGCACGGGAGAAGAGATTCACGCGCATTTCCATGCGGAGAAGACACCCGAAGAGCCCGCTTCCCGCTCGTCCTGATCTCCGTTCGTTTCGCCATCGTCCCGTTCTCAGGGACTTCAACGTTCGCCGGTCAAGTAATCGTTTGCCGGTTCTGATACAAGAAAATTGCCTTGCGTCCGGGCGGGTTCATCCCGGAATGGAGTGTTGCTATGAAGACTGTCCTGATGGCGGATCCGGTCCGCTATCCGCGTATGACAACGGAAGAACTGCGGGCGACTTTTCTGCTTGAAGGGGCCTCGGCACCCGGCAAGCTCCAGCTGGCTTATGTCGATTTGGACCGCGGCATTGTGGGCATGGCTATGCCCGGCGAGCAGCCGCTGTCGCTGCCGACGTATCCCGAGTTGCGGGCCGAGTTTTTCACTGAGCGGCGCGAGTTAGGCGTCCTGAATATTGGCGGCGCGGGGGCGGTACACGTCGGTCCGCAGACATGCTGTCTCGACAACCTCGACGTGTTGTATATCGGGCGCGGCAATCCGGAGGTGCGCTTCGAGTCGAAGTCAAAAGACCAGCCCGCTGTTTTCTACCTGCTCAGTTATCCGGCACACAGCAGCTATCCGACGACTCTGGTGAGAAAGGCGGAGGCCAATCCGACGACGATCGGCGCGCAGGAAACCTGCAACCTGCGGACGATCTGCAAATACATCCATCTCGAAGGCGCACGCAGCTGCCAGCTGGTGATGGGCGTGACGCACCTGCATGCAGGAAGCGCGTGGAACACGATGCCTCCGCACACGCACATGCGGCGTTCGGAGATTTACATGTACTTCAATGTCGCGGCCGAGGCGCGCGTCTTCCATCTGATGGGACCGCCGCAGGAGACGAGGCATCTGGTGATGGCCGATCACGACATCGTGATTTCGCCGGGATGGTCGATTCACGCCGGCATGGGCACGCAAGCTTATAGTTTTTGCTGGGGCATGGGCGGCGAGAATCAGGACTATGCCGACATGGATCCGGCTCCGATCCAAAGTCTGCTCTGAAATTTCTGCAATGGCTGAAGGGAGACTCTGATGAAGGCAGCGATGTTGACTGTGTCCGCTCTGGTTCTGGCACTTTCTGCCGGCGCGCAAAATGTGCGGCCCGCGATGTACTCCGGCGCACCGATGCTGGCTGAGGCAGGAGCAGCGGCTCAGGCCGACTCCACAACTCCGCATGATGCGGCGGTCCTTTTTCCGGTTCACGATCTGCATGCGCGGCTGGCTGCGCTGGCCGTGGAGGCGAAGACGAAAGGCTCCAGCGGAGCGACGCTCGAGGATTACGGCAGCTACAAAATTCAACTCTCGGTGCGAACCTCCAGCGGCGGAGCCGAGGTACACGCGCACTGGGACGATGTGATGATTGTGGAAGAAGGCAGCGCCACGCTGATCACCGGCGGCACCGTAGTCGACGGCAAGACGAATGCCGACGGCGAGACCCATGGCCCGAAGATCGAAGACGGGCACTCGCAGACGATCCGGCCAGGGGACGTGCTCACGGTGCACGCGGGAACACCGCACCAGTTGCTGCTGCAACCGGGAACGACCTACGGTGCGGTCGTGGTCAAGGTTCACGAGCCGTAACTGCCAGCGCGGCAACTACGCTCCGTAATGTTCGAGGAAGGGTGAAGGCGTCTGCGGCTTGCGCCGTTCGCGCACGCCGAGAGAGGCCGAGATGTCGCGGCAGCAGCGCAGCAGATGCTCTGCTATTCCCGGGACGCTCTGTTGGGTGATGCGGGAGGTCGGCCCGGAGACGCTGACGGCTGCCATAGGGTATCCGCTTCCGTTCAAAATGGGCGCTCCGACGCAGCGGACGCCGGTTTCCACTTCTTCGTCGTCGATGGCGTAGCCCCGCCGACGGACGCGGTCGAGCGAGCGTGTGAGGGCCTCGGGAGTGCAGAGCGTGCGCGGCGTCAGGCGAGTAAAGCGGATCCTCGCCATGATGTCGGCCGCAGCCTGTTCGGGCAGGAACGCGAGCATGGCCTTGCCCATGGCGGTGCAATACACGGGGTTCGAAGTGCCGATGCGCGATGCGAGCCAGGTGCGCCGGTTGTTTGGCTCGATCTTGTCGAGGTAGACAACTGAGGTTCTTTGCAGGACGCCGAGGTGCACCGTCTCGCCCACCTGTGCCGAGAGCCTGCGGAACCAGGGATGCACGCGAGCGCGGAGATCGATTTGCTCGACGGCGCGGCTGCCGAGCTCGTAGAGTTTGAGACCGAGACGGAAGCGGTTCTCTGATGTGCGCTCGATGAGGCCGCAGCGCTCGAGCACCATGAGGGCGCGATGGGCGGTGCTCTTGTGCAGGCTCATGCGCTCGCAGACATCGGCGAGGGCGAGAGGCGCCTCACTCTCGCTGAGGAGCTCGAGGACGGAGACAGCGCGGTCGAGGCTCTGCAACTGATACGGATCGGCACCCCGAGCCGAGATCCTCGGCTCTTCGATCTCGGCGAGGGGCTCGATACTTTTTGCTTTCGCCGGCTTCATGACTTTGCGTCTTTCAACGGGCAAGCCATCCACCATCGACTACCAGAACCGTGCCGGTTACGTAATCGCTGGCCGGTGCTGCCAGAAATATTGCTGCTCCGGTCAGATCTTCCGGCTCGCCCCAGCGGCCCGCGGGAATGCGGTCGAGGATCTGGCGGTTGCGGGTCTCGTCCTTCTGCAGCGCCGCCGTATTTTCCGTAGCGAAATATCCGGGAGCAATGGCGTTGACCTGCACATTGCCGGGAGCCCACTCGTTGGCCAGAGCTTTGGTCAGCTGCGCGATGCCACCCTTGGAGGCGACATAAGCGGCGATGCGCACTCCGCCCTGAAACGACATCATGGAGGCGATATTGATGATCTTGCCATGGCGCCGGTTGAGCATCTCGCGCCCGGCCAACTGGCAGAGGCGGAAGGCGCTGGTGAGGTTCACCTGCAGCACCTTCATCCATGCGTCGAGGGAGTGATCGGCGGCGGCCTCGCGGTGGATGGTTCCTGCGATATTGACCAGGATATGGGGCGCGCCCATGGCTGCCACGACGTCGGCGTAGAGCTTGTCGGCGCCATCCGTTGCGCTCAGGTCGGCAGCAAAGCTGTGGGCTTGCTGTCCCATACTGCGAATCCGAT
>Ga0335072_10015771_pt1 | contig 10719 bp, 9 predicted proteins | sample Lox_Sample_21_FD_206725 | JGI IMG/M metagenome (GOLD analysis project Ga0335072, IMG submission 206725) | Soil microbial communities from Loxahatchee National Wildlife Refuge, Florida, United States - Lox_Sample_2.1 | ecosystem: Environmental > Terrestrial > Soil > Wetlands | place: USA: Florida... | reverse complement strand
AATCGACCGCACCCTGGATCAGATGCGACAATTTGCAGGCGACGAGATAGCTCTGCCGGCCGCCCGAGCAAAAGCCGATGACACCGACCTTGCCGCTGGCATGCGGCTGCGAACGCAGAAAATCGATGGCACCGGTCACGTCACCGAGCATCTGCTCGTCGGGAACCCCGCCGCTTTCACGCACCTTGGCGACAACGGCCTCGTCAGCACCGTCGCCGACGCGGAAATAGAGGCTCGGCGCCACCGCCGCATAGCCATGATGGGCAAATTTGCGCGCCACCTCGCAGGTCCACTCGTCCCAGCCGGGCATATGGTGGATCACGACGACCCCGGGATGCGGCCCCTGATTGGCCGGATGGGCATAATAGGCATCGCCGCGATCGCCGCCGTGGCCGCGATAGTTCGCCATTCCTGCCTGGATGTTGCGAAACGCCATGGTTGACCTCCCTCCGAGTGTCGGCAGCTCTCTTCGCACCGAACCCGCAGGATTGCAAGGCGCATGACCTTGGGCCTCGGGTGATGCACTGCTTGACATTTACACCTCGGTTCCGACCCTTCGATTATGACAGTTTGGGGGAGAAGGCGGATGAGTTCCGCATTGGATGGGCTGCGGGTGCTCGATTTTACGACGACGATCGCCGGCCCGCATTGTGGGCGGCTGCTTGCCGATCTCGGCGCCGAGGTGATCAAGATCGAGGCTCCCGAAGGCGACATGATGCGAACCCGCCCGCCAATGCGCGCCGGCGCCAGCACCAGCTTTGGCCAGTTGAACGCCGGCAAAAAAAGCGTCGTGCTCGATCTGAAATCATCGCGCGGCGCCGAGGCGGCGCGACGGCTCGCCGCGTCAGCCGATGTCGTCGTCGAGAATTTTCGCCCCGGCGTCATGCGGCGCTTTGGGCTCGACTACCCGGCAATGAAATCGGTCAAACCCGATATCGTCTACTGTGCAATTTCGGGCTATGGCCAGACCGGCCCATCGGCCGAATTGCCGGCCTACGCCCCGGTCGTCCACGCCGCCTCGGGCTACGATCTCGCCCAGATCGCCCATCAAATGGAGCATCGGCGGCCGGATTTCTGCGGGATTTTCATCGCCGACGTGCTGACCGGCACCTACGCCTTTGGCGCGATCATGACCGCCCTTTACCAGCGCCAGCTAACCGGCGAAGGCCAGATGATCGATGTTTCGATGCTCGAAAGCATGCTGAGTTTGACATTGAGCGAAATCCAGGCGGCCCAGTTTCCGGTGACGCCCCCCGGGCGGCCGATCTTCGGCCCGATCGCCACCAGGGATGGCTATATCATGCCGGCGATCGCCAGCGAGCGGAGCTTCCAGAACCTTGCCAAAGCCAGTGGCCATCCCGACTGGATCGCCGATCCGCGATTTGCCCAATACACCGATCGCCGTCGCCACTGGGGCGAACTCGTCGACGAGCTCGAACTCTGGTCTACAACGCTCAGCACCGCCGAGGTCCAGGCGATTTTCGATCGTCACGGGGTGCCGTCCTCGCCTTATCGCACGGTCGAGGAAGCGATGGCCGACCCGCAACTCGCCCACCGCAACGCGTTTGCCGAGATCACCGATGCCGGCGGCTCGTTTCTGGCGTTGAATCCGCCGTTTCGGCTGTCGGCCGGGCGCACCGCCGCGCAACCCTTTGCCGCAGCACTCGGTGCGCACACCGACGAAGTGCTGACCGCAATCGGCTACACCCCCGCGGAGATCGCCGCCCTGCGTTCCGACCCTAACGGAACCCGATAGCAACCAGCCTCGGGGGGCGGTGGGCTGCGCTCACTTTCCCAGTCTGGCTTGATCGCTTCCGGTTTCATGTTGACCGGATCGCCGCTGGGTCTGGATCGAAACCTGCGAATATCGGCCGCGCCGATCGGCCTGCAGCACGCCGGGGCGGGACCACGCCACGCGAGGCAGCCTGCATGGATAGCTTGCGAGGTCAGTCACCACCCCCATGCCACGCCATCCCCTGCGCCCAGTCACACTGATAGCGGCACGGCTCGACCAGCACGGATGCCCATCGATGAGCAACCGGTGCGGGCGATCTTCTTGCGGCAAGCTGTGAGCGACGTTTTGACCGCCATTTAACCGTTCTGTGGTGTGTCGGTATGGCGATTGACTGAATGACCCGCGTCGACTGGGCCTGCTCCTGATCCAACGGCGCCTCTGTCAGGGGCGGTGGTGCCGGCGTCAGCAGACGCGCAACACGCGGCGTTACCACTCGGTGTGGCGCAGCGGCCGACATATTTCCCGGCGACGGGTCGCCAGGCAGCAAGTGCAAAATGGCCCACGCCGCAAATCCGATCAGCGCCAGCCCGCTCGTCGGCGCCATCCACGGGGCCGATCGTGCAGCAGATACGATAAGGGCCGAGACTCGTTCCACGCGCGAGCGGGACCGGAGTGGTGCGGGTGATGGTGTCTCGCCACGCCAGAGCCACAAGCCCGACTCCTGGCTGCCGTTGCTGATAGGCATTTCATCGGGCAGCGGTGGTTTTAAAGTCTGCATGGACCCGCTCCTCATCGACATCGATCAGGGTATGTGGCCGGTCGTTTGTCGGCCGTTCACCATAGACCAATCCGCCGTGAAGCTCCGTAACGAACCGGGCCGAGCAGAATCAGCGCCAATATGGCTTTTTCATGCCGGGGACCAAAGCGGCGAGCGCCCACGATAACGCAATCCCGGAAGAGCTGCCCGCCGTCCGGGCGGCCATCATCTCATTGTAAGCGCGCCGGTACCGTTATTCAGCGCGCCTTGCGTATCGATGTCTTTCAGCACCGCACCGCTCGAGGCATCGAAGGCCGGGGGCCGAGTATGGACGGGACAGGAAATCCTTCAAAACAACTCTGACGAACTTCCGGACCAGGACACTGGAACAGTCCGCGCCGCGCTCGTAATCCGGTTGGCGATCCTTTTGAGCCTCACGGCTTGGCGAGCTAGACCAGATGTCGATGCAGAGACGGATGGCGCGATCGATCAAGGACCAAAGGGGAGCATCGCCGAGCCGTCAGCCTTTGCGCTCGAGGCAACACCGCCTGTGCCCTCTAATTCGAACGCTAGCCGCGCCGCGAGCATCAGCTTTCCCCGACGCTATCGGCCATCTTGGCACCACGCGCTCCGAGCGGCTTGGGTGGACCCGCCGTGCTCTGCCGCGCCGTCTGGTGTTCCATCTCCGCGTTGAGCTGGGCGCCGAGGAGAACCACGACGATGGACAGCCACGTCCAGGTCATGAAGCCCACGATCGCGCCGAGCGAGCCATACGTCTTATTGTAGCTGCCAAAATTCGCGACGTACCAGGAGAACAGGATCGAGGCCACCAGCCACAACCCGGTTGCCGAGGCGCTGCCCCAGGTGATCCAGCGCCATTGCGGTTCGACCCGGCTCGGTCCGTAGCGGTAGAAGACCGACAGGGCGAAGGCGACCAGGACGAACAGCAGCGGCCATCGCGCGATTTTCAGCACGATATTGGTCAGCCCCGACAACGGAAAGTAGTGGAGCGCTACCGGAAGGGCGACCACGGCTGCCAGCAACAGCAAAACGAAGCCGATCAGCCCGATTGTGAATATTAATGCAACGGCGGTGAGAGTGAGGAAGCTGCGCTTCTCTTCTTCCTCATAGGCAACGTTTAGCCCGTCAAAGATCGCCTTGACGCCGGAAGTCGCAGACCACAATGCCACCACCAGGCTGACGAAGAAGCTGATACCGAGTGCGGTGCCGCTTTGCTGACCAAGGCGCGTCAGCTGGTCGCGCAAGACGTCGATCGCGCCGCCTGGCGCCACCCCCGCGACGAGGCTCAAATGGCCGACCATGGTCTTGGGATCGAAGAACAGGCCGTAGACCGAAACCAATGCCGAAACTCCTGGGAATATCGCGAGGACCAGGTAAAACGTGACCCCAGCGGCGATCAGCAAGAGGCGATCCCGCGTCATCCGCTGATAAACCCGCAACAGGATATCTTTCCAGCCGGGCCAAGGGATTTCCGAGGGGCTGGTTGCCGACCGGCCGCGCGCATTTTGTTGTGGCGACGCGGTTTGGCCCGATGGCGGGTCCGCTCGAGCGGCGCTCCCCGATGTCGCCCGACTGTGAGTCCGCCATGCCATCCCCAGCGCGAGCACCATAGCGCTGAGCAAAATTGCCCATGCGGGCGGCGCGGCTGCTGGCGACGCTGCACCGGTGTCCTGGCGCACATCGATCGCGGTCATAACGAACCACCCCTGAGATTGGTGATGTCTCTACGAACCACCACGCGCAAAACGCGTTCCGGCTCAGGCTGGAAAGCAGACGGCCAAGATTTGGGATCAGTTGGGCGTGCGGATTCGCCTTTTGAGGGTGGAACGGATAAGCCAATGCCGAATCCGTTGGGTGGGTCAAGCGGCCGCATAAGCGGCATCCGCCGACCTCCGATATAATGCGCAGAGGGTCATCGAGCGGCGCTGGGTCGCATCGGTTCGACCCGGGCCAGCTGTGGGAAGGGCAGGACGATCTCGGGACACGAGGACCTGCAGAAGACGGCGCCGATCCGGATTGCGCCGGTAACCCCGGCCTCGCCGGAAGCCGGCGGTATGCGTCGCCGCAACAGAATGCTCGCCATGCTGCTTGCGGGCGTCGCCGCAAGCGGTCTTGCAGCGGTCTTCACTCTTGCTGTGTTGCTGCATTATGCCGAAGCACACCATTTGTTGGCCAATCTCTAACCGCGCGGGCGGGGAGACGCCACACGGCGACAGGGCGGCGAAATCGGCCGGGCGCTGGCCGGCCACCCGTTGCCCTGCTGCGGTGGTGACAGCTTGCCTCGTACTGGCACTGCTCGCGGGTTGCGGTGGCAGCTCCGCCTGGCACGCGGTTGATGTGACGGGGAGCTTGCCGCCGCTATCCTTCGCGATGACCCGCAGCGAAGACGGCAAGCCGGTGACCCAGGCGGATTATCGCGGGAAGACGGTGCTGTTATACTTCGGCTACACCAACTGCCCGGATGTCTGCCCGACAACCTTGTCGGAGGTCCACGATATTCTGACGCGGCTCGGTCCGGATGCGCGGCATGTCCGCATGCTGTTCGTCACGGTCGACCCGAACCGCGACACCGCGCCGGTGCTGGCCGCCTATGTCAAGAATTTCGGAAGCGAAATCGATGGATTGCGCGGGACGCCGGACGAGCTTTCCGCTCTCGCACGGCGTTATCGCGTCGAGTACTCGGTGACGCCGGCGAACGCAAACCACCCCTATGAGGTGACTCACAGCTCGGCAATCTTTGTCTTTGACGGCACGGGTGCAGCGCGGCTGATCGTGGCTTCGCTCGCCTCGACGACACCCGATGTGGCCGGGACGACGGCCGACTTGAAACGGCTGGTCGAAGGACATCCGCCCGGCTTGCTGGCGCGGCTCGAACAATGGGTTTGACGCCGGTCATTTCCCGGTAGCACCACGTACCGGAAAGCTGGCGCTCAAGCTCTCGCCATTCGCCAGTCGCAGGGTGACCGGCACCGACTTTCCCGGCGCCATTGCCGGCCGCGGCGACATGCACATCAGGTGGTAGCCGCCGGGCGCAAACTGCACTGTGCCGTGCGCCGGGATGGTGACGCTCGGCACCATGATCATGCTTTCCTCGCCGTTCTTGCTGACGCTTTGGTGCAGCATCAGCATGCCGCAGGCCGGCGAGGCGGCGCCGGTCAGCTTTTCAGGTACGGTGGTGGCGTTGGTCACGGTGAAATAGCCGGCCGCCGGCAAACTCGGCATGATCAGGCGAAACCATTGGCCGCTGACCCTAAGCCCGCCCGCCGCCGATTGCGCATTCGCCGCCGACGGGACCACCGCGGCCAGCACGCAACACCCGAGGATTGCCCGCAGCAGCCGCCTAACGGCCGGTCCAGCTGCTGGCGAGCTTGGCAAGCGCTGCTGCATCATCACTCACCTCCATGCCGCCCTCCTCATGCAGTCTGAGGGCATTGATGACCAGCAGCACGGCAATCACGCTCATCATCGCCGGCGGGATCCAGATCACGATGCCGCCGATATGCTGGTCGTTGAGTGCGCTGACCGACGAAAACAGCCGGCCGCACAGATCATAATAGGGATAAAGGTCGGTCGCCGAAAACGTGATCACGGCGCCGAGTGCAATCTGCGGAAACATGACGCCGAGCGCCAGGGCGGCGCGGACGCCATACGAAACCCGCGCCGGCGGCCGCGGACGCGGGTCGAGCACCAAGGACCAGAACAGAATGCCGTCGAGCACCATGGTCCAATTCATCACCGCGTAGAGCCGCGCGTCGATCATCGCGCGGAAGTGCACCGTCGGGATCAGCCAGAAATAAAATACCCCGACAAACAGAACCGCCGCCACCAGGGGCTGCTGCAAGACCCGCATCGCCGCCGCGACGAACCCGCTTTCGGCGACGCGCCGCAAACCCGGCGGCATGCCGCGTCCGATCATGCTGCCGGCGCAGCCGAGCGCCATCAAAAACGGCCCCAAATGATGCATCACGACATGCTGGATACGGTTCAGGAAAAACATATGCTGCGACCAGTATTCGAAGCGGGTCTGCAGCACCGCATAGGTCGCGGCGACACCCAGGAGAAACGCAGCTCGTCGCCAGATCGCCGGCCGCTCCGAGGCCGGCGTCAAATGCAACCCGCGGAAAAACCAGAACGGCACCAGCGTCGTCGCCAGGTACACGGGCGGCGAAAAATCCCACGGCGCCCAGAACGGCAGCAGCGCCGGATGCGTCTGCGAGACCCACCACAGCATCGCGCCGAAAGCGATGATGGCGCAATAGATTGCTCGGTCCCCGGTCCCCGCCGCCCGCGGGTCAAACCGAAAATATGCCCATACCGATGCCATCGACCATGGAGCTAGGCGGGGATCGCTGTCTTGTCAAACCGCCAATCGGCGCAGCCGGCACGACCAGCGGCTCGCCCGCATGTCGCCCGCGAATCCGGGCATGAAGGATTCGGCTGTGGCTCGGATGCGTCAAACCGGCGGTGGCGCCTCATGTCCGTGGCAAAGCCGGCCGACATCACCTCGGCAAGCGCCAAAGACGCATTATCTTTGACAAGGCGACACCCGGCGCTGTGGCGCGCTCGCGACCGGCGGAACGATTTGGTACAAAGCCGGCCACAACGAGTTCGGTTTTCGCTGGCCTGATTGACACAGCAGGGTGAGAGCTTCTGTGACCGCACTGATCCAAGGGCGCACCGGTGAATGGGAGACGGTAATCGGGCTCGAAGTACATGCCCAGATCGTCTCCGAGGCGAAATTGTTCTCGGGCGCCGCCACCGCATTTGGCGCCGAGCCCAACACCCAGGTCTCGCCGGTCGACGCGGCGTTTCCCGGGATGCTGCCGGTGATCAACCGGTTTTGTGTCGAGCAGGCAGTCAAGACCGGGCTCGGGCTCGATGCCGAGATCAACCTCGCGAGTGTCTTCGACCGCAAGAATTATTTCTATCCCGACCTGCCAGCCGGCTATCAGATTTCGCAATATCTGCAGCCGGTTGTCGGCCATGGCCGGGTCGCGCTCGACATGCCTGACGGCTCGGTGCGACCGATCGGCATCACCCGGTTGCATCTCGAACAGGATGCCGGCAAGAGCCTGCACGATCAGCATCCGAACCTGACCTATGTCGATCTCAACCGGGCCGGGATCGGGTTGATGGAGATCGTCTCCGAGCCCGATCTGCGCAGCGCCGAGGAGGCCGGGCTCTATCTGCGCAAATTGCGCTTGATCCTGCGCTATCTCGGCACCTGCGACGGCAACATGGAGGAGGGCTCGCTGCGCTGCGACGCCAACATCTCGGTGCGCCGGCCCGGCGAGCCTTATGGCACGCGCTGCGAGATCAAGAATCTGAACTCGGTGCGCTATGTAATGCAGGCGATCGACTACGAGGCGCGTCGCCAGGTCGATCTGATCGAGGAGGGCGGCCGGGTCGCACAACAGACGCGGCTTTTTGATGTCACCCGCGGCATCACCCGGCCGATGCGCTCAAAGGAGGAGGCGCACGACTATCGTTATTTCCCCGACCCCGATCTGTTGCCGCTGGTGCTTGACCCTGCCTGGGTCGCCGCGCTGCGCGCCGGATTGCCGGAATTGCCGGATGCGAAAAAGGCGCGGTTCATTGCGGTGCTCGGTCTGTCGCCGGAAGACGCGGCGGTATTGGTCGCCGAAAAAGCGACAGCGCTGTTTTTTGAGGAAGTTGCCGCCGGCCGCGATGCCAAGGTTGCCGCCAACTGGGTGACCGGCGATCTGTTCGCGGCGCTCAACCGGCTCGGGATCGGCATCGCGCAGTCGCCGGTGAGACCGGAACAGCTTGGCGCCTTGCTCGATCTGATCGCCGACGGCACGATTTCCGGTCGGCTCGCCAAGGATGTGTTCGCCGAGATGGTCGCGACCGGCGCCGACCCTGCGGCAATCGTCGACAAGAACGGGCTGCGCCAGGTCACCGACGAGCACGCCATTGCTGCCGCAATCGATCAGGTGCTCGCCGGCCAAGGCGCGAAGGTCGCCGAATACCGCGCCGGGCGCGACAAGCTCTATGGCTTTTTTGTCGGCCAAGTGATGCGCGCCACTCAAGGCAAAGCCAATCCAACCCTGGTGAACGAGTTGTTAAAGAAAAAACTGTCTGGCCAGACTGGCCAATAGGCCAGCCTCCGCGACACCCGACGCCGCGTCGTTATCAGGCGATTGGTTTCGCCAGGCAGCTAGTTGTCAAATCCGCAGGCCTGCTTGTCGCCGCCGCGACAAAACTGCGAAGCCGGGATTTCTGGGAATCCCGCCTCGCTTCTCGATGACGCAATGACCGTCGGCTGCATGCCTGCTATTGCGTTTTTGATACGCATGAAATTGCCATATTCACACTTTATAAGCATGATCATCGATACCGAGGGCGGGTGACAGACATTCGTTCAGGCGGGTTGATGTAGGCCGATCTCGATCCGATAAAACCGGCTGAAACGAGCGATCGGGAGTTGGCCGTCGCGGGCGTCCGTGCTGAAGATCCGACGCGGTCGACAGGTACGAAATTGCCGATTGGGCGGTTCGGCTGGTGGCGGATTTGGCGGAGGTTCGAGAACCGAGAGCGCATTGTCCAGACCCGAAAACCATTGCTTCTGCCGCAGAGCAGCAATCCAAAAAGGCCATATGCGACAAAATGTTAACAACTTTGATGTTGCAATGCAGCATGGCGGTCCCTAGGTTCGATTTGTCAAAAAAGGGTGAGTGCTGAGAGGCCCCCGATGAAACAACGAATGATCAACCTCGATCGAATCGCCAGCCGGATGAACGCCTGGCTGCTCGCTGTGGCGATCGGATTGGGCATGCTCGACCTCACCGTGCTGGTGGCGAAATCGCTCCCGCCGCTGCCACAGATGCAGGTTCCCGCTGCCGACGCATCCGCTCCGCAATCTTCCACCGCTGCCGCGGTGCGGAACTGATGTACAAATCCGACCCCTCACGGCATCTCGAGCGAGACGGCGTGGGGGGTCATGTTGTCTCGTCCCAGGTCTCGTTGATGAACCCGCACGGGTGAACCCGCACGCCGCGGGTCAAGCCGCCCCTAACGGCCGGCGCGGGCCCCCCTTCCCAGCCGGTCGACGCAGTTGTGGAATCGGCCGCGCGCGGTGGATGCAGGATCAGGCGATGGCCATCGGCTGGATGACTCTTGCCGGTGTCGGTTCCCCTCACCAGCACGGCGTCGTCGTTCGGCGAGGCGGGTGCGGCTCGCGGAACAACAAATCAACGCTTTGTTGGCCGGCTTGCCGGTAAGGGTGGAAGAGCAGCCGCCTCCCCTCAGTATTCGGCACCCAGCTTTTGCAGTTCCGCCCGCATCGCCGCCAGCCGGCGCTCGAGAATATCGACAATCTGACCGCCAATTTCGGCCGCGGTGAGGGTTATTCGGTTTATCAGACCACGCCTGCTATAGATTTGATCTTGCGTGCCGACGATCACCTCGTCGGCGTCGCGGTACACGGCGATGAGGCTCTCGGTCTCTTTGATCTGCTGCATAAGGTCATCGATGGTCACGGTCCTCGTCCCATTTTTCGGCCCCAACCGATCGTGCCCTGCGTCGGGCACGCCCAACTGGCTGGCAAGCTTAGCCAAGACCCGCAAAGGGGGAAACCGCTACAGCCGCCAAGAAGTCGGGCCCCTTTCCCGCTCGGGACTCAGCAACACAACGCCTCGCGAGAAACCAGGACCTCGCCCGCCGCTGTCAGCCGCACCAGGTTTACCGTCTGCGCCAGTTCCGGTGAGCCCGAATAATAGGCCGGGACCGCGCCGTCGCCGACCCGCATCGGCCGGTCCCAGTGCCCGAGCGCCAGATAATCTGCCGCGGTAGCGGCAATCTCCTCGTCGCCAAAAACCCAGGACGGGAAAAGTGGATTGGCGCGGGTGGCCGGAGGCTCGTAATGGCCGTGCCCGATCACGATCTGCCAGCGGGTGACCCGGGGCCATGGCCCTGATAATGGCGGCATATCGGCGTAATCGCGATGCGCCCGTCCCCGGATTTCAAGATCGAAGGCGGCGAATGACACCGCCTCGTCATGCGTTACGCCGAGGATCGCGAGGTTCGCGATCTGCGCGTACCCGCCCTTGAGATAGACCGAGTGCGGCAGCGCCGGGTCGTGATTGCCGGGGAGGAGCACGATCGGCATGCCGGCATCGGCAAGGAGGTTGCCGGCGCGATCGATGAGCGTGGGGCTCAACTGGTTGGTCTCGAACGTATCGCCTGC
>Ga0335072_10015770_pt1 | contig 10719 bp, 2 predicted proteins | sample Lox_Sample_21_FD_206725 | JGI IMG/M metagenome (GOLD analysis project Ga0335072, IMG submission 206725) | Soil microbial communities from Loxahatchee National Wildlife Refuge, Florida, United States - Lox_Sample_2.1 | ecosystem: Environmental > Terrestrial > Soil > Wetlands | place: USA: Florida... | reverse complement strand
TATCTGCAACGTCTCGGTGTCCGCCACATCATGCATTCCCGGACACTGGATTTTGCCCGAGAAGTCATGGAGGCGACGGGCGGCCGGGGTGTTGACGTCGTCCTGAATTCGCTCGCGGGCCCAGCCATTGCTGCCGGTCTGAAATCGCTCGCTCCCTATGGGAGGTTTGTCGAGATCGGAAAGCGGGATATCTGGGAGAACAGCAGGATTGGCTTGCGGCCCTTCGCCAGAAATCTGTCGATGTTCGCCGTCGATCTCGCGCAGTCCGTGGAAGACAGGCGGCCAATGATCGCGGTCATGTTGGCCGAGATCATTGAATTATTCCGCGTTGGAACCTTCGAGCCTCCGAACACCACGGTGTTTCCGGTTTCTGCCGCGAGCGAAGCGTTCCAGCGGATGGCGGCCGGCAGTCACATTGGCAAAATCGTCCTCGATCTTCAGGATCCGAATGCGCGGATGCGGCGGGCAGAGATCCGGCTCTCCCCGAACGCAACTTATCTGATTACCGGGGGCCTCGGAGGCCTGGGGCTGGTGACAGCGCAGGCATTCGTAGAACATGGGGCGCGGCATCTGGTGCTGACCTCGCGCAAGACAGCCTCAGAGGGAGTTCTGCAAGCCGTGGCCAGACTCGAAGAGAGTGGCGCAACGGTCGCCATTCGGCACACTGATGTGAGCTCCGATGCACAGGTCGGCTCGCTTCTGAACGAGATTCGCGCGACCATGCCGCCGCTCCGCGGCATTGTCCATGCAGCGGGCATCCTCGACGACGCCGTCGTTGCTCACCTTTCGCTCGAGAAATTCGATACCGTGATGGCTGGAAAAGTCGGCGGCGCACTGGCACTGGATGCCAGGCTCGGCCCGGATGATCTCGACTTTTTGGTGTATTACTCCTCCGTGGCGGGAATCCTGGGCAATCCGGGACAGGCGAATTACGCGGCCGCAAACACCATGCTCGATGCACTGGCCCAAGCCCAGCGGTCGCGCGGAATTCCAGCGATCAGCATTGAATGGGGCAGCTGGGGCGAAGTAGGCCTGGCCGCTGCCACCGAGAACCGTGGCGCCAGGATGGCGCTCCAGGGGCTCAAGCCGCTTACCCGTGAAGAGGGTACTTCGCTGGTAACGAAGATTCTGGCGGAAAGTCCGGTGAAGGTAGCAGCGATGCACCTGGACGCGGATCAATGGTGCGCTGCGTATCCCGCGGCCGCACAGTCAGGGCTGTTCACGAACCTGACGCGTCAGTCGACCGTTTCAACGCCGGGCGAAGCGGGTGACCTCCTTGCCGGTCTGGCGCTGCTGGCTGAAGAGGAGCGGCGGAGCGCGATGATCGCGTGGTTGCGCAAGCAGGTAGCCGCCGTCTTGCGTCTGGATCTGGAACGTGTGCCAGTAGACAAGCCTCTCCGATCTCTGGGATTGGATTCTCTGATGGCGCTGGAGCTTCGCAACCGGATGGAGCGGGCTCTGCACCAAAAGCTTTCTGCGACTCTGGTCTGGAATTATCCGACGGTCTCGGCCCTGGGGGCTTATCTTGAGGGCCGCTTGCCTGCCAGAGAGCCGCACGCGAAAGGAAAAGCCTCCGCGATCGATTCGACAGAGTCGTCGCCGCTTCCGGGTCCTTCGCGGAAGACGGATGGCCCATCAGCGGCCGAAATGCTGGAAGCGGAGTTGTTGGGGGCGCAAAGCCTTCTGAACCGTTAGACCATTTCAAAGAGTTGAATCGTCGAACTGCGCCGGACGAATCCGTTCCATTCAGGAGCGGCTACCCCCATCGAAGTCGACGCGCTACATTAGTTGTGAGAACGCGCAGAGGGCCTCGATGACGCTGAATCCGCATGAAGAGCTGCTCGAACGAGCTCGCAAGGTGATTCACGAGCTAAGAGAAAAGCTGAGAGCGGCTGAGGCGCGGATCCAATCGAAGCCGGTTGCTGTCATCGGGCTGGGGATGCGGTTTCCTGGGTGCGGCTCTGACCCCGGCGAGTTCTGGCGGATGGTGTTGGAAGGTCGGGACGCGATCAGGGCCGTTCCCGCAGACCGCTGGGATCGCGATGCTCTGTATTCACCCGATGCGGCTACCCCGGGAAAAATCAATACCCGGTATGGTGCCTTTCTCGAAGACGTGAGACGCTTCGACGCGGCTTTTTTTGATGTCACGCCGCGCGAAGCCGTTCGTATGGATCCCCAGCAGAGAATCTTCCTCGAAACGGCCTGGCACGCGCTGGAAGATGCGGGGTTGCCAAAAGCCGCCATCGCCGGTACCGATGCCGGGATCTTCGTCGGAATCCACGGCCACAGCGCGGACTATCAGGCCATGCAGTTCAGCGACCCAGCGACCCTGGACGCCTATGCCGGGCCAGGCACCGCGCAGGACATGATCGGCGGACGACTAGCCTACTGGCTCGACCTGCACGGCCCCGCCGTCACCGTCAATACGGCCTGTTCCTCGTCTCTCACCGCTGTGCACCTTGGCTGCCGCAGCCTTCGGGCCGGCGACTGCAGCATCGCGTTTGCGGGCGGCGTGAATCTGCTGCTCGGGCCGGCATTCACGGTAGGCGCAGCGCAACTGCAGTTGCTCTCCGCCGACGGTCGCTGCAAAACATTTGACGCGCGCGCCGACGGAATGGGCCGTGGTGAAGGTTGCGGAGTCGTCGTTCTGAAGTTGCTGGATACCGCGTTGCGCGACGGCGACCGAGTGCTGGCCATCATTCGGGGCTCTGCTGTCAATCAGGACGGTAAAACAAATGGCCTGACCGCTCCCAACGGCCTGGCACAGCAGCGCGTGTTGCGGCGCGCTTTGCAGGACGCCGGAGTGCAGCCGTGGGAAATTGGGTACGTCGAAGCCCACGGTACCGGCACCGCTCTCGGCGATCCGATTGAGGTAGAAGCCCTGGCCGAGGTGCTGGCAGGAGGACAGAGAACAACGCCCTGCACTTTGGGCGCGGTCAAAGCGAATGTTGGGCACCTTGAAGGAGCAGCAGGGATTGCCGGCCTCATCAAGACGATTCTGGTGTTGCGTCATCGCTGGCTGCCACCCATAGCGAATCTTGAAAAACTGAATCCTCATTTCGCGCTGCGCGGGAGTGACCTGAGTATTCCGCAAAGCGGACGCGCGTGGAGTACGACGGAGCGCCGGTTCGCTGGCGTCAGCTCCTTTGGGTGGAGCGGCACCAATGTGCACGTGATTCTCGAAGAAGCGCCAGCCCCGCGAGCCGCCGCCATAGAGCCGGGGATCCGGCTCGTGTTGGTTTCGGCGCAATCTCCTGAAGCTCTCCGCCTTCTGGCAGGCGCATTCGTCAGCCGGCTGGAAAATGCCGACGCATCGGAGCTGGCCGATATCAGCTATACCAGCACTGTGCGCAGAACTCACCACGCCTTCCGCATTGCAGTGACCGGAACGAATGCGAAGGAGATGGCTGCGCAGTTGCTTCGGCGCGTCGAAGATTCAGCAGACGCAGGCTCGCCAGGCAAAATCGCCGCAAGCGAGCCGTCGCGCCTGACAGAGCTGATCGTTGCCTGGGAGAGGGGCGAGGAAGTGGATTGGGCGACAGCTCTTCCTGCTCATGGCTCCGTTGTCGATTTGCCGCAGTACCCCTTCCAGGGAAGGTCTTACTGGCTGGACACGACGCCAATTGCGGCTGCAGACAATTCGTTGTCTTTCGATCGTTTACCCTCCGACTGGTTCTATTCAACGGAGTGGATCGAAACGCCGTTCGAGGCGCCACCGGCTGAGCCCCGCACGCAGTCGAGGACGTGGCTTCTCCTCCATTCTGGAGACGAGCTCGGCGTAGCTCTCGCAGAGGTCATTCGGCTACGCGGCGACCGAGTCGTCGAAGGAGGCCGCGATCGGAAGCAGCTCTTCGAAGGACTCGAGCGAGAGGGTGAGACGCCGCACGCTGTGGTGTATTTCGCGGATGGTGAAGATCCATTTGGTATGACCGCGGAAATTCTCGAATTCGCCCAATCTGTGATCCGCAGCGGCATTGCACTGAAGGTATGGTTCATCACCCAGGGCGCTGAAACTTGGGAGGATCGGGATGTTGGATTTCATCCTCCGCAGGCCGCGGCGCGAGGTTTCAGCCGCGTCTTCGGTCTGGAGCATCCGGCGCTGGCAGGCGGGATCATCGATACGGATTCCGCGGACACCCGGAACGCGGAGGCGATTTACGCAGAGATCGCCCGCGCCTCCGGAGAAGATCGCGTCATGCTGCGCGGGGGACGCCGATGGGTGCCCAGGCTGCGTCGAGATCCTCCCCCCGCCACACAGCAGGCTCAATCGCAGTTGAGGTCGGATCGATGCTATCTAGTGACCGGAGCTTTCGGCCGGCTGGGCATGGAGCTAGGCATCTGGCGCTGGTAGGTAGGAGGGCCCCTGTCGAAATCGGCAGCCCCGAGCTTCTGGCCAGGCTCGAAAGTTGGCGCGCCCGCGGCATTCAGGTGCTCGCCGAAGCGTGCGACGTGTCGGATGAATCGCAGGTAAGGCGTCTACTGACGCAGTTGGATGAGAGCGGGCTACGCCTGGGCGGCGTCGTTCACGCAGCAGCGGGAGTGCGCTTCAGTCCCATTGTGGAAGCTCTACCGCAGGACCCGGACATCGCATTGCGCGCTAAGGTGGAAGGCGCCCGCGTCCTCGACCGATGCACACGAGAAGCGCAACTGGATTTCTTCGTTCTCTTCGGCTCGGCTGCTTCCACGATTGGGCTACGGAACGGAGCTCTCTATGCCGCAGCCAGCGCCTGCCTCGGTGCGATCGCACTCGAGCGCCATGTTCTGGGCCTTCCCGCTCTTTGCGTGGAGTGGGGTCTGTGGGGGCACTCAGGGGAAAACGCTCAGCAGCAGCTGATCGAAGGCTCCGGATTTGCGCCGATGCGAGCCGATCGGGCACTGGCCTCCATGGGCGCGGCGATGAATTCAAGTCGCGCGGTGCAGCTCGTTGCCGACATAGACTGGAACGTACTCGGCCCAGCGCTGGAAATTCGAGGCCGAGCGGCTCTTGTCGAGGACCTCGTCGCGCCTCGTGCGGTTGCTGTGAAGAGGGTGGACGTCCAGCAAAAAGCATGGCTGGACGGGCTCGCCGATCTCTCGCAGCAGGAGCGCAGGATTCGTTTGTTGAATTTTGTAGGACAAGCGACGCGCATGGTTTTCGGAATGGCGCCAGGGGATCCTCTCGATGAAACGCGTGGGCTCTTTCAGCTGGGCATGGACTCGCTGATGAGCGTGAAGTTGAAGCGTCGTCTCGAAGAAGGCACGGGCTTAAGGCTCCCCGGAACGTTGACTCTCACCTATCCGACCATCGTCGCGCTCGCAGCGTATCTGGAAGAGAAACTCTTTGCATCGACGGACGCGCTACCGGCAAGCGCGGGACCGTCGTCGGTAGAAAATCTGAATCCGGTCCTGTCGGACTCGGTAACAGGGATGAGCGACACAGAAACCAGTGCGGCCATCGCCGCCGAGCTGGCAGCGATTCAGCAGAAACTTGGGGTGCGGTGAGCGATGGCCGCTAATTCCGATGCCCTGTCCGTCGAGAAGCAGACATTGCTGGCTCTCCGAGCGCTCCGCCAGCGGGTGGAAGAGTTGGAAGACCGCGACCGCGAGCCCATCGCGATCATCGGAGTGGGGTGCCGCTTTCCCGGCGGAGCCAATACTCCGAAGGGTTATTGGGATCTGCTCGCAGAGGGGCGCGATGCTGTCGGGGAAATTCCCTCGCAGCGAATGGATCTCGATCCTATCTTTGCCCCTCGTCCGCAGACGCCGGGGAAGACCTATAGCCGATGGGCCGGTCTCCTCGATGCACCCGGAGACTTTGATGCGGAGTTCTTTGGCATCTCGCCGCGGGAAGCGGTGGGGATGGATCCGCAGCAGCGGCTCCTGCTGGAGGTGAGCTGGGAGGCACTGGAGAGCGCCTGCATTATTCCAAAGACGCTTGCGGGCCAGAGTGCAGGCGTCTTCGTCGGCATTAGCACTTCGGAATACGCGCAGCTTCTCCAGAGAAATCTCCCTCCCGATCAGTTAAACGCCCACGTGCTGCAGGGATCAGCACTGAACGCCACTGCGGGGCGGCTTTCCTACTTCTATGGATTCAACGGCCCCAGCATGGCGATCGACACCGCGTGTTCCTCGTCGCTGGTGGCCATCGATCGTGCCTGCCGCAGCCTGCGCGAGGCCGAAACGCGACTCGCCATCGCCGCCGGCGTCAACATACTTGCGCTTCCCGAATCGCTCATTATCGCCTCCCAGTGGGGCATGCTTTCCGCGCAGGGTCAGGTACGAGCGTTTGACGGCGGGGCGGACGGATTTGTGCGCGGCGAGGGGTGCGGGGTGGTGGTGCTGAAACGTCTTGTGGATGCGGAGGCGGCGGGAGACCGGATCCTGGGCGTGATTCTGGGGTCGGCGGTGAATCAGGACGGAGCGTCGAGCGGGCTGACGGTGCCGAACGGACTGGCGCAGCAGGAGCTGTTGCGGGCGGCGTATCGGCGTTCGGGGATCGAGCCGTGGCAGGTGGGGTACGTGGAAGCACACGGCACGGGGACGACGCTGGGGGACCCGATCGAAGCCGAAGCGCTGGGAGCGGTCTTTGCGGGCAGGCGCGCGAAGAAGCTGCTGATCGGGTCGGTGAAGACGAACGTGGGCCATCTGGAATCGGCGGCGGGGGTGGCGGGGCTGATCAAGGTGGTGCTGGGTCTGGAGCACGGGATAGTGCCGGGGCAGTTGCACTGGGAGCGGCCGAGCGAGCATGTGCGCTGGGACGAACTGCCGCTCGAGGTGGTGACAGAGGCTCGGGCGTGGGAGCCGATTGAAGGGCGGCGGATCGCGGGAGTGAGCTCGTTCGGCTTCAGCGGAACGAACGCACACGTGGTGGTGGAGGGCCGGGAGGAAGAAGCGCAGCCAGTTGAGACGGAGCCGCGGGAAGAAGTGCTGGTGATCACGGCGCGGACGGAGGCGGCACTGCGAGCGCTGGCCGAGCGCTATGCGGAGTTCCTGGCGGAGACGGAATCGGGATGGAGCGCCATCTGCTCCACCGCGGCCATCGGGCGAGCGGTTTTCGGCGAGCGCCTGGCCGTGGTGGCGGGAGGGAAGGCAGAGGCGGCGGAAAAGCTGCGCCGCTGGCTGCGCGGCGAGGCGGGGACAGGCGATTCCGGGTCGGGAGTGTATCGCGGCACAGTGCGGGCGGGACAGCGCGTCGAAGCAGTGATGGTTGCGGGGTCGTCTGAGGCAGTGGCGGAGCATTTCGTGCGTGGCGGGTCGGTTGAGTGGGGAGCTGAGGGGAAGAAGCTGCGTCGCGTGGCGCTGCCGGGGTATGCGTTTCAGCGCGAGCGGTACTGGATCGATGTGGTGGAGAGACCAGCAAGCGGAGAGCCGACGGGCCGCGCTCTGCTGGGTCACCGGCTGAGGGCGGCGGGGGTGGCGGGCCAGTACGAGGCGCAGCTGCGGGCTTCGGGCTGGATCGGAGAGCATGTGGTCGAGGGGCGGGTGGTGCTGCCGGCGACCGGTCATCTGGAGTTGATGCTGGAGGCGGGCGCGGAGCTATTTGGGCGGGGCTGCATGCTGGAAGATGTTGTGCTGCAGGCACCGCTGGAGATCGAGGGCGAACGTCGGGTACAGACGGTGGTGGAAGAAGCGTCCGGTGGACGAAGCCGTGTACGCGTGTACGCGGAGAAGTCGACGGGAGGCTGGCAGCGCGTGTCGGAGGGCTGGCTGCGAGGGGGCGAGCCGGAGGACGAGAAACCGGAGCGGCTCGATGTGGAAAGCATCCGCGGCCGCCTTCGGGAAGCAGCGGCAGGGGAAGAGTTCTATACGCAGATGGCCGCGCGGGGACTGCGGTTCGGACCACAGTTCCGCGGAGTGGAGCGGGCCTGGGCCGGGACAGAGGAAGCGCTGGGAGAGATCGCGCGGGCAGAATCCGGCGAGGCAGCGTGGGAGCTGGAACCCTGGTGGCTCGATGCATGCCTGCAGGTAGCGGGGCTGGCCACCGGGGATAACGAAGAAAGCGGAGCACTGTATCTTCCGCTGAGCATCGATCGGCTGCAGATTTACGCGCGCCCCGCCGGCCCCAGCCGGAGCCACGTCCGCATCGAGCGCATCGACGCCGACACGGTCGCCGCCGACGTCACCATCACCGACGCCGAAGGCCATCCCCTCCTCCAAATCTCTCAGCTCCGCTTCCGCAAACTCAAACCCAAATCCCCCGACCTCGGCGGTTACAGCGTCGAGTGGACCGAGGCGCCACCTCAGGCCATTCCGCTCGCCATCAAAGGACACTGGGTCGTTCTGTCCGATGACAATGATTTTGGTGCGGAAGTCTGTAGCAAATTGCAGACGCACGGGGCGACTTGGTCGGTGATTTCAGGTGCGCGGTTCATCCGTGGGCTCGCCGTCGATGCCCCACTATCGGGAGCCTGGGATTTGAGCGGATGTCGAGAGGCTCTGCGCAGCATCGTGGCAGCGCATCCCTCTCTGGAAGGAGTGTTGGATCTGCGCGCGGCCGGAACAAAGAGCCGAGGCTTTCTCGAAGAAGCCGGGGGCGAACCGCAGATTCTGCCGGCTCTGGAGGCCTGGCTTGCCCTGGTGCAGGCGCTTCTGCTGGAGCAGATCCATCCCGCGCGCTGTATCTGGATCGTCACCCGAGCCGGGCACGCAGAAGTGGGCATTGGGGTATCGGCCGCGGGGCGTGCTGTCCAGGCATTGCGGCGGACAGCTGCGCTGGAGTTTCCTGACCTCAGCCTCCGCTCCCTGGACATCGGCCCGGAGACCGCTGCAACCGACCTCTTCCAAGCCCTCAGTACTGCGGACGCAGACGAAATAACGTTGCGCGGTGATCGCATCCTGATTCCACGTCTCACACGGGACACGGCACCTGCGGAGGAAGCCAATCAAGAGCTCGTCCCCGCGGAGAGCTGTCTGATTGAGGATCTCCAATTGATTGCGGTGCCGCGTGGCGCCCCGCAGGACGATGAAGTGGAGATTGCCGCCCATGCGCATGGAGTGAATTTCCGGGACGTGATGGTTGCGCTTGGAATGCTGCCCGGCACGGTGCAGCGCATGGGAGGAGAGTGCGCGGGTACAGTTGTCAAGGCAGGGGTGCAGAGCGGATTCGCAGTCGGCGATTACGTCTTCGCCTTCGCTCCCGGGAGCTTTCGACCGTTTGTGACCGTAAAAGCTTCGAATGTGGCCCGGGTGCCGGATGGTCTGAGCCTGGCGCAGGCCGCAGCGCTCCCGGTGGTTTATATGACTGCGCTCTACGGGCTCGACAGACTAGCGGCTTTGCAATCCGGAGAAAGCATTCTGATTCACGCAGCGGCCGGTGGCCTGGGACTGGCCGCGGTGCATCTGGCTCGTAGCTGTGGCGCCAGGATTTACGCTACCGCAGGCAACGAAGAGAAGCGTGCCTATCTGCGATCCCTGGGCATTGAGGATGTGCTGCCGTCGCGGACCGCCGAGTTTGCGGAGGAAGTGATGCGTCTCACCGGCGGACGCGGCGTCGATGTTGTTTTGAATTCGCTGACGGGTGCGCTTGCCGAGAAGACGCTCTCCGTTCTGGGCAGGAACGGTCGCTTTCTCGAAGTCGGCAAGCGGGAAACTCTCGACCGCGCGACGGTCGCGCGCATCCGGCCTGATGTACGCTATTTCATCTACGACCTGGGCCACGCAGCCGCGGCCGACGCCTCTCTGGTTCCGACTCTGTTGCGCGAAATTCTGCGGTTGCTGGCGAGCAACACCGTTTCCCCGTTGCCGGTGACTGAGTTTACCGATCCTAAAAACGCTTTTTCCTATATGGCGCGCGCTCGTCAAATCGGAAAAGTCGTCGTTCGCCAGTCAGACCCCTCGCTACTGGCCGGAACCGTGAAGCCCGAAGCCCGGGCCACCTATCTGATCACGGGCGGATGGGGCAGCCTGGGGTTGCTCTTTGCGGAGAAGTTGGTCGAGCGTGGAGCTCGTCATCTCATCCTGATGGGGCGAAGTGCGCCCGGCGCGTCTGCTGTCCAGACGATGCAGAAGATGCGGTCACGCGGCGCTGACGTCAGGATCGAGAGTGTCGATGTTGCGGATCGAATGGCAGTCGAGTCCATTCTGCGCATAATCCCGTCCGCTCAGCCTCTGAAGGGAATTCTGCACGCCGCTGGTGCGCTGGACGATCACAGTTTGCTCGAGCAGACCCCAGCATCGCTGCATTCCGCCCTGCGCCCGAAATGGATGGGGGCATGGAACCTCCACACGCTGACGCGCGATCAGAGCCTCGACTTCTTTGTGATGTTCTCCTCGGCCGCGGTGGTGTTGGGCTCCCCGGGACAGGCCAACTACGCTGCTGCGAATGCGATGCTCGACGCGCTGGCGGATGATCGCCGGAAACTGGGACTGCCGGCTCTGAGCGTTCAATGGGGTCCATGGGATTCTGAGGGGATGACCCGGCATCTGAAGGTCGATCTGCAGAGCATGGGAATGACAACTATCGATTCCGCCGCCGGCGTGGCAGCGCTCGACCGATTGCTCGCCCAAAAGAGAACAGTCTCAGCTGTACTGCCGATTCTGTCATGGGAGAGATTCGTCAGCCGTAGGCCGCAAGGCGCAGTAGCCTTGTTTAACCTGCTGGCAGCGGTGAACTCTCGGCAGACAAAACTCCATGAGCCCGGTGATCTGCAGCCGAAGCAGCGGCGAGACGAAATCTCAGCCATCCTGAACGCTGCGGACGCTGCGAATCGTCGAGCCCTGCTCACGGAATGCCTGCGACAG
>Ga0335072_10015769_pt1 | contig 10719 bp, 8 predicted proteins | sample Lox_Sample_21_FD_206725 | JGI IMG/M metagenome (GOLD analysis project Ga0335072, IMG submission 206725) | Soil microbial communities from Loxahatchee National Wildlife Refuge, Florida, United States - Lox_Sample_2.1 | ecosystem: Environmental > Terrestrial > Soil > Wetlands | place: USA: Florida... | reverse complement strand
CCGCTTCAATAGTTTCGACCTCTCCCCACCCGCTCCGCGCCTCAAGCTTGATCTGCCACTCCATGACAGCTTCTCCCCAACCGCGCCGGCCAATCGTCCATAGTTCGGGTGGCAAGAAAAAACTTTTCCCACTCCCGCCGGCCATCCCTGTCTTGCAGGCGACCTGCGAGCATAGTCATCCTAGCGCGGTGATTGAGCGCGAACCGAAGGGTGCCTGGCAGCGCCTCATTGTGGCGCTTCTGTTGTCGACGATCGGCGGCAGCGGCTTTTGGTCGGCCGTCGTCGCGCTGCCGGCGATCGGATCGACCTTCGCGGTCGATCGCGCGGAGGCCTCGCTCGCCTATGCTGCGACGATGGTCGGTTACTCCGCCGGCACTCTCCTCATGGCGAAGCTTGCCGATCGCATCGGCATCTGCATTCCGCTCGTCATCGGGAGCCTGATGCTCGGCCTCGGTTACATCGCTGTTGCGCTGGCGCAAAGCTTTCCGCTATTCATGTTGGCGCAAGCTCTGCTCGTGGGTCTCGGCAGCGCCTCCGTCTATACGCCGCTGGTCGCCGACATCTCGCATTGGTTCGGGCGGCGTCGCGCCATGGCGATCTCCATCTGCGCTTCCGGCAACACGCTTGCCGGCGCGCTCTGGTCGCCGGTGCTGGTGCATTTCCTCAACGAGGTCGGCTGGCGGGACACCTTCGTCACGCTCGGGATCTTCTGCCTTGCGACGATGCTGCCGCTCATCGTGCTTTTGCGTCGGCACGCGCCGAACCCAGGAAACATTGCGGGCGCGGCGGGCACGCCGGGCGAGGTGAGCGCCGCGACGTTTGGCTTCGGGGCGCGCCGCCTGCACGTGATTCTGTTCATTGCCGGCATCATGTGCTGCTTGGGGATGTCGGTGCCACAGGTCCATCTGATCGCCTTCTGCCGTGATCTTGGCTACGGGGCCACGCGCGGCGCCGACATGCTGTCGCTGATGATGGTGGCGAGTCTCTCAAGTCGCATCATCTTCGGCTGGAGCGCCGACCGCATCGGTGGGCTACCGAACCTGCTGATCGGCTCAACGCTGCAGGCGGCATCCCTTGTTTTCTATGCCTCTGTCAGCAGCCTTAGCGCGCTTTATGCCGTTTCCGCGTTGTTCGGCTTCGTTCAAAGCGGAATCGTCCCCTGCTATGCGATGATCGTCCGCGAATACTTTCCTGCACACGAGGCCGCGAGCCGCCTCGCCCCGATCTCCGTCGCAAACTTTATCGGCATGTCCGCCGGCGCCTGGATGGCCGGCATGATTTTCGACATGACCGGATCCTACCGTGACGCCTTCCTCAACGGCGCTTTCTGGAACGCGGTCAACATCGCAATCGTGGCGTGGCTATTGCTCCGGGTACTGCGGCGGAACGCGAGCGTCGTGCCGGCGGGTGCGAACCTCCTGCCGCGCCGGCCGCTGGCAGACTGTTAAACAGAAAGCACCCCCAGTTTGATGGCCTAAAGTGTCGGCTCGACTTGTTCGTCCGTCCTGATTCGCACGGACAGGAACGGTGTTTTGCGGCACTTGTACAGCCAGCGAAAGTAAAACGCCGGACAGACGTGCAGCGCGTGAGGTACGAATTGCCAAACGCATGACTCAAGTAGCGGAATCAGGCACTCACGATGCGAGCCACCTCGTCCGGATCGAAGCGGGTCCTGTCGATCTTCAGATAAGCGACGCCTTCGTCCGCTGCGATCACGACGTCAACAACGCCTGGAGCTCTCTTGAGTTGGCTGGTCAGATCGGCGATTCTGCCTGAACCGGTGACGCCAATTCGGGTCAGATAGCTCGAATAATGACTTGGCCGACGCATCGTCGCGGCGATGCCGAACCAGAGCAATGCGGCAACCAGCGTAAATGCAAAGACGCCGGAGGTACCGCCGATGGCGCTGGCCAGACCGCCAACGGCACCGCCCGCGAAGATCCCGAGAAATTGCGCACTCGAGAACACCCCGGTTGCAGTGCCTTTCGCGTTCGCTGGTGCAATTTTCGTGATCAAGGAAGGAAGCGAGGCTTCCATGATATTGAAGCCGGTGAAAAAGCCTACCAGGGCGAGTGCGACGATGATCGGATCAGACGACCAGAGCAGCAGCAAGAGTTGACTTACCGCAAGCAGTATTATTGTGGCAAGAAAGACCTCTTTCATCCGGCCGCCCTTTTCAGCAACCAGAATGGCCGGCACCATCAGCACGATCGAGACCGCCAGCACAGGCAAATAGATGATCCAGTCGTGGCCCACAGGAATGTGGAGTGCATGCAACAGGACGACAGGTATGGCCAGAAAGCCGGCGGTCAGCATTAAGTGCAGAACAAAGATCGACGCGTCGAGCCGTAGAAGCTGGAAATTGCTGACGACCGCCGCCAACAACCGGGGGACAGTCTCCGTATCCAGGTGGCGCCTCACCCGTACCTGGCCTGGCACCATGCCATAGGTAATGACTATACCGAGAGCCGCCAGAAGAGCGGTCAGCCAGAAGATGCCGGGAACGCCAAAAAGGTCAGCGAAGACCGGGCCGAGAACGATAGCGACCGCAAACGACAGGCCAATCGTCATCCCCACCATCGCCATCGCGCGCGTCCGCACTTCCTCACGGGTGAGGTCCGCGACGGTTGCCAGCACCACCGAACCGACTGCGCCCGTGCCTTGCAGGGTGCGGCCTATCGTCATGCCTCCGATCGAGTGAGCGAGTGCCGCGACAATGCTTCCTGCAGCAAACAACAGCAGACCGGCGGCGATCACGGGTTTGCGGCCCACGCGGTCGGAAACGAGACCGTAGGGGATTTGCAGCAGACCCTGCGTCAGCCCATAGGCGCCAAGCGCGATACCGATCATCGCGGGCGTCGCGCCGCCGAGGTGTGATGCGTAGCTTACGAAAACCGGATAGATCATGAACAGGCCGAGCAATCTAGCCGCAAATACGGCAGCGAGCGCAGCCGTGGAGCGGAGTTCGAGCCGGGTCATGCTGTCGCCGAAGAAATCGTCCTGAGCACTATTGAGGAGCTAGCACAGCCGGAGCGGCGCAGCATGGACCGCTCACATCCAATTCCTGAATCCGACGCAATGTGTGGTCACCAGGCCGCGATGCCCGCCAGTCCAATGCAAAGGCCACGAGAAACAATGTTCTGCTTCCTGCTATCGCCAGCTTTCGCACTACACCTAACGCCAGCATCATGAAGTGCTGCCGGTCTATGATATCGCGACGATGATCCTTGTAGCGGAGCGTGACGCCGGCCTCGCCGAAGGCAAGCAACCGCTGGTTCGAGATGAAGACGCGCTGAGTGCAGCGCGAGAGTCAGGCGACCACCGCGTGAGGGCCGGAGAAGCGCGGCTTGGCCAAGACTACCCAACGCTTGTTGCGGATCGGCGAGAGGTGGTTCTTTCTGAGGTCCCACTGCGGGGCTGGGGCACCTTTGGTCCACCGGCAGGTGAGTCGCAGAAAACACGTTGATCGAATAATGCACCACGAATTCGCCGCCCACGGACCAGCGGCTGTTCTGTGTGTTCCGGGATCCTGCTCGCCTCGAAGCAGGGTTGCCAGCCGATGACACGGGCCGCCGCGCCGCGCGCACCTAGGCGCGCTGCGCGGCAGCTGCATCGTCGGTCAGGCGATTACGAGGTCTGCGACAAGTTCCTTGCCCCTAGTCTCCGGGCCGAGCGCGATGGCGAGCGCGAAACTCAGTGCAGCACCGATCGTGCCCACCAGCATTGGCATGACGTAGCCATAGTGCAGGACGGTCGCGAGATACGCCAGGACTGGAGCCGTCAGGCCTCCCCAGACGGCGCCCTGGTGGTAGCAGAAGCCAGCCGCAGTGGCGCGGACTTCAGTCGGGAAGCGCTCGGACAGGTAGCTGGGAGCCTGGCTGGCGAAACCACCGCTCCCGAATGCGCCCTGAATGACGAAAGCCCACCAGATCAATGTGAAGTTGCCGGTCAGCAGGTAAAGCGGCGCGAGCGGGATGGCGATCAAAGCAGGAAGGATCTGCGCGACCTTGCGGCCGAAGCGGTCGGCCACCCATCCCCAGCTCAGGCTGGCCAGGAAGACGATGAGGTTGGCCGGGACGCCGATCTCGCCAATCGTGGCGGGCGACAGCTTCAGGTCCACCTGCAGGTGGGTCACGAACAACACGTTGATCGAGTAGTACAACACGAAGCCACTGGCCATGAACCAGCAGCAGTTCAGCGTGTTCAGCAGCATGCCGCGCCTGAAGATGCTAAACAGCGGCGCCCGGATCTCACGCTTCTGAATGCGCTGGATGTTGCGGTTCTGCACCCAGACCTCGGGTTCCTTAACGAAGAAGCGGACGTAGAGGACGGCGAAGGCGGGGAGGACGCCGACCAGCAGCATGCCGCGCCAGCCGATTGCGTGGTGGAACAAGCCGTAGATTGCGAAGGACAGCAGGAAGCCCAGGCCCCAGGACCCTTGCAGCACGCCCGCCATCAGTCCTCGGGAGCGCTGCGGCCAGGTTTCCATCGCCAGCGCCGCACCGGCAGGCCACTCGGCGCCCATGAACAGGCCAAGGACGGCACGGGCGCAGAACAGGAAGAGGAATGTGGGGGAGAGACCCGCGGCGAAGTTGCACAGCGAGTAGCCGAGAATGGCGACCATCAACGGCCCCTTGCGGCCCATGCGGTCGCCGACCCAACCTGAGGTCGTGGCGCCGACCAGGCGCATCCATAGCGTGATGGTGAAGACGAGGGTCACAGCCGTCATTGAGACATGAAACGTTTCCGCGATGGGGTGCATGATCAGCAGGAACACCGTGAAGTCGAAGGCATCGAGCGTCCAACCAAGCCACGCAGCGACAAAGGCGTACCACTGGTCCTTCGTTGGTTCCTTCCACCACGGGACATGCGTTTCCATGCTTGCCTGCGTAGCCCGATAGCCGTCTGCTGAACGTGCCATTCCTGATCACCCTGTTGGCAGTGCGGATTTTCCCGCGCTTTGTTGCTCGCGGAATTGCGGATAGGCCCCGCGAACTACGGTCCGAGCCCGGCGCTCCGACAGCGGAGGCTTTGGGCAGTGTGACGCGTAGCAAGCACGGTATCGGGTGCCTGTAGGGTTTTCGAGAAAAATCCGAGTAATATAGGGTATTTTCTTACGTCACGAGGATCGGCGGCATGCGCCAGGGTGATAGCGGATCTGACTAAGTATAATTCGGCGGTGCTGCAGCTCTTGTTTTGCTCCGTGTGGAGCGCTGTCGACTCGCCGCGGCTCGGTGGCGGCGACATCTGCGATTTGGGCCGACGCGTCTCGTGGGTCCGACTTTCGCCTGGCGCGGCATAATCCTTCCGGTCGCACTTTGCGGCGCTGAACGAGCCACGTCAGGCCCCAAAGGCAGCTGGCTACCGGCGCCTCATTCGTCGCTGGCGCCGGCACCAGCCAACGCATGAACCCGCTTCTGATCGCGCGCTAGATCCTGCGCCAGACCTGTATGCACCACCTTGCCGTCATTCAATACATAAACCCGATCCGCCACTTCCAACCCGAACCGCGCGTTCTGCTCCACCAGCAGAATCGAGATACCCTCGGCCCGCATCGACGTCACTACACGGAACACGTCGCGCACGAGCAGCGGTGCTAAACCTTGCGAGGGCTCATCGAGCAGCAACAGCTTCGGGTTCACTAACAACGCCCTCGCGATCGCCAGCATCTCCTGCTCGCCACCAGAAAGCTGCCGCGCCCAACTATCGTGCCTTGCCTCCAGATTGGGGAACAGCTCGAAGATGCGGGGGATGGTCCAGGGGCCGGGCCGCTTCACCGGAACCGCTAGGTTCTCCAGCACCGTCAGGTTGGGAAAGATGCGGCGGCCTTCCGGCACGTAGCCCACGCCCAGCCGCGCCACCCGGTGGGCGCGCCAATGCGTGGTTTCCTGTCCGAAGATCTCCACCCGCCCCTCGCGCGCAGGCGTCAGTCCAGTCAGGCTGCGCAAGGTGGTGGTCTTGCCCGCACCGTTGCGGCCGAGCAGTGTGACGATCTCGCCTTCGCCGATTTCCAGCGACACACCGTGCAGGATGTGGCTTTTGCCATAGAAGGTCTGGAGGTTCTCGGCGTGCAGGATCCCGGCGCTCACTCGCCTTCTCCCAAATACGCTGCCTGCACTGCGGGATCAGCCGCGACCGCGCGCGGCGTTCCGGTCGCCAGCACCTTGCCGTAATTCAGCACTGTAATCCGGTCTGCGAGGCCGAACACCAAGTCCATGTCATGTTCGATGAACAGAATGCTGAGGTTCTGCTGCACGTGCAGGTTGCGGATCAGCGTGACCATGTGTTCGGTTTCTTCGCTGCCCATGCCGGCGGTCGGCTCGTCGAGCAACAGCAGCCGGGGTCGCCGGCTGAGTGCCATCGCTACTTCCACCACGCGCTGATCGCCGTGCGCTAGTTCGCTGACCGTGCGGTCGGCCTGTGGGGTGAGGCCGGTGGTGTCCAGGAGCTCCTCAACTCGGTCGTTGATCTGCCTCATCATACCTCGGGTGGGCCAGGGACGCGCGCTGCAACGCAGTTGCGCCTCAGCGCCGATGCGGACGTTTTCGAGCACCGATAGGTCGGGAAAGATTTCGGTGATCTGGAACGTGCGCACCAGCCCAAGCGCCACACGGTCGGCCGCGTTCACGCCATTGATCTGGCGGCCATCGAACCAGATTTCGCCGCTCGAGGCCGGAAATAAGCCGCTAATCAAATTGAACAGCGTGGTCTTGCCGGCCCCGTTCGGGCCAATCAGGGCGTAGAGCGAGCCTTCCGGCATGTTCAGCTCGACGTCCCGCAACGCGATTAGCCGACCGAACACGCGGGAGACCTTGTCCAGGCGAAGCAGGCTCATGCGAGCCTCGCGCCGCGACGACGGATGAAGCCGAGAATCCCGTTGGGAAAGAATACCACCGCGGCGATGAAAAGGATGCCGATGAAGCTTTCCCAGTTATTGGGAAAGATGGTGCTGACGTAGTCCTGGATGGCAATGAAGATGATGGCGCCAGCCAGCGGCCCCCAGAAGCTGCGCATGCCACCCAGCACGGCCATGATCACTAGGTTGCCGGACTCGATCCAATACAGGTTGGCGGGAGACACGAAGTTGTTCTGGAGCGCGTTTAGCGCCCCTGCCAGGCCCGCGATCAATCCGGCAATGGCGAACGAGGCCCATACATAGCGTTCGACGTGAATGCCTAGGAACTGCGCGCGGCGGCGGTTTTCACGAATGGCCACGAAGGTGTGCCCGAGCGGCGAATACAAGAGCAGCGCGATGGCGCCCGCGCCAATGGCAAAAAAGAACAGTACAAAATAATAGAAGGCGACCGCGCCCAATCGCACAGTAGCGAAGCCGAAATGCAGCGGCTGGCGCGAGAACCCCATCAGCCCATCCTCGCCGCCGGTCAGATTGTTCCATCGGTCCGCGATGAAATAGAAAATCTGGCCTATCGCCACGGTGATCATGGCGAAGTAGATGCCGCGCCTTCGCATCACCAGAGGACCGAAGGCGAACGCGGCAAAGCCGCCCAGCAGCATGCCGAAGATCACCGCGGCCGAAGTGTTGTGGGTCACGTGCATCAGCAACAGGCCGGTACCATAGCCGCCGATGCCAAAATACGCCGCCTCGCCGAATGACATGCAGCCGGTGAAGCCGAGCAGCAGATTGAGGCCCATGGCGCCGAGCGCATAGATCAGCACGCGCGATCCCAACGCGGTATAGCCGCCAACCAGCGGCAGCCACCATGGCAGCCCGAGCAACAGCAACCAGACGACGCCGTTGGCGGCGAGACGGCGGCTCATTCGAGCAAGCCCTCCTGTCCGAGTAACCCGCGTGGCCGTACGATCAGGACCAGAGCCATGATGACGTAGATCACCGCGTCACTGGCAACCGGATAGAAGGTGGTGGTGACGCCGGCGGCTAGGCCGATCAGCAGGCCGCCCAGCACACTGCCCAGCAGACTGCCAATGCCGCCGATCACGATCGCGACAAAGGTCGCCATGATGACGTCGTTCCCCATAGTCGGCACGAGCTGGAGCACGCCCGCTGCCAGCACGCCGGCAAAACCGGCCAGCGTCGTCCCTATAGCGAAATTGACGGAGCGCAGCAGGTACACATTGACGCCGAGCGCCGAAACCGTCTCAATGTCGTGGATTCCTGCGCGGATGCGGATGCCAAAATTTGACAGGCGCAGGAAGGCAAACAATCCCACAGTCGCCAGCACGATCGCGCCGATGACGAACACGCGGTATCCGGTTAGAAAGAAGTAGGTGGTGCTGACAGGCGAGCTGAGCGCCGCGGGGATGGTGAACGGCAGCCCCTGCGCACCCCAGATGGTGCGCACGGTATCCTCGATGATCAGCGCGAGACCGAAGGTCATCAGCAGGCTGTAAACCGGGTCCGGGCGGGCGTACATCTGGCGGACCAGTCCGCGTTCAACGATCAGGCCCAGCACGCCGGCAAGGATCGGGCCGACGATCAGCGCCCCCCAGAAGCCAATGTAAGGATCGAGGGTAAACGCTAGGTAGGCTCCGATGACCATGAAGCCGCCATGGGCGAAATTGATCACCGAATTGAGGCTGATGATCAGCGACAGGCCCAGCGCGAGCAATGCGTAGAACGCGCCCTGAATTAGACCGTTGAACGCGTCGAACGATAAGAGTTCCATTCCGATGTGATCCCTGGCGCAGCATTGGATGAGGTGAGCGCGGCGCTGAAGGCAGAAACTCCCGTCTTGCGGGCTTGGGCCGCGATGCGGTCCAAGGTTGGCAGATGGGACCCGCAGTCGCCGGCTGTCATTTGTAGATCGCCCGCCACCGCGTCCCGCAAGGAGAGAGAGTGCTCTGCTTCGCTAGGCCGCTGTGGCGTACGACATCTTGCAGCCTTTCTCGGCAGGCGTTTGCGCCAGCTTGTCGCCCGCGATTTCATCGGAGACCGTGAACAAGTTGGGGTATTTACCTTTCTGGTCCACCTCCCCAACGAACTCGCTTATCATGCATTGATGGTCGCCGGCGCGGTAATATGGGTTGTTCGGCTCCAGCGCCACGTTTGCCGGAATGTGCAGGCCGGCCATGGCATGGGACACCTTGACGGATTCCAGGCTCTTCGCCTTGTTGGCGGCCAGCGCGATGCTGTGCACGCTGGCATAGCCGAGCCAGCTTCGCGCGCTGGGTGTCTGAGAGTACTGCTTGCGGTATTGATCGACGAAGCTTTTTACGTACGGTTGGTTGGGCTGGTCCCACCACCATTCCATCACACCCCAGCCGAGACGTGCTTCCGGTGGCAGCGCCGCCAGCGGCTCGAGTTCGACCAAGCCGTAACCGAACGCCATTCTTTTCGTCATGCCAAACTGCGACGCCTGCTTCATCAGGTTGACGAAGTCATCGCCGCCCTGAAGGACGATGAACACGTCAGGCTTCGCTTGCTGCACTTTGATCAGCACCGAGCTGAAATCCGTGGAGCCCAGCGGCATCAGGGCATTGCCGAGGTTCGTACCCCCGGCCTTTGCCAGGATTTGCGAGAAGCCCTTGTACAGGAAATGACCCCACGCATAATCGGGGGTGGAGAAGTACCAGCGCTTGCCGGAATTCTTCAGCAGCACGCCGGAGAGTGCCTTCGCCAGCATCCAGGTGTCGGAGCACGTCTTGAAGGTGTTCCAGTAGCAATCCGACCCGGTGACCGAATCGACGTGACCACCCACCGCAACGTAGAGGATGTTTTTAAGGTTGGCGGCGTGGCTGCAAGCTTGCGCCACCGCCGAGGACACGCTGCCGGCGGTGAAGTTGACGTGGTCCTTGTCAACCAGCTCGTTCAGCTTATCGACGGACTGACCGACATTGGCGGCGCCATCCTGCACCAGGATCTGCAATTGATGTCCGAGAATGCCGCCGTTTTTATTGATTTCTGCGAGCGCCATATTTGCGCCGTTCACCTGTGACTTGCCGAGCGCCGCGTAGGTGCCGCTCAGCGGATCGACCCAACCGATCTTCACCAGGGTCTCGCCGCGAGCGCTGATGGTGGGCGGGCTGGCCACCGCGACCAGGCCCGTCGCAGCGGTTGCAGCAATCAGGCCGCGGCGGCTGATCGGAAGTTTCGATACCGGCGTGGCAACGGCGGTATCGGGGGCGATTCTTGATTCCTGGCTTTCCATGGCGATTTGCTCCCTGGGCAAACGGTTCTGCCGTTCGACACTGCGTTGTTTCGGGGAACATGTGTGCCGTTGGGCGGGGAGGCATCGGATCGGGTAGGCCCCGTGTACGGAACGCCCGCCGACCGCAATCAGGTCGGGGACAGCCGCCCCGCGCAGCAGCAACGACACGCTCCCCGGAAAACAGCTCAAAGCCGGGCCTTCTGCTTTTCTCGAAGCAACGGACCGAACGAGCAACTAAGGCTAAGCCCACGGAGTCGATATAACAATTGGCGATCGTTAAACTAGGAATTATTTTGTCGTAATTTCGTACAGTGCATCCCGCAATGTATCAGTTTGACTAGGCCCTGTGGACAAACCTAGCCCAAATGCGGATGCATCCAAGCAAGACGAATCCGAGGAAGCTGGTGGCAAGCTTGTCGTACCGGGTGGCGATGCGCCGCTGCTCCTTGAGCTGACCGATGAAGCACTCAATCCGTGACCGCAGCGCATAGACTGGTTGGCTGACCGAGTACTGTACCTTGCGATTTCGCTTGGATGGGATCTCGGGTGTCGCGCCGCTGTCGCGCAAGTCACGACGGATCGCATCGCTGTC